>OLGB01005029.1_pt1 | contig 10675 bp, 9 predicted proteins | sample 1605691 | NCBI WGS metagenome assembly OLGB01 (sample SAMEA3888925, study PRJEB22519) | human gut metagenome | biome: human gut; feature: human-associated habitat; material: faeces | place: Denmark | collected 2010
ACACGATGTTGTTCACAAAGCGGGTGGCGGGGTTGGTCATGCTGGAGAAGAAGATAGCTTTCAGGCTCACGTCCTGCAGCCGGCCGTTCACTTCGTCAAAGGCATCCAGGCTCTCGGCCTCGTGGCCGAAGGCCTGCACCACCTTCTGGCCCTCGATCATCTCGTTGACCAGCGCAGTCTGCTCGCCGCGCACGCTGCTCTGACCCTGAAAATACTTGTAACTGCGCTTGGCAAGGAAGCTGGCCACCAGCAGACTCAGCGGGGTGATGCACACCACCACCAGCGTGATGACCACATTCTCGCTCAGCATGAACAGCAAGGTGCCCAGAATGGTCAGCACGCCGCTGAACAGCTGGGTGAAGCCCATCAGCAGGCCGTCGGCAAAGGTGTCCACATCGGCCACCATGCGGCTCACGATGTCGCCGGAGGGGTGGCTGTCGAGGTAGGACAGCGGCAGGGTCTGGATCTTGCGCAGGGCCTCGTTGCGCAGGTCCCGGCTCACCGAAAAGGTGATGCGGTTGTTGCACACGCTCAGCAGCCACTGGGCAAAGGCGGCCACCACGGCCACCACCAGCACCTCCACGATGATGTGGCCTACACCGGCAAAGTCCACATTGCCTTTGCCCAGCATCAGGTCGATGGCGTCACCGCACAGGATGGGGATATACAGCTGTGCGGCCACACTCACGGCGGCCACGATCAGGCTGCAGACCACGAACAGGGAATAGGGGCGGATCTTGTGCAGCACACGGGTCAGTGTGGCCTTGCGCTGTTCCGGGGTCAGTTTTGCTTTGGCTTTCGCGCTCATTTCTGCACATCCCCTTTCTTGAACTGGCTCTCATAGATCTCTTCGTACACCGGGCAGCTCTGGCGCAGCTGGTCATGGGTGCCAAGGCCCACCAGCCTGCCGTCATCCAGCACAAGGATCTGGTCGGCATGCTGCAGGCTGGCAGCGCGCTGGCTCACGATGAACACGGTCAGGCTGCCGGGCAGAGCGGCCAGTGCCTTGCGCAGGGCCGCGTCGGTGGCGTAGTCCAGGGCACTGGCGCTGTCGTCCAGGATCAGAATGTCCGGCTTGCCCACCAGTGCACGGGCAATGGTCAGGCGCTGCTTCTGGCCGCCGGAAAGGTTCCGGCCGCCCTGTTCCACAGGCTCATCCAGCCCAAGGGGCTTTGCCTGGACGAATTCTGCCGCCTGTGCGGTCTTCAGGGCGGCCCACAGTTCGGCGTCGGTGGCGTTCTTGTTGCCCCACAGCAGGTTCGAGCGGATGGTGCCGCCGAACAGCTGGGCCTTCTGCATGACCACGTTCACCTTGCCGCGCAGGGCCTCGCGGGGGTAGTCCGCGGCCGGGCGGCCCAGGATCTCCACGGTGCCCTCGGTGGCGTCGTAAAAGCGGGGGATCAGGTTGACCAGGCTGGACTTGCCGCTGCCGGTGCCGCCGATGACGCCGATGGTCTGGCCGCGCTTGGCGGTAAAGCTGATGTCGGACAGGCTGGGTGCGCCGGCCCCGGCATAGGTCAGGCTCACATGGTCAAAGCGCACGGCGTCACCGGCCTTGTCGGCGGGCACCTCGCTGCGCAGCTCGGCGGGGAAGTCCAAGCCGGGCTTGGTGTCCAGCACCGCCTGCACACGGCCGGCGCAGGCCAGCGCTTTGCTTACCTGCACGATCAGGTTGGCCAGCTTGACCAGCTCGATCAGGATCTGGTTCATATAGTTCACCAGCGCGATCACGTCGCCGGATGCCATACCGCCCACGTTGATCTCAATGCTGCCCACATACAGCAGTGCCACGATGGCAATGTTGATGATCACATAGGTCAGCGGGCTCATCAGGGCCGAAAGATGGCCCACATGGAGCTGCATTTTAGTCAGCAGGTCGTTGGCGTTCTCGAAGCGGTCGATCTCGTCCTGCTCCTTGTCAAAGGCACGCACCACGCGCACACCGGTCAGGTTCTCGCGGGTCAGGCCCAGCACACGGTCCAGCCGCACCTGCGCGGTCTTGTACAGCGGGCGGGTGATGACCATCACGCCGAACACCACCACACTCAGCAGCGGGATGGCCACCACAAAGATCAGGGCGGCCCGCGCGTTGACCGTGAAGGCCATGACCATGGCACCGATCACCACAAAGGGGCTGCGCAGGAACAGGCGCAAAAACAGGTTCAGGCCGCTCTGCACCTGGTTGATGTCGCTGGTCATGCGGGTGATGAGGGTGCTGGTGCCCAGGGTGTCCATCTCCGAAAAGCTCAGGCTCTGGATGTGGGCAAACAGGGCGTGCCGCAGGGAAGTGGAGTAGCCCACCGCCGCCTTGGCGGAAAAATACTGCGCCGTGAGGCTGCAGGTCAGGCCGATGACGGCCAGCACAAGCAGGATGCCGCACCGCACCAGGATGTAGTGCAGGTCGTGGGCGGCAATGCCCACGTTGACGATATCGGCCATGACCAGTGGTACGAACAGGTCAAATGTGGCTTCCAGCATCTTGAACAGAGGGGCAAGCACGCTTTCGCGCTTGTAGTCCCTCAGATAGCCAAGCATGTTGTTCAAGGCTATTTCCTCCTTTTCTGATCCCAGTATTCTGGAATTTTACCTATTATAGCGCACACAGCTGAAAAAAACCATACGTTTGCTGGGATAGATGCAGAGCCAAAGCGCAGGTTTTCCGTTGAGAAAGATGGAAAATCCTGCTATACTAGGAGATGACACTGAAGGAAAGCAGGGAACATACAATGGCAAGAAGAACAGACGGCGGGGTGCGCTTCCGCCCGGTGGGCAGCAGCCGGCACCCGCGCACGCCGGTGCGCTACAGCCCCGGCGGCACCGGCTGCCCGGCAATCGAGCAGGCGATCGAGCGGCTGTATCACGGGCAGAACGAGGAGAGCTTCTGGGCCCTGATGGGGGCCCTGAACTACGCGCTGGAGCTGGAGACCCATGTTCTGGTGCCGCTGCAGACGGCCCCGGGCACGCCGCCCACCCCGGCCCCCTGGGCCGAGAACCCCGTCCCGCAGCAAAAGGCCAGAGGGCTTGCGCTCTGGACCCTGAAAAACAGGGACCGTACCTGGCTGCCGCTGTTCACCTCCAGCGCCGCGGCCTGTGTGGACCGCAGCACGGCGGCCCGCCCCATGGCGGACTACACCCTGCAGGACGCCATGGAACTGGTGCTGGATGCGCCAGACATCGACGGCGTGGTCATCGACCCGTGGGGCCACTCGGCCACACTGGATGAGGCCCTGCTCAACGGCCTGCTCCACGCGGGCCACAACCCCGAGGAGCCGGGAGACGAAGAAGTAGAAGCCGGGCGGGAAGCGGCCCGCGCCGGGGACTGGCGCATGGCGGCCGACCACTACGACGAAGCCGCCCAGCAGGGCAATGCCATGGGTCTCTCGCTGCTGGCCGACTGCCTGTACCGGGGCCGGGGCGAGATGCAGAACAAGACCGAGGCCCGCCGGATGTGGCGCACCGCCGCCGACCACGGCGAGGTGCTGGCCATGCTGTCGCTGGGCGAGGACTGCGCTGCCCGGGGCGAAGCGGGCAAGGCCCTGCTGTACTACCGCAAAGCCCGGCAGACGGCGCAGGGCATGCCGGACATCGAGTATACCCCGCGCATCTGTCTGCGCCTTGCCCAGGCCGAGACCCGCTACGTCTCGGCCAAAAAGGCCATGGCACTGGCGGCAGAGGCCGCCCAGGGCTTTGCCATCCTGGCCCGGGAGAAGGAACCGGATGCGGCCGAATTGCAGGCAGAAGCGGAACAGCTGCTGCGGGAACTGACCGATCCGAAGCCCCGGAATACGGCCTACAACATAGATTCTTTACAATTGGACTAAAAAATGGTCACAGGCATCGGGTAAGATGATCAGGTGAATAAAATGCTTTAGCGGACGGGATGCGCCGCAAAGAGAGGAAAACGATATGAGCAAAGTAATCGGCATTGACCTTGGCACAACAAATTCCTGTGTGGCGGTGGTGGAAGGCGGTAAGCCTGTGGTCATCACCAACGCAGAGGGCGAGCGCACCACCCCCAGCGTGGTGGCCTTTACCAAAGACGGCGAGCGTCTGGTGGGCGGCGCGGCCAAGCGGCAGATCGCCACCAACTCCGGCCGCACCGTGACCAGCATCAAGCGCCACATGGGCAGCGATTACCGGGTGCACATCGACGGCAAGGACCTGACCCCGCAGGAGATCAGCGCCATGATCCTGGCCAAGATCCGCCGCGACGCCGAGAGCTATCTGAGCGAGCCGGTGACCGAGGCCGTTATCACGGTGCCCGCCTACTTCGACGACAGCCAGCGCAAGGCCACCCAGGACGCCGGACGCATCGCGGGCCTGAACGTGCTGCGCATCATCAACGAGCCGACGGCTGCCGCTGTGGCCTACGGCCTGGACAACGAAGCACCCCAGAAGATCCTGGTGTATGATCTGGGCGGCGGCACCTTTGACGTGTCCATCATCGAGATCGAGGACGGTACTTTTACAGTGCTGGCCACCGGCGGCGATACCCATCTGGGCGGCGATGACTTTGACGAGCGCATTGTGGAGTACGCTGTGGCCGAGTTCAAGAAGTCCGACCGCATCGACCTCTCCCGCGATCCGGCTGCTATGGGCCGCCTGAAGGAGGAAGCGGAAAAGGCCAAGAAGGAGCTGTCCAGTGCACCCTCCGCGCAGCTGAACCTGCCCTTCATCGCGGTGGGCAAGGACGGCCCCCACCATCTGGATCTGTCGCTGTCCCGCCCGCAGTTCGAGATGATGACCGGTGACCTGCTGGCCCGTACCGTGACCCCGGTGCAGAACGCCCTGCGGGATGCCGGGATCTCCGCCAGCCAGCTGGGCAAGGTGCTGCTGGTGGGCGGCAGCACCCGCATGCCCGCCGTGGAGCGCCAGGTGCGGGAGCTGCTGGGCTGCGAGCCCAGCCACAGCCTGAACCCGGACGAGTGCGTGGCCATGGGTGCCGCCGTGCAGGGCGGTCTGCTGCAGGGCGGCGGCAAGCTGGCTGGTGCTACCGGTGCCGCCGCACAGGGTCTGGTGCTGATGGATGTCACCCCGCTGACCCTGTCCATTGAGACGCTGGGCGGCGTGGCCACCCCGCTGATCACCCGCAACAGCATGATTCCCACCCGCAAGAGCCAGATCTTTACCACGGCACGCCCCATGCAGACCAGCGTGGAGATCAACGTGCTGCAGGGCGAGCGCCACTTTGCCCGCGACAACAAGAGCCTGGGCAAGTTCAAGCTCAACGGCATCCGGGGCGGTTTCTCCTCCAAGCCGCAGATCGAGGTCACCTTTGACATCGACGTCAACGGCGTGGTCAAGGTGTCGGCCAAGGATCTGGGCACCGGCCGAGAGCAGAACATCACCATCACCGGCAGCACGAACCTGTCCGAAAACGAGATCCAGCGCGCTATGGCGGATGCCGCGGCCTACGAGGCCGAGGACAGCCGCCGCAAGGAGCGGCTGGAGCTGCACAACCAGGCCGAGGTGTTGGCCTACAAGGTGGACGAGGCCTTGTCCAAGTGCAAAAAGGAGCTGGACCGCGACGAAAAGAACCGCATCAAGACCGATGTGGCCAACCTGCGCCGCTGCCTGCGCAAGGACAAGCCCGAGAAGATGAACGAGACCGAGGAAGCGGCCCTGCGGCAGGCCAAGAGCCAGCTGGAGGAAAGCGCCAACCACCTGATGATGCTGTACACCAGCCAGCAGCAGGCCCAGGGCCCGGACCAGACCCTGTGAGATGCCCTTATAAAACAAAAAAGGAACCGCTGCGGCGGTTCCTTTTTTTGTTTTGCAGATCAGAGCATCTTGGACAAAAATGCTTTCAGGCGCGGATGCTTGGGGTTGGAGAACAGCTCCTGCGGGGGCTCGTCCTCCTGGATCTGGCCGCCGTCGATGAAGATCACGCGGTTGGACACCTCGCGGGCAAAGCCCATTTCGTGGGTGACCACCAGCATGGTGATGCCGGTGTGTGCCAGCTCCTTCATCAGCTCCAGCACCTCGCCCACCATCTCGGGGTCAAGGGCGCTGGTGGGCTCGTCGAACAGGATCACGTCCGGGTCCATGGCCAGCGCACGGGCAATGGCGATGCGCTGCTGCTGACCGCCAGACAGGCTCTTGGGGTAGGCGTTGGCCTTGTCGGCCAGACCTACGCGGGCCAGCAGCTCGTCTGCACGGGCAGAGATGGCGTCCTTGTCCTTCAGCTTCAGCAGGCTGGGTGCCAGCTCAAGGTTCTTTTTCACGGTCAGGTGGGGGAACAGGTTGAAGTGCTGGAACACCATGCCCATCTTCTGGCGCACGGCATCGATGTGTGTCTCGTTTACCTCCACACCCTCAAACTTGATGGAACCGGAGGTGGGAGTCTCCAGCCGGTTCAGGCAGCGCAGAAAGGTGGACTTGCCGCAGCCGGAAGGGCCGATCAGGCACACCACATCGCCGCGGTAGATATCAAGGTCGATGCCTTTCAGCACATCCAGCGTGGGGTCGGCTTTTTTTGCGCCGCGCTTCTTTACGCCGCCATAGGTCTTGGTCAGGCCGCGTACTTCCAAAATCTTATCGGTCACTTTGTGCCAGCCTCCTCTCAAACTTGCTCAGCAGCCATGTAAACAGCATAACAAGGATCAGGTAGATCAGTGCAACGCCCAGCAGGGGGAACATGGCTTCATAGGTACGGTTCATAATGCCCTGTGCAGCATACAGCAGCTCCTTGCCGCCGATGGTGGTGATCAGGGAAGTATCCTTGAGCAGGACGATGAACTCGTTGCCCAGTGCAGGCAGCACCGCACGGATGGCCTGCGGGATGATGATGACCACCATGGTGGTCATGTAGTTCAGGCCAAGGCTGCGTCCGGCTTCCATCTGGCCGGGGTCCACAGCCATCAGGCCGCCGCGGATGATCTCGGATACATACGCGCCGGAGTTGATGCCCAAGGTCAGTGCACCAACCATAGTAAAGTTGCGGCTGTTGGAAAAAATGACCATGCTCATGATCAGCAGCTGCACCATCATGGGCGTGCCGCGGATGATGGTGGTGTACAGCTGACACACCGCGTTAAAAAAGCCCAGCACCGCGTTTTTGTGGCCGGGTCGCTGCTGGTCGTGGGTCACGCGCACCAGTGCCACCACGCTGCCCAGCACCACGCCCAGCGCCAGCGCCAGTGCGGTGACCAGCAGGGTGGTGCCCACACCGTTGATGTACTGCATCCAGCGGTCCTTCAGCAGAAAGGCCTGATAAAACTTAAAAAAGAAATCCTGTCCAAAGCTTAGCTTTGTGCCGCTGTTGAGCAGCTCTTTGAGCAGTTCGTATTGCGCAGCCATTCACATCCTCACTTTCTGTTTGTCAATAAATTGTAACCACTTTTTTCTAAAAAAAGAGGTGCCCCGGAGCGGGGCGCCTCCTTGGGTACGGAAATGGTACAGGGCACGCAGCTTAGTTTGCGTTGATGTACTTGTCCACGATGGCCTGCAGGGTGCCGTCAGCCTTCAGCTCCTCCAGAGCCTTGTTGACAGCGTCCTCCAGAGCAGAACCCTTTGCCATGCCGATGGCGTAATCCTCCTCGGCGTAGCTGGTATCCAGCACCTTCAGGCCGGGGTTGGCAGCCACGAACTCCTGTGCGGGAGCGTTGTCGATGACCACAGCGTCCACCTGACCATTGTTCAGGGCCTGCACAGCGGTCAGACCGTCATCGTAAGCAACCACGTTCTCATCGCCGAAATCATCGGAGCAGTAGATGTAGCCGGTGGTGCCGCGCTGGGTACCGATCGTCTTACCGGCCAGATCGTCGGGAGAAGCAATCTCGGAATCGTTGGGCACAATGATGGACTGGATGCCGGTGGCGTAGCTGTCGGAGAAGTCCATCACAGCCTTGCGCTCGTCGGTCACGGTAACGCCTGCCATCACGATGTCGGCCTTGCCCTGCTGCACGCTGAGCAGTGCGGCGTCAAAGTCCATGTCATCGATCTGCAGCTCCAGACCCAGCTTCTCAGCAATGGCCTTGGCGGTGTCCACATCGATGCCCTCAAACTCGCCGGCATCGGTGGTCATCTCGTACGGAGGAAAGGCAGCGTTGGTAGCCATGGTCAGCTTGCCGGCTTCCACGGTGGTCAGCTCAGCAGTAGCGGCAGAAGAAGCAGCCTCGGAGGAAGCGGCAGAGCTTGCCACAGAAGAAGCAGCAGAGCTTGCGGATCCACCGCAGGCGGTCAGAGCCAGAGCAGCAACGGAAACAGCAGCGGCAGCCATGAAGCTGCGGCGAGAGATCTTTTTCATATTCAAACACTCCTCAATCTATGCAATATAGTTTGCTTTGCCCCGATGGGATGCGATTCATCGCGCTTTCGGGGAACGCACTTAGTATAGTTTGTACAAAACAAAAAGTCAATACTTGTGCATAATAATCCGTGAAATTGAAACGATTTTGCAAACATTTATGCAATAACGGAGAAAATATGTGAATATATGCGGTATAAACCCCTTCCGTCATCGCCTGCGGCGATGCCACCTTCCCCAAGGGGATGGCTTTCGTGGTGGCGGTAAGGTTTCCGGCATAGCCCATAGGCGTCCCCTTGGGGGAGCTGGCGCGTTAGCGCCTGAGGGGGTGCGCTTGCACCGTGACAATTATACGGTTCTTGCAAGCTCCTCCGCGCTGCGCTTGGGCACGCAGTAGTCGCGGTTTTCATCCAGATAGTACTTTACGCCGGTCTGCTCGGTCATGGGGACGATGCTGGCTTTGTGGGTGGGGTAGCCGAAAGCCACCATAAAGGCCAGCTTCTGCGGCTCCTCGATGCCCAGCAGCGCGGTCAGGGCGGGCTTGTTGATCGCGCCCATGATGCAGCTGCCCACGCCCTTGTCCCATGCGGCAAGGGTCATGTTGGCCAGCGCAATGCCGGTGTCGGTGGCAAGGTCGCCGGGGATGGCGGTATCCTGCACCACCGCTGCATAAAAGGTGGGCAGCTCGTCTGCCTTGGGCGTGCCCTGCTCCGGCGGCAGATAGCCAGCCCATTTGACCAGCGGCTGTACCTTGGCCACCATCTCCGGGCTTTGCACCAGCACCAGACGCACCGCTTGCCGGTTTGCCCCGCAGGAGGACAGCCGCACGGCCTGTACGATATCGTCCACCACATCCTGCGGCACGGCCTTTTGTGCAAACCGGCGGTAGGTGCGGCGGGTAGTCAGAAGTTCCATTGCGTTCATAGAGATCACTCCTTTATATAAATAGCGTGGAAAACAACAGATTATTTCCGCTTTTTCGGCAGCGGCACGCACAGCACCAGACTGATGCCAATGGCAAGCGCCACGGCGATTTTAAAGGTACTGATGCCCTTGGCAAGGGCAAGAGTGTTTTCGTTCTGGATAAAATAGTAGGCGGTGTAGTAGATGCCCGCGCCCGGCACAAGCGGGAAAATGCCGGTCAGCAAAAACACCGTGACCGGCGTTTTTTGGGTAATGGCAAACACGCGGGTAAGGATGGTAAGCGGAATGACCGCCAGCAGGGAGGCCGTGGCGGCGTCTGCGCCCAGCAGGGTCAGCAGTTCGTACCACAGCCAGCCCACAGCGCCCACCAGTGCGCAGTAAGGCAGGCAGCGCCGGGGGCACGCAAACAGAATGGCAAAACTCAGCGTGCCCGCCGCGGCCAGAAAAAACTGCGCGGTCAGCTCACTGATCTGTACAGCTGTAAGGGACATCATACCACGACCACCCCCGTAAATACCGTGTACAGCCGCAGTACAAGGCCGGTGCCTATGGCAATGCTGGCGGCAATAAGCAAGGCGTCGATCATGCGGATGGTGCCGGAAAGGTAATCGCCCTGCACAAAGTCCCGGATACCCATGGTAAAGGCGATGCCCGGGGTCAAAATCATCAGCGTACCGATGATGGCGTGGCTTGCAGAAGTGTGCAGCAGATTGCACAGCAGAATGCACACCAGCGTGATCAGCGCGGCGGTGCTGATCTTCTGGAAGCCGCCGGGCACTTCATGCCGCCCGCACCACAGCAGATACCAGCTGGCCACCAGCCCCGCCCCGGCAGCAGCCAGCGCGCTGCGCAGGTTGCCGCCGAACATCATGGCAAAGCAGAACGCCCCGCACAGCCCGGACAGCAGCTGCACATGGTCTTTGGGGAAGGGCAGCTGCCGCGCCAGCACCAGACGGCTCTCGGCTTCGTCCAGGGTCATCCCTGTCTGGGCGATCTGGCGGGAAAGCGCGTTCACCGCCGCCACCCGCCCCAGATGGGTGGTGCGCACCGGTACGTTGCGCACTTCGCTGATCTCGGCAGTGCCGGCGCTGGCAAAAATGCCGTTGGTCAGCACATAAACGTGAAATTCCCGCAGGTGGAAGCTGCGCGCCATGATCTCCATGGTCTGCTCCACCCGGAACACCTCTGCGCCGTTTTCCAGCAGGGTCTGCCCTGCGGCCATGATAAAATCCATGATGCGGCGGCGCAGCTCTTCATCGGGAAAAGGGTCTCTGCTGCTCATTGCCTGCTCTCCTTGCAAAAGATGATACCCTATTTTATCATGTGCACCAGCCGCATACAAGGGTGTATCAAAAAAACGGGCGCGGCAAAAGGCCGGAAGCAATATTCCTACCAAAAAACTTCGTTAGGGGTGTTGACAAATGCCGCCGATGGGGTTATTATAGTGTCAATATCACAAAAATGGCTGTGAAGAGAAGAGTAGGCCTTCGCATTGATCCTTAC
>OLGB01005030.1_pt1 | contig 10673 bp, 9 predicted proteins | sample 1605691 | NCBI WGS metagenome assembly OLGB01 (sample SAMEA3888925, study PRJEB22519) | human gut metagenome | biome: human gut; feature: human-associated habitat; material: faeces | place: Denmark | collected 2010
TTCTTTAATTTATAAGTTGCCCATTTTAAGGATGTTAGGCGCATCCGCCCGCTATTCCCGCCTCTGCGTCCCCGTCGAAACCAGTACGCCCCCATGTTGTCGCAAAGTTTATTTCGTTCGGGACGCCCCGGCAGGGGCGCCCCTGGCTTGATTCCCTTGCTCCGCCGCTTCCAGCCGGACCCGCTTTGCGGGGCTTCGGCTGGAAGTGGGGAGAACGGTAATACCTGTTATTTTCGCTGCGCTTTAATCAGCACTGTTCCGGCGCGGGATAATCCACGCCATGGGTCTCTACGGTCACCGTCTTCATGCGCTGGTCCTGATACGGCTTATCCATCCGGTTGCGGTCGGCAGAGACGATGGCGTCAGCCACATCCAGGCCCTCGATCACCTTGCCGAAGGCGGCATACTGACCATCCAGGTGGGGCGCAGGTTCCACCATAATAAAAAACTGGCTTCCGGCGGAATCGGGATGCATGGCACGCGCCATGGACAGTACCCCGCGGCTGTGCTTCAGGTCGTTCGGTACGCCGTTGGCGGAAAACTCGCCCTTAATGCTGTAGCCGGGGCCGCCGGTACCGGTGCCCTGGGGGCAGCCGCCCTGGATCATAAAGCCGGGAATGACCCGGTGAAAGATGAGCCCGTTGTAAAAACCGGACTTTACCAGGCTGATGAAGTTGTTGACCGTATTGGGGGCCACCTCCGGGTAGAGTTCGGCGACCATTTTGCCGCCGTCATCCATCTCAAAGGTAACGATGGGGTTCTGAGCCATTTCAGCCACTCCTTTTATCCTTTGTTATCCGCCGCGGCGGCGGTCCTTCATGGCGCGGTCCATTTCCCGCCGGGCATCCTTGGCGGCGGCGGCGTCCCGCTTGTCATAAAGCTTCTTGCCCTTGGCAAGGCCTACCTCCAGCTTGACGCGGGAGCCACGGAAGTAGATGCTTAGGGGCACCAGCGCGTAGCCGTCCTGCTTCACCCTGGCATACAGCCGCAGGATCTCCCGCTTGTGCATCAGCAGACGGCGGGGACGCAGGGGGTCCTTGTTAAAAATATTTCCCTTTTCATAGGGGCTGATGTGCATCCCATGCACGTGCATCTGACCGTCCTTGGCGATGCAGAAGGAATCTTTCAGGTTCACATGGCCCTGACGGATCGACTTGACCTCGGTGCCCGCCAACTCGATGCCTGCCTCGTATTGATCCTCGATAAAATAATCGTGGTAGGCCTTGCTGTTCTTGGCGATCACCTTGACGCCCCTGCTCTCCACGGAACCACCTCCCCCAGGCATGCGCTTAGATTATTATAACATACTTGTCAATATGCTAGACGGGGAAATAGGTGAGCAGAGCGCCGAGCGCGTCCCCGGAAAGGACGGGACGGCCGTGCTCGGCAAGGCGGGCCTCCAGGTGAGGGCGGCCATCCTCCGAGCGGCCGAATTCCGACAGCTGTGCCGCAGCCTGATCCGCGCCGGCGGGCAGTGAGAGCCAGTAGCGCCCCTCCCACCACAAAAGCTGCGCGTCCGGCCGGGGAACCGGCAGCGCGCGGGCGGCGGAGAGCAGCGGGTCCAGACTGTCGAAGGAAAACCAAAGATGCTCCGGGGCCTGCACGCGGGCAAAGACCAGCACGCCGCAGGCGTTGGGATAGGCCTCGATCTCAATGGAACCATCCAGCGTGATGCCCGCCTCGTGAAACGCGTCCCGGGTCAGCTCCAGGGCCCGCTCCAAGGTCAGGCCGGCCGGGGTCAGGCCGTGCTCCTTCAGGTCGGCCGGAGTGATGTACAGTGCCACGCTGGCATTTCCGATGGGTTGGATGGTCATGGCGCGCCTCCTTACAAGCAGTCGGGTTCGCTCGAATGATGTGCAGCCTCAGGGGACAAAGCGCAATCGGTCGGCAGACTTTATTATAAAAGCTGAAAAACGGTTTGGGTAGCTGTAATGATTGGGCGGATTGGAAAAGGTCAGGGTGGCGAAAGCCCGATAAATATGGTATACTGAATTCAATTTGGAATAGAGGTCGTGCAATATGGAATTGATGGAAAAAACCGTGGAGCGCCACGTGTTGTTTGAGGGCGCGATCGTGACCCTGCGCAGAGACAAGGCCCAGCTGATCAACGGCCAGGTGGTGAGCCGCGAGGTGGTGGAGCACCCCGGCGGCGTGGCCATCCTTCCGCTTTACCGGGACGGCACCGTGAGCATCGTGCGGCAGTTTCGCTATCCCTTCCGGCAGGTCGTCACCGAGCTGCCCGCCGGAAAGCTGGAGCGGGGCGAGGACCACCGTCCCGCCGCCCTGCGGGAATTGGAGGAAGAGGTGGGCGTCCGGGCCGGAGAGCTGATTTATCTGGGGTATCTCTATACCTCCCCCGGCTTTTCCACCGAGGTACTGCATATGTATCTGGCCCGGGATCTGGAGCCGGGGGTATGCCATCCGGACGACGACGAGTTTTTGGAGTGTGAGCGCATCCCCTTTGACCAACTGGTGGAACAGGTGGTATCCGGGGTGATCTGCGACGCCAAGACCGTGGCTCTGGTGCTGAAGGCCAAAGCTTATCTGGGGCGGTAAGCCGGAAAGGGGACGAGACCGATGGCCAAGCGCATCCTGATCGTGGAGGATGAAAAGAATATTGTGGATATCCTCAGCTTCAATCTGGGGCGGGAGGGATATCAGACGCTGGAGGCTTACGACGGGGACGCCGGATTGCAGCTGGCGCTGGAGCAGGACCCGGATCTGATCCTGCTGGACCTGATGCTGCCGAAGCGCAATGGGTTCGACGTATGCCGCAGCCTGCGCGCCCAGGGACGGAGCACCCCCGTCATCATGCTGACCGCCCGGGAGGAGGAGACCGATAAGGTCCTGGGCCTGGAGCTGGGGGCGGACGATTACATCACAAAGCCCTTTTCCATGCGGGAGCTGCTGGCACGGGTGAAGGCCAACATCCGCCGCAGCGAAATGGTGGCCGCCGGGCCCGCCGCCCAGGCGGCCGGACAGCGCGTCGAACTGGGGCGGATCTCCATCGACACCGAGCTGATGGTGGCCTATAAGGACGGCAGGGCGCTGGAACTGACCCAGCGGGAATACGAGCTGCTCAAATTTTTGGGAAGCCAGCGGGGAAAGGTCTTTTCACGGGAAGCCCTCATGGAGCACGTCTGGAATTACGAGGGCTATGTGGGTGACGTGCGTGCCGTGGACGTGGCCGTACGGCGGCTGCGTGAGAAGATCGAGGACGACCCGGCCTCGCCGCAGTTCATCGTCACACGGCGGGGAATGGGGTATTTTTTCAACGCATGAGCTCATGCCTTTGCGCCGGGCGGCGTTCCGTTTGCCTGCGCAGGCAGCAGCGCATAACGGCAGCGCTCCCCTGATTTCCATCCGGAAAGGAGGTGTCCCATGTTCCGCAGCCTGCATATGAAATTGATGCTCATCATGACGCTGCTGATCGTCGCGCTGATGACGGTCGTGGGCGCCTTTCTGATCAATTCGGTGGTCAATTATTATACCCAGGACTTCCACACGCAGATGGCGGAAGCCTTTGGGGACGCCGGTTTCTGGTCCGACCTGACCACCCCCGCCGACGGGGAGGAGGACGGGGCGGCCAGCATCGCCCGGATCCTGAGCACCAACAGCACCCTGGGGATCGATAACCGCAGCCGCAAATGCTATGTGCTGGACGGCAGCGACGCCCGCTATCTGGCGGGCTCGGACCAGCCGGAAAATGTCCGCACACCGGAGCTCTCCCGCAACCTGAGCCGCGCGCTCAATGGAGAGATCGGGGATGACAACGATCCGGCCGCCGCCTATATGGACGTGGCGGTGCCGCTGGAACGCGGGGGGGCCGGCTATATCATCTATGTGCGGGATGACCGCACGACCGTGCAGGCCCTGAACAGCGAGCTGATTACCCTGATCGTGGAGGCGCTGGTCTTCGGGCTGGTGATCTCCGTGCTGCTCTCGTTCCTGCTGTCCAAGACGCTGATCACCCCCATCGAGCGGCTGACCGAAGGCGCCGAGCGGGTGGCGGACGGAGACTTTTCCCATAAAATCGAGGTGGCCTCCCGGGATGAGATCGGCGTGCTGACCAGGACCTTCAACGACATGGCCCGTCAGCTCAAGCAGACGCTGGAAGAAGTGGAGAACGAGCGCAATAAGCTGGGCACGCTGTTCCTGCATATGACCGACGGCGTGGTGGCCTTTTCCTGGGAGGGGGCGGTCATCCAGTCCAATCCTGCCGCCGAACGGCTGCTGGGCCGGGCCATCCCCATCGGCGGGGAGGAGAACTATGATACCCTCTTCGCCCCCATCGCGCCGCTCCGGGGGGTGCTGGCGGTGGAGCAGCCCGGCTATCTGGACGGGGCCATGGATGTGGACGGCCGCAGCCTGGAGCTGCTGCTGGCGCCCTTTGACCCGGAGCGGCTGGGCGGCGTGCTGGTGGTCATCCACGACGTGACGGAGCAGCGCAAGACGGAGGAGATGCGCCGGGAGTTTGTGGCCAACGTCTCACACGAGCTGCGTACCCCGCTGACCAATATCCGCTCTTACGCTGAGACCCTGGCCGACAACGCGGGCGCGCTGCCGCCGGATACCGAAAAGAACTTCCTGGGGGTCATTCTCAATGAGTCCGACCGCATGACCCATATCGTCCAGGATCTGCTGACCCTCTCCCGGCTGGATGCCGGCAACGCCGAGCTGGTGCTCTCCCGCTTCCCCTTCGGGGAGGCCATCCAGAGCGTTACCCGGGCCAATGCCCTGGCCGCCAAGCAACGGCGCCACACCCTCACCTACACCCCGCCGGAGCTGGAGAACGGTCTGCCCCAGGTAACCGGAGACCGGGAGCGTATCCTCCAGGTGATGATGAACGTGGTGTCCAACGCCATCAAGTACACGCCGGACGGCGGCAGGATCCGCATATCCGCCGGACGGCTGGGCGCGCGGGTCTGGATGGAAGTGGCCGACAACGGCATCGGGATTCCAAAGGAAGACCGCGGGCGCATTTTCGAGCGCTTCTACCGGGTGGACAAGGCGCGTTCCCGGGAGTCCGGCGGCACGGGCTTGGGACTGTCCATTGCCAAGGAGATCGTGGACCGGCATGAGGGCACGCTGGAGCTGGTAGAGCGTCCGGGGCCCGGCCTGACCGTCCGGCTGACGCTGCTGGTGGAGGGACCGCGCCATGGACATGCTTAAGCGGGTGCGCCGGCGCCGGCGCCGGGTACTGGAGAGCTGCAAGACGCTGCTTATCGTGCTGCTGGCGGTATCGGCCGTGTACCTGGCGGCGCGGGCGCTGGTCTACAGCGGCCTGGCCGACACGGGGCCCAGCGGCTGGGTGGGGACGCTGCTCTCCCTGCTGCGCGGAGAAGCGCAGCCGCCGGCAGCCACTCCGGAGAACGGGCAGCCCGGCATGGCGGCCCAGCCGGTGCGCATTGCCATCCACAGCGGCACGGAGCGGTTTGCCGTCCAGTATGACCAGGGTCAGGTGGATGGGATCTATACTTCCGTGGGCGGGTTGCTGGGGGAAGCGCTGGCCAGCGCCAAGACGCCGCGTCCCATCACGGAGGAGGAGTGGCGGCTTGCCCTCCAGCGCAGCGGGGTGTACTTCGACCTGCTGGGACAGGTGCCGCTGGACGCCCTGTACGCCTGGATGGGCGGAGACGCGGCCAATCCCGAGCTGACCGGGACGGCCCGCCGCCTGCTGGTGGCCAGTACCGCCGGCGCCAACGCCGCCCTTTACTATCATAATGAAACAGACGGCCTGTATTATGCCTGTGAGACGAGCGTGGATTACGCGCAGCGCATGGAGGACGTGTTGACGGGCTACGGCGGAAACAGCGCCACCTTTGCGTTCGAGTTCAGCGCGGACGCAGGCTATGGGGCGCTGGACCCATATGTGCTGATTTTCTCTTCCGCGCCCAATCCACGCAGCTACCGCAGCGCTTCTCCGCTGTCGGCCGGCGATGAGAGCACCCTTACCGCGATCCGGAGCGCCCTTTCCTTCCGCAGCAACTCCTCTTATCCGATCCAGGGGGGCGGTATCATGGTGCGGGAGGACCGGGAGACCCTCCAGATCATGGAGAACGGAGACGTGATCTATCACGCTTCCGAGCCGGCCGCCTCCCGCTATGCGGTGGGGGACGGCTCTGCCGGGAACACCGACGTCATCGAGGCGGCCTGGCGGCTGGCGGACGCCACCCTGGGGAGCCTGTGCGGCTCCGCCCGGCTGTACCTGATGGGGATGGATGAGACGCAGGCGGGCGTGGAGGTGCGTTTCGGCTACAGCCTGGACGGCGCCGCCGTGCAGCTGTATGAGAAGGGCTGGTGCGCCCGCTTCCTGATCCGCAGCGGGAAGATCACCGACTATACCCTTCACTTCCGCAGCTACGAGGAGACTGGAGAGCACACCCTGGTGCTCCGGGAGCGGCAGGCTGCCGCGGCCCTGGCGGCGCTGGGGAGCGGCAGGCGGGAGCTGGTCCTCTGCTACGCGGACGGCGGAGGGGACACTGTGGAGGCCGGCTGGATTGCCGGGGCGTGACGTATGGAATGGTCTAAAATTAAAAATATTGTGCTCCTGATCCTGGTGTGCGTGAACGCCTTCCTGCTGGCCCTGGTGCTTCTGCAGCAGCATAAGACCGCCCGGTTTCAGGAGGAGGCCAGCGCCGGAGCAGTGTCCGCCCTGGCCAACAGCGGCATTGCCTTTCACCTGGAGCGGGTCCCCAGGGATATGGAGCTGGCGGGTCTGAACTTTACGCAGGACCGTTCGGGAGAACAGGCCGCGGCGGAAGCCTTGCTGGGCCGCGTGACGGAGCAGGCGGAGAGCACCACGATGCGCACCCTGTATGCCGGAGCAAACGGCAGCGCCGAGTTTTTCATGAGCGGAGAGTTTTCCGTTGCCCTGGACGCGGGCGTGTACCAGGCCGATCCGGACGAGCTGGAGCGGGCCGGGAGGGACTGCCTGGCGCTGCTGGGGATGGAGGCGGAGTTGGTTTCCCGGGAAACCCGGGAGCAGGAGAGCGTGTGGACCTACCGCCAGCTTTGGGAGGACGTGCCGGTTTTTTCCTGCCAGGTGGAGCTGACCTGGCGGGACGGCAGCCTGGTCCTGCTGCGGGGGCGGCGCCTGGCCGGGAGCGCGCTCCCGGCGGATACCGGGGCCCCGCTCACCACGGCGACCGTGCTGGTGCGCTTTTTGGCCGGACTCAACGAGGGAAACTATGTGTGCAGCAGCATCGATGGGATGCGGGCCGGATATGTCGTTTCCGGCGCGTCCCGGTCCGGGCAGCTCACGCCGGTCTGGCGCGTCGAGACCGATACCGGAGCCTACGATGTGGACGGCGTCACCGGAGCGCTGGTCCCGGTGGAGTAAGAACAGAAAAAACGTCGTATCCTTCCGGGATACGACGTTTTTTTGACGGGTGGGCAGGGCTGCAGCGCGGCTTTTGGAAATAAATGTATGAAAACGTCCTTCTTTCCCGCCCGGGCCGGGCAGGGGTGAAGGAGGGATGCCAAATGGCACAGTATACACCCCATTACGGGCTCCACCAGTGGGAGCCGGAGGACAGCTTTTTACGGGAGGATTTCAATCAGGATCTGGCCAGGATCGATACGGCGCTGGAGGAGAAGGCGGAGGTGGTGATCGGAAGCTACACCGGAAATGGCTACATCAAGACCATTGAGCTGGGGTTCCGACCCAAATTCGTCTGTATCCCATCCCGGAACGTCTATGGTACCATGCTGGCGGACGGCGGCACGAATGCGCAGCTGGCCATCACGGATACCGGCTTTACCGTCACCTACCAGAGCACCTCCGGTATTCACAGCAACGAAGCAAACGCCGTCTATTATTATCTTGCGCTGCGTTAAGACCGCAAGAAGGGACGCCCGGGCAACAGCCCGGGCGTCCCTTTCTGCATTTGAAATCAGAACCGCAACGGAGAGACGATCAGCTGCCGGCCTTAACGGCGGTGACAGTGCCGATGTCGCTGTTGCTGAAGCTGACGGTGATGCGGTAAGCGTTGGTGGAGTGGTCAGAGTCGAAGTTCAGGTTGACGGTGACCTGACCCGCAGCATCATCCGTACCGGTAGTGACCTTGCCGGTCTTGCTGATGCCGGAATCGACCCACTGACCGTTGCCGCTGAGGATCTCAACACCGTAAGTGTAGCTGACGGTCTTGCCGGGGACCTTTTGATCGTTGTCAATGTCGTCATCCTTGCCCACGTCCTGCCACAGAGTGGCGGTCACGTCGGTGGTGGCGTTCTCACCGGCGACAATCGTGTCGATAGTCAGGTAGTACTCGTCGTTCTCAGTGGGCACGATGACCTCGTCGATGTCCCAGATCCAGGCGGTCTGCAGAACCTTGTTGTCGTTGTTGGTAATGATAACAGCATTCTTCTTGGTACCAACCACAAAGGTGCCCTTGGCGGCGTCATCACCGGCCGCGTCCATGTCGGTCACGTCCCAGATGTTAGACTTGCTGACCAGGGTGGGGTACACAATACCGGCGTAGGCGTAATCGTTCTCGCCGTTGTTGCTCACATCCAGAGTGCCGTTCTTCAGCAGGACGGCCTCAGTGGCGGCGGTGCGGCTGTTCAGGTTGAGCTCGTAGGTGCCGTCAGAGTTCACACTGTAGGTGTAGGCCACCATGTAGGCGTAGCCGTCTGCCTTGTCGAACTCAGTATCATAGTCGTCGCGGCTGACCTCGATGGCCTTGGTGGTGCCGTCCTCGAAGACCACGTTCAGCTCCAGAATCTTGGAGGTGACCGCGTTGGCATCCAGCACCAGCAGCCAGTTGGAGGTAGAGCTGGAGGTCTTGCCGTTAAACAGGACCACTTCGGCCAGCTTGGTGGTCTCCCAGGTCTTGGTCTCAGTCTTCTTCAGTACGGGGTAGATCTGAGCCTTGACATCCTTGTCCACATCGCTCATATTGTCCCATCCGGTGAGCACACCGTAGAACACGTCGCCCGCCTTGTAGGTGGTGCCGTAATACCTGCCGTCCTGCAAGAGGTCACCGGCCTCGACTACGTCATAGTAGAAGGCCACGGTGTTCTTATCAACTGCGTAGACCTTGTCGGTCTCATTAACGGTCACGGACAGGTAGCCGTCGCCGTTCTCGTAGGGGGCCTTCAGCGTGTACTGGAGGTTGGGGGTAGTGGTATCATCGCCGTTGACCTTGCCGGTCTCGGCGGCGGCGTTCTTCTCAATGTAGGCAATGTCGCCGGTGCCAACGCTGGGCTTCTGGTTGCCGTCAACTGCCGTGAACTCGCCGTCGTTTTTCAGCTTGTTCAGACCCAGCACGCTCTTGATGGTCAGCACGTCGTCGTCGCTCAGAGAGTAGGTGATGACGGTACCGGCGGCGGCGCCCAGGGTATTATTGACGGTCTGCACGTCACGGGTGCCCAGGTAGGCTTCCAGCGCGGTGCTGCTGTTGCCAAAGGCGTTCTTCTTGGAAGCGCTCCAGTTGATGTAGTAGGTACCCTCGGTGCCGTCGGCCTTCAGAATCTCAAGCTGGCCCTTCACGTCCAGCGCGTTCTGAGTCCAGGCGGAATCCAGGACCAGGGCGTAGTTGATCACAGTCTCCTCAGCGGGGCGGTAAGCCACGATGTACTCGCCGGTGGAGTCCAGGATGAAGTCATACTTGGTGGAGAAACCGATATCAGCCTTGGCGGAGTTGATTTCGAAGTGCTCGATATCCACGTCCACAGGAGAGATAGCGTCCAGAATATAGGACTGCTTGTAGGTCTCACCCTCGATGGTCACGTACAGCTCGTTGTTCTTGTCACGATCCACACGGCTCATGGTACCGGTGACGATCTCGGGCGTGGAGATGTAGGTGCGCCCTCCGTACTCGACGTACAGGATCAGGTCGTCAGTGGTGACCTCGTCGGCAAAGATCACGTCGCCGAACTCCACGCTCTTGGTGGAAGAGGTGCCGTCCAGTTTGCCATTGGCATCATAGTCGGGGACATAGAAGGTGACGATCTCGTTCTTGACATTGTAGCGGCTGACGCAGGACAGGGTCTTGCGCAGGAAGAGCACGTAATCCACATCGCCGTCGTTGTTGTTGTCGATGATCTCGACCTCAACACCGTTCAGGTTGTACTTGGAAGCGGTAGAACCCTTCCAGAAATCGTTAATGACTTCCAGCGCAGTCTTCTCGTTAGCCTGATAACCGTAGTTGATGTAGTACTCAGTATCCGCGGTCACGGTCAGGCCGGTGCCCTTCAGGTAATCCTTGGAGGTGGACTGGGTAGCAGTGGTAGTCTGCACCACGTTCACGCTGTCCTTCAGGGACACGCCCAGGACCTTGGAGTCGGAGAGGATGGTGGTCTTCTCGATGTACAGGGTGACGGTCTTGCCCAGGGTCTCAACGCCGGTGGAGACGTTGAAGGAGATCTGGCCGGACTGGGCCACGCCCTCGCCCTGGGTGGTGTTGGCGGTGGTGGAGGAGTACAGCACCACGTTGTCCAGAGTGGTCTTGCCGGCCTTCAGGGCAGCGTCAGAGTCGGTCTCGTCCAACTCGGCCCACTCGTTGGCGACCACAACGCCCTCCACCTTGTACACGCCGTACATGGCGCTCAGGATGGTGCGGTGATCGGTGTAGCCGATGGCGTAGCCGTTCTCATACTTCTGGATCATCTCAACGTCCAGGGCGTTGTAGATCAGCAGAGCGGCGTCGTCACGGTTCAGGGGCAGCATG
>OLGB01005034.1_pt1 | contig 10663 bp, 9 predicted proteins | sample 1605691 | NCBI WGS metagenome assembly OLGB01 (sample SAMEA3888925, study PRJEB22519) | human gut metagenome | biome: human gut; feature: human-associated habitat; material: faeces | place: Denmark | collected 2010
AATTTGCTGTATGGCTTCTGAAGACCTTCATGGAGAAGATTAAGAAGAACAAGACTTACAGAGATTCCGAGCCCACAACCTCTATCCTGACCATTACTTCCAACGTTGTATATGGTAAGGCTACCGGTGCTCTTCCTGACGGCAGAGAAGCTTACAAGCCTTTCGCTCCCGGTGCATCACCTTCCTACGGTGCAGAACAGAGCGGTCTGCTTGCATCCCTGAACTCTGTAGCTAAGCTTCCTTACGAGTATGCTCTGGATGGTATTTCCAATACCCAGACCATGGCTCCTTCCGCTCTTGGTCATGACCTTGACGAGCAGAAGAATACTCTGGCAGGCGTTCTGGACGGATACTTCGATCGTGGTGCTCATCACCTCAACGTTAACGTATTCGGTACAGAGAAGCTGTTAGATGCACAGGCACATCCTGAGAAGCCTGAATACGCAAACTTCACCATCCGTGTATCCGGTTATGCTGTTAAGTTCATCAGCCTGACCAAGGAACAGCAGGATGACGTTATCGCAAGAACCTGCCATAAGAGACTTTAATCTTAACAGGTTTCAAGATAATTGATGTAAATTGGGGTCGGGCAGTAATGTCCGGCCCCTTTTTGGTAATACTAAGACAGAACTGATATGCAGATTACAGAAAGGCATAGGTATTTATATGATTAAAGGTAGAATTCATTCATTAGAATCATTTGGCGCGGTAGACGGTCCCGGAATCCGTTATCTTATTTTCTTAAAAGGATGCAATATGCGTTGCCAGTATTGCCACAACGTAGATACCTGGAATCCTGAAACAGACAATCTGCAGACAGCAGACGAGCTTTTGGATAAGGCAGAGCGTTTCCGTAGCTACTGGGGCAAGGATGGCGGTATTACCGTCAGCGGCGGCGAAGCATTGCTGCAAATCGACTTTTTAATTGATTTATTCAAAAAGGCGCATGAAAGAGGCATCAATACTAACCTGGATACCTCCGGACAGCCTTTTACCAGAGAAGAGCCTTTCTTCTCCAAATTCAACGAATTACTGAAATACACCGACCTTGTTATGCTGGATATCAAGCACATCGACGACGAAGAGCATAAGAAGCTGACCGGTCATACCAATAAAAACATTTTAGACTGTGCAAGATACCTTTCCGAGCAGGGCATTCCCATGTGGATTCGTCACGTACTGGTGCCCGGCATTACGGACAAGGACGAATATTTAATCAAGACGAGAGAATTTATCGACACTCTGGACACCGTGATGAAGGTGGAGGTTCTTCCTTACCACACCCTGGGCGAATACAAGTGGAAAGAGTTAGGTATTCCTTATAAATTAGAAGGAGTGGAGCCTCCTTCCGAAGAGAGAATTCAGAATGCCAAGAAAATCCTGGAGTTCTCCAAATATTAAATGCTGGATGCTAAGTTTCATGAAAATGAGACTTAGCATTTTTATTGACAATGCAGTTAGCATGAGCTAACATATGATTTGAAAAAGTATCAGATAGTTCGAAAGGTGTGGAAATAGAAATGAATGAAGAGAAAATTGTACCGGTATTGAACGGAGCGGCAGAAACCATGCTGCAGAGCTTTTATGCGAGAGCGATGTACAGCAAAAATCCCAAGCATAAGTTTAAGGACGAAAAGGCAGAAGAGATTGTGGAAAAACTGGACTATGATTTTTCCAAGGCAAGCAAGGATGCAGCCATGAGTGGCGGCGTTGTGGCAAGAACGGTGGTACTGGATGAGCTGGTATCGGATTTTATTCGCAAGAACCCGGATTGTACGGTTGTAAATATCGCCTGCGGTCTAGACACCCGTTTTTACCGCATGGATAACGGAAAAATCACCTGGTACAACCTGGATTTGCCGGAAACCATTGCGGTAAGGGACTCCGTATACGGGGAAACAGGCAGGGTTTCCACCATCGGCTGTTCCTGTTTTGACCCGGCATGGCCGTCGCAGGTGACCAAGAGGGGCAAGATGCTTTTTATCATTGAGGGTCTGACCATGTACCTGAGCAGGGAGCAGGTGGGACAGATGCTTCAGATTATCCGCAACAATTTCGACAATGCCTACGTCATCATGGAATGCCTGTGCCCGAAGTTTGTCAACAAGGAAGGCGTAGAAAAGTCCATTCAGTCCACCGGTGCCGTCTTTACCTGGGGCGCCAACAGCTTTGAAGAGCTGGGCGACATTGCCGACGGCTTCCGCAAGGTGAAAAACGACAACATCCTCCGAGGCATGCTCACCTTAAGCCCCATTTACAAGCTGGTTATCTGGATGCCTTTTGTGAAGAAAATGGCGCAGAAGATACTGGTGTTTGAGAAGGCGTGAAATGAACGACGATGATGGAAAACGCAAATGATAGTATATCCGCCACCGGCTGCACCAGAAACAGCCCCATCTGTCCGGCAAGCGCCGGAAGGAGGAAGAGCAGCGGAATGTAGAAAAATCCCTGTCTGGCAATGGAAATCAAAAGGGCGCTTCCGTAATGACCGATGTTCTGCATATACATGCTGCTGACGGTGTAGTAGCCGAGAAACGGCACGGAAATACACTGGATACGCAGGATTTCGGCGGACATGCGGATAACTTCTTCATCTTTACTCAGTAAGGCGGAAGCCGGAACCGCAAAAACAGCCAGCAGAACGGCAACACAGAGCAGGAAAACAGTACCGACAGAAATGGTGAGTTTTCTTGCTTTTTTTACTCTGTCGTAGTTCTTTGCTCCATAGTTCATGGCGCAGATGGGCTGGAAGCCCTGTCCCCAGCCTATCATAATCATGAAAGCCGTGGCGACAATTTTGGAGCTGACCGTGAGCGCGGCTATCATGCCTTCCCCGTAAGCGGCAGCTACCATATTGAGAAGCACACTGGCGACACCGGTGATGCCCTGTCGGGAAAAATTGGGAGCGCCACCCGCCAAAATGTGGTATACACGTGCCTTGCTGAACCGGGCAGAACGGAGCCGGACAGGAATATTGCCGTGTCTGCGGGATAGGAAAAACAACGTGAAGGCGCCGATTATCTGGCCGGCGAGCGTTGCCCATCCGGCTCCGGCAAAGCCCATTTTCAGGGTAAAAATAAAAATCGGGTCCAAAATCATGTTGGAAAGCATGCCGAATAGCAGACCAATCATGCCGTCTTTTACATTTCCGCAAAGCCGGAGCTGGTTATACACGGTCAGCGCAAACAGGCTGAAAGGAATGGATAAAATAATGATTTTTAAGTATTCCACCGTATAGGTAAGAAGCTGCGGGGAGGCATCCCCGCCTATCAGACAGGCAAAGGGGCGGACATATATCAACAGCACAACCGTAAGGATAATGCCGGTGACAAGCGCCATGACAACGCCCATGGAGGATAAAATCTGCGCTTCTTTTTCGTCCTGCTCACCGAGCTTCCGGGACATGGAGTTGCCGCTCCCGTAACCGAACCAGAAGCCGATTGCCTGCACAAAGCTTACAAAGCTGAAAACAATTCCGATGGCTGCCGTCATGCTTTTGTTGTTTAACTGCCCGATAAAAAAGGTGTCGGTCAGGTTATAGAGCATGTTCATCATCATGCCGATAATCGTGGGTACCGATGTCTTGATTAACAGCGGCAGCAGGGGTTCTGTCAGAATTTTTTCTCTTCTTGAAGCATTGTCTTTCATGGTCTTAGTTGTGTCCCTTTCATTTATTACCGGCAGATTTCACCTATCGGCATTCAGCAGTCAGGCAATTTCGTTAGCCTTCATCTTCTGTCGTGCATTTCATCTGTCAGCATTCAGCAGATTTCACCAGCCATCATTCTGTTGTCCGTGCGCTTAGCAGCCGGACACTTCGCCCTTGTCACCGTCTACTTTGATGGTGTCGCCGTCCTTAAATCTGGTGGTGGCAAAACCCACGCCCAGCACGGCGGGAATGCCGTATTCGCGGGCAACAATGGCTGCATGGCTCAAAGAGGAGCCGGTGTCGGCAACAACGGCGCTGGCAAGATTGAAAAGCGGTGTCCATTCCGGGTCGGTAAGCTGACATACCAGTACATCGCCCTTCTGCATCTTGTAAAATTCTTCCGGACCGTGAATGATGCAGACTTTTCCGATGGCGGTGCCGGTGCTTCCTCTGACACCCTTCAGCACATCTCCGTCTGCGTCGAAGACCAGAAGCTTGGAGGCATCCCAGACTTTCTGGGCAAGAGGGTGCTTGCTGTTGCGGCGTTCGATTTTTTCTTTGTCGCTCTCAGACAAAGAGCCTCTTTCGCAGGCGGCAATCAGTTCTTCGGCAAATAAATTGGCAACGCCGTGTTCATAGTCGGTATCGGAGAGAAGCAGCATGTTAGTGCGTTCCAGGCATTTGCGTACATAATAGAAAACGGTTTCCCACAAATACTGGGTTTCCTCGCGGACAACGTGGAAGTAACGGAAATCCTCAATCCGTTCCTTCAGAGCCGGATACTTGTTGCCATAAATGGCTTTGAGCTGTTCCATGAGCTTTCCGAAGTCCTGTTCTTTTTCACCGGATGCGGTTTCGGTAGTGGCAACCAGCGGCTGCAGGATATGGAGCAGGCGGTCGGGATTTTCCAGCAGCGTCCGTGCGTCCACGCAGTAGCAGTTGTAATCGGTTTTGTAACCGTTCTTCTGTAAGAAGCTGTCAAAGGCGCTCTGCATTTCCGGGTATTTTTTATACAGGGTCTGATAGTTGGCACCCTGCAGCAAATCTGCTGCAAGGGCTTTGTCTTCCTTTATTTTGCCGGCAAGTTCGGCAATGTCTCTGGTTACTTCGGAGGTTTTGTTGTTGAGTCCCCAGAATAAATCGAACTTGGTATAACTTTTGTCCACCTTCTGAACGGCTTTTTCCATATCCCGGGCAATAAAGGAAGGGAAAAGGGCATATTTGAAACGGTCATAGGCAAGCCGGCCGATCAGATTAAGGGTATAGGATAGGAACTCGCCGCATTCCTTTATGTTTTTCTGCTCAAAATCTATCTGTCTCATTTTGCCAATCTCGTCTTCGTATTCGGCTAAGAAGGTACGGCATTTTTCGGCGCAGACGGCGAAGTTTTTCAAGAGCTTCAAGGTTCCGAACAGTTTGAAAATACCGCCGTTTATTTTTATCCGGGACGTGGGCAGTGTCTGGATGCCGTCATCGTCTATCCGCGGGTCAGAGGTAAGAATAATGCCGTTTTCCTGAAAGATTTTTGCTTTCTGGCGGTTGATTTTTATGATGTAATCGTAGTCGAGCGGACGGTAGGCAAAGGGCATTTTTTCCAGCTGGAAGGCCATATTTGCCCGTGCCTTTCCCGTTATCTGCATGCCCTCCAGATATCCGGCAATGATTTTCTGCTCTTCGGCATTGTCAGTGTGCAGGGTGGTGATGGCTCTTGCCTGCAGGATGTAGACGCTGCCGCCGGCAATTGCCCATTCAATGTCCATGGGGCAGCCGTAGTGCTTTTCTATACGCAGGGCTTCCGCACACAGCACTGCGATTTCTTCGTCATTTAAGCAGCGTGCTTTCTGCATTTTTTCGCTGACAGCCACTTCTTTGGTGGCAGCAGTGTCGCCGGGGGTTTTCTGCGCATCAGATGTGATAACATCATCAGGTGTACATTGTGCGTTGGCTGTGGCAGCAGTCCCCTGCGTATCGGCATAAATAATCTGGGTTTCCTTGCTTCCTATCTGGCAGGATTTTACCTTGCCCTGCTTGTCGCAGAGGTAGCTGTCCGCCGTAACCTTGCCGCTTACCACGCTTTCGCCCAGACCATAGCTGGCATTTATCTGCATTTCATCCGGGTTCCGGTTGATAGGATTGACCGTAAAAAGAACACCGGCTTTTTCGCTTTCGACCATTTTCTGAATAACAACGGCAAGCGCCACGGAAAGCTGGTCGTAACCCTGATTGCTGCGGTAACAGACCGCGCGGTTTCCCCAGAGAGAAGCATAACAGTTTCGTATCTGTGTGAGCACGGCTTCCGCACCGCGGACATTTAAGTAGGTTTCCTGCTGACCGGCAAAGCTGGCATCCGGCAGATCTTCGGCAGTGGCGGAAGAGCGGACGGCAACTCGTGCCTGTTCGCCGAGCTGTGCGTATTTTTCACGGACTGTTTTTTCCACTTCTTCCGGCAGCTTTCCTTTACTGATGGCATGACGGAATTTCTTTGCCGCATCCAGCAGCTTTGCCTCGTCTTTTCCGGCTTCCGTAAGCTCCCTACGGAACATTTCCTCCAGGTGATTTTCCTTAATAAAGGCTTTGTAGGCGTCCGCCGTTACGACAAAGCCGCCGGGAACCGCAATGCCGGCAGCAGTCATTTCGCCCAAATTGGCGCCCTTTCCTCCGGCAGTCATCACATCTTCTTTTTTTATTTCCTGAAAATCGAGTACGGTATTCATCACAGAACCTCCCATTTTATTTGTTATGTTATCCGTTTCAAGGCACTCCGGTTTTACAGTGTTACGTAATTCCGAATGGTGCTTTGCAGAAAGGACTTGAATATTTCATCAAAATACTCCGGGTCAAACTGTCCGGCGTTGCTAAGCAGGACGGGGCAGGCAGTAATTACATTGATAAGCCCCTGCACATTCACGCTCTGTACGGCATTATGTTCTACCCAGTAGGCAGCCAGTTTACTTAAGAATTCCTTATAAATGGCGCCCACCCGGTTCTCCGAAAGGGAATTCGACCGGGAAAGAATGGCAAAGCTTTGCGAGTAAACAGGCTGTTCCCTGCATTTGTTCAAAAGGTCCATGGAGTAGCGGTATATGCTCTCGCTTAGAAATCCGGCGGGGTCATGTAAGGAAGCCTCAAACTCTTTCTCCGCAATATCCAGCTTCTGCCTGCTACGGTACAGCATCACATCCATAATAAGGGCATCCTTGTCCTTCCAAAAGCTGTAAAAACTGCCCTGGGCAATCCCAGCCCGACGGGTCAGCTCCTGAATGTTGATGGATTTTGTGCCTTTGTCATGGAATAATTCCACGGCGGTTTCCAGAATCTGGTTCTTAATATGTTCTTTTTCTTCTTCACTGAATGCTTTTGGCATGGCGTATCACCTTTCCGAAAATTTATTTGATGCGGAGACAGCTATCATTGTTCCTCCACTTATTTTCCTGAAACATATGTTAGTGCATGCTAACTCAAATGTCAATGAATATTTTCAGAAATATTCATTGATGGGCATTTACCTTTTTAATCGGATATGATACTATAGTAAGCAAAGGCTAACTATAAAGATTGAGCCATAAAAACCGGGATGCAGAGGGAAAACACCGACGGAAAGGAAAGGAAGCCATTAAAGGGAATGTACCGGAAAGAAAAGTTGCTGAAAAACGTCTGAAAACCTACAGATTAGAGGGAGGCATGGTGAGATAATATGATTAAAGTAACAAATATGTCAAAAGAGGAACTTGTTTACTACGGAACACGGATAGGCGAAGCATTTGTGGCAGAGGGTGCCGGACTTGCGGCAACCGCATCCAAAGAAGATATGGTGAAAGCATTTGAAATCATGACGGAGTATTTTTACAAAGCGGGCGTTCTGTATACCACATCCGAACAGCACGAGGGCTTTCTTGCCTATTGGCACAAGACCACGAAAATGAAAATAGGTGCGGCTCTCCACATGGTATTCCGCATGCTCCGGGAAATGTCCTTCCGGGGTGTGAAAACGGTAGCCGAGTCCGGCGGCGAATTGTATGCCAGGCTTTATAAAAAGGAAAAAGACTACGTTGCCGTTTCCATGGTAGTGGTATTAAGGGAATTTCAGGGAAAAGGCTTCATGAAGAAGGTACTGGAGCAGCCGTTTGCGGAGGCAAGAGAGCTCGGCATTCCCTGTGTTTTGGACACCGACACACCGCTTAAGGTCACTAAGTACGAGAAATGCGGCATGAAAAACACCGGAAAGAAGGCGCTGAAATCCGGCGCCTGCCTGTATACGATGGAGTATAGGTGAGATAATGAAATAAAATGTAACGAAAAATATATAAAATTCGGGACACTCAGTGCTTTTAATGATGCTTCGGCTACTTATTATTCTAACCAAAATGATTGACGAGATAAGTTGACATTTTTGACGAGATTTATTATTTCCCTTGCAAATTGCTTCCCCCGCCCTTCTCTTCATGGTATACTTAGGATATATCAGTTCGGATGTAACATATATTTAGAGAGAAAGGTAGGGTAACTATTATGAAGTATGCAAATGTAGTGGTTGCAGGGGGTGGCGTATTGGGGAGCCAGATAGCTTTCCAGTCGGCTTACTGCGGAGCAGATGTAACCATCTGGTTACGGAGCGAGGGTTCCATCGGCAGAACCCAGCCCAAGCTGGATAAGCTGAAAGAGACTTACATAGAAGCCATCGAAGACATGGCATCCGGCAAGGGTCCCTGGTGTGCAGGTATTGCGGATGAAGAGAATTTCGACAAAGAAGAGTGTCTGAAAAAGGTCGAAGCGGCTTACAGTGGCATCAAGCTGGAGCTGGATATGGCAAAAGCATTTGCGGATGCAGATCTTTTAATTGAGTCCATGGCGGAAAATGAAAAGGATAAGATCGCTTTTTATGAAAAAATGGCACCGCTTCTGCCGGAAAAGACCGTGGTTGTAACAAATTCCTCCACACTTCTTCCTTCCATGTTTGCCAAATACACCGGCAGACCGGAGAAGTACCTGTCCCTGCATTTTGCCAATTCCATCTGGAAAAACAATACGGCAGAGATTATGGCGCAGTCCAAAACGGACGAGAAATATTTCAATGACATTTTACAGTTTGCCAATGATATCCGAATGATCGGACTTCCGGTAAGAAAAGAAAAAAGCGGTTATCTGTTGAACTCTATGCTGGTTCCGTTCTTACTCAGCGGTCTGGATCTGTATGCATCCGGCGTTTCCGACCCGGAAAGCATTGACATTGCCTGGACGCACGGCACCGGTGCCCCCAAGGGTCCGTTCCGGATTTTTGACACCGTTGGCTTAAACACCGCCTACAACATCGTGCATCAGTACCAGAGCGTACCGGGAATTTTCTCCCCGCTCCTGAAAAAAATGATGATGCCGTACAACTTCAAAAAAATGGAAGAAATCCTGAAGAAATACATAGACGAGGGCAAGCTCGGCATGTCCTCCGGCGAAGGATTTTATAAGTATAAGTAAAATAAGTAAAGACAAATAAAGAGAGAAAAGCCCGAAAGCTGCAAGACTGCCTTCGGGCTTTTCTCTTATGACAGATAGGCTGCGAGGTTGTGGTTTACACAGTCCCGGATATCCTCTGCAATGGATTTGCACCGGCTCCGTTTTATACCTGCGGCAGTTCCAACCGCCAAAAGTTCCTTCATGCCGGGATTGCGCCCATTGCCGTCCACGGTTGTGGTGTGCTCTCCGTAATAAGTATTACTGTATGTCAAATCGTAGGCGGGTGCCAGACACCAACTGTCGGAAGCTTCCTCATAAAGGTAGGAGAAGTTTTTGGAATGGTCGTCCCGGTTGTGGGCAAATACATTAAAACACATGCGGCGGAACATATTTTCCATATCCTGTTCATTGTTTCCGGTGAGAATACTGGTTAATTTCATCAGACCGTGGTAGTCGAGACTCGGCTGCGTAAAATCAAGCTCTAAAAGGGCAGCAGCCGTCAGGACATGAATTCTTTGATAATCATTTTCTTTTTTTTGACGGTCAAAACGTCTGGTACCAAAATAACCCTTACATTTCTGCGAAGGAAATAATTGGGACTCACTCATGGAAATACCGCATTCTTTGGCGCATAAATAATATTCGTATTCCATAAAACCGGCGTTTTCTCCATCGGGAGAGGCTGGAAATTTGATTATCCATGGTTCATTGTTAATTTCTGTGAGAATTTTGGGGCGCGCGCCGCCGCTGGTGCCGCCCAGTGAAAACAACTCATCTAATTTATCGGAATATTCCGTGTTCAGTATTTTTTTGCATTGATATGCGAGGTCATCCAAATCCAGATAATCGGGAGTGGCAGACCATTCCTCCTCGGGTTCGTAAGTCAGAGCCCCCATGCCGGAGGTGCCAACGATTGCCAGACGGTCTAAGACGGTAAGCAAATCCGGATTTTTACCCTGTGCTTTCAGAAGGCGTTCCAATAAAAGTCTGCCCCAGGCATCCGGAAGGCTGTCGGCAAATACACCCCAAAGACCCTGAAAATAATACTTAGAAGGAAGAAAGACCTCTTTTCTTAAAGGCAGAGAAAAGGGACTGATGGAAAAACCGTTTTTTAACCAGTCTTCGGTATACTCAAAAGCTACCAGACGGGACTGTGCCATGGCAAGAGTTCCGACGGGTATATTATGATAAAGTACATGAAGGTATTTATTTTGACTCATTAATAACCTCCTCTATATTCCGGTAAGGCACTACGGTAAATAAGTTGCGCAGTTCATCGGCTACCTGCAGGGCAGTGGCAATTTTGGTGAGGGAAAGCAGAGAAATCTGTCCAGTTGTTTCAAACCGCTTGATGGAGCCGTAGCTTACATTGCTCATTTTAGCCAGTTGCTGTTGAGAGATGGACCTGCGCTTGCGGATAAGCCGTAAGCGGTCAGCAATTTTTTTATCCAATTCCTCGGAAGTTTCCCAGATAAGACCCTCCATAGTGTTTCCTCCTCCTAAAGTTCGCAGCTTAATTGTAATCCAAGATTCCATACCAGCTATCTTGGATAAGTGTAAAAGTTA
>OLGB01005035.1_pt1 | contig 10662 bp, 9 predicted proteins | sample 1605691 | NCBI WGS metagenome assembly OLGB01 (sample SAMEA3888925, study PRJEB22519) | human gut metagenome | biome: human gut; feature: human-associated habitat; material: faeces | place: Denmark | collected 2010
CTTTGCCCCATCGCCCCACCAAAGGGCTTTCCGTTTTCGTTTGTTTGTTTCTGCCGCTGGCAGCAACAACCGAAAACCTCTTTGGAAACCTTCGGGCGATAATACTTCGTTTTATTCTTGAAATATCAGGTTTTTAGTTTGACAGTCCCCCGAAAAGTCGCTTACTTGAACAGCTGATCGAAGTGATCCAGCGTGTCCTGCTTCTCCTGCGCCAGCTTGGCCTCGTCGGGCTTGAGCGCAATCGCGGCGATTTCGGATGCGCTCAGCGCGCCTTCCTTCGCAACGCCGTCACGGATCGGCGTGCAGTCCGCTTTCATCAGCACGGTCTGCCCCTCTTCCGAAAGGATGAAGTCATACAGCAGTTTGCCGTTGTCGGGGTTTGCGCAGCCCTTGACCAGCGCGATCGGGCTGGAAATGGCGATGGTATCCTCGGCCGGGTAGACAAACTTGATCGGAGAGCCCTGGCTTTCCAGCGTCTGGGTGACGTAGTCCACGGCGATGCAGACCTTGTAACCGCCGGAGGCGACGTTGTTATGCGTGCCGGAGGTGCCGCTGTCCAGCTCGGTGCCCATCGCCGCGAGATCCTCAAAGAACGCCCAGCCATAGGCTTCGTTGTTCACCAGCGCGCCGACAAGATAGGCGGTCGTGCCGGACTCGGTCGGGTCGGTCATAATGATCTGGTCGCGGAAGGTCTCGTTCAGCAGATCCTTCCAATGCTTCGGCGCTTCTTCCTCGGTCACGTTCTGGGTGTTGTAGGCCATGCCCATAACCACCAGACGCGCGCCGCAGTAGAGGTCGTCCTCGTCCTTATACGCGGCGGGCACCTTTTCGGATTCGGGGGAGACATACGCTTCCAGAATCCCCTGCTCCTTGAAGGTCAGATAGTCGGAGGCGTCGCCGACCCACAGCAGATCCGCGGCCACCTGACCCGCCTGCTGCTCGGTCGCGATCTTGGTCTTGATCTTGCCCGTGCCCGCCTGATAGTAATCCATCACGATGCCCGGATACTTGGCTTCGAAGGCTTCCTTGACGGCGACAAGCTGCTTTTCCTTTAAGGAGGAATACAGCATCACGGTTCCGCTCGGTTCGGCCATGGCCGCGGCGGCGGCGAGAATCAGCATGCACGCGAGCAGGAGAGCTACCAGTTTCTTCATAGATTTGAACCTCCCATTTTGTTTTTGACGAGCACGCGGAATGAATCGCTTCCAACGCCTCTGAACGCCGGCTATGGTCGGATTGCATCCCCGCCCTGCTCGTTTTTTGTGAGTTTATTATAAAGCCCTGTGCAAAAAACGGCAAGTTCAAAAAGGTTTGAACAAAAACGAGTGCATAATTTTGAACTTTTCTTCTCTTTCCCTCTGTTTTGTGGTATACTGACCGTACCGATTTTTGTCGCATCTTTGCTGCAAAGGAAGGTTGAAAGCCCGTGCTCGAGGTTCAAAAGCAAAAGCGCGTTTCGCCTTTTTCTTCCAAATTGTTTTCCAGACTGATCGCGTTCACCGCCGCTTTTTTGGTGTTCGCGCTGCTGTTCGGCTCGATGTTCCAGATGTTTGAAAGCATCTCCATGCAGGCGATGCTGCGCATGAACGAGGAATTTTCCGCGCAGGCCAGCACGATATCCGACTCCATGCAGTCCATCATCAACACCCTCGGCATCCAGATGTTCTATATCTCCTCCACCGCCAAGCTGCGCAAGAGCACGTCGCTCACCCAGAACGAGCGCGTTTTTGCGCTGCGCGAATTGTGGCAATACGCCATGTCCGGCAGCATGCTGCACTCTATTTATGTATTCAACCCCAAGCTCGACTATGTGTATACCACGGATAACGACTACATGTCCGCCTCGATGGACGGGTTTTACGATCAGGACGCGGTGGCGCTCTACCGCCAGCGTTCGCCGGAAAACCGCATGCGGCTCTACCATCGAATGTTCCGGGAAAACGGCGAGGATTACGGCAGCGAATGGTACAGCTATCTGGTTTACGAGGTCACAGCCAGCGGAAAGACCGGCGAAAGCGCCGTCATGCTCAACCTCAACGCGGATTGGTTTCGCGAGCATCTGCTCAACTTTCAGGGGGAGAATTACGTCATCGTCTCCTCCGATTCATATGTGGTCGCTTCCCAGCGCGAGGAGCTGAACGCCATGTCGCTGTCGCTGCTGGGTCGGATCGGCGAGCAGAAGCGCGGCTACCTGATCGAGCGCCTGAACGGAAAACGGACGATCTGCTTCTTTTCCCCGCTGGACGTCAACGACTGGTATTGCCTGCGCTACGTCGCCTATGCGGACTGCCTGCCCGGTCTGGCCAAAATCCGCTCCTATGCGTGGATTGCGCTCACGCTCATCGCGTGCGCGCTGCTTTCGGCGCTCGGCGTCGCGCTCATCCGCGTGTATGATCCCTACCGGCGCATGACGGCCGCGCTCAACCGAACCCACGAGGTCGAGAACGTGCAGCAGGCCGCCGAGCAGGTGGAAAAAATCGTCGCGACGTCGCTCAACCGAAAGCGCGAGGACGCGCTTCGGCTCTGGGTCAACGGCCAGCCCTCGAAGGAAGGGCTCGTGCGCTTCCCGGCGGTGCCGATCCTGCTGGAAATGTCCCCCGACGAGCGTCTGCGTAGCCTTCTCGCGCAGGAAACGCCGGATTGCGTCGTCTGCGCCGTCGGCGAAGCGTCGCTGGCGCTCTGCGCGCCCGCCGCCGGTCAATCCGCGGTGGATATCTGCCTGCATCTGGCGACGCAGATGCACTGCCGATGCTATTACGGCCTGCCGATTCAATCGCCCTCCGAATTGCCCGCGCGGTATCAGGCTCTTCTGGAACGCAAAAAGCTGCGCTTCTTCTATCCGGGGCAGCAGGTTTTCGCCCAAACGGCCGCCGAGTCCGCCGGGAAGAACGCGGAGGAGCTGGAAACGGCGCTGAACACCTGCTTCAACGCCGCCAAAACGGGCAAAGAAATCGCCTTCGGCAAGCTCATGGAGCAGCTCAAGGGCGAAAATTATGAAAATGTGCTGTTCACGCTCAAACGGCTGGATCACCTGTTGGACAGCGCGCTGCCCGGGGATTCGGCGGCGCGGCCGACGCTGGAAAAGCTGCTCGCCGCCGCGCAGACGCCCGAGGACGTGAGCGCACGCTTTGAGCCGCGGCTGGAAAAGCTGCTCAGCCAGCAGAAAGCCCAGAAGCACAACCGGACGCAGGAAATCGTGATCCAGATCAACCAGCGGCTGGAGCAGGGTTTCCGCGACACGAGCATCGGCGCGCAATCCATCGCCGAGGAGATGGGCGTTTCCGCCGCCTATCTGCGCAAGCAGTATCTGACGGAGGCGGGCATTTCCATCGGCGATAAGCTCAACCAGCTTCGCATGGACGAGGCCAGCCGCCTGCTGCTGGAGACCGACCAGCCCATCGAGAGCATCGCGCGGCAAATCGGCGTGGAAAACACCAAATATTTCTTCGTGCTGTTCAAGAAATTCAAGGGCATGACGCCGCGGCAATTCCGCTGCAAGGCCGAGACATCCCTTTTGTGAAAGCGTTTGGGCGCATCGGCATGAAAATTTGTGGAGATCGCCCTTTGAATTTTCTTGCCCGGCCCGCTATAATGAGCGTACAGCGTGTGGCGTTTCTGCGTAAATCCGGTTGCAGAAGCGCCGCGCGCCTTTTTCATTCATCAGCAAATCGTGTAGCAGAAATGCGTAAGTCCGGGTTTGAAGGACTTGCGCATTTCTTATTTTGGGGAAAGAAAGGGATTGTTATGGATTCAGGAAATCAGTTCTTGGGGACGGAGCGCATGGGCAGGCTGATGCGGCAGTACGCCATTCCGTGCATCATCTCGCTGCTGGTGGGCGCGCTGTATAACATCGTTGACCAGATCTTCATCGCCAACGCCAGCTACCTCGGCTCTTACGGCAACGCCGCCAACACCGTCGTGTTCCCGCTGACGGTCGTGGCGCTGGCGATCGCCGTCATGGTCGGCGACGGCTGCTGCGCCTTTGTCAGCATGGCGCTGGGCAGAAGCGAAATCGGCAAGGCCAAGCGCAGCGTCGGCAACGCCGTTGTGCTGTCCGTGGCGGGCGGCCTCGTCCTGACCGCCGTGTATCTCGTCTTTGCCGACAGCATCATCGCCATGTTCGGCGGCACGGTCAACGAGGAAACCTTCCGCTGCTCGCAGGAATATTTCTTCTATATCACGCTCGGTATTCCGTTCTATATGTTCGGGCAGGCGATGAACCCCATCATCCGCGCAGACGGAAACCCGAAATTTGCCATGGTCTCCACGCTGGCCGGCGCCGTCGTCAACATCATCCTCGACCCGATTTTCATCTTCTGCTTCAAATGGGGCATGATGGGCGCGGCCGTGGCGACGGTGATCGGTCAGGTGGCGACAGCCTCGCTCGCCGTCTGGTATCTGCTGCACATGAAAATCATCAAGCCCGCGTCCGGCGACTATGCCCTGCGCGGGAACATCTGCGGGCAGACGCTGACGCTGGGCATCACCAGCTTTCTCTCCCAGATCAGCCTTGTGGCGGCGATGGCGGCCATCAACAACATGCTCCGTCAATACGGCGCGCTGGACCCCGTGTTCGGGCAGGCGCAATACGCCCAGATCCCCATGGCGGTAGTGGGCATCGTGATGAAGTTCTTCCAGATCGTCATTTCCATCGTGGTCGGCATGGCGGCGGGCTGCATTCCCATCGTCGGTTACAACATGGGCGCGGGCAAGAAGATGCGCGTGCGGAAGCTGTTCACCATGCTGCTGGTTGCCGAGGCGCTGGTGGGCGCGGCTGCGCTCATTCTGGCGGAAGGTTTCCCCCGTCAGTTGATCGCCATTTTCGGCGCGGCCAACGAGAGCAGCTACTATGCCGATTTCGCCGTCAAGGCGTTCCGCACCTATCTCTGCATGATGGTCTTGGCGTGCATCAACAAGGCGTGCTTTATCTTCCTGCAAGCCATCGGCAAGGCGTTGGCTTCCACGCTGCTGTCCATGTTCCGCGAGGTCGTGTTCGGCGTGGGCTTCGCGCTGCTGCTGCCGGTGTTCTTTGGTCTGGACGGCGTGCTCTATTCCATGCCGGTTTCGGATGTGCTGACCTTTGTGATTTCACTGGTGATCATCCGCAAAACCTATCAGGAGTTAAGGGAAAGCGTGCCGGAAGAAACTGGAGAGGACTGCCGGATGGCAGTGTCAGAACAACTCCAGCCTGTTATAACTGCGGCAATTATAATAACAGCCATGACCAGTCAGGAAAGGTCTGCTGTTCGCACAATATACAGGCAAAGGTGATTGACCAGCTTGTGCTTGAAACCATTCAGTATGCGTGTAAAAGTGTAAGGATGGATGAGAGAGCATTTGTCGAAAGCATCCGCAGTGCATCAGAAATCCGGGAACAGAGTGAGGCGAAGAAGCTGAAGGCTGCGTTAAAGCATCAGGAGAAGCGGTATGCAGAGCTTGATATCCTTCTTAAAAAAGTATATGAGGACAATGCCCTTGGCAGACTGCCTGACAAAAGATATGAAATGCTATCGGCAGGGTATGAAAAGGAACAGGCAGAACTGGAGCAGTCCATTAAGACATGCAGGGAGCAACTTACGCAGTATGACGAGGATACAGACCGGACGGAGGAATTTCTGGCACTAGTCCATAAATACACGGATATCACGGAATTAACACCTGTCATCATCAATGAATTTGTGGATAAGATACTTGTCCACAAAGCGGAAAAGATTGATGGCGAGCGTGTGATGGAGATAGAGATTTACCTTAACTTCATCGGTAAAGTGGAACTTCCGGCACAGGAACTGACGGAAGAAGAACTGGCTGAAATAAAGGAAAAACAAAGACTTCGTGAGCGCAATGCCATGTATCAGAGGCGGCGCAGGGCAAAGTTCATGCCAAAAACAAAAGCAATCCGTGCAAAGGTGCAGGAGGCTGAGATAAAAGAAGCTTTGGAGAATGCGAGTGCAAAAGCGGAAAAACTGCTTATGGCAGATAATGATACGCATATCGCAGAGGTAGTTGCCGGGGAAAACAAAGTATATGTTGATACCGGGATTTTCCCAACAGCAGAAGAGGTAAAAGAAAAATATGCAATTTAAGAAAGAGAGGATTTTATTATGACAGAGAAAATCAGAGAATATAAGATGAACGGGAGTCTGATTATTGGAGTAGATGCAGGCTATGGTAATTTTAAGACCGCAAGAAGGGTATTTCCGACTGCGGTAAGTGTGAGTGATAAGGCTCCGGTATTTGCCAGAGACTTTATTGAATGGAATGGCAGATACTATATCATCGGGGAAGGACACAAAGGATTTGTTACAGACAAAGTGACAGATGATGATAACTATGTGCTTACAATGGCGGCAGTTGTGAAAGAGCTGGAAGCAAGAGGCTATACGGACAGAAGAAATGCTGTCCGTATCCACCTTGCGGTAGGACTTCCGCTGAAATGGGTGCAGGCACAGAGAGATACCTTCCGGGATTATATGATGAAAGAGAGAATTGTAAAAGTCGGCTACAAGGACAGAATCTATGAAATGGAGTTCACAGGCTGTACGGTAATGCCGCAGTGCTACTCTGCGGTAGCGGAGAACCTGAAAGACTTCAAGGGAATGAACCTTCTTGTGGATATCGGAAACGGAACAATGAACCTGATGTATCTGAACAATGGCAGACCTATGGAAAGCAAGTCCTGGACAGAAAAGCTGGGAGTGTATCAGTGTGAGAAAGCTATCTTAAATAAGGTTCGTGATAATACCGGAACGGAACTGATGCACGAGGTAATTGAGAATTTCCTCCGCACTGGGGAGACAGATATTGCACAACCATATGCAGGTTTGATGGTGGAAGCTGCAAAAGAGTATGCAGTGCAGATTTTCCAGAAGCTGCGTGATTATGAGTACAATGAGCAGATGATGAGGCTGTATGTTATGGGCGGTGGTGCAAGGATTGTAGAGGCATTTGGCGAGTATGATATGGACAGAGTGACATTTGACCATGATATCAGAGCTAATGCAAAGGGGTATGAGTATTACTGCTATATGATCTTAAAGCATCAGCAGAGAAAGAAGGCGATGTAAATGGCAGAAAAATCATGGAATAAGAATGTCCGATTTAACCGGAACAGTGAGAGTGCAATGCAGGCATGGAGCCTGCTTCACTCTGATGAGGTGGAAAAAGAGTTTAAGTCACAGAATGAATTTGTTATCTGTGCCATCAATGACTATTACGAAAGGCATCTGCGAAAAAAGCGTGATCCGTATCTTGAAACAAGGGAAAAAGAAGATGCTTTTGTGGAACGCATCGTAGCGCAGGTGGCTGAAAAAACATTGGCAAATCTTCCGACACTGGCGGGAATGTATCTGATTCAGCAACAGGCAGTGCTTACGGCAGGATTTCAGAGCACTGTGGCAGGTGCAAATGCAGGTATGCCGGTAATGCCAAGCCCTGCAAATGGCAATGGAAATGGCAGAATTAAGCAGGGGCATACTGCCGAAGCGGTTCTGGGGGAATCAGCAGAGGAAGAACCGGAGGATAATGAATTTCTTGATTACAGCTTTGGTGTGTAAAGCAAAAGTGCAGAAGATTCTATGGGATGAAGGCTATAAAGCCGGAAAATATTGATACCACCTTTGCAGGTGGCAATATTTATCCGGTGGGGGTTCTTAGGGGGCTGTGCCCCTTAAGCAGGTAGCACCGATGGTGAAGACAATGAGGAAGAAAAAGGAAGCGGGGATGCCGTAAGGCATTTTCGCTTCCTTTTTTTGACGAGTTGGCAAGCCAGCGGTACTACCTGCCTATATCATCCCAACCACATCGAAACACAGGAGAGAGATTTCTTCTGGCAAAAAAAGAGATGTGGGAAAGCCAGTCGGAGCGGTAAGCGCAGAATGGCTTTCGGAAGTCTGCTGTGTTTTTTACAGCAGGCTGACAGATGGGATGATGTGCCCTGCCTGCGGAGAATTTCTAAACAATGGCTGCGGTACAGCTTAAAAGCGGCAGCATATGGCAATAATAATGTGGCGGAATGTAGCCGGAATTACAGATATAGCTATATCCATACAAAAAAGTGGAGCCACAGTCAAAGAAAGAGGGCACACCCGCAGTAAAGGGTTATATCATCAGGCAGATATGTAGCCAGATGGATATAAAAACAGAATAACAGGATGCAATGAGCAGATATGTGATGTATGTCATGTGTCTGCTTTTTTCATGTGACAGGAAGTGACTATTACACTTTTTAGACAGATAGGAGGACTTATATGGCAAACAGAGCAAGAGACAAGGTTATCTACATTCGAGTGGATGAAGCATTAAAAAAGAGATTTGACAGGATAAAGGAAGCAAGCGGATATAAGGGAAATGCAGATTTCCTTAACTATCTTCTTGATGTATATGACGGAAAGCGTGTGGATGGTGTGACACTAAAGGATATCCGGGAGCTGCTGGCACAGGCAGTGCATGAAATGAAGAAACAGGGAGTCAATATCAACCAGATTGCTTATACCATCAATATATATCCGGGAGTGTTCTCGGATATTCAGTTTCAGGCAACCAATGTATTTTTAAAGAAGATAGAAGACCTGCTGTTGAAGATTACAGAGAAGTTGTTATGAGATAAAACGACAGCAGAAACAAGTATATAAACAAGAATAAAGAGGAAAGAGAGGTACATTGTAATGGGCGATGTATATGGCAATGTAAATGTGAATTACAGCTATTGCAAATCGGTGGCACAGCTGAAAAGTGCTGCCGATTATATTTTAGGCAGAAGAAAAGAGCAGGTGGAAGATGGTGTGGTAAAGACAGAACCACACCTGTATAAAGCTTTCGGCTGTAACCGAGATAACTTTGCAAACAGCCTGCTTATAACAAGAAAGATGCATGACAAAAGGTACAGCAGGTATAAGCAGAAGGAGATACTGGCACAGAAGCTTTCGATATCCTTTCACCCGGAGGATAATGACAGACTGACCTATGAGCAGGCATATAAAATAGCAGAGGATTTTGCGAGGGAGTTCTTCTGTTCAAAAGGATATGAGGTATTGCTTGCAGTGCATACAGATACAGCACATACACATGTGCATTTTCTGGTGAGCAACTGCAATGTGAAAGATGGAAAGTCCTTCAGACGGGGACCGGCAGAGCTGAAGGAAATGTGCAGATATTTCGGGGAACAGTGCAGGAAGCGTGGACTGGTTCATTCGTATCGTGACAGCTATTATGTAAAGGATAAAGACAGGGAGCGCCAGAGCTTCGCAGAATATCAGATGAAAAAGCGTGATAAGCTGTCGTTTCGGGAAGAAATAAAGGTGCTTCTGCGAAATGCCATGAACAGACCGGAGAATAAGACTTTGCAGGATGTGATTGATTATGCGAAGGTGTATTATCTGATGGATGTTCGGCTCCGGGGCAATACCATATCCTATGCCCTGAAATACAGGACGGATAAAAAAGGAAAGCCGATGGCGGTCAGAGGGAGCAGGCTTGGTGCAAGATTTACTGTCGCAGGGATAACTGAATATCTGAAAAAGAAGGAAAAAAGCAGACTGGAGTATGAACGCATAAAGGCTGATATCGAGCAGGAATCCGGAAGATATGATGATTATGCGGAATGGGATATATCTGATGTTAAGGAAAGTGTCGGTATAGATACAGCAGGGAGTGTTCAAAAGGAATATGAAAAGCCAGAAGGGGATATCAGTGTATATGAGGGCTTTGACCGGTTCTGTGAGAAAGAGAACATTCGTGATGACGAGGAGGAAGTGTTCTATGGTGCTGCGTTTGATGAATTTAACCGGGAGTGGCAGGGAATAGCATTAGAAGAACAGACAGAACCGACTTCCCATAAAGAAGAGCAGGAGATACCACCAGATTATACGAAGATGTCCATACAGGAGCGTGTCAGACAGCTTCCGCCGCCAACAGAGGACACGTCACAGGAGTTTGAAGCATATAAGAACAGGATGGGATATGATGCGGCTAAGATGAAGAGTATCCGTTATAAGATGAGTGTATATGATGAATTCTTAGAGGAACTGGAAGCCAGAAAGAAATACCATGGAACGAAAGCGTATGGCAGACAGAGCACGAGGAAGCGTGACAGAGGGGAAAGGTAAAAATAATTTTGATGATCATACCATATCGGCAATTATAAAAAGTGCCGATATGGTATAATAGAAAAACAAAAGTTATTACAGGGAGGAGATTGGATTGTTAGAAGTAGTGATATGTGATGATGATAAGGAAGATCTTGACAAAGCGACGCTGATGTTGGATAAGATTCTTTCAGAATATCAGGTTCAGTATCAGATACGGTCGTTTCTGTCGGCGAATGAGCTGCTGAACAGTAATGACAAGATTGATATCGGAATACTGGATATTTCCATGGAAGAACTGGGCGGAATTACGCTCGGAAGAAAGCTGAAAGAAAAAAATCATGATATAAAAATTATATACATCACCAGTTATGAAGAATACATGGCACAGGCGATTAATAAGGTACATGCGTTTTCTTTTCTGTGTAAACCGATCAATGAAGAAGAAATGAAAACGCAGATTATGGAAATTCTGGGGCAGGAGAAATATCCGGAAATAGAAAAGGAATTTGAAATACTAGATGAATCAGGAACAAAAGCCTGCTAATAAAAAGTCAAGTGTTTTTTGAAGAAAATTTCA
>OLGB01005039.1_pt1 | contig 10656 bp, 10 predicted proteins | sample 1605691 | NCBI WGS metagenome assembly OLGB01 (sample SAMEA3888925, study PRJEB22519) | human gut metagenome | biome: human gut; feature: human-associated habitat; material: faeces | place: Denmark | collected 2010
CATTGTAAATAAGCAATAGCGAATTCCTATTATTATTGGAGAAAATACCAGAGCAATAACAATCAAAAATATAGTTTGCTTATTATGAGCAAGTTTCTGTAATATTGTTTTCTCTTCATTGTTAATTTCCAAACATTGATATAATAAATTTAGTGATGCTTCATCAGGTATACTTTTCCCTAACTCCCATTTTGAAATAGTCTGTCTGGTAACATACACTGAATCTGCGAGTTGTTGCTGAGTCATTCCTTTTTTTATTCTTGCCTCTTTTATTATTTTTGAAATTTCCATATTTCCTCCATTATCTGCTTTTAGTATCCAAAACATTTCCAACGGCGACAGCTATACACATTAACAAAAAACTCAAATTCCATTCCTGCTTAACTATCAATAGGTATATACATATCAAAGAAAAGGCAACAAGGGCAATCCATGTAAATACTTTTGGATAACGTTTTGATATTTTTATAATGAATATAACAACCGGTACAAGAAACACTCCAACTAGCCCAAACAGAGCAAAGGTAAGCACTAAAAAGATATATCCCATATTTTTTTCGTTTGATTTCCACATAAGCAAAACCTCCTTTATTTATGCCATTATTTTAGGAAATTTGCTTATTAAAGTCACGCAACGATTACTATAAACCACGCAACACCTAAATCATCACTCTACACAGAGCATCACAATTACAATAATGCAAGTGGCACTTCTAAGAAACATTGTCAATAGACGTCCATTTCTGAACGTCTACATTATTGAAAGGCTTGCCCTCTCACACATATTCTATTTTAATAGGTACAACAGTTGCCTTTCTCCTTGTATTTTCGTTGTTTTCATCATTTTCGTTATCTACAACCCCCATGGCGCGGGCGTAGACGGTCTGCAGCATCGTTTCCGGTACGCCGGAAAGGTTGATCGTTTCGCTCATGGGGAAGCCCCTCTCTTTTTAGATTCTGCGGGAATCGGCCACAGGTTAGAAAATGCTAACCCATGCCGTGTAAAAATGCCGCCCTCACGGCAGCCGCTTTATTACACGAAAGAAGAATCGCTCTGGCTTTATTGTAGCCGTGCTGTCCCGCCTTGTCAAGCTGCGCGGGGCCGGATGGAGACTTACAGTGCAGAAAAGGTTGTATTTTGGCGTTTCCTGCGGCACATTGGTTATAACTCGCTGACTGCAAAGGCGGAAAATACCCCTGCGCGGGATTCTACGCTGGAATTACTGATGGATCAAATTAAAATCACAACTAAAAGTGCCCGCAGAAATTGCAGGCACCTCTTTTTGTATGAGCTTGTGTCAGGGCATGCCTTGCGTTATAATCAAAAGCAAGATAGATTGTTAAGGATGGATTCCATGAACCGCACGACCGATGATTTGCTGGACGCCCTGCTCTCCAAACAGGACCTGCCCGAATATTTTGAAGAAAACGACGCTGAATTGCAGCGGCAACCCGCTGCATATCCTGATCGCCATTTTGGTCTACGGCGTGTTCGCCATCTTTGCGCTGGCGGTGGGACTGCTTCCTTCAGCGCCTTCTCCAACTTTGCGGTGGGGGCCACAGTCCTTCTGGGGCCGGTGGGGTGCTATCTTTTTGCCTTTGACCTGTTTAATATCCGCACCCGGTGCACGCTGGTGGAGCGGTTTCGCCATACGAAGCAATATCCTTTTTACTGCGTCTGCGTCATGCTCAGCTGGCTGCTGCTCTGCTTTTTTGTAATGTTCCTGGGCGTAGGCGTATTCGACAGCAAAAAGTAAAGGCAGTGTAAGAAAAGCCGAGGTGATTGGTTTGCAGGACAGCCGATGGTTCCGCATCGTGTATACTTTGCTGGACACGGGCAAGTGCACCGCGTCGGAGTTGGCGGAAAAGCTGGAAGTCTCGGTGCGGACGATTTACCGCGACCTGGACGCTCTCAGCGCGGCGGGCATCCCGGTGTATGCCACGCAAGGCAAGGGTGGCGGGGTCTCCCTCCTGCCGGAGTACGTGTTGGATAACGTACTGTTATCTGGCGAGGAAAAAGAGAAAATCCTGATGGCTTTGCAGGATTTATCCGTAGCCGATGAAACGGCAGGGAAATTGCTTGTAAAATTGGGAGCACTGTTCCAGACCCGGGCCGCGGATTGGATAGAAGTCGACTTTTCGGACTGGAAAAAGAGCGCACGGGATCAGGATGTGTTCAACGCCATCAAAACAGCAATTTTCAAGAAAGTTCTGGTTACTTTTTCCTATTTTGGCAGCAGCGGCGGCTATACGCAACGGACGGTCGAGCCGCTGAAGCTGGTTTTCAAAGGCAAGGATTGGTATTTATACGGATTTTGCCGGTTGCGGAAGGATTTCCGCTTTTTTAAGCTGACCCGTATCAAGGGCCTTGCCATTGGGAAAGAAACTTTTATGCGGGATGTTCCCACTGATTTGCCGGTTAAAGCACCTCTTCACGCCGAAGATTTAGTTGCTGTAAGCTTAAAGTTTACGCCCGAAGCCGCCTTCCGCGTGTATGATGAATTTACCGATGCCGTCACCACAGACGCACAGGGAAACTTGTATGTATCTGTCACTTTGCCCGATCATGGCGTGCTGTTCAGCTATCTGCTGTCCTTCGGCGACAGTGTGGAGGTGCTGGAGCCTGCCAGCGTGCGGGAGCAGGTAAAGGAAAAGCTTATTTCTATGCTGCACATCTATAAAACTTGACAGTTGTTGTCAGGTATAAAGTGGTATGCTGTCTGCGAAAGGATGGTGTACTTCATGAAATATGAGTGGCGAAAACAGGGCAAGGCTCTTTACGGGGCCAGGACGGCCCCAGCCCTGAAAACCGTCCCCGCGCAAAACTACATCAAGATAGACGGCAGGGGCGACCCGAACGGGGCCGATTTCTCCAACCGCGTGGGTGCGTTGTACGCTTTGGCGTATGCGGTCAAAGCGGCCTACAAAGCGGCGTCTTTGCAACAAGAAATCGACGACTTCGCCGTCTGCCCGCTGGAGGGCGTCTGGGCACAAATCAGTGGGGATGATTTGGAAAAAGACAAGCTGGAATACACCCTGATGATCCGTCAGCCGGATTTTATCAGTGGGGAGCTGGTACGGCAGGCGCAGGAACAGGTGCAGCGCAAAAAGCCAAATCCTCTGTTGGGAGAAATCACCTTTGGTGCGATGCAGGACGGGCTGTGCGTAGAAATCCTCCACATCGGTTCCTATGACGATGAGCCCGCCTCGTTTGCAAAGATGGCCCAGTTCGCGGCGGCGCACGGCCTGCGGCGAACGGGAGATTATCACCGCGAGATCTACCTGAGCAATGCCAACCGCGTGGAACCCTGCAGGCGAAAAACAATCTTACGCTGCCCGGTCGAGCCCGTTTCTCCGGACAGCATGGAAAAATAGCAGACAAAACGGCATGGCTTCGGCTGTGCCGTTTCTTTCGTTTGTGCGCTGGCAGGGCTGATCGGCCTGCTTTGCGCGGGCAGCTACAGCGATTTGAAGATATGGTCTGTCGTCAGCCTGATCTTCGGCGGCATCTGTGCCATCGCTACCCGGAAGCAGAAATAAACGCATAGGAACGTCAAAAAAGCGTCATCCATGGTATTTGCACTATGGCTGACGCTTTTTTACATTTTGTATTTTATTTTATAAATATAACACTTTGTTCTGCACTTTTAATTGTTACTGCTTATCTTTTTCCTGAAACACCTTATTTAAAAGGTACAACCCCAGCACCAGCACGCCCAGGACCAGGAAAATCCCCGCCATCCCGGCGCACAGCATGGTCAGCGTGGTGGGCAATAATGCAAACGACATAATCGTACCTCCTTACACGTACCCGTTCATCAGGGTCAGAATCAACCCGCCGGCAATGACCGACGCGATCTGGCCCGAAACATTTACGCTGATGGAATACATCAGCAGGAAATTCTGGTTATCCTCGGCCAGGCCCATCTGGTTGACCACACGGCCGCTCATCGGGAAGGCCGAGATGCCCGCCGCGCCGATCATGGGGTTGATTTTTTTGCCTTCGGGCAAAAACAGGTTCAGCAGCTTGGCAAACAGCACGCCGCCCACCGTGTCGAACACAAAGGCCACCAGGCCCAACGCCAAAATCAGCAGCGTGTCAGGCTGCACAAATTTGTCTGCCGTCATCTGCCCGGCCACCGTCAGGCCCAGCACAATGGTAATAAGGTTGGCCAGTACGTTCTGTGCAGTCTCGGACAGGGCGTTCAGCACGCCACACTCTCGCAGCAGGTTGCCGAACATCAAAAAGCCCACCAGCGCCACACTGGCCGGGGCCACCAGCCCCGCCAGCACCGTGACCACGATAGGGAACAAAATCTTCGTGGTCTTGGTTACGCTTCCTTTTTTATAAGGCATGCGGATGAGCCGCTCTTTTCTGGTAGTACACAGTTTAATGACCGGCGGCTGTACAATGGGCACCAGCGCCATATAGCTGTAGGCTGCCACCATGATGGCCCCCAGGTACTTGCTGCCCAGGCTGTTCGCCACAAAGATGGCCGTCGGGCCGTCGGCCGCACCGATGACTGCGATGGACGCGGCGTCGGGCAGGTCAAAGAACAGCCCCGCCAGCACCAGCGTGATGAAGATGCCAAACTGCGCCGCCGCGCCAAACAGCATCAGCCAGGGCTTTTCCAGCAGCGGACCAAAGTCGATCATCGCGCCGATGCCGATGAACAGCAGCAGCGGAAACAGCTCGTTGGACATGCCCGCCTCAAACAGCGCCGAGATCGGCCCCACGGTGTCCCCCTGGGTGATGGCACCCGACAGCGGCAGGTTGACAAGAATCGCACCGAAGCCCATCGGCAGCAGAAGACTCGGTTCCATCTTTTTGACGATGGCCAGGTAGATCAGCAGCCCGCCGATCACCCACATGACCACCATCTGCCAGGTGAGGTTGCCGAAGTTGCTGAACAACCCGGCAAAAGTTTGTAAGATCTGCATACAGTACCTCCCAAATACTGGGCGGCAGGGTATAAAAATAGAGACCCCTGCCGCAGAAAACTGCGGCAAAAGTCTCAGCGTTTACAGTATGCTCCGGGGCCGTGCGGCCCGTGGTGACGAAGCGATACAGCGCGGCGGACCGCGTCCCTTACTCCCTTTTACCTTGCCCATAGTATAGCGGATGGCGGGCAAAATTGCAAGGGAATTTTTGCAAAAAACGCACAGACGCGGCAAAATGTTGCACAGGCAAAAAAGCTGTGTTATACTTTTATGGTAAAAAGCACAACGAAACCGAGGGACCTGCCATGATTAAAATTGCCATTGTCGAGGACGAAGCCGCGGTACGCGACCAGCTGACCGACTATGTGCGCCGTTACACCCGCCAGTACGGCACCGAGTTTGAGGTGACCTGCTTTACCGACGGCGACGAAATACTGGAAAACTACCGTCCCGCCTTCGACATCATCTTTCTGGATGTGGAGATGAAGCGCCTCAACGGCATGGAGACCGCCCAGCGCATCCGCGAGCTGGACGACGATGTGCTGCTCATCTTCATCACCAACATGGCGCAGTATGCCATCAAGGGGTACTCGGTGGGGGCGCTGGATTACGTGCTCAAGCCCGTGCCGTACTTTGCGTTTTCGCAGCAGCTGCAAAAGGCGGTCAACCAACTGGCCCGGCGGGCGCGGCATTACCTGGCAGTCCCGGTGGACGGCGGTATGCGCCGCCTGGACACCGCCGCTATCTATTATATGGAAAGTGACGGCCACAAGGTCTGCCTTTACACCGAGGATGGCGACTTCATCGCCCCCGGCGCGCTGAAAGCCTATGAGGAAAAGCTGGCGAACCGTCCCTTTGCCCGCTGCAACAGCGGGTATCTGGTCAACCTGGCGCAGGTGCACGGCGTGCAGCAAAGCGAGGTTCAGGTCGGGCCGCACACCTTACAGATCAGCCGCCCGCGGCGCAAGGCGTTTCTGGCTGCCCTGGCCGATTACATCGGGGGTGAGGGCGTATGACCGCAGTACCGGACATCCCACGCCTGTACACGGCCCTGGCCGAGTGCCTGGCTACTTTATTATATGCCAGGCAATTGACGCCGCGCTATTCGGCCAGACGCAGCACCGTCAACAGCCTGATATGGATGGCCGGGCTGGCGGTGTTTATGCAGCTGACCGGCTCGGTGCCGCTGGTGCTGTGGCTTCCCTGCATGGTGGCCGCCATCGGCTCGATGTATCTGTTTTTGTGGCGCACCTGCGAGACCACCCCGCTGGAAGCCGGGTATTACTGTGCCCGGGCGTTTATTTTGGCTGAGCTGGCCGCCAGCGTGGAGTGGCAGCTGCACTGTGCCCTGTGGCCGCAGCGCAGCGGGCGCGACCCGCTGGCCGTGCTGCTGCTTGTGCTGGTGTACGGTGTGCTGTTTACCGCCGTATACTGGATGGAAAAGCGTCGCAGCACCCAGCCCGCCAAGCTGCACATCTCGCCCTTGGGCATGCTGACGGCGGTCATCATGGCCATCACGGTTTTCGCCGTCAGCAATTTGAGCTTCGTCAATAACAACGAAGCCACGATGAGCATCCGCTACATCCGCACGCTGGTGGACCTGGCGGGCGTGCTGATTTTGACCGTCCAGCACGAGCAGCTGCGGGAAAGTGCCCTGCACAGCGAGCTGACCGCCATGGACGATGTACTGCGCCGCCAGTACGAGCAGTACCGCCAAAGCAAGGAAAACATCAAGCTCATCAACCGGCGCTACCATGAGTTAAAGGTGCAGATCGCCACCATCCGTGCCGAGCGCGATCAGGCCAAGCAGGATGCCGCCCTGGCCGCCATGGAAAGCGACATCCGCCGCTACGAGGCCGAGAACAAGACCGGCAACCCCGTATTGGACACGCTGCTGACCGCCAAAAGCCTGTACTGCCAGCAGCACGGCATCAACATGACCTGCGTGGCCGACGGCAAGCTGCTGGATTTTCTTTCCACCGGCGAGATTTGCACCATCGTGGGCACCGCGCTGGATAACGCCACCGAGAGTGTGGCCGCCGAGCCGGACCCGGAGAAGAAGCTGATCCGGGTAGCCATCTACGCGCAGAACGGCTTTGTGATGCTGCGGTTCGAGAACTACTGTGCCCAGCCCGTAGAGCTTGGCCCCGACGGCCTGCCCCTGCGCAGCGCCCACGGCGGCTATGACCTGAAAAGCGTCCGCGCCGCCGCCGAAGCCCACGGCGGCACACTGACCCTGCATTGGGAGAATGAGTGGTTCACCCTGCGGGTACTGCTGCCGCAGAAATAAGCAGAATAGGGGAGAGGACCTGCACCTCTCCCTTTTTTGCTGCCACAGCAACATGCACAAATAGGAGCGGCTTTGCTTTGTGCAACATCCACATCAATTTTTGATACAATTTTGCAACTTTTACAGATTATGCCGCAAAAACGGCAGTTTGTGCATTTTTTGAAACAAATCCTTAACAGTATGGTAACATAGTACCAGTTCAACACCGTACTTCTATAAAACGGTGAAAAGATAATTGAGGAGGAAAACAATGAACACCCTGCTTCTTACCCTGGCAAACATGGGCGTCAACCTGGACGACGTTGCCGATGTGGTCAATAACTGCATCCCGCAGCTCATCTTCTTTGGCATTGTGGTTGCCGCCGCCATTATCGTACTGATCGCTATGGCGGTCAACAAGAAACTGGCCAAGCCCACCAAATTCATGGTGCGCGCCCAGTCCGGCCTGGCCGTGCTGCTGGCTTTCGGCATCATGCTCAACCTGGTTGCCTTTGGCCCCATGAGCACCATGCTCGACCTGGTCACCGGCAACGGCACTATCACCGAGGAATCCAGTGACGAGGCCAACGCCCTGTGCACCGAGATTGCCGAGGAAGGCATCGTCCTGCTGCAGAACGATGACAACGAACTGCCCCTCGCTTCCGGCAGCAACCTGAACGTCTTTGGCTGGGCATCTGTCGGCCCTGTCTACGGCGGCACCGGCGCCGGCGCGATCTCTGCCGACCGTCCCACCGTCAGCCTGCTGGATGGCCTGCACAACGCCGGCATCAACACCAACACCGAGCTGAGCGATTTCTACACCGCTTACTGCGCCGAGCGCCCGGCGCTGGGTTACAGCAACCATAACTGGACCCTGCCCGAGCCCACCGCCGCCAGCTACACCCAGGAGATGATCGACAACGCCAAGTCTTTCTCTGACACTGCAATGGTCGTCATCAGCCGCGTTGGCGGTGAGTTTGCTGACCTGCCCACCGATATGAGCACCGTCAACTACACCGACAACTCCACCGAGTACAAGGACTTCGAGGACGGCCAGCATTACCTCTCCCTGAGCAAGACTGAGCGCGACATGGTCGACCTCGTCTGCTCCAACTTCGACAACGTTGTGCTGGTTTACAACGCTGCCAACACCCTCGAGCTGGGCTTCGTCGATGAGCACCCCCAGATCAAGAGCGTTATCTGGTGCCCCGGCACCGGCCAGACCGGCTTCAACGCCCTGGGCGAGATTGTTGCCGGTGAGGTCAACCCCTCCGGCCACTCTGCCGACACTTTCGTCTATGACCTGACCGCAGCTCCTTACTTCAACAACATCGGCGACTTTACTTACACCAATGCGGATTCCGTTGGTTACACCGCTGCCAGCCTGTTTGGCGGTGATGCAACGCTGGTTCCCCCGCACTTCGTCAACTATGTTGAGGGCATCTACGTCGGCTACAAGTTCTACGAGACTGCCGCCGCCGAGGGCCTGATCGACTATGACAAGACCGTTCAGTATCCCTTCGGCCACGGCCTGTCCTACACCACCTTTACCCAGAAAATCGACTCCATGACCGAGGCTGACGGCACCATCACCCTGGATGTCACCGTCACCAACACCGGCAGTGTGGCCGGTAAGGACGCCGTGCAGGTCTACTTCAACCCGCCGTACACCGATGGCGGCATTGAGAAGGCTTCCGCCAACCTCGTCACCTTCGGCAAGACCGACTCCATTGAGCCGGGCGCTTCCCAGACCTTGACCCTGACCTTCAACACCGAGGACATGGCCAGCTTTGACAGCAAGGACAAGGGCTGCTACGTGCTGGAAGAAGGCGACTATATCATCAGCATCAACGAGGATTCCCACACGGTGCTGGATTCCAAGACCTACAATGTCGCTTCCACCATCGTCTATGACGAGTCCAACCCCCGCAGCACCGATGCCGAGGCTGCAACCACCAAGTTCGACTTCGCTGACGATAAGCTCGTCACCCTGTCCCGTGCAGGCCATTTTGCCAACTATGCCGAGGCTGTCGCCGTTCCCTCCGACTTCACCATGTCTGAGGAGAGCATGAACACCCTGTACAACGACCACAACTGGAACCCTGAGGACTTCAACGATCCCAACGATGAGATGCCCGTTACCGGCGCCAACAACGGCCTGAAGCTGGCTGACCTGCGCGGTGCTGACTACGACGACGAGCGTTGGGATACCCTGCTCGACCAGATGACCGTCACCGAGATGGACGACCTGATCGCCCTGGGCGGCTACCAGACCAAGGCCGAGGCCAGCGTTGACAAGTACGCGACCATCGACTGCGACGGCCCCGCTGCCATCAACAACAACTTTACCGGCGTTTCTTCCATTGGCTTCCCGTCCGAGATCATCATCGCTTCCACCTTCAACACCGACCTGGCCCGCCGCTACGGCGAGAGCATCGGCCGCATGGCCAGCGAGATGAACGTCACCGGCTGGTACGCCCCCGCCATGAACGGCCACCGTTCCGCCTTTGACGGCCGTAACTTCGAATATTACTCTGAGGACAGCGTCCTCGCCGGTTACATCGGTGCCAGCTCCATTGCCGGTGCCCAGAGCTACGGCGTCTACGCTTACATGAAGCACTTTGCCCTGAACGACCAGCAGATCAACCAGAGCGAGATGCTCTGCACCTGGGCTGACGAGCAGGCTATCCGCGAGATCTACCTGCGTCCTTTCGAGATCAGCGCCAAGGTCGGCGGCTGCAAGGCCGTCATGTCCAGCTGGAACTATATTGGCAACCAGTGGGCCGGTGCCTGCAATGCACTGCTGAACGGCGTGCTGCGCGGCGAGTGGGGCTTCCGCGGTATGGTCATCACCGACGGCTTCCATTTCACTGACTACATGGATTCCGATATTGCCATCCGCAACGGCTGCGACCTGATGCTGAAGAACTACGATGTTGCCACCAACCACCTGACCGATACCACCAGTGCTACCAGCGTTAAGGCTATGCGTCAGGCTTGCAAGAACATCATGTACACCGTGGTCAACTCCCGCGTTTACGACCCCGCTAACACTGTTTCCACCCCCATCTGGCGTACCGCTATGATCGTGGTCGACGTGCTGCTGGCTGTACTGCTGGTCGTGCTGGAAGTTCTCACCTTCAAAAGCTACAAGAAGAAAAAGGCACAGTAAAGCGTAATTTGTAAGCTGTGCAGCTGCCCTGCGGTTCATCGCTGCCGACTTTGCGCGGTTGTGCGGTGGGCCGCAAGGCTGTTTTTAAGAAAAGGAACCACCTTATGCAAAAGAAACAACTGCAAGCTTTGACGCTTGAACAAAAATGTGCCCTGCTCTCCGGCGGGGGGACCTTTACCACCCGCGCACTGCCCAAAGCCGGTATCCCGTCCATTACCTTGTCCGATGGCCCCAACGGCGTGCGCAAGCAGGCCGGGGCGGCGGACCATCTGGG
>OLGB01005041.1_pt1 | contig 10650 bp, 3 predicted proteins | sample 1605691 | NCBI WGS metagenome assembly OLGB01 (sample SAMEA3888925, study PRJEB22519) | human gut metagenome | biome: human gut; feature: human-associated habitat; material: faeces | place: Denmark | collected 2010
TTTTTTCCGGCCCGGTCGCTGTAGCTCATTCCATTGACCGCAAGGCGGTGTTCTTCCGAAGACGCATTGACCACATACCCTCCCGGACACATGCAGAAGGTATATACGCCCCGTCCGTTTGTAAGCTTTTCTGTCAGCTTATATGCGGCTGCCGGGAGTTCTTTTCCCCGGCTTCTTCCGTACTGCGACTGATCGATCAGTTCCTGCGGATGTTCCACCCTGACCCCCACTGCGAAAGATTTGGCACGCATCGGAAGCTGATGCCGGTTCAGCATCTCAAACGTATCTCTCGCACTGTGTCCGATTGCAAAAACTGCAACTCCTGCCGGAATTTCTTCTGTTCCATTAACCTGAAGGCAATGCTGCTCCACAAGAAGATCTGTCACCTGAGAATGAAAAGAAAATTCTCCTCCCAGGCGTAAAATTTCTTCACGCATTTTCCTGACAACTTCAATCAGGATATCGGTTCCGATATGTGGTTTCTGCACATATAAAATATCCTCTGCCGCCCCGAATTTTACAAATGTCTCCAGGACAAACCGGTTTCTTCCGTTCTTATCTTTTACAAGTGTATTCAGCTTTCCGTCCGAAAAAGTTCCGGCTCCGCCTTCACCGAACTGTACGTTGGAATCTGGATTCAAAACCCCGGTTTCCCAGAAATGATCCACATCTGACTTTCGCTTCTCCACGTCTGCCCCACGTTCCAACACCAACGGACGATACCCCTCTTTTGCCAGTACATAAGCACAGAACAGACCTGCCGGTCCGCTTCCGACGATTACCGGTCTTCCGTTTAATTTCTCCGTTCCATGTGGCGGAACCTGATATGGACGTTCCTCTATATGCGAAACATTGCTCCCCTTTTTATGCTTTAACAGCATCGCTTCATTTTTCACTTTTACATCCACTGTATAGACATAAAAAAGCTCCGGTTTCTTTCTCGCATCCAGTGACTGTCTGCGGATCTGATAAGAGATCAGTTCCTCCGGGCGGATGTGAAGCTGTCTGACCAGCTTTTTTTCAAGCTGCTCTTTTGTATGTGGAATCGATAATTTTAACTGACTGACTCTTATCATATGATTCATTTCTCCAATCTCATTTTCACTCTTTCGTTGCTGCCGATTTTCCTGCCAGCACACCACTGGCAACTGCAAAGGAAATATTATATCCTCCGCAGATCCCGTCAACATCTACGATCTCTCCTGCAAAATACACCCCCGGAACAAGTCTGGACTCCATTGTATCTGCATGGATCTGCCGCGTATCAACACCTCCGCAACAGATCTGTGCCTGTTCAAAGGAATTAGTACCCGTGACCTGTACTTTAAATTCTTTGATCAGCCAGGTCAGGTGCCGGAGTTCTTCCTCCGTCAGAGTTCCCACTCTTTTTTCTTTCGGGATCCTGGCAAATTTCAGCCACAGACCGGAAAGCTTTTTATGAAATAATCCGGTCAGAAAATGCTCCGCGGTTTTTTCTGGTCTGTTTCGGGCTCTTTTTCTTAAAAAGTCCAGCATTTTCTCCGTAGAAAGTTCCGGCATAAAATCGATCATCGCCTCTACTTTTTTTCCTTCATACAATCCTCTCGAAGCATATCTGCTAACCTGGAATACCGGGATTCCTGAAAGTCCGTACGCAGCAAGCTGCAATTCTCCGGTATCAGAAGCCGCCTCTGTTCCATCTGTATAAAGAATGATCTTTCCGTTCACTCTTACCCCTGCAATATTTTTAAAAAACTTTCCACTGCACTGAAGCTGCACCAGTGCCGGGAGAACCGGAATCAGGCTATGCCCCATTTTTTTTGCAATATCATACCCTGATCCATCTGATCCGGTCACCGGAGCCGCCTTGGAACCGGCACATAAGATCACCCGGTCTGCCTGAAAACTTTTTCCCTCCGCACAGATCTTAAATCCATTTTTTTCTCTGCGGATCTCCAGGCAGCGGACACCGGTATGCACCTCCACACCGGTCCTCTCCAGTTCTTCCTGCAAAGTCTCTGCCACAGAAGAAGCCTGATCTGAATTGGGATAAATATAACCGTTTCTGTCCTTTGGATAAATTCCCATCTCCTGAAAAAGCTCCAGAATCTTTTCTGCCGGGAACTTCTGCATGACCTTCCACGGAAATTCCGGATCATCTGAACGGTAACACTGCGGTGTCTGCACCCGGTTCGTATAGTTGCATCTTCCGTTCCCGGTCACCAGTATCTTTTTTCCGGTCATCTCTTTCTGTTCCAGCAGCAGCACATCAGCTCCCTGCTCTGCCGCGGTAACCGCAGCAGTCATTCCCGAAACTCCGCCACCGATCACTGCGATCCGATTTTTCTTTTTCATTCTGCTCCCTCTCACGCCTGTTCAATCTGTTCCCGGCTGACTACCCCTGCATCCAGCAGACTCTGCAATGATTTCAGGATGCCAAGTTTCGCATGATACCAGGTCAGTCCTCCCTGGAAATAAACTGCATACGGAGGCTTGACCGGACCATCCGCACTTAACTCAATGGAAGATCCCTGCACAAAAGCTCCTGCTGCCATGATCACATCACTGTCATACCCCGGCATTGCCCATGGTTCCGGACTTACATAGCTGTCCACCGGAGCTGCTGCCTGGATTCCTTTACAGAAAGCGATCACACCTTCCGCAGAGCCGAGGGTCACTGCCTGAATGATATCATGACGGGATTCTTTTCCATCCGGTACTACCGGATATCCCAGTCCTTCATAAATATTGGCTGCAAAGACTGCCCCTTTCAACGCACCGCATACCACAGTCGGTGCAAGGAAAAATCCCTGATAAAATGACTGCATGACTCCGAGAGATGCCCCCACTTCTTTTCCCAGTCCCGGAGAAGTCAGCCGGTAAGCACAGTTCTCGATCAGATCTTCCCGTCCGGCAATATAGCCACCGATCGGTGCAAGGCCGCCTCCCGGATTTTTGATCAGAGAACCGACGATCATATCTGCCCCTACCTCGATCGGTTCTTTTTCTTCTTTCTGAACCATTATGATATGATCATATTTCTTTAGGTGGGGAAGTCCGTATACCAAGGCTTCGTAGGTGTCTTTTTCAAAATTCTGTGCGACAGAAGAGTATTTTCCGGCCAGTTCGGGATGGAAATGGTCGAGTAAAAAGACACGACCCGATAGGCTTTCCAATAGTGGGGCTATATTAGTGAATTTACCGGGCATCAGAATATAGGTTGTGTATTTATAATTGGCTTCGTTGATCAGAGTTTCAAAAACCTTTCGGTTGTAATTATGAAAATATAGATCTACATTGGCGGTTTTCCTGATGGATGAAATAAATGAATTGTAAAGATCTTCTTTGAATTCATTGAATTCGTTGAAAAGAAGGAATATATTCAGCTTTTGTGCGATGCGGGTCGTTGCTATATAATAACCTACACCCGGAGTCGAATCAATGATTCCTTTTGATTTCAGTTCGCTTAAACCGGCGAATACCGTATCTCTGGATAGATTATAGTTTTTCCTGAATTCGTTGATAGAGAGAATCCAGTCACCTTTCTTATAACTACCGTTATTGATACCCTCTATTACGTGGTTTACTACTTGTTTGTATTTTGATTCGTTCCTTTTCATACTTTTGTTTTTGGTGCTGCAAAGATAGGATAAAAAACGTAAAAGGGTACAGCTACTGTCCGGATATCGTATATGTTTTGTAACATAATAAAAACACATACCAGTTCGTATCAGTTACGATAGGTTTCATTATCTTTGCACTGTTGCTCGGATTATAAAGATTCACAGGCAAAAAAAGGAGCGGAAGAAACAACAAACTAAAAATAAAACAATGAGAACGTACAGATTTATGTTTCCGGTATTACTTGCAATGACTGCAACCGGAAGTTTGACGGCAGGGCCGTCTGATAAAGGGAGCTCCGGTATTCGGTTTCCGGAAGTAAACCAAGTGAAAATAGAAGATACATTCTGGAAACCCAAATTGAATCTTTGGCAGAAAGTAACGGTAAACGATGTTTTCGATAAGTTTGAAGGAAAGCATCTGGAGCATCCGGGAGAATTCTGTAATACGTTCGAAAACTTCGATCGTGTGGCGAAAGGTGAACGCAATATCGGACGGCATGCAGGAGCTCCCTGGTTCGATGGGCTTGTTTACGAGACTATCCGTGGAGTGGCAGACCTGATGGCAAGGCAATCGGATGCGGCTTTGGAAAAACGGGTGGACGGATATATCGATCGGATTGCTGTGGCACAGGCGTCTGAACCTAACGGGTATATCGATACTTACACTCAACTGATGGAAGCCGACCATCAGTGGGGAGAGCGGGGAGGAATGCTCCGTTGGCAACACGATGTATACAACGCCGGTATGTTGGTGGAAGCAGGCGTACACTATTATAATGCGACCGGAAAAACAAAATTACTGGAAGTGGCAACTCGCTGTGCTAATTTGATGGCTGAATATATGGGGACTTTTCCTAAAAAGAATGTGGTTCCTGCACATTCGGGTCCGGAAGAGGCTTTGGTGAAACTGTATACCTTATATAGAGACAATCCGGGACTGAAGAAACAGATCAATGTTCCGGTAGTTGAGCGGGAATATCTCAGGTTGGCTGAATTTTGGATCGAAGGTAGAGGAAAACATTGCGGATTCCCGTTGTGGGGGACATGGGGTAACCCTGCTGCCGAACAATGGATACGCGACCGGAAATACGAGGCTCCTGAGTTTGGCAATCATACCCGTCCGTCATGGGGAGACTATGCACAGGATTCTATTCCGCTTTTCGAGCAGAAGACAATCGAGGGGCATGCTGTTCGTGCCACCTTGTTTGCTACCGGAGCAACGGCTGCTGCACTTGAAAATCGTTCACCGGAGTATATAGCTGCTGTCAGCCGTTTATGGGATAATATGATTGGTAAACGTATGTTTATCACCGGTGGGGTAGGTGCTGTTCACTTTGACGAAAAGTTCGGGCCTGATTATTTCTTGCCTACGGATGCTTATCTGGAAACTTGTGCTGCTGTCGGTGCCGGCTTTTTCAGCCAGAGAATGAATGAACTGACCGGTGATGCTAAATATATGGACGAGCTGGAACGTACTTTATATAATAATGTCCTGACAGGCATTTCTCTTTCGGGTACACAATATACTTATCAGAATCCGTTGAATTCCGCCAAGCACGCCCGTTGGGGATGGCATGATTGTCCTTGCTGTCCGCCCATGTTCTTGAAAATGATGTCCGCAATGCCCGGATTTATCTATTCACAGAAGGGGGATGATATCTATGTAAACCTCTTTATCGGCAGTGAAACGGAACTGAGCCTATCGGATCAGAGTCGGATACGGTTGACGCAAAAGACCGGATATCCATGGGATGGTTCTGTTGTCATGACTGTTGAACCGGAGAAAGAAAAAACTTTTTTATTAAAAGTACGGATCCCGGGATGGGCACAGGGAGTCGAGAATCCATACGATTTGTATCGTTCGGGAGTGAAGTCTGCTGTCAATCTGAAAGTAAACGGCAAATCTATCGCAATGAAAATATTTAAAGGATATGCCGAAATTCAGCGGAAGTGGAAAAAGGGAGATAGAGTAGAATTGACATTACCTGTTCAGCCGCGGTTGGTAACGGCCAATGAAGCTGTAGCGGATCTGCAAAATAAGGTGGCCATTGCTGCCGGTCCTTTTGTATATTGCCTGGAAGGATGTGACAATGAAGGGGTGGCTGATATGAGACTCGATACGCGCGCTCCTTTATCGATGACTTTTGAAAAAGAACTGCTGAATGGAGTTAATGTAATTAAAGGCCAGGCACTGGATAAGACAGGAAAGAAAGTGTCGGTTTCGGCTATTCCTTATTATGCTCTGGGCAATCGTCAGGATAAAGGCTATGTCGTTTGGATGCCCGCAAATAAATGACATGAACGAACATAAACACAATTACAACATGAAAATAAACTGTCTTTTAGCCTTGGCATTGTCTGCTTCATCATTGGCGGCACAAGATGCCGTTATCCGGGTGGATACCGGTAAGGTTGAAAATAAAATAACTCCCTATTTGTACGGAGCTTGTATGGAAGACGTAAATCATGAGATTTACGGTGGTCTTTATGACCAGAAAATTTTCGGCGAGAGTTTTGAAGAACCTGTTTCCATGGATAATTTTATCGGGTTTACCCGTTGTGAAGGGGTGTGGAAACTACAAGATGGCCAACTTTCCGTACAGGCACATTCGGGAGCAAAACTGGTATATGATGACACGCAGCTTTCCGACGGAACGGTCGGGGTCGATCTTAAATTTACGAACGGTACTTCATCCTCCAACAATGCCGGACTTTTACTGCGTGTCGGTGAATATGGAGGCGGAGCCGATAACTTTGATGGATATGAGGTCAGTCTGTTTGCTGATGGAAAGCGCTTGCTGTTAGGGAAACACTTGCATAACTGGCAAGAGTTGAAAACGACTCCGGTAGATGTAGATCCGACGCAATGGAACCGTATGGAAGTGAAACTGGATGGAGATGAACTGGTGATTCTGCTGAATGACTGTGAGGTGTTGCGTTTCGAAGATCGGGATACAGGTTTGCGTAATGGGAAAGTCGCTTTCCGAAACTGGGGAGCCGATGTATCTTATCGTAGTTTGACTATCGGAAGCAATACTCCTGTCAAGCTGTTGACCAAAGCAACTCCACAAGTCAGCGGGATGTGGGATGCTTTTGCTGACCTAGCTGCCGCTGCTGTTTACAAACAAATTGCAGATAAACCTTTTCATGGCCGGTATGCGCAGGAGATAGAGTATCTGGCAGGAACCGGTAAAGTGGGTATTGCTAACCGGAGCCTGAATCGTTGGGGAATATCTGTACGTCAGGGAGAGAAAAAGACCGGCAGCCTTTATTTAAAGGGAAAAGCAGAAGTCCGGGTAGCCTTGCAGAGTGTGGATGGTGAAAAAGAATATGCTGTGCAGTGCATTCGGGCCAATGCCGGTGACTGGAAGAAATATACGTTTGAGCTAACTCCTGATAAAACCGATGAAAATGCACGCTTTGCTATTTATCTGGAAGAGAAAGGACGCATTCAGGTAGACATGGTCACCCTTATGAACGGCGCGGACCGTCAGTTTTGCGGGTTGCCGCTGCGTAATGACATCGGGCAGGCAATGGTGGATCAGGGTTTACGCTTTCTCCGCTATGGCGGCACCATGGTCAATGCACCTGAATACCGTTTTAAGAAGATGATTGGAGACCGTGCGGAAAGACCTCCTTATAAAGGTCATTGGTATACGTATTCTACCAACGGTTTCGGAATTGAGGATTTCCTTCATTTTTGTGAGAAAGCCGGATTTATGCCTGCTTATGCAGTGAATGTAGAAGAGTCGGCGCAGGATATGGCGGATATGATCGAATACCTGAACGGATCGGTAGATACGAAGTGGGGTAAGAAGCGTGCAGAGAACGGACATCCTGAGCCTTACGGGTTAAAATATCTGGAAATTGGAAATGAAGAAGTTATCTGGGGGGATATTGAAGCCGATTATCAGCATTATATCGATCGATTTAATGATATTTATGAGGCTGTTCATGCCAAAGATCCGGAAGTGCAGTTTATTCATTCTGCCTGGTGGCGTCCCGAATCACCTAATATGGAGAAAGTATTTAAAGCACTTGATGGTAAAGCAGCCTATTGGGATTACCATCCTTGGACGGATGATCTTGGCAGTCACGTAAATATAGACCGGGAGTTGACGGATATGAAAGCCAAATTCCTGAAATGGAATCCGAAGACAAGTATGCGTTGTGCTATTTTCGAAGAAAACGGTAATCTGCACAACGTTCAGCGCGCCATTGTGCATGCTACTGTTCAGAATGTGGTTCGTCGCCATGGTGATTTTATTCTGACCACCTGTGCGGCCAATGCTCTTCAACCCTATTTGCAAAATGACAACGGCTGGGATCAGGGACAAATTTTTTTCACTCCGGGACAGGTTTGGGGTATGCCGACTTTCTATGCACAGCAGATGTCTTCGGCCCATCACCATCCGCTGCGATTGTGGAGTGAGACAGTGGGAGAACTGGATATGACGGCCACTACGAACGAGGCACGCGATGAGGTGATTCTTCATGTAGTCAACACTTCCTCTGAAGTGCGGGAGACTCAGGTTAGTCTGTCCGGTTTCATTCCGAAAGGGAATATGGAAATATATACGCTGAGTGGAGAGTTGAATGATGAGAACCTTCCGGATACGCCTACACGGATTCTGCCGAAAGCTACCTGGAAGCAGGCTCCCGGATCTGATTTTACCTATTCATTCCCCGGTTATTCGTATACGATTGTTGTACTTAAAAAGTGAGTTGCTTTTATGAAAATAGGATATCTTAAACCGGGTATTCTGCTTCTCGTCCTGTTATTCTCTTTCCGTCAAGATCTTTTTGCCAAGAAGAGAATCACTTCGTTGAAGTGTGAATACATTGAAGCGCCTTTAGGACTCGATGTGCAGCGCCCGCGTCTGATGTGGAAAGTGGACACTTCCGATGTGCCCAGTAGGCAAACGGCCTATAGGATTTTGGTCTCTTCTACCCCGGAACTGTTGCGACAAGGAGAGGCTGATATCTGGGATTCCGGCAAACAGAAGTCGGATGAGCAATTGGTTTCTTACGCCGGGAGCACGTTGCGTCCTCACACCCGATACTGGTGGAGGGTAGAAGTGTGGCTGAATAATAAGAAGGTCGTTTCGGAACCTGTGTGGTTTGAAACCGGAAAATTTTCGGCAACGGATTGGGAAGCTTCCTGGATTACCGATGGGTATGATAAAGACTACGAACCCTCTCCGATGTTTCGTAAAGTGTTCGATGTTTCCAAAGAGGTTGCTTCTGCCCGTTGCTATATAAGCGGTTTGGGGTATTACAGGCTGTCCTTTAACGGGAAGGCTGTCAATGATCATGCACTCGATCCGGGGTTTACGGATTATAGTAAGCGGGTGCTTTATCTCACGTATGATATTTCCGGACTGCTCCGGCATGGTAAAAACTGTATAGGGGTTCAGTTGGGCAATGGCTGGTTCAATGAGCAAACTCCTGCCGTGTGGTACTTTCATGAGGCACCCTGGCGAAAGCGCCCGCAAATGATTGCTGAGATACATCTCTGTTATACTGATGGCAGCAAGGATATCATAACGACCGATACTTCATGGAAGACATCTACAGGGCCGCTCCTGTTTGATAATCTTTATGTAGGCTCTTTCTATGATGCCCGTCTGGAACAGAAAGGGTGGGATACGGAACTTTTTGATGATGTCTCTTGGCAACATGCTAAATTGACTGCGGCACCTGCCCCACTGATCGAAGCACAGAAGATGCCTTCCATTACTACAGCAGATACTCTTTCTGTAGTGTCTGTCAACTGTATCAGTGATACTTGCTACGTGTTCGATATGGGTATCAACACAGCCGGAGTTCCCCGTTTGGAGATAAAAGGAGAACGCGGAACCCGGATTCGTTTAAGGCATTCCGAGATGCTTCAGAAAGATGGGAATATCGACCAGCGTAATATTGACATGCACTTACGTCCTCGCAACAAACGTGAAATTATCCAGACGGATGAATATGTCCTGAAAGGAGAGGGGGTGGAAACTTTTATTCCACCATTCACGTATCACGGATTCCGCTATATAGAACTGACCTCCGATCGTCCCCTTACTGTTGCGGACGTGAAACTTCAAACCCTCAGGATGCATAGTGATGTGGCTGAAGTGGGGAGTTTCAAATGTTCCGATCAGTTACTCAATACTATTTTCAATATTTGCCGAAACTCATATCTGAGTAATCTGTTCGGGATACCGACCGATTGCCCCACTCGTGAAAAGAATGGATGGATGGCGGATGGCTTTATGGTGCAGGAGGCGGGTATGTTCAATTATGACAGCCGGAATGTATATGCCAAGTGGGTGAAAGATATGATCGATACGCAGGAGGCGAATGGCAATGTAGCCGGTATTGCCCCGACTTCCCGGAGGTGGGATTCCAACTGGGCGGGGCCGCTTTGGGATGCGGCCATCTTCATTGTGCCCTCTTATCTTTATCGTTATACCGGTGATATCGAAACCATGCGTCAGGTGTATCCGGCTGCCGAACGTTATCTGAAGTATATCGAAACGACGGAAGATGAACGGGGATTGATTAATCATGGATTGGGTGACTGGTTGTTCTATAAGGCTGAAACACCAGTCGATTTCATGGCTACCGGTTTTGTGTATTGGGATAACCTGATGATGGCACAGATGGCTGAACTTACCGGACGTGTAGAAGACAGACAAAAGTATCTGGCAAAAGCCGAAGAGCTTAAGAAACGGATTAACGATCATTTTTTTGACCCTCAGACTGTGTCTTATGCTAATAAAACGCAACTTTCATATGCCTTGCCGCTTTATCTTCATATTGTTCCCGAAGCATATAGGGAACGTCTTGCCGAGAATCTGCATAAGATCATAGCAGCCAATGACTACAGTCTTGATTTCGGGTTTATCGGCAGCGTAATGGTACCTGATGTATTGGCGGAGACCGGTTATGCGGAAACGGCCTATAGGATGTTGACAAAAACTACATTACCTTCATGGGGATATTGGATCAAAGAAACCGGGGCGACTTCTTTGTACGAAACCTGGGACGTGACCCGCCG
>OLGB01005049.1_pt1 | contig 10629 bp, 13 predicted proteins | sample 1605691 | NCBI WGS metagenome assembly OLGB01 (sample SAMEA3888925, study PRJEB22519) | human gut metagenome | biome: human gut; feature: human-associated habitat; material: faeces | place: Denmark | collected 2010
CAGACACAGCGGCGGGCGGCCTCCAAAATCTCAGAGCGTTTCATTGGGCACCTCCTTATTGAGCCATTCCAAAAGTTGCGTTTTTCCAAGGGACTGGCAAAAGGTCTTGGAGAGGAAAGCGGCCAGTTCCTCAGCGTCCATGTTGTGCATGAGCTCCAGCGTGGTGGGGACCACCTCCGGGCACTCCTGCATACGGAGCTTGTGGCAAGCCTTGCCCAGATAGTTCAACAGGCAAGAGCCAGCCTGGGGGCAGCGGTCACACAGTTTCATGGGCGGCCTCCTCAATATCATCGAAGATGACCGGCACCTGGGAGCGCATCTGGTGGAGCAGCGGGATGGCCACCTCACGCATCTGCGGGTGCGCCGCCGGGGCGGTCCGCAGCTTGAAGAAATGCCGCCATTCCCGCAGATTGGCCGTCATCACCACCTCAGTCTTGAGGCTGGTGGGCAGGACAGCACGGGCCTCTTGCGGGGTGCAGCCCCAATTAAGCAGCTCGAAGTAGCGGCGCTCTGCGGTCCAGCAAGCCTCTTTCCAATACTGCCAGCCCTCAGTGCCCTCCACCAGGTAAAAGGGGCGGATGACGGTGATTTCACCGCCAAAGCCCTCCTTGGAATAGTTGCAGTAGCGGGTGCTCTCCTGGCAGTAGGAAGCCATGCGGTGCCGGACAATTTCATGGGACACACCCCGGTCACACACAAACTTGACCGTGATGTCAAAGTGTTCCAGGACGGCCTCATGGCCACGCTTGATGATGCCCGCCACAAACTTGGCGGCGCTGGTGTCGGTGATTTTGTCCTCAGACTTGTAGCAGACCCGCCCGCACAGCTCAATGTGCTGGAGGATGGCCTGGCCATCCAGCGGGGTGAGGATTTCGGTGTAGGGGTTAATGATTTTCATGTGTCACGGTCCTCCTTAGTGGTCCACGCCGATGTAGTTCAGGACCTCAGCCATGCCAAGGCCGCCCTGGTCCACCGGGCGCATACAATAGTCATATTGCTTGGGGTGGGACACCTGCATTTGCTGGAAACGGTTGGGGCAGCTCTCAAGATGGGCTCCAAAGGCGCAGAACATGCAGCCGGTACGGCTCACGCCGGTGGTGTAAAACTCAAAATTGTTTTCCCAGGCGTAGTCATCCGCTGGCCGATCTGACAGCAGCATCCGCCTTGCGTCCTCTGGGGTGCACTCCTCGCCCTTAAATCTGCATCGGATGTCCCCGTACACTGAGGCATAGGGCACATCATAGAGAAACAGGTACATGAGCACATCATTTTCAGTCCAGAAAGACATGGGCCGGGACTGCGGATATTTGGCCTCAAAGGCGTTGCACCCATTCATCAGCCAGGATTTCTCACGGCTTTGGCTTTCGGTGCACATCGTTCCCACAATGGGCATCCGGCGGGTTTCTTTTTGGTAGCGCCGCATGGGCTCCTTTTTCATCACATCGCAGCACTGCTCAGAGATTTTGAACGGGGCCCCTCTGAGGAATTGCCACTTGTCTGCCAATTTCATAGTGGGACAATACTGGCCTGCCCGGTTGTAGCCGGTCAAGCGCAGGTTGACGGTGGCATCATTCTGGCCGTGGGCATTTTGCAGGTCCCGGATGTAGCGGGCCTGATTTTTGCCAATGACCGGGTAGCCATACTTGAGGATGACCTGCCGAAAGTTCATTTTAGGCCGGAGCACCACATCCGCATTTTGTATGGCGAAGTTGCGGACCTCTGGGTACTCCAGGCCGGTGTCAACAAACACCACCGGGCAGTCATACACCGCAATGCAGTGGTTTTTTAGAATGTGCCGGAGCACGGTGCTGTCCTTGCCACCGCTGAAAGAGAGGTAGACACCCGGCGGGCCATCATCCTCCCAGCGGATGTTATAGCTATCCCAATACCCATACCAGCTTTCAATACGCTGGGCTGTCATTTGGATTTTGAGCCGCAACGGCATGGCTTGCATCTGCCGCAGCTCCCATTTTTCACGCTTGAATTGCATGTAGCCTCCCTCAGCCCACCACCGCATTGGTAGCGGGGGGGGGGGCTCGTCAGTTATTTAGTCTTTCTTGAAGAATGTGCCCACCCAGCCATCAGCGTTGAGTGGCAGATCAGTGGCCCACGGGATGGGCTGGCGCATGATGTTGACCACCGTGTCCAGCATGGTGTCCTCATCAGCCCAGGGGGCAATGTCAATGACCACCTCATCATGGATGTGGAAAATCACCGGCAGGCCAGCGGCCTCAAGGCGTTCAATGGTGTCCGCCAGACAGTCACGGGCAATGGCCTGGACGCAGTTTTCCACCAGCTTGCCGCCGTAGGTTTCGATGCGTTTCCACCGTTTGGTTTTCTGGTCCATGCCCATGTAGGAGATGGAGGGATTGCCCCATTGGTTTTCACCAATGCCGGGGCTCACATAGTAGAGCTTGCGGCCAGAGGGGAGCTGAATGGTGAAACAGTCGGTGCCCTGGTTGTAGTCATACTCACGGGCCAGCAGCAGGCCATTGATGCCCACACTGCCACCCTGGGTGATGACCTGCACGGCGGCATTGTCCATGGAATACCACAGGTCACGGATGCGCTTGTTGGCCTCACGCCAGCGGCTCACGATGTCCGGCAGGTCCTCCTCCGGGATGCCCATGTCCAAGGCTCCCATGTTGATGAGTGCGCCGGTGCTGCCCTGGTAGCCCAGGGCCAGCTCTGCCACCTTGCCCTTTTGCCGGAGTGCATACTCTGGATTGCCCTTTTTGATGAGCTCAATGGGAACGCCGAACATCTGAGAGGCAGAGGCCTCATAGATTTTTCCGTGGGTGCGGAACACCTCCAGCCGCCATTGCTCACCGGCCAGCCAGGAGATGACACGGGCCTCAATGGCCGAAAAGTCAGCGTCAATGAGGACATGCCCCTCCGGGGCCACAAAGGCGGTGCGGATGAGCTGGCTGAGGGTGTCAGGCACGGAGCCATAGATCAGCCGGAGGGCATCCAGCTTGCGGTGCTCCACCAGCTCACGGGCCAACGGCAGCGGCTCTGTGTAGGTGCGGGGCAAGTTCTGGACCTGCACCAAGCGGCCTGCCCAGCGCCCCGTCCTGTTCGCTCCATAGAATTGGAGCAGCCCACGGACACGGCCATCCGGGCACACAGCGGCCTCAATAGCGTCATACTTTTTGGTGCTGGTCTTGCCCAGCTCTTGGCGTATCTCAAGCATCCGCTGGACCTGGGGGCTGTTGTCCTCCTTGCCCAGCAGGCGGGCCACGGTGTCCTTGCGGAGGTCCGCAAGCTCCTCTCCCATGGCCTCCTGGAGCCATTGCGTGAGCTGTGCCACGCTGTTGGGGTTGTCCAGCTTGGAGATTTTCATGGCCTCCTGGGTGAGGTTTTGGCGGGTCACATTGCCCAGATAGAGGGCACCGCTCACCAGGTCCATGTCCACGGCCACGCCACGGGCATTGATGATGAGGTCCGTTTCCCATTGCTTTTGCACGAAGTCTGGCACGGGGAAAGCAGAGAGCCGCCGCTCAATCTCCATTTCAGTCACAACATCTTGGCGGCAGTATTCTTTGAACAGCTCCCACTTGTCGGTGTCATGCTGGGGCAGGTTGCGGGTGCGGCCTCCATTGGCCTTTGTGGGGGCGCAGGGGACGCAGAAATAACGGATGAGCGCCTTGCCGGTGTTGAGCTTGCGCTTGTCCTCAGCAAGCCCCAGAGCCTTGCCAGTGGCATCCAGGCCTGCTGTGTAGCCACAATAGAGGCCGTGGAACATGGTGCAGCGCCATTGGTCCGGCGGCAGGGTGCCCAAAAACTTGGACAGGCAGCCCCACTCAAAGGGGGCGTTGTATGCGTGCTTGATGTACTCCGGGGAGGTGATGGCCTGGACCAGCCACGGGGGGAGGTGTTCCCCCCGTGCCAGGTCAATGATTTCAACAGGCGCACCATCCACACTGTACGCAAAGAGCAGGATTTCAAAGTCCGGGCTGGAGATGTACTTTTGCGCCCCGGCCTTAGCAATCGGCACGCTTGAATAGGTTTCAAGGTCAATGCTGAGATGGTGCATGATGTCCTCCAATTACATGGGCTGGCCGGTGATGGGGTTGATGCCGCCGGTGGTAGCCCAGGGCACCTGAGCAGCAGGGGCGGCGGGGGCCGCAGGCTGGACACCGTAGGCACCGGGGGTGGCGGGCATCGCCGCACCGTAGGTGGGAGTGGCCGCAGGAGTGCCGCCCAGCCCGGCGAAGTCGGAGGCAGCGGAGGCCTGGCCGCTCAGGGGCTCCCCGTCACGGGTCTTGAGAACATTGCCCAGACCACAGCCAATGCCCTTGTTGCCGCTGTTGGAGTAGCCGAAGAAACGGACGGTGACACGGCCATACATGCCGCTGTAAATGTCCGCCGGGGACAGTTCGCAGTTGATGTTGTCGATGCCCACCACCTGGGGCTTGTTCTTGGTGGAGGCGGTCATCACCCAATGGCCCTTGCACTCATCACCAAAGGGAACACCGGAGGGCCGCACGCCGTCACCATCGTAGATGGGCACCTTGAGCATGGGCGGGCGGGCACCGTTCCACACCTTGGCCTGGGCATCACTGGCGGCGGCCTGGATGGCAGCGTCAATGTCAGCCTTGGTGGCGGCATCGCTCTTGGGGATGAGCAGGGTGACGGAATACTTGGGCTCACCGCCCTGCTGGGCGGCTCTGGGGGTGGTCAGGTTGGCATAGGAGAGGCGGACCTCACCAGTCAGGACTTTCATGGCATCATTCTGATACATAATCTTTTGATCTCCTTTACAGTTAAATTACACTCTGGTGTTTGCATCAGGCTGGGCCTCAGCCCAGCAGGTTTGAAGTTTCACCCAGCGCTCATGCCGGGCTTTGCTCCGCTTTACGGCAGCGGTCAGCCGGTTGTTTTCCCGGAGCTTTTGGCGGTCCTCTTTGAGTTGGCTTTTCTTATTGAACACATTGCGCCAGCCGTTCTGATACTCAATACTGGCCTGTTTCCAGGCCTCTTTGCTTTCAATCACGGCGGCATCCAGGTAGAGGGTCATCTGACGGATGGCTCCCTCATTGCTCCACGGGTCCGCCAGGAGCAGCTTGAAAACCTTGCGGATGTTGGAGAGGGGCATGTCCTCCAGTCGGTCAAAATAGATGTCTGCGTGGTAGTCCCCGGTGTTGATGGTGATGAGCTTGGCGGGGTCTGTGTACTGCGTGCAGCTCTCGCAGACTGCCGGGTCACGGATGACGGCCATACTGCCGCAAGCGTGCTTGCAGAAACGGCCCACGGGGTAGCCCTTTTCCTCATCATCAAGCAGGATGGGAGGCTGCCACGGGGCAGAATGGGCACAGGTCTGGTACTTACTCATTGGCGGCCACCCCGGCAAAGTCAGCAGCGGCGGGGTTGTAGGCCTCACGCTTGTCTGTGCTGAGGGCCAGCGTGGGCTTACCCAGGGGCTTGGTCACATAGCCGCCGATTTTCTCAGCAAACTCCGCCTTGCCCATCAGTTTCTCCATCTCAGAGAGCGTCTTGGGCTTACGGTCATAGAGCAGGGCCTCATCATATCCGGCGGCAATAGCGGCTTGGATGGCGGCATCCTGGTCCGTAAAGGTGCGGATGCTCCGGCCAGCCACCAGTTTCCAGCCCTCAATAGGCTTGCCGTCCAGCAGGGCCTTGGTGGCATATTCCTCCAGGTCCTTGTACCAGGCCACCAGCTCCTTGCCACGGATGAGGAGGTCACCGATCTCCGCATCAGAGAGGAGCGGGCGCACCTCATTCCCATGCGGGCCGATGTGGGAAAACTCCTGGGGGACCATAGCGTCAGGCGGGACGGAGGCAGCGGGCACGCAGTCCTTGAAGTCCTCCAGCGCCGTGTTGGTGTTGGCACGGGCACGGCACTGAGCCTTGCCCCGGCAAAAACGGCAGTGGTCACCGGGGACAAACTCACCCAGCCCGGAGAAAGCCTTTTGTGCAATGGGCTTGATGTTCTCGCCCCAGGCCATCAGTTCCTCCACGGTGATAGTGTCGGTGGTGTAGCTGTCAAGGCGGGGCTGGTCAATGGACATGCGGACTTTCTTGATGGCATCGCCAAACACGGGGGCATAGCGCTTGAGAGCACCCAGAGCGTAGAGCCGCATCTGCGGGTTGCCCACGGCGGACACCGGGACACCCTTGCCGTGCTTGTAGTCCGTGATGCTGAGAGTGTCCCCGCCAATCATCACATTGTCACAGGTGCCAAAGCCCTCCGGGACATACTCCCCAAAGTCCACTTGCACCTCCGCTACCACAGTGGGCGTGCTGTCATAGAGCATGGCCTGCTCAATCAGGTGCTCAATGTAGAGGTCACTGGTCTTGTCCATTTCCTCAGAGTAGAGCGGGTCCTTTTTGAGCTTGTTGAGGCGGGTGGTGTAGGTGCGGGAGGTCATCACAGTGAATTTCTTGAGGGTCTTGAGCTCACAGATGGAATGGGCCAGGCGGCCCTCCTCCGCATATTCGCTGGTGCGCTCCGGCAGGTGCTCCTCAAAGCGGGGGGCCGCCGTGCATTTCAGCCAGCGGGATGCCGATGAGGCAGAAAGCAGGGCGTGCTTTTCGGGAGGCATAGGGCACCTCCTTAGAGCTGTGCGCCCAGCGTCCGCAGTTCGGTGGCAAAGACACCGTACTGGTCCGGCTGGAGCTGGGTGACGGCCTGCACGCCATACTTGGCCAGCAGAGCCAGCAGTTGCTCCATCTTGCCCGCATCCACCAGGCTGGCACCGGCCTTGGCGATCTGGTCAAGGGTGTAGGTGGGGGCCGTGGTCACGGGAACGGTGGGAGCGGGGTTAGTAGGGGCCACAGTCTGGGCAGGTGTCGCAGGAGCCGGTGCAGGGGTAGGGGTTGCCACAGGCGCAGGGGTGGGCTGGGTAGGGACCACAGTAGCGGGCGGCATGGTGACCGGCGGCATGGTGACCGGCGGCACCGGGGCATGGGTGACAGGGGTGGCCACAGGAGCCACGGGGGTGGGGGTGTCCTGGGACACGGAGATGTTGACGGCGTTCTTTTCCAGCGCCGTGGTCAGCTTGTCAATGGCCTTGAGGACGGCAGCATCCGCCTCAATCTTGATTTTCATTTCCAACATTGGTACAATCCTCCTTGGTATCATCTTTACAGTCGCAGCGCTCACCGGGGTCAAGGTGGGCTCCGCAGTCAGGGCAGGTCTTATAGTAGGGCATTTCAGTCAACCTCCAGCACGCTTGTCCAGTATTCAAAAGCGGTCATAACCTTGCGGGAGTAGTCGGTCTGGTATGTACCTGCATCCCACAGCTTTCTTGCGCCGCCGGGCCCGCAGTTGTAGGCCATCAGCGCAAGCTCTGGCTCTCCGTAGCCCTGGAGATACTGGGAGATGATATAGATACCGGCCTCAATGTTTCCGGCATGGGTCATGGGGTCAAGGCCTTTTTCCAAAAGCCACTCGTGATTGACAGAGTTGATCTGCATGAGGCCATAGTCACCAGTGGCGCTGACGGCATCGGGGTCAAAGTGGGTTTCAACCTCTGCGATGGCAAGGGCCAGAGCATAGGGCACCTCATAGTGCTCACAGCAGTCCTGCATGACTTCCTGGAGTTCGTAGCTGAGGAGCCGCCCCTCACTCACGATGTCATCACGGTGGCGGGCAGGCTCCGTGGTTTCCTCTGGTGGTGCAGAGGGCTCCACGGGGCTCTGTTCCGGGGCTGGAGGGGTGACGATTTCCGCTGTCACCACAGGCTCAGGGGTCTTGACCTCATCGTCCGTCTGGTGGGCACTGCATCCGCTGGCATAGCCAAGGGCAAACACAGTGGCAAGGACGGCCAGAATGGCCAGAATGGCCATGATGACCATGGCGTTGCGCCTCCGGGCCATGCGGCGCTGGCGGCACCGCCGGGAATACCGGCGGGCATTGGGCTCACTGGTGGTCATGGCGCTCACCTTAACCGTTCATGCGGCGGTTGATTTCCGCAATCAGCTCATTGGTGGTGTACTGGTCCAGGCCGCCGTCAACCTCCACGGCATACTGGGAGGGGATGAGGAAAGCGGGGCGGGACCCGTCGGTGCTGGCGCAGTAGTAGTCGTTGACATTGCCATCGGTGACCAAGCCCATGACCCAGGTATCATCCTCATTCACGCAGGGGGTGCTCCAGGGCGTGGCGCTCCACTCCCAGCTCTCAGGCTTGGGCAGCAGACCGTGGAAACGGCGGATTTCATCAAAGGTCAGTGGGGCCACCTTGCACTCACAGCTCCCGTACTCCTTGGAGCCGTTGAGGGCAGTGAGGTCAACCTCACGGGTGATGAGTTCATCAGCGTGTCCCTCAGTCAGGGCATCCGCAAAGGCACCGTTGAGGTGTTCACGGAAAGAGCTGACGGCAAAGTTGTTGGTGGAGCCAAAAGAGCTCTTGATCTGGGCGGCGGTCACCAGCAGGGTGCCAGCCGTGCGGTGCTCCAGCACAATGCAGGGCTCCCCATGAAACTTGACCACCTGGCCGGGGGCCACATTAGAAATAGCGGTTTTCATTGGTCAATCCTCCTCAGTGTCCTCCGGCCCCTCAATGTCGATGAGGTTTTCGGCCTGGACGATAATTTCAGATACAATCTGCCGGATGGGCAGAGCGGTCTTTGCCCTCAGACGGCGGACCACTTTCTCCGCCTCCGGGGTCAGCCGGACAGTTCCGATGCACTCATCAGAAAGCCGGTTGCTTTTCAGCACAATGGGGTTGTTGCTCACGGTTTTGTCCTCCTTGGTTTTAATAGGTGCGGGATGTCATGCCCCGGCAGTTCGGCGGCCTCTCCGCTCAAGGCCCTGCTGGACACTGAGCTGGGCAAGTTCGGCGTTGTAGCCCAGGCGCTTGTCAGGGAGCCTTGTGCCGTCCCGGCCACGCCTCAGCTCCGCATAGACTGCGGAGGGAGAGATGCCAAGAGAGGCGGCAATGTCTTTGGCGCTCAGGCCTGCCTCAACCATCTCCTGGATTTTCTGCCGCTCCTCATAAGAGCGGAAAGCGTAGTCTGCCAATGCGTTCACCTCCTTACCGGCATAAAAAAAATTGAGCTACACGACCAATCTCTTGGTGTGTAACTCAATTATCGGGGCTGCGGGCTGGCGAACTTGTTGGAAAAAGCCTTGACAACGGAGAATAACCTGCTAAAATGGTAGGAAAATAGGAAAAAGGGCGCGCCGCACCGGGCGCGCCGAATTCCGGAAGAGCATCAAGGGGGCGGGCGGCGCCCGTCTCTGGTATACAAAGGAGGCTTTACCCATGAAAGAATGTATCTCCCGCGAGGCGGCGCTGGCGGCGCTGAAAACGTACAACAAGGAGCCGTTCCACATTCTCCACGGTTTGACGGTGGAGGGCGTTATGCGCTGGTACGCCAATGAGCTGGGCTATGGCGAGGACGCGGATTTCTGGGCCACGGTGGGCCTGCTGCACGACATCGACTTTGAGATGTGGCCGGAGCAGCACTGCCGGAAGGCACCGGAGCTGCTGAAGAAGGCGGGGTGCTCCGAGGAGTTCATCCACGCCGTCTGTTCCCACGGCTACGGCTTGTGCTGCGATGTGGAGCCCACCCACGAGATGGAGAAGGTGCTGTTCGCCGCCGACGAGCTGACGGGCCTGGTCGGCGCGGCTGCCCGTATGCGCCCCAGCAAGAGCGTGATGGACATGGAGGTCAGCAGCCTGAAGAAGAAGTACAAGGACAAGAAGTTCGCCGCCGGCTGCTCCCGGGATGTGATCAACACCGGCGCGGAGCGCCTGGGCTGGACCATCGAGGAGCTGATGGAAAAGACCATCCTGGCTATGCGGAGCTGCGAGGAGAGCGTCAACAAGGAGATGGAGACGCTGGCCTGAACGTATACATCGAAAAGAACACCCTGCGTGAATACACAGGGTGTTCTTTTTTTGTGAATTATACGGAGAGTTGTGGGATATTGTGGAGGGGCGGAGGGTTTTACGCCGCTGCGCGGCTACACCTCATCCGCCCCCTTCGGGGGCACCTGTCTCCCTGCGGGTCGGTCGGTCCGCGGATCTGACAGGCCACCGGCCTGTCATTCAACACTGCGGACCCCTAAAGGGGAAGGCTTACGGGGGTGCGCCCTCGGGGGGGAAGGCTGACGGGGTGCAGGGGGAGAAAAAAGGAAGCACCCGGGCGGGTGCTTCCCTGTATGTTATTCGATGGCGATGATGTAGTAGTACACCGGCTGGCCGCCGGGAAGGGCGGCGACCTCGGCGTCGGGGCAGATCGTCTCAAACACCTTGGCGGCGCGGGCGGCGTCATCCTCGGTGACACCCTGGCCGGAGTAGACGGTGACGAACTCGGCGTTCTTATCGGCGGCTACATGAGCCAGCTTATCCAGCAGTACGTCCAGGCTGCGGTCAGTGCCCAGGAGCTTGCCGTCGCACAGGGCCAGATAGTCGCCCTCGTTGATGGCGAAGCCGTCGAAGTCGGAGTTGCGGGCGGCGTAGGTGATCTGGGCGGTGGTGACGTTGGCGGCGGCCTCGGTCATGGCGGCCAGGATGGCCTGGGGATCGTCGTTGTCCGGGTCCACGGCCATCATGGCGGAGATGCCCTGGGGCACGGTGGCGGTGGGCACCACGATGACCTGCTTTTCCGTCAGGCCCACGCACTGCTGGGCGGCCATGATGATGTTCTTGTTGTTGG
>OLGB01005050.1_pt1 | contig 10624 bp, 15 predicted proteins | sample 1605691 | NCBI WGS metagenome assembly OLGB01 (sample SAMEA3888925, study PRJEB22519) | human gut metagenome | biome: human gut; feature: human-associated habitat; material: faeces | place: Denmark | collected 2010
GAAAAAGCGGCCCCATATAGGAGCCGCTGGAGATCAGCAGGAATAAAAATCGTCGCTTGTATATCCCATTTGCAGGGCAAGGAAATATATGTGCTTGCACGGTTTACTGCGCTTTTCAAAATCAGGGCATGAACAATAGTCCAGTGTTGTGGTGTATTTGGTGCCGGTGGATCCGCTGACCTCTGCGGTCCCGGTGTCCACATCATAGCTGATCAACCCAAGACATTCATGGGCCGCCTTTTCAAAGCGGTCCGACTGCGCCGCACCGCGGTGTACCTTTTCGTTCCATTCTCCAAACGAGTGGCCAACCGGGCACCGCCTGCTGCGGATGGAAACCAGTTCTGTTTTTCTGACCGGAAACACAAGCGAATACGAAACAGTTTCCCGGATCGTTTTGCTCCCCTCCCGCCCCTCTATTGTGCGGAGTTCGCTTGTTTCCGGGTGACCCTTTTTCCATTGGCCATACGCGGCCAAGGCGGCGGCAATTACAACGCCGCCACCAAACGCTTGAATTTCGCCGGTGAACAGGCACACAAGCGCCAAGACCAAAACCACGCCGGCAGCAATGTACAACCCTTTCCCTTTCATTTCATCCACCCTTTTCATACGCCGATATGCTGATTATTACCACACATATTCTGAATATTACCACAAAGGTGATTATAAGGCACAATCGGTAACAAGTCAAGGAGGCGCGGCAGCGTGACGCAAGAATTTTTACAGGACACCATGGTGGCGGATCTAAAAGAGCTTTTCAGCCATGAACGGCTGAAAAATTCCCTGGGCGTGGAGCGGGAGATCCAGATTTACCCCCAGGATGTTCCGATCCGCCGGGGGGACGATGAAGCCATAGACAAGGAGGCGCCGCCGGAGCCGTATGTGGTGGTGCGCCTCCGGGGCGGAAAGACAGAAAGCGACGATGATCCGCAGATCATCGACGCGGTTTTGGTGGCCTGTGTCTATGACCCGGATCCGGGGCGCCAAGGCTACCGGGACGCCTTGCACATCATCAACAAAATTTACCATCACTATTCCGCTTGCGCCGTGATCGGAAATCGCTGGGAGATCCTTTACCCCATGGAGTGGGTCACCCAAGAGGAGGACACCCACCCGCTTTATCTCACGGCAATGTCCCTGCGGATCCAGGCGCCGGCGGTCCACAAGGAGGTGCCAGAGGCATGACAACAAAGAAGCAAGCAAAGGCGGCGGAGGAGGCCGGAACCCTGGTGTACTGCGGCCCAACCATTCCCGGCGTGGCCAAGCAGTTCACATTTTACCGGGGCGGCGTCACCGCGGGGCTGAAAGCGGCCCAGGAGCGCAGGCCGGTGCTGCGCGCCCTAACCATACCGCTGGATCAGCTGCCGGAGGCCATGAAGCAGCTGGAAATGAAACATGGCCGCATTTACGCACTGTACCGCGAGGCGCAGAGGCAGAAATAACAGGAGGTAAAGCAAATGGCAACCTATCAGCATGGCGTGTACAACCAGGAACAGGCCACGAGCCTGACCACGCCGATCCAGAGCAGCGCCGCCCTCCAGGTGATTTTCGGAACGGCCCCCATTCACCTGGCGGACGATCCGGCCAAGGCGGCAAACACACCGAAACTGTGTTACAGCTTTGCGGAGTGCCAGGCCGCCGTGGGGTATTCCGACGACTTCGAGAATTTCACGCTTTGTCAGAGCATTGATGTGAATTTCCGGGTTTTCAACAATGCCCCCATCGTTCTGGTGAATGTGCTGGATCCGAACAATTCCAAGCACATCAAGCAGAACGAGGCGACCAGCGTTAATGTGACTGACGGGCAGGCGGTCTACACTGTGCCCTATGCCCTGATCAGCACCATGGAGGTCAAGAACGGGGACGCCGCACTGGTGAAAGATACCGACTACACGGCGGCTCACGACGATGACGGAAATGTGGTGATCACACTGATCTCCGAGAGTGCGCAGGAAGCGGAAAGCCTGTCCATTTCCTCCACGAGCCTGAACCCCGCCGGCGTAACCAAGGAGGATATTGTGGGTGGCGTGAGCAGTTCCACCGGGGCGGAAACCGGCCTGGAGCTGGTGCGCCAGATTTACCCCAAGCTGGGACTGGTCCCTGGTATTCTGCTGGCCCCTGGCTGGTCCGACGATCCCGTGGTGGCGGCGGCCCTCCAGGCAAAGACCACCAAAATCAACGGGAATTTCGACTGCAACACATATCTGGATATTGCCGCCAACAGCTCCGGTGCAACCGTGTACACCGATGTGAAAACGGCAAAGGAAAAACTGGGCGCAAGTTCCAACCATGCGGCGGTTTTCTGGCCCAAGGGCGCGGTGGGCGAAAAGATCTATTGCCTGTCCGCGCTGGCGGCGGCGGAAACCGCCAACACCGACGCAACCAACGGAGATGTGCCGTTTGAAAGCCCGTCCAATAAGGCCCTGAACATTACCGCCACCGTGCTGGATGACGGCACCGAGGTGGCGCTGGATCAGGAGCAGGCCAACCTGCTAAACGGCCAGGGCGTGATCACCGCCATCAACTCCAACGGCTTCAAACTGTGGGGAAACAACACGGCGGCCTACCCCTCTACCACGGATCCGAAAGACCGCTGGCTGGCGGTGCGCCGCTTCTTTGACTGGGATGGAAATAATTTCATCCTCACCTACTGGCAGAAAGTGGACAAGCCGGGCAATAAGCGCCTGATCCAGTCCATCGTGGACAGCCAGAACATCATCGGAAACGGGTATGTGGCCCGCGACTACTGCGCCGGGTATCGCATTGAGTTCCGGGACGATGAAAACCCGATCACCGACCTGCTGGACGGAAAGCTGACCACACACACCTACCTGGCGCCCTACATCCCCGCGGAGAAGATCGTAAACATCCGCGAATATGACACCGCGGCCCTGGAGGCCGCACTGACAGGAGGGAGTGACTAAACCATGAGCAAGAATATCCCCACCAAAATCAACAACTACAATGTGTACAACGCCGGGGACAAGCTGCTGGGCGTGGGGGATGAATTGACCCTGCCCGACTTCGAGGCCACAAGCGAAACGGTGAGCGGAGCCGGGATCCTGGGAGAGATCGACGATCCCACAATCGGCTATTTCGGAAACATGCAGCTGGAGATCCCTTTCCGCACTCTGGACAAAGAGGCCACCAACATGATGGACCAGACCAGAGCGGTCCAGCTGACGATCCGGGGCGCCGCCCAGGAGATCGACAGCTCCGGCAACATCGTGCCCAAGTCCATCCGCGTGGTGGTCAGCGGGCGGGCCGCAAAGCTGACCGGCGGCAAACTGAAACGGGCCAGCACTATGGACAGCGGTGTGACCCTGAACATCCTTTACATCTTGATTGAGGTGGACGGGGAAAGCGTCCTGGAGCTGGACAAGATGAACCCCACATACAAGGTCAACGGCGTGGACCTGCTGGCAGAGTATAAGGAGATGTGCTAAATGGAAGAAATTAAGGCCACCGCCGCCCAGGAGCCGGCGGAGGACCAGGAGGAGAGCCTGATCCTGAAATTCAGAAAGCCGTATATGTTCGAGGGCAAGGAGTACACCGAGGTGGACCTGTCTGCCATGGAGGACATGACGGCGGAGGACCTGTGCGCCATGGGCAAGATCATGACCAAGCTGGGCATTGTGAACCCTGTGGCGGAAATGACCGTGGATTATGCCATTTACATGGCGGCCCGCGCCTCCGGCAAGCCGGTGGAGTTTTTCAAGGGCCTGCCCCCCAAGGAGGGCATTAAGCTGAAAAACATGGTCACGGGTTTTCTCTACGGCGGGGATGGAGAGGACTAACCCCGCCAGAAATTAGAAAAGCCTGCGTGGGGCTTTCGTTCCTGCTGCGGACAGGTGTGGACTATTTCATGCACCTGTCCGTGCAGGAATTACAGGACATAGCGGAGGAGGCGATCAAACTGTATGGCAAGAGGAAAAGTCTATGATCTGGCAATCAAAATCGCCGGACGGGTGGACAGCTCCCTGAAAAAAGCCTGCCTGGACGCAGACGAACAGCTGGGAGAACTGGCCAAGACAGCGGAAAAGATCGGCAAAGCCGCAAAGGTGGCCGCCGGAGTGACAACGGCGGCCATCGGCGCGGTGGGCGTAGCCTCCGTGAAAGCCTACACGGAACACCAGCAGGCAGCCAACAGCATGGCGGCGGCCACCGGAGCCGCCGGTGAGCAACTGGAGTATTTGCAGGACGCCATGGACACGGTGTACACCGACAACTACGGGGAAAGCCTGCAAGATGTGGCGGACGCCGTGTCCCTGGTGGACCGCAACATGAAAAATATCTCGCCGGACGAAATTGTGGAGGCAACGGAGGCGGCCCTGGCCCTCCAGGACACTTTCGAGTATGGCGTGGAGGAAAGCACACGCGCCGCGGCGGCCATCCAAAAGAATTTTGGTGGATCCGCGAAAGAAGCATTTAGCCTGATTGCGGCGGGTGCGCAAAACGGCCTTGACTACTCCGGGGAACTGATCGACACCATCAACGAATATTCCAGCCAATTCTCCAAGCTGGGATTTACGGCAGACGGCATGTTCCAACTGCTGCAATCTGGCGCGGATAGCACGGCCTGGAACCTGGACAAAGTGGGCGACGCCATCAAAGAGTTTTCGATCCGGTCCATTGACGGGAGCGACACCACGGTGGCGGCGTTCCAAGCCCTGGGCTACAACGCCAGCGACATGATGGAAACCTTTGCCGGCGGCGGAGAGGCGGCAAACAAGGCGTTTTACGATGTGCTGAACACACTAATGGATGTGGACGATCAGGTGCAGCGGGACGCCATCGGCGTTTCCCTGTTCGGGACCATGTGGGAGGACCTGGGGGCGGAGGCCATGCAGGCTATGGCGGACGCCTCCACGGCGGCCTATGACACCCAGGGGGCACTGGATCAGATCAATTCTGTGCGGTACAACGACCTGGAAAGCGCCATGCGGGGCGTGAAACGACAGGCAGAGGAGATCCTGTGGACCATCGGGGAACAGCTGGAGCCGTACATATTAGACGGCCTAAATTTCCTATCAGCAACAGTTATCCCCAATGTGCAGGCCGCTGTGGAAAAGCTGGGCGGATATGTGGAAAGCAATGTGATCCCGGCGGCCAAAACCGCGGCCCAATGGATCGGAGAAAACAAGGACATGCTGCTGACCCTGGCCGGAGCCATTGCCACCGCGGTGGGGGCCTATATGGCCCTGAAAACCGCAGGGCAGGCGGCGGGAGCTATTAAGGGGATCGGCACGGTGCTGGGAACGGCAATTAAGCAAGGCGGACTACTGAAAACGGTGGTGGGCCTGCTGGGCGGCGTGTCCGTCACCGGCTTCGCCATGGCGGCCAGTTCACTGTGGTGATTGCCATAATTGCGGCGGTAGCAGGCGCTTTTGTGATCCTGTGGAACCGGAGCGAAAAATTCCGAAATTCCGTTATGGGGATCTGGCAGAGGGTGCAACCGCTCATTCAGGCATTTGGAAACCTGGTGAGCCTGATCGCCACCAGTCTGGCCCCCGTCCTGGCCAATTTGGGCACCGTCGTGCTGGGCGGCCTGGAGGCGGCGTTTGTGGCCATAGCCCCGTACATCGAAAATGTGATTACAATTCTGACGAATTTGATCGAGTTTATCACGAATGTATTTTCCGGCAACTGGTCCGCCGCATGGCAGAATGTGGTAAATATTTTCGGATCCGTTTTCGGGATGATCGTGAATTTGGCAAAAGTTCCCATTAACGCGGTGATCTCCGCCATCAACTGGGTTATTTCCAAGATCAACAGCATATCCGTGACGATCCCTGACTGGGTGCCGGGCGTGGGCGGAACGACGCTGGGTTTCAACATTCCGACGATCCCGGCGCTGGCCGCCGGCGGCGTTGCAACCGCCCCAACACTGGCCATGATCGGCGAGGGCGGGGAGCCGGAGGCGGTCATGCCGCTGTCCAAGCTGGCGGAGCTGCTGGACGAGTGGACCAAACCGAAACCGCAGGGCGGCGGAGGAGGCCAGGAGGACGCCGGCGGGGATCACATCGTATGGTCCCCCGTGTTCAACTTCTACGGGAACACGACCAAGGAGGAAGCCGTGGCCGCCGCAAGAATGAGTTTTGCGGAGTTCAAGAAAATGTATAAGCAGATGAAAGCCGAGGAACGGCGCAAGAGTTTTTCCCCGGCATAAGGAGGGCCACGCATGGCAGGAACCTATACCACCCAACAGGGGGACGCCTGGGACGCTATCGCGCACAAGGTATATGGAAGTGAAAAATATACCGGCTGGCTTATGCAGAACAATTTTCCCCTGCTGGACATTTTCGTGTTTGGGGCGGGAACGGTCCTGCAAACGCCGGACCCGCCGGAGGATGACGAAACGGCCAATCTGCCGATCTGGAGGACGCAGGCATGAAAACACGCAGCGCGGAGGTGGATCTAACCTGGAACGGCGCGGCAGTCAAAAGCAAAATGCTGGGCCAAACAACGGAGATCACATACACGGATCCTGCAAGCGGAGAAGCGGACAGCCTGGATATTTCGATCCACGACAGGGACCGCCAATGGACGGTGGCGTGGCTGCCGCTGGAGGGCGACACGCTGGAGGCTGCCATCAAAATTTCCAACTGGGACCGGGAGGGCGACAACCGCACCCTCCCCTGCGGGTTTTTCATCCTGGACAATTTCGAGTTTGCGGGGTGGCCGATCACCGGGACCATATCCGCCGTGTCTGTACCGGCGGACGGTGCATTTCGGGAAACCGAACGGACAAAGACATGGGAGAAAGTCACGGTCCAGGAGATCGGGAAAGAGATTGCAAGCCGGGCCGGAATTACTCTGGCCTGGGATGTGGAGGGGACGCCATTCACGATCCAATCCATTGAGCAGTCAAGCCAGACAGATTGTGACTTTTACATGCAGGTGTGCGAGAGCTACGGCTACGCCATGAAAGTGTATGCTCAAAAAATCGTGGTATTTGACCGCGAGGCATACAAGAAAAAGGACCCGGTGCTGACAATCCGGGAGAGCGACATTGAAAGCTGGAGCTGGAAAAAGACCCTGGCCGGGACCTACACCGGCGGGGAATACACCTACACGGACCCGATCACCGAGGAGGAGATCAAGGTCACGGTGGGGACGGGAACCCGGATCCTGAAACAATCCGGCAAGGCCGACAACAAGGCCGACGCGGAGCGCAAGATCACGGCGGCGGTGGCCAACGCCAACCACGGCGCCACCACCCTGTCCCTGACCATCATGGGGCGGCCGGACCTGGTGGCCAGCCAGTGCGTCACCGTGGTGGGGATCGGCCGCCTCTCCGGCAAGTATTTTATCGACAGTATCACCCACACGGTGGGCGGAGGATACACCATGGACATGGAACTGTCCCTGGTGGAGGCCATGACCGAGGAAGTGATCAAGGACGCCACGGAGCGCCTGGCGGCGGTGGGCGTCATGGCCTCCCCGGAATATTGGGTGGCCCATTACAAGGATGTGAAGAACCTGGACGGCCTGATCCTGAACATGGCCACCAGGATCAAGGTAAACCAGGGTGGGACAAGTATCACAACGGTGGACGCGGCGCTGGATGTGCTGACAAAAACCGGCGTGATCAACTCTCCCGACTACTGGGCAACCGCTTACACCTCCCTGGCGTGGCTGGACACCCTGCTGATCAGCGCGGCCAACGCACTGACGGCGGATTGAGAGGAGGGACACATGGCAAACGATATTTTCCGAGTGGGAAAGGTTTCGTCCATCGACTACGCCGCCGGCCTGGTGCGGGTGGCATATCACGACAAAGACGATAGCGTAACCGCACCCCTGCCAATGCTTTGCACGGAGTACAACATGCCCCAGGTGGGCGATCCAGTCATGGTGCTGCACCTGTCCAACGGAACCGAGGCGGGGCTGGTGCTGGGCCGGTATTGGTCAAACAACAACAAGCCCCCGGAGGGTGCGGCGGGCCTGTTCCGCAAGGATCTGGACCGGACGCCGGGGAAAGCCATGATCCGGTACGACGGAAGCACACTAACCATCAAATGTGCCGGAGCCATCAACATAGAGGCGGGCGGTGCCGTAACCATCAACGGGGCCACCATTGACCTGAATTAGAGGAGGAACAGCCATGCCGCAGGCGGCAAGGATAACCGACGCGGTGGCAGGGACCACCGCGGGGGAACACACGGGGCATGTGCCGCCACATTCCCCGGAGCAGTTCAGCGGGGAGATCTCCGGGGCATGCTCCGGGACCGTGCGGATCAACGGGCTGGCTGCCGCTACGGTGGGAAGCATTACCACCGAGCGGGACGGGTGCTGTGGATCCAGCGAGGGCACCGTGGGAGCCGGGAGCGGGACCGTACGGATCAACGGGAAAGCGGCGGCCCGCATGGGCGACGCCCTGGCGGCACATAGCGGGAGCGGGACCGTGACGGGCGGCAGCTCTAATGTTCGGATAGGGGGATAAACTGTGACCATTGGAACACTGGGGAGCCGTATCGTGTTCGAGGTGAGCGACGAAACGGCCCTGATCCTCCAGGAAATGACCAGGGAGATCTCCGGGCGCTGGGCAATCCATGAAACCATGGGGGCAAAGCCGAAAGCGGAGTTTTTGGGGCCTGGCCTCCAAAGTGTAACCCTGCCCATTTACCTGTCCGCCGGCCTGGGGGTACGCCCCAGGACCGTGCTGGAGCGGGTGGAGGGCATGGTGGAGGCAGGGACGGCGGAATATCTGGTGATCGGAAACAGGCCGGTGGGCGGGAACCCGTTCCGCCTGACCGGATCCAGCGAAACATGGAACACCATATTTAACCGCGGGGAGCTGGCGAAAGCCACACTGTCCATCACCCTGGAGGAGTACGCATGAATATTTCACCATACGATTTTCAACTACAATTCACTTTCGCCTCCGACAAGCTGGCGGAGCTGGACCGAAAACTGGCCCTGCTGTATTCCACCAGGGAGGGAACCATGCCGCTGGATCGGGAGTTTGGGATCAACATGGATTTTGTGGACATGCCGCCGGAGGTAGCAAAAAGCCTGTATGTGGCGGAGATCACAAAAAAGACGGCCCAATTTATCCCGGAGGTGCGGGTGCAATCCGTGGAGTGGACCCACGGAGGCGAGGGACAATTTTTTCCCAAGGTGGTGATCACAAGTGCCTGATATGTCGGCAATCGAAAACACGCCAGAGATCAGTTTCATTGACAATAAGACTGTGGAAGATGTACGCAGCGAAATGGTGGCGGACTATGAGGAATACATGACAAACGCCCAGGGCGTGGCTGTTTCCCTGGACCGGGCCAGCGTCCACCGTATGATCCTATACGCCGCAGCGGCGCAGATTTACCAGGCCATGCAGTACATAGACCGCCAGGGCAAACAAAGCCTGCTGAAATACAGCTATTCCGACTTTCTGGACAATCTGGCGATCTTTAAGGGCGTGACCAGAAACCAGGCAACGGCGGCAACATGCACCCTGCGCTTTACCCTTTCGGCGGAGCGGGAAACGGCCACGGCAATCCCGCAGGGCACCAGGGTGGCCTCCTCCGGGGCGGTGTACTTTGCCACGGATGAATATGCAGAGATCCCGGCGGGCAGCACCACCGTGGATGTGCCGGCCACCTGCACGGAAACAGGAAGCGCAGGAAACGGGCTGACCGCCGGAGAGCTGTCCACCATTGTGGATCCTGTCCCCTATGTGGCCAGCGTAACCAACACCACCACCACGGAGGGCGGCGCGGAGATTGAGAGCGACGCAGACCTGGCGGAGCGGGTCTATCTGGCGCCTGGCGCCTATTCTACGGCAGGACCGGAGGACGGCTATCTGTACCACTCCAAAGCGTACAACCCCGCCATAGGGGATGTGGTGGCCACCAGCGACCAGGAAGCGGGAACCGTGGACATTGTTTTCATCATGGCGGACGGATCCACACCAGGGCCGGAAATGATCAACGGTCTGAAAGGCTACCTGAACGACAAAACGATCCGCCCCATGACGGATCTGGTCAATGTGTCGGCCCCGGAGGAGGTCCAATACACCATCAACATGACCTATTACATCAACCGGAGCGACAGCGCCAAGGCTGTGACCATCCAGGCGGCGGTGGCCCAGGCGGTGGCTGATTATCAGACATGGCAGCGGGCCATTGGGCGAGATATAAACCCGTCCAAGCTGGTGGCGCTTGTTATGGCCGCCGGCGCCAAGCGGGTAACCGTGACGGCCCCAACATACACCGCCGTGGCCGCCACCAAAGTGTCCGCCCTCCAGGGCGAGGCCGTGATCAGTTACGGGGGGCTGGAAGATGATTAAACTTTCCGGGAGCCGGTTTACCGATATTGCGCCGGAGAACCTGGCAAGCCAGGTAGAAGTCCAGGCGATTGCCTACGCGGTAGGGCGGCAGGTGGAAAAGCTGTGCGCATTCTCTGACGCAGCGCGGACCTATGCGGCCATTGCCACCATGCCGGAGCGGCTACTGGATTACATGGCGGTGGAGCTGCGCACCCCGTCCTATGATGAAAACTATTCCATCAAAACCAAGCGGGCGCTGATCGAGGGGTCCCTGTTGTTTTACACGCAGATGGGCACCCCCGCGGCGGTCAATCGGATCATTGAAACTATTTTTGAAACCGGGTACATCGAGGAGTG
>OLGB01005052.1_pt1 | contig 10623 bp, 10 predicted proteins | sample 1605691 | NCBI WGS metagenome assembly OLGB01 (sample SAMEA3888925, study PRJEB22519) | human gut metagenome | biome: human gut; feature: human-associated habitat; material: faeces | place: Denmark | collected 2010
GCGTGATGTCCTTCTGGATCCCAGCCTTCTCCTGATAGTGCTTGATGATCTTCCAGAAGCCCTGGCGGCTCATGCGCTCGCCGTTCATGTTGACGAACAGGGCCGTCTCGCCGCTGTCGGCGATCAGCTGGGGCCGGACGTCCCGGACGTAGTCCCCGATGGCCTTGACGGCGGTGTGGTACAGGGGAATGATCCGCTCCTTGCCCTTGCTCTGGCACCGGAGGAACCCGGCCGCCAGGTTCAGATCGTCCAGATCCAGGGAGATCAGCTCGCTGACCCGGATGCCGGTGGCGTAGAGCAGCTCCAGCATGGCGTGGTCCCGGAAGCCCTTGGCGTCCACGCACTGGGGCTGCTCCAGGAACATCTCCACCTCCTTGGCGGTGAGGATCTCCGGATACTTCCGCTCCGCCCGGTTGGCGGTGATGCCCTTGGCGGGGTTGGATTTGACGGTGCCGTTGGCCGTCAGATAGTTGTAGAAGGACTTCACCGACGCCAGGAAGCGGGTGATGGAGGCGGCGGACTTGCCCCGCCCCTGCATCCATCTCATATAGCTCTGGACCATCTCCGGCTCGGCCCGGCGCAGGTCGCTGTCCTGATAATCCCGCAGGTATTGGGAGAACTGGGACACATCCCGCAGATAGGAGCTGACGGTGTTCTGAGAGGCGTGCTTTTCCTCCGTCAGATAGGCGCCGTACTCCGCAATCAAATCAGCAGCCAGGATGCTCCCCCCTTTTCTTCAGCTACAAGATCCGCTCCAGGATCATCCCCAGCAGGGCCGGGGCCAGCAGCAGATCCGCGCACACGCCCGCCAGCAGCGCCGCCGCGCTGAGTCCCAGCCGCAGCCAGCAGCTCCGGCCGTAGATCACCGGAGCGCAGCGCCGTCCGCTCCCAAACGAGACGGCGGCCAAGGCCGCGGAGGTCCCCCAGGAGGGCACCGCCAGCAGGAAGTAGCAAGGCACCGTCACCGCGCACCGCAGCCCGAACACCGCCAGGGCCAGCAGCACCCCGTCGGCTCCGAAGGCCGCCGTGAAGCAGCACACGGAGAAGGACAGGAAAAACCCGTAGGCCACGGTCACGCAGGGCAGCAGCACCACGCCGATGGAGGCAAAGCCCAGCAGGAAAGCCAGCAGCGGGTATCGGAAATAGATCACCACCGCGGACAGCGCCGCGGCGGCGGACCGTCCCGTCTGCCCGCCCACGCGGACATAGTCCTCCAGATATCTGTTCAGTTCCGCTCCGGTCTCCGCCGGCACCCGTCCCGCCAGGACCTGTCCCAAAATCACGCCGGCCAGGAAACAAAGAGCCAGCAGGAGCAGGCGAGGCAGTGAGTGCGCCGGAGACAGCGGGTGTTTGTTGCGTCCGTTCCCCTTCAATCCGCCTCACCTCGCTCCACTATATGAGCCGGGCGGCGGATTTATGAAACGGTTAACGTAAACCTTGCTCTGTTCTAATATAGTGCAAATCCCCTGATTTTTCAAGGAATTTACTGGAAGTTTGCGTTTTTTGTGATTTATGACAAAATATTATGTAAACTGTATTATGTTAACTTATGCAACAGACACCTGCCGCGTCCCGGAGACCGGGCCAAACAGAGGCAACATCTTGTAGACATAACGACGGCGGCGCCCCATATTTGCCGGCGCCGCCGTGACCCATCCCGGCCGCGCTCCCCCCTCCCCTCCGGGACGGAAACGCAGGGCCGCTGTGAAATTTCGGTAAAATGCACAAGAGCCGCTTACTTCCGCCGGGGCCGCTTCCGGGTCCGCTTGCCGCCCTTCCGGCCCAGCAGACCGCCCAGTCCACCGGCTCCCAGGGCGCACAGCAGCACCACACCGCCCCGGCCGGTCCAGGCCACCTGCTGCCAGCACAGCACCCCCAGCGCCGCCAGCACCGCCGCCACTCCGGCCCCGCAGCCAAGTCCGCTGACCAGCGTGCCCCAGGGGCATTTTGCCGCGCTGTACAGCGCCCCCGCCAGGGTGGCCAGGACGCAGGCCGCAGCCACAGCCGGGAACGTCTGGCTCTCCCCCAGCACGCCCTTCACCGCCAGCAGTGCCAGCAGGGGCTGGGCCAGCAGATCGATCCCCAGGGCCAGACCGATCCCCTGGGCCAGCGGCACCCAGGCCGCCCTTTTCCCTTTTGCCATAAAAAAGCCCTCCCTCGTCCAATGCTCTCACTGGAGCATATGACGGGGGAGGACGGTTTTATGAGGGAGATCTTACTTTTCCTCTTCCTCGGGGGCGGGGATCTCGTCCACAGGCTCCTCAGCGGGCTCCTCGGCGGACTCCTTCTTCTCCTTCTTCTCCTTGACGGGCTCGGTGGAGGCCTGGACGCCGGTGGTGGAGATGGCCCACTTGGTGATCTCCATGCGGACGCGGTCCTCGCTGGTCTCGATGACCAGGGTGTCGGGGTTGACCATGACGATCTTGCCGACGATGCCGCCGATGGTAGTGATCACGTCGCCCTTCTTCAGACTGTCACGCATCTCCTGGGCCTTCTTCTTCCGCTTGTTCTCGGGCCGGATCAGCAGGAAGTAGAACACGGCGATCAGGACCACCAGCATGATAATGGATTCGTAAGTCATAGTACGCGAAGCTCCTTTTTCTTATAATCAGAACGGGACTATTATACCAAATATCCCTATATTTGCAAGCACTTTTTTGTCCTCAGGCCCGCCGCTCCAGCTGTCCGCTGTACCGCTGCCGGAAGTCCGCGAAGGTCCCCTCCTCGATGGCGGCGCGGATCTTCGCCATCAGCTCGTTGTAGAACCAGAGGTTGTGCAGCACCGCCAGCCGCAGCGCCAGCACCTCGTCGGCCTTGAAAAGGTGCCGCAGGTATGCCCGGGAGTGATTGCGGCACACCGGGCAGCCGCAGCTGCCGCTGACGGGCCGGTCGTCGGTGGCGTACTTCTCATTCATGATGTTGACGGTGCCCTCCCAGGTAAAGAGCTTGCCGTGGCGGCCGTTGCGGGAGGGCATCACGCAGTCGAAGAAGTCCACCCCCCGGCTGACGGCCTCGATGATGTTGCTGGGGGTGCCCACGCCCATGAGATACCGGGGCTTGTCCGCCGGCATGTGGGGCTCCACGGCGTCGATGATCTCGTACATCACCTCCGCCGGCTCCCCCACGGCAAGGCCGCCGATGGCGTAGCCGTCGCAGTTTAGCTTTGCGATCTCCTTCATGTGCCACACCCGCAGGTCCGGGAAGGTGGCGCCCTGGTTGATGCCGAAGAGCATCTGCTTGGGATTCACCGTGTCCGGCAGGCTGTTCAAGCGGTCGTGCTCGGTCTTGCACCGCGCAAGCCACCGGGCCGTCCGCTCACAGCTGGCCTTGGCGTACTCGTAGGTGGCCGGGTTCTCCACGCACTCGTCGAAGGCCATGGCGATGTCGCTGCCAAGGTTGGACTGGATGCGCATGGACTCCTCGGGGCCCATGAAGATCCTGTGCCCGTCGATGTGGGAGGCGAAGGTGACGCCCTCCTCCTTGATCTTCCGCAGCGACGCCAGGGAGAACACCTGGAAACCGCCGGAGTCGGTGAGGATGGGGCCGTCCCAGTTCATGAACTTGTGGAGCCCGCCCATCTGCCGGACGATGTGGTCGCCGGGCCGCAGGTGCAGGTGGTAGGTGTTGCTCAGTTCGATCTGGCAGCCCACCTCTTTCAAGTCCAGGGCGCTGACGCCGCCCTTGATGGCCGCCTGGGTGCCCACGTTCATGAACACCGGCGTCTGGACCACGCCGCCGTGGGCGCAGGAAAACTGGCCGCGCCGGGCGCGGCCCTCTTGTTTGAGAACCTGAAACATAGTGATCCTCCTGTGGATATGAGCCGCCTCCGCCCCGCCGGGCGGGCAGGCCATTCAAGTTATTATAGTCCATTCCGCCGCCGGGCGCAAGACAAAAAGCGCCGGAGCCAATGGCTCCGGCGCTCCAAACGCCATTTTCAGCCCTCCACCCGGGCGGGATTCACGTGGACCATGCAGTGCTTGATCTGGGGGAAGCCCGCCTCCAGGGCGTCGTGGACGGCCTGGGCGGTGGCGTGGGTCTCGTTGAGGGTCAGCTCCCCGTCGGCCCGGATCTCCACGTCCACGTAGATCCGGTCGCCGAAGAGGCGGGTGTTCAGGGTGTCCACCCCCAGCACGCCGGGCTGGGAGAGCACAGAGTTCTCCATCTCCTCCGCCAGCTCCGGGGCGCAGGCGTGGTCCGTCATCCGCTCCAGGGCATCGGACAGGATATCCCAGGCGGCCTTGAGGATGAACAGGCAGATCACCACGGAGGCGATGGGATCCAGCACCGGCCAGCCCAGCCGGGCGCCCAGGATGCCGGCGAAGCTGCCCACGGAGGACAGCGCGTCGGACCGGTGGTGCCAGGCCTCCGCCATGAGGGCGCTGGAGTCGATGCGCCGGGCCGCGGCCCGGGTGTACCAGAACATGGCCTCCTTGACCACGATGGACACCACCGCGGCCGCCAGGGCCAGGGCGCCGGGCGACGCCAGCTCCTCCCCGCCCAGGATCTTCTGCACGCCGGACCAGCCGATGCCAACGCCCGTGGCGCCCAGGATGATGCCCAGCACCAATGCGGCCACGCACTCCAGCCGCTCGTGGCCGTAGGGGTGGTCCGCGTCGGCGGCCCGGCCCGCCAGCTTCACCCCCAATATCACGATGAGGGTGGCCAGCACGTCGGAGGCGGAGTGGACGGCGTCGGACACCATGGCCCCGGACCGGGCCAGGATGCCGGCGGCGAATTTGAACAGCGACAGCGCCACGTTGATGACGATGGTGATGGTGGACACGTTCACGGCCACCCGCTCATGCTCCCTTGGATTCATAAAGGTTCCTCCCTGCTCCGGCATTCCGCCTTCCCGTCCGGTACGCCGGACTGCCGCGCGCTGCGGCCCGACCCGCCCTCCCAGGCGGCAGGTCTGCATGGCTGCCTCCGCCGCGGGCGCGGCATCGGCAAGCCGGGAGTTTTCTAATTAAGATACCATATGCAAACAGCACTGTCAAGGTGTTTTGCAAACGTTTGTCTTGACAAACTCCATCTTTTTTTAACTTTTTCCGGCAAAAAGCCCCTGGCCGGAGGCCAGGGGCGCGCAGGCGGCTTTCTCAGCTGAGGAACATGGCGTCTCCGAAGGAGAAAAACCGGTATTTTTCCCGGACCGCCTCGGCATAGGCGGCCAGGACGTGCTCCCGCCCGGCGAAGGCGGACACCAGCATGATGAGGGTGGACTCCGGCAGGTGGAAGTTGGTCACCAGGCCGTCCATCACCTTGAACTTGTAGCCGGGGTAGATATAGATATCCGTCCAGCCGGACCGGGGCTCCATGTGGCCGTCCTCCGCCGCCCAGGACTCCAGGGTCCGGCAGGAGGTGGTGCCCACGCAGATGCACCGGCCGCCGCCGGCACGGGTGCGGTTGATGAGGTCCGCCGTCTCCTGGGAGATGGTGCAGAACTCGCTGTGCATGGGATGGTCCTCGATGTTGTCCTCCTTCACGGGCCGGAAGGTGCCCAGGCCCACGTGGAGCGTCACATAGCCGATGCCCACGCCCTTGGCGGCGATGGTCTCCAGCAGCTCCGGCGTGAAGTGGAGCCCCGCCGTGGGGGCGGCGGCGCTGCCCAGGACCTTGGAGTAGACGGTCTGGTAGCGCTCCTGGTCCTGAAGCTCCTCCTTGATATAGGGCGGCAGGGGCATCTTGCCCAGTTTTTCCAGGGTCTCCAGGAAGATGCCCTCGTAGTCGAAGCGCACCAGGCGGTTGCCGCCCTCCAGCACGTCCACGATCTCCGCCGTCAGGGCCCCCTCGCCGAAGGTCAGGCGGGTGCCCGGGCGCAGCTTCTTCCCCGGGCGGACCAGGCACTCCCACACCTTGTCCCCCTTGTCGGTCAGCAGCAGCACCTCGCAGGCGCCGCCGCCGGGCAGCCGGGAGCCCAGCAGCCGGGCGGGCAGCACCCGGGAGTTGTTCAGGATCAGGCAGTCGCCGGGGTTGAGGAAGTCCGGCAGGTCATAGAAATGGTGGTGCCCCACCGCGCCGGTCCGCCGGTCCAATGTCATGAGCCGGGAGGCGTCCCGCTTCTCGATGGGGGTCTGGGCGATCAGCTCCTGGGGCAGGTCGTAGTAAAAATCATGGGTCTGCATCTTCGGGTCTCCTTATCCGATGGTCACACCGGTGTAATAGAAATTGAGGATATCCACATAGGTATATCCCAGCTCCGCCATGGCCTTGGCGCCGTACTGGCTCATGCCCACATTGTGCCCGTTTCCGGTGCCGGTGATCACGAACTGGCTGCCGCCGGAGGAACCGGAGGCGCCGGAGGCGCTCAGCGTCACGGTGCCGGAGGAGGTGACGGCGCTGTGGGTCCCCTCCTGCAGGGAGGAGAGCGTCCCCTTGCCGGAGATCACCGAGGCGCCGGTGAGGCTCTGGAGCGAGGAGGAGCCGTTGACGGAGAAGCCTCCGCCGCCGGAGCCGCCGGAGATGGTGAACCGGAGGCTTGCCACGTTCTTATTCAGCGTGGTGCTGTAAAAGGCGGTGGAGCAGGACTGGCCGGTGACGGTCAGGCTCTTGCCGGTGTCGTCCACAAAGACCACCTTGGTGACGTTGCCCAGGGCAGACCGCTCCGCCACGTACACGTCCACCACGCTGCCGATGGAGTAGCCGCTGTTCTGGAGGACCCAGGTCAGCTCCGTCGGGGTATATGTAACGGTGTAGTTGTAGTTGGGGATGGTGGTCTGGGCCTCATAGGGGTCCGTCTTGCCCTTGAGGTAGGGCGTGTCCCCGCCCCAGACCTTGGCGCCGTCCTCCGTGGCGCCGCCGTCGGAGGAGTGGTACACCGCCTCGATCAGCTGTCCGTTGTACCGGATGCACTGCCCGGCGGTCTCGTTCACCGCCTGGTCGCTGAGGGGCGTGGAGGTGGAAACGCCGTTGTAGACCTGGCAGTCGATGGTGGCGCAGACGTCAAAGCCGTAGGAGGCGTGCTTGGTGCTGCGGCAGGCGAAGGTCCGGGCGCAGACCGCCTGGGCCTTCAGCGCCTCCAGGGGCCAGTTGCCGTTCATCTCGTGGGGGATGACGCCCTTGACATAGTCCTCCAGCCCCACCACGTTGACCACCTGGAGCCCGCCGTTGGAGCAGGTGTACTCAAACCCGCCCCGGTAGCGGTAGCCCTTGAACCAGGTGATGGGGTCTCCCCCCGGGTCCTGGGGCATGACGCCCAGGGTGCTGTCCACGCAGGTGTAGACCACCTGACTGGTGCCGGTCACCGTCACGGTGATGCCGCCCCAGACGTCGGGGGTCATGGTGATGGTGGTCACGTCGGTGTACCCCATGGGCACGAACTGGCGGCTGCCGTCAAAATAGCCGAAGGCGTAGCCGCTGCCCTGGGCGTTCTCCAGGTTGGCGGACTCCATCACCGACGAGCCGTACCGCAGCCCCACCTTCACCGTGTTGTTCGTCACGGCGGCCGAGGCGGTCACAGCGCTCAGGGTAAAAAATGTCACAACGAGCATCACAGTCGCAAGCAGTTTTTTCATGAATCCTCCCCAATATCCGCGGCCTTGACTGGGGCGGAAAAGTATGCTAATATACATACAAATGTCCGTCCCACAAGTACAGGCCATGGTCGTTCCCAATGGAACCCATTATAGTACAAACCGGCGACACATTCAACCAAAAATCGACGGGGGCCGGTTCCGGCCCCCGCCGCAACATCGCAGCAGGAGGAAACGCATATGAAAGAGTACAAAGTGGGCATTATCGGCGCCACCGGCATGGTGGGCCAGCGGTTCATCACCCTCATGGAGAACCACCCCTGGTTCCGTCTGACCGCCCTGGCGGCCAGCGCCCGCAGCGCCGGCAAGCCCTACGCCGAGGCCGTGGCCGGCCGCTGGGCCCTGGATGTCCCCATGCCGGAGGAGGCCAAGAGCATCGTGGTCCTGGACGCCGAGGCCGACGCGGAAAAGCTGGCCTCCATGGTGGACTTCTGCTTCTGCGCCGTGGATATGAAGAAGGAGGAGATCCGGGCCCTGGAGGAGAAGTACGCCAAGCTGGAGTGCCCCATCGTCTCCAACAACTCCGCCCACCGCTGGACCGACGACGTGCCCATGGTGGTGCCGGAGATCAACGCCGACCACATCGCCGTTATCGAGTCCCAGCGCAAGCGCCTGGGGACCAAGCGGGGCTTCATCGCCGTCAAGTCCAACTGCTCCCTCCAGAGCTACGTCCCCGCCCTGCACCCGCTGAAGAAGTACGGCCTGGAGAAGGCATTGGTCTGCACCTATCAGGCCATCTCCGGCGCCGGCAAGACCTTTGAGCGCTGGCCCGAGATGGTGGACAACTGCATCCCCTTCATCGGCGGCGAGGAGGAGAAGAGCGAGACCGAGCCCCTGAAGCTCTGGGGCCGCATCGAGGACGGCAAGATCGTCAAGGCCGCCGGCCCCGCCATCACCGCCCAGTGCTTCCGGGTGGCCTGCCAGGACGGCCACATGGCCGCCGTGTTCATGAAGTTCGCCGACGGAAAGGCACCCTCCATGGAGCAGATCAAGGCCGACTGGGCCGCCTTCCGGGGCCCCGCCCAGGAGCTGGACCTGCCCTCCGCTCCCAAGCAGTTCCTCCACTACTTTGAGGAGGAGAACCGGCCCCAGACCCGTCTGGACCGGAACCTGGAGCACGGCATGGCCGTGTCCATCGGCCGCCTGCGGCCCGACAGCCAGTACGACTACAAGTTCGTGTGCCTGAGCCACAACACCCTCCGGGGCGCGGCCGGCGGCGCGGTGCTCCTGGCGGAGCTGCTGTGCGCCAAGGGCTACATGGACTGAGCGGTTTCCTGTACACAGTGACAAAGGAGCCGGGCGCCCAAAAGGCGCCCGGCTTTTCCGTCGGGACAAGGCAGCATGTTTTGCATGGTTTTCGGCACAAATTCGGATTATCCCGCATAGAATGATCCTATACAATGGAGACAACATCCGGGCGGACTTGTATAGGAGGTACATATCATGCGCGAACCCCTGTTTACCGGCTCCGGCGTGGCCATCGTCACGCCCTTCACCAATGAGACCGTGAATTTTGCCGCACTGGGCCGTCTGCTGGACTTCCAGCTCCAAAACGGCACCGACGCCGTCATCGTCTGCGGCACCACCGGCGAGGCCACCACCATGAGCTACCACGAGCGGATGCGGACCATCGAGTTCTGCGTGGAGCGCGTGGACGGCCGGGTGCCGGTGATCGCGGGCAGCGGCTCCAACGCCACGGAGACCGCCGTCACCCTCTCCCGGGACGCGGAGCGGGCCGGGGCCGACGGGCTGCTGGTGGTGACGCCCTACTACAACAAGGCCAGCCAGAAGGGCCTGATCCGCCACTACACCGCCATCGCCGACGCGGTGGACCGGCCCGTCATCCTCTACGACGTGCCCTCCCGCACCGGCGTCACCATTGCGCCGGAGACCTACGCGGAGCTGGCGAAGCACCCCAACATCAACGGCGTCAAGGAGGCCGGGGGCAATTTCAGCAATATCCAGAAAACCCGGAACCTCTGTCCCGCGGACTTCTCCATCTGGTCCGGCAACGACGACGAGACGGCGGCCATCTGCATGCTGGGCGGACGGGGCGTCATCTCCGTGGTGGCCAACGTGCTGCCGGCCCAGATGCACCGCCTGACGGAGCTGTGCCTCGCCAACGACTACGCCGCCGCCGGGAAATTGCAGCTGGAGCTGAAGGACTTCTGCGACGCCATGTTCTGCGACGTGAACCCCATCCCGGTCAAGACCGCCCTGAACCTCATGGGCTGGGAGGCCGGGCCTCTGCGGCTGCCCCTGTGCGAGCCCGACGAGGCCGTCACGGAGCGCATCCGCCGGGCGCTGGAGCGGTACGGGCTGCTGGAGGCCGAAGCCGTCTGAAGCGCCTCCTCTCCGAAAGAAGCCGCCCGGTGGTCCGGGCGGCTTTGTCATGGGGCGGCCGCCCTTTTGCCGCGGCCCCAGGAGGCGTCAGCCGTCACAGGGCGTCCTCCCCCTCCTCCAGCGTCTGCGCCAGGCGCTTTTTGGCCCGGCGGATCACCTGGGACACCGCCTCCGGCGTAGTGGAGAGAAATCCGGCGATCTCCCGGTGGGAATAGCCGTTGCAGTATTTCAGCAGCAGCGCCTCCCGGTATCGGGGCGGAAGGTCCGCCAGGGCGGCCGCCAGTGCGCTGTCCGGCAGCGGCGCGGAGCGGCATGCCAGCGCCACCTCGTCCAGTTCCACCTGGGGATGACGGCGGCGGCTGCGCCACAGGTCGATGGCCTTTCGCTCCGCCACGGTCACCGCCAGGCTCTGCATCCGGGGGCCGGGGCCGTCGGGCAGGCGCCCGGCCTGCTCCGCCAGCTTCACGAAGGACTGATGCACCGCATCCTCCGCGTCCTGGCGGTTTTTCAGGATCTGATAGGCCACACGGTACATCAGCCCCCGGTATGTGAGATACATCTCCTGGAACCGGGCCCGCTCCGACGGTGTCTCAATGGTCTGCAAATAGATCAGCAATGATCTCCCTCCCCTGTCTGTTTGCTCTTATAAACGCTCCGGCGGGGCCAAACTGGACACCTGCCGGAAGATTTTTTTCTCTCAGGCCGTTCCCGAGCAAAGAGGCGCCGCCCGGATCCAGGTAGATTCCCGGGA
>OLGB01005056.1_pt1 | contig 10614 bp, 7 predicted proteins | sample 1605691 | NCBI WGS metagenome assembly OLGB01 (sample SAMEA3888925, study PRJEB22519) | human gut metagenome | biome: human gut; feature: human-associated habitat; material: faeces | place: Denmark | collected 2010
GACCGTACTTGGTGACCAGGATGGGCACCAGCACGGTGGCGCCGAACATGGCGAACAGGTGCTGCAGGCCCAGCACCAGCATCCGGGGAACACCCAGCTCCCGGGCGTCGTAGATGGCGTCTTGTCCAAGGTTTTTCTTCATGTGACAGTTCCTCTCTTTCTTTTGCGCTGATCTATGTGATGTTTATTGCTGACGGAAGGGTGGATAATGGCCAAAAAAAATGACCGGTAAAAATACCGGTCAGAAGGGAAAAACGGAAATAAAAACAGCGGGAGCGGAGATTTTGCTGCGCAGAACGTTGAACTTCATCTCGATCACTCCCCTCAGAATTTTCTTGCCTATTATACGGGACCGGAGGGCAAATATTTTATACGAAGCCTGTATTTTGACAATGTGTATGACAGCGTGCTGAAAGAGAAAATCGACGGAGTAAACAACCGTGAAAAATTCCGCATACGCTGCTATAACAAAGACGCAGGTTTTGTGCGTTTAGAGAAAAAAAGCAAAATCAACGGTTTATGCAATAAAATATCCGCAAAGCTGACGCAGGAGGAAGCGACGAGGATTATAAACGGCGATATAAGCTGGATGAAAGACAGCGGCAGGGCGCTTGTGGTGCTTATGGAGGGACGCAGATGCTCTGAATGCTTGCCGCGCGAGGGCGAGGAGTACAATGCGCCTGCGTGTGAGGCATGCGTTCATTCACGTCGGCGGGAACGGGTGGCGTCAAACCCTGTGGGAGCCGAGGCGGGCGATACGGTGAGCCTTGAAAGCCGGAGCTTTAATCTGGTTCGTGTGTTGCTCTGGAGCATTCCTGTTGTTATTGCTGCGGCCACTTGGCTGGCTGTAAGCTCGTACGGTGTGGTGACATCTGCGGTAATGGCGGCGGCATCGGTACCGGCAAGCGTGTTGGCGCTGTATCTGGCAACGGGGCGTCATACATTTTTTTATAGAAAACTTATCATCACTTCGGTGCGCCGGGATTGAGCGCTCCGAACACAGTATAACGGGAGCACGGCAGATGAAGCACGGAGTCTGGAAAATACACAGCTGCGACGATAACGCGGCACATGCGTTGGCGCGTCAGCTCGGCATAAGCAGATTGACGGCTCGGTTGCTGTGCGTGAGAGGTCAGGACACGCCTGAAAAGGCAAGAGCATTTCTTGATTCCGGAGCTGATTTTCATGATCCGTTTTTGCTGCCCGATATGGATAGGGCAGTGGCAAGGATAAATACGGCGCTTGAACGCGGCGAACGCGTTTGCGTGTATGGCGACTATGACGTTGACGGTGTCACCGCGACTACGCTGTTATACAGGTATTTGAGCGACCGCGGACTAAAGTGCAGCTATTTTATACCGGAACGCATGACCGAAGGTTATGGACTGAACATCGGTGCAATAGAGAATATAGCCAAGGAGTCGGATCTGCTCATAACGGTCGATACGGGGATCACGGCAGTGCACGAGGTCGCATACGCGAGATCGCTCGGACTTTCCGTCATAGTGACGGATCACCATTCCTGTCGTCCCGACCTTCCGGAGGCGGAAGCAGTCATCGATCCTCACAGACCCGACAGTTGTTACCCGTTCCGTAATCTTGCCGGAGTGGGGGTCGTGTTTAAACTGGTATGTGCGCTTGAAGGAGACGATGAGGCAGTTTGCAACCAATACGGAGAGCTTGTGGCTTTGGGCACCGTTGCGGACGTAATGCCGGTGATCGATGAGAACCGCCGTATAATCTCAGATGGTATCGCGGCGATTGCCGGGACGCATAATGTGGGGCTCCGCGCTTTGATGGAGTGCGCCGGACTGATAAAAAACTCACAGCCGGTACGAAAGCTCAATTCAACGTCTGTGGGCTTTGTTATCGCTCCGCGAATAAATGCAGCCGGCAGGCTGGGCAGTGCGGCGTCTGCCGTGGAACTGCTGTTGGAAACGGACGAAAGGCGTGCGCGATTGATAGCCTCCGAACTTTGCGAGGCGAACAGGCTGAGACAGCGGACGGAGAGCGAGATATTCGCGCAGGCAGTCAGGATGATAGACGACATGGGTGTGCAGAATGATGATGTGATCATTCTGGGCTCCGAGGGCTGGCATCAGGGCGTGATAGGTATAGTGGCGTCACGTCTGAGTGAACGGTATCATTCGCCGGCAATATTGATCTCATTTGACGGAGAAAAGGGCAAAGGAAGCGGACGGAGCATAAAGGGATTCAACCTTGTCGAGGCGCTTGCTCATTGTGCCGATGTGCTTGAGGAATACGGCGGCCATGAACTGGCGGCTGGGCTCGGGATAGAACGGGAAAAGCTGGACCGCTTTCGTACGGCAATCAACGAATATGCACGCGGCAGGCTGGATCGCAGTCAAGCTATGGTCATTGAGGCGGACGCCGAAGCTACACTTGATGAAGTAACGCTCAAACAGGTGCGCGAGCTGGAGAGGCTCGAGCCGTTCGGACAACAAAATCCTGCCCCGATGCTGATAGTCAGAGATGTGTGCATCGATTCGGTGGTGCCGGTATCGGGTGGCAAGCATACAAAGCTCATATTCAAGGCGCCTCAGGGACCCGTGACGGCGATGTGCTTTAATGAGGAGACGTCATCTTTTCCGTACATAAGAGGCGAAAAGTGTGACGTGATGTTTACCATGGAGGAAAACGAGTATAACGGCGTTTCCGCGGTGCAGATGCTGGTGCGGGATATCAGGCCGTGCCGGGCTGTTCTTGAGGAACTGGCGGAAGGAGTCAGGGAATATCAGGAGCGGTTTTCGCGCCCCGTCCGGTTGCCCGATGTGGAAAATTTCAGAGATGTGTACAGACTGCTCAGACGTGTGCATACTTTGGATCTCAGGGCTGCGGCGGTCAGATTTCAGAGCCACGGCGAACATATCGGGTATTGCAGGCTCCGTATAATACTCGATGTGCTTGAGGAACGTCAGCTTATAGAGTGCAGGTATGAGGATGAAAAAGTAAGCGTGGGGTTCAGACATTCCGAGGGCAAGGTGAACCTTGAGGACAGCAGCATAATGCGCCGTTTGCGGGGCGGTGCGTGCGTCGGATGATATATAGACGAAACGATAAAACGGGGAAGGAGAGGTATGATGGCTGCGGATATAAATGATTTTTTGCAGAAACTGCCGGCAAACGCCGGGTACGATCTTGAAAAAATAACCCGCGCATATGAATATGCGGCAAAAATGCATGACGGTCAGAAGCGCAAATCCGGAGAGCCGTATATCATACATCCCTTTGCCGTCGCGGAAATAATCGCACAGCTGCAGCTGGATACCGACTCGATTTGCGCGGCTTTCTTGCACGACACAGTCGAGGATTGCTCGGATAAGACGAGTGTAAACAACATAAGACGTGAATTCGGTGACGACGTTGCTGAAATAGTGGACGGCGTGACGAAGCTGGTGAATTTGCCATTTGAAACGAAAGAGGACGAGAGCATAGAAAACCTGCGCAAGATGTTTCTTGCGATGTCGAAGGATCTGCGCGTCATATTCATCAAGCTTGCCGACAGGCTGCACAATATGCGTACTCTGGAGTTCCGCAGTGAGGGCAAACAGCGCACGATAGCGCTCGAGACCATGCACGTTTATGCTCCGCTGGCTCATAGGCTCGGTATGCAGAAAATAAAGACCGAGCTTGAAAACCTCGCGTTGAAATACCTCGACCCTATCGGATACGCGGAGGTGCAGAACGAAATAAATTCGCGCTTCGGCGAGCACGCGAATTTTTTGCAGACAGCGCAGCAAAAAGTGGAGAAGTGCTTGGATGAGTACAATATCGGGTACAGTATAGACGGCCGTATCAAGTCCGTATACTCGATATACCGCAAGATGTATAATCAGAACAAGTCCTTTGACGAGATATACGATTTTTATGCCATCAGAGTGATAGTTGACAGCGAATTGGAATGCTATGCGGCGCTCGGCGCGATACATGAGGGATTCAGCTCCATACCGGGACGGTTCAAGGACTATATTTCCACACCGAAGCCGAATGGATACCGTTCGCTCCATACTACGGTTATCGGCAGAGACGGTATCCCCTTTGAGGTGCAGATACGCACGAAGGAGATGCACCTCGTGGCTGAGTACGGTCTCGCCGCGCATTGGAAGTATAAGAGCGGAGAACAGCAGACGCGCGAGATCATAGACAAAAAGCTGCAGTGGATACGAACATTGCTGGAAACGGAACGCGATCCGGACGACCCGGACGAATTCCTGCGCCCGCTAAAAATAGATTTGTTTGAAGACGAGACATTCGTTTTCACGCCCAAGGGCGATGTTATCAATCTGCCCAACGGCTCGAATTGCATAGATTTTGCCTATGCGATACATTCCGCAGTCGGCAACAAGATGGTCGGTGCGAAGGTCAACGGAAATATAGTGCCGATAGATTATGTGCTCCAGAACGGACAGATAGTCGAAGTTCTGACATCCGCTTCGTCGAAGGGCCCCAGCCGTGACTGGCTGAAGCTCGTGCGCTCGGGCGAGGCAAGAAACAAAATACGGCAGTATTTCAAAAAAGAGATGCGGGCCGAGAATATCGTGATCGGCAAATATGAGGTGGAGCGCGAGCTGAAGCGATACGGGCGTCACTTCAGTGAGGCACAGAAGAATGAAATAGTGAAGAACGTCAGCTCACGCATAGGGCTGCCTACGGCTGACGATCTGTATAACAATATCGGTTACGGCGGAATTTCCGTTTCAAAGCTTGCGGCAAAGTTCAAGGACGAGTTTGACCGGACCGTCAGTCCGCTGACACCGGAAGAGCCCAAGCAGGAGCGCCGCCGTGATAAGCGTGACGAAAAACTGGAGCATTCCGTGATCATCGACAGCGTCAGCGGCTGTCAGGCAAAATTCGCCAAGTGCTGTAACCCTCTGCCCGGCGACAGTATCATCGGGTTCATCACAAGGGGTTACGGCGTGTCGATACACAGATACGATTGTCCCAATGCCATGCAGGGCCTGAAGGATCCGCATGAAAAGGATCGGTGGGTGGTGGCAAGCTGGACGCCGAAGGCGCTTGACAGAGCGTTCGGCAGCGAGTTTGAGGCTGCATTGAGCATATATGTGGATTATAAGCCGAGCATATTGGCGGATATCACCGTTGCGCTCACGGATATGAAGGTGGCGGTCACCTCCGTTTCGGTCAAAGAAAATGACGGCAACGGAATGATAGTGGCTGTTGTGAGAAGCAGCGGCGTGGAGCATCTGCGCGGGGTGATGAACGGGCTGAAACGGGTTGACGGAGTAAGAGACGTGGTGAGAGGTTCGGCGGGATGACACTTTTGATACAGCGCTGCCTTTCCGCTTCGATGACCGTTGACGGTGTGAGCGTGGCGGCTATGGAAGACGGTGCGGTGGTTTTTGTCGGAGTGCGGCGCGGAGATCGCATCGAAGATGTACGGACGGCCGCCGAAAAGCTTTGCGGGTTGAGGATATTCCCCGATGAACGCGGTCGGATGGATCGCTCCGCGACACAAACGGGCGCAGGTTTTTTGCTCGTACCGAATTTCACGCTTTGCGGAGACGCAACCCATGGCAGGCGTCCGGATTGTACGGACGCAGCACCTCCCGACGAGGCAAAGCATATGTTCGAACGGTTCGTCGACGAGGTCGCGGCACAGGTGCCAGTGCAGTGCGGGGTTTTCGGCGCGGATATGCAGGTTACGGTGGTGAACGACGGACCGCTTTGCATTATTTATGACACGAGGAACCGTTGAGGATGAGACTTGAAATATCAAACAGCACCGGCTGTCTGAACGACTATTTCTTTCAGATGCTGTGCCTTCTTTATTTTCCGGGCGAAAAATTTTCCGTATCGGCCGGGAAGCATTCGGAGCGTGAGCCTTTGGCACGTTTCGTGCTGACCGGAGGCGACGGCAGGTTTTTATGTTGCTGCACGGTGCAAAGCGGTGATGCCCGGGCAAGCGCAAACGTCGAGCTTTGCGCCGGGGATATGCTCGGAGAGACAGACGATGAATATGTGGCGCAGTCATGCGCCGGCAGTGCGTTTCTCAACTGTTGCCGCAAAATATTCGGCTTTGACATGCCGTGGGGGCGCATGACCGGTCTGAGACCGGTAAAACGAATGCTGTATTACCTCGACCGCGGAAGGAGCGTGCCTGAGGCAAAAGAGATATTCAGAAACGATTTTGCCGTGTCGGAGGAAAAAACCGAACTTTGTGCCGATATAGCGCTGTATCAGCAACGCGTGTTTTCGGAGTTGGGCGACGGGGATTGCGCATTGTATGTCGCCATACCATTCTGCCCTTCCCGCTGCACCTATTGTTCGTTTGTATCATACAGCGGGGGTAAGCTGTTTGCGCTGCTGCCCGATTATCTTGAAAGGCTGAAGCTCGATATAACGCGGATGGCAGGCGTAATATCAGGCTCAGGGAAGAACCTCGTCAGCGTGTATATAGGAGGCGGTACCCCGACTGTGCTCGATGCGGAAAATCTCGCCTCACTGCTCGGTCATCTGACCGAAACGGTGGATATGAGCCGGGTGAAGGAGTTTACGCTCGAGGGCGGCAGACCTGACACCGTCACGGCGGAAAAACTTCGTGCCGCGCAGCTGAACGGAGTTACGCGGATAAGCATAAATACGCAGACTACCGATGATAATATATTGGCGGCGATAGGGAGAAAGCATACGGCTGCGGACTATTTTGCCGCCTGTGATGTCGCATCCGCGTTCGATTTCGATGTCAATACCGATCTGATAGCAGGTCTGCCTGGAGATACCGAGGATGGCTTTGCACGTTCTCTGGGAGACGTTATGAGTCGGTCACATTCAAACATCACGGTCCACACCATGAGTGTGAAAAACGCAGCTCCCATACGCTTTATCGGAAGCGGAGCATATGACCCCCGGGGCTCCGGAGCGAGAAACAGCGTGCGATATGCGCGCGACACGCTCGCGCAGGCAGGCTATCTGCCCTACTATCTGTACCGCCAGAAAAATACGGTGGGGAACGCCGAGAATACCGGATATACGAAACCGGGAAAACATTGTCTGTATAATGTCATGACGATGGAGGAACGGCACAGTATATTTGCCGTCGGCGCCTCTGCGTTGACAAAGATAGTCGACGGAGACCTGATCACGCGATTTGCAAACCCCAAGTATCCCTTCGAGTACCTTGCTTCCGATAACGGGGCGTTGGCAAAGGAGATACTGACGGCGCTCGGCAAGGTCTGACACACTTCAGGATTCCGTGCCGCCGGGCGTACCGGGCAATGAAAGGAAATACCTATGGATCTCAATCAATTGAAAGAGTATGCTGCAAAGTGCGAAAGCGGATATGAGGCGATGCTCGACAGGATAAGCGAGTCTGTCTGCGCCGACCCCGCCGTGCTGCTCGTGCTCGTCGCCGGACCCTCGTGTGCCGGAAAGACTACCACTACCCTCAAGCTGAGCAAAAAGCTGGCAGATTCCGGCAAGCCGGTGTACCATATATCACTTGACGACTTTTATAAAAACAGGGAAGACACTCCGCTGGGTCCTGACGGCAAGCCGGATCACGAAACGATAGAGAGTCTTGACCTTGACTGCCTGCATCATGTGCTTGAGCGCTTGTGCCGCGGCGAAGCGGTTTATGTTCCCGAATTTGATTTTATAGCGAAGCGACGCTCGAATAAGTGGCGCCGAATAGACATGGAACCGGGCGGCGTGTGCATAATCGAAGGCCTTCATGCGCTCAATCCTCTGATATGCGAGCGATATGCGGACGAAAGCCGGATTTGCCGCGTTTTTCTTGATCCTCAGGACAACCTGAAGTACGGATTCACCAAATATGAGCTGCGCAGGGTGAGAAGGCTGGTGCGCGACTATTATAACAGAGCCTCGTCGGCGGAAAACACCTTGAGAATGTGGCACGGAGTGCGCGAAGGTGAGAAAAAATGGATATATCCCTTTGCCGGCAACGCCGATTATGTCGTGGATACCTGTTTCGAATATGAGCCGGCAGTGCTGAGAAACAAGGCAGTGGAGATACTGTCTTCCGTTACTGCCGACAGCGAACATTACGCAAAGACGCAGGTGCTGCTCGGAAAGCTTATTCCTATCGAGCCTATGAGCGAGGAGATCGTACCCGCAGGTTCATTGCTGCATGAATTCATCTGAAAGCCCGGTGATCTTTTGAAATGGGAGCGATAAACAAACAAAAGAGCTTTGCGGCAGGGGCGCTGCTGCTGATGCTGTCGAACCTTATCGTAAAAGTGATCGGAGCGTTGCTGAAAATACCTCTGACGAATCTGATAGGGCTCGAAGGCATGGCATATTACGGCTCCGCCTATCAGATATATGCGCTGTTGTTCCTTATATCGACATCTGGTCTGCCTGTGGCGGTGTCGCGGCTGGTGGCAAAATCGTCGGCGCTCGGGAGACGGTATGAGGTCGAGCGCATCTTCAGAGTTTCGCTTGCGGTGTTCTTTTGTGTGGGTACGGCGGGCACGCTCATAATGATGTTCGGAGCGGATTCATTTGCCGCCGCCGCGAATATGCCTGATGCTGCGCGTGCGGTGCTGATGGTCTCGCCTACGGTCATGCTCGTCTGCATAGTGTCGGCAATACGTGGTTATTTCCAGGGACTCAGAAGCATGATGCCTACGGCGGTATCACAGCTGACGGAGGCCGTCGTCAAGCTTGTGGGCGGATACGCCGCAGCAAGCTATGCCATGAATAAGGGATATCCGATGGATGTGGTGGCAGCGTACGCAATAAGCGGCGTAACGCTGGGAGTACTCATAAGCACGGTGTACCTCATAGCTTGTTACATCCTCCACGGACGCGAACCCTGTGAGCTGCGTGATCCGCGCAGCCGCAGCACGGTGCGCACGCTTGCGGTGCTGCTTCGCATCACCGTTCCCGTATCGCTGACAGCGGCTGCTCTTTATCTTACGAACATTATCGACCTGATGACCATAGTCAATCTGCTGGAACCGGTTTTCGGCAGACAGGCGGCGGAATTGATGTATTCCACATACAGCAATATCGCCGTAACACTTTCGAATATGCCGTCCACGGTCATCTATGCAATAGCTACGAGCGCACTGCCCGCGTTGGCGGCGGCTATAGCTTTGAAACAGAATGAGAGAGTCCGTGCTTCCATGCGCGCGGCTTTGAGACTCACCGTGGTGTTCGCGATGCCGTGTGCGGTGGGAATGCTTGTGCTCTCGCGCGGGGTCATTTCCTTTGTTTACAATGCCGAGACCATGTCTCAGGTAGTGCGCACTGCGGCAGATTCGAGCGTGGTGACGGCACTCGATGTCGCCTCAAGGTCGCTGTCGATCCTTGCGGTCGGGATAGTGTTTATAACGCTTTATTCCACGACTAATGCCCTGATGCAGTCCTATGGACTTGAGTGGTTTACTATAGTGTCAGTGCTTTGCGGCGCCGGGATAAAGCTGGTGCTCGGCCTTATATTGATGAACATAGAGGCATTAAACATATACGGTGCGGCGATAAGCAGTGTGGCCTGTTATGTGGCAGCCGTTGCGATGAACGCAAGGTTTCTGAGAAAGAAAACCGGCAGAAAGCTTCGGGTGGTGGCACTGTCTGTGCGTCCGCTTGCGGCGGCGGCGGCGTGCGGTGTAAGTGCCTGGTGCGTGTATACATTGGTTATGCTTGCAATAGGTGACTCGTTGGGAGTCCGCACGGCAAACGCCGCAGCGGTGCTTCCGGCGATACTTGTGGCGGCGGTCGTGTATTTTGTCGTATTGTTGTTGTTGCGGGGAGTGCCCGAGAAGGAGCTCCGCATGCTGCCGAAGGGTGAGAAAATATGTGCCGTACTGAGAAAGGTAAAGCTGATATGACCACATTTACGGATGCGGATTTTGATACTGCGCGTGAATATCTGACGGGAAAGGACAGCTATGGGTTTGACGATCTGCTGCTGATAGTCAGGATGCTTCGTTCGCCCCGGGGATGCCCCTGGGATCGTGAACAGACGCATTCAAGCATACGTGCCGACCTGCTTGAGGAGACATACGAGCTTGCAGAGGCTATTGACCTTGACAGCACGGAACTGCTTCGCGAGGAGACGGGTGACGTGTTGCTGCAGACGGTGCTCCATTCTCAGATATCCTCCGAAGAGGGACGGTATGATATGAATGATGTGGTCAACGAGCTTTGCAACAAGCTGATCATACGTCATCCGCACGTATTCGGCACTGCAACTGCCGAGGGGAGCGGCGAAGCTCTTGCCAACTGGGACGCGGTAAAATCCGCGACAAAAGGGAGAAAGACGGTTTCGGATAAGATGCGCAGCGTGGCTCGGACACTTCCTGCGCTGATGAGAGCCGACGCGGTAGGAGCAAAAAGCAAAAAGGCGTCGTTTGATTTCAACAGCCCTGAGGAAGCTGCCGCAAAGGTGAAAGAAGAACTCGGGGAGGTCATGAGCGCAGTCGCTCAGGGCGGAAATGTGGAAGAGGAAATAGGCGATCTGCTGTTTTCCGCGGTGAACCTTGCGAGGGTGGCGGGAGTCGAGCCGGAGGAGGCGCTTACCCGTGCTACGGATAAGTTCATTGACCGGTTTACGGCGCTGGAGAAACTTTCGGAGGATATGGGTGCGGATATAGCATCACTTGGACAGCA
>OLGB01005069.1_pt1 | contig 10598 bp, 8 predicted proteins | sample 1605691 | NCBI WGS metagenome assembly OLGB01 (sample SAMEA3888925, study PRJEB22519) | human gut metagenome | biome: human gut; feature: human-associated habitat; material: faeces | place: Denmark | collected 2010
ATCGAGCGAGACGCCGAGCCAAAAACCAAGCGAACAGCCGAGCGAAGCGCCAAGCCAGAAGCCAAGCGGATCGCCAAACCAGCAGCCGGGGCAGGATATAAAAGTACCTGCAAAGGGCACAAAGCTGACAGCGAAAGGTGCCAGCTATCAGGTAACAAGCGCTGCAGAAAAGAATCCTACAGTTGTATACAAAGGCAGCAAAAAGCAGAAAGCTTCCGTAACGATCCCTGATACTGTTACAATCGATGATGTGACTTATAAGGTGACTTCGATCGCAGCAAATGCATTTAAAAATAATAAGAAGCTGAAAAAAGTTGTGATTGGAAAGAATGTCACAAAGATCGGCAAAAAGGCATTCTATGGCTGCAGTAAATTAAAGAAGATCACGGTGAAAACAACAAAGCTGACCAAGAAAAATGTCGGTAGTCAGGCATTCAAAGGAATTCATAAAAAAGCAGCCTTCAAAGTACCAAAGAAAAAGATAAGCAGCTATCGTAAAGTATTTAGAGCCAGAGGTGCAGCAAAAACGACGAAAGTTACAAAATAAAGCAGAAAAGGTGTTTGCGGTGCAGACACCTTTCTGTTTGTCTAAAATTGTATACACGTATCCTTGACGAAATGCTATCTCATACATTATAATAGGTAACAGTTTTGTACTTTACCGTAGCAAAGAGTAGTCAAAACAATCGAAATTCTTACATATGGGAGGAGAACATGAGTAATACATTAGGTTGGATCATTGTAGCGTTTGTACTCTATCTTCTGGGCATGGTAGCAGTCGGAGCTGCTTACGCAAAGAAGAACAGCAGTGCAGAAGATTATTTTCTGGGAGGCAGAAGTCTTGGAGGCTTTGTGGCAGCGCTTTCCGCACAGGCATCGGATATGAGCGGATGGCTTCTGATGGGGCTTCCGGGCGGCGTATATGCGCTGGGAACAGGACAGTCGTGGATCGCGATCGGTCTTTTCCTCGGAACGGTTGTAAACTGGCTGGTTATTTCAGGACCGCTTCGCCGTTATACGATCCGGGCGAACAATTCCCTGACACTGCCTACTTACTTTGAGAACAGATTCCATGATAAGAAGAAAGTGCTTCTGCTGATCTCTTCGATCACGATTGTTATTTTCTTCCTTGTTTATACCGCATCAGCACTGGCATCCGGTGGTAAGCTTTTCAATTCCGTATTTGGTGTAGATTACCGCATTGCATTGACGATCGGTGCACTTGTTATTCTGGTATACACATTCCTTGGCGGGTTCATGGCAGTCTGTGTGACCGACTTTATTCAGGGAACATTGATGCTGATCGGTCTTCTGATCGTTCCGATCATGGCATATGGGATCATTGGCGGCAACCTTTCCGCAGCACTGGATGCGCAGGGCGTTGCGGGCGGCTCTTCCGCATTCCTGAGCCTTGTCAGAAATGGAGATAAGACATATTCAGCGATCGATATCATTTCACAGCTTGCATGGGGACTCGGTTATTGTGGTATGCCACATATCCTTGTACGTTTCATGGCAGTCCGCGATGAAAAAGAATTAAAAAAATCCAAAACAGTAGCGATCATCTGGGTTGCACTTTCCCTGTTCTTTGCATGCTTCATTGGTGTAGTCGGCAGAGCATTCCTGACAACTCCACTGGAAGGCGGCGATACAGAAAAAGTATTTATTAAGATGATCCTGCAGCTCTTTACGGAAAACTATTATCTGCCGGTGGTCGGTGGTATCTTCTTATGCGGTATTCTGGCTGCAATCATGTCAACAGCAGATTCCCAGCTCCTTGTCAGTGCTTCTTCCGTAGCGGAAGACATCTACAAGGGTGTATTTAAAAAGGATGCGGATGATAAGACAGTTCTGAATATCAGCCGTATCACAGTACTCGTCATTGCAGTACTTGCTTACTTGATCGCACTTGATCCGAACAGCTCCATCATGGGACTTGTATCCAACGCATGGGCAGGCTTCGGTGCAGCCTTCGGACCGCTTGTTGTATTATCCCTGTTCTGGAAACGTACCAATCTGCAGGGTGCAGTTGCAGGTGTTTTATCCGGCGCGATCACAGTTATCGTATGGGACTACTTAAAGATCGTCTCTACTGTAGATGAAGCAGGTAATGCGATCCGCGTAACGATCGGCGACTACACAGGTCTTTATTCCCTGTTGGTCGGTTTCATTATCAGCCTGATCTGCATCGTCGTTGTCAGCCTTCTGACACCGGCTCCTGACGCAGAAATTCTTCAGGAGTTCGACGATGTCAAAAACAAACGCGTATAAACCTTCTATTATATTAAACATTCTATTATATTATATAGAAGAAACACAACACATTACCATAGAAGTGTAATGCAATTACCCGATATATAATCTATATACATCTATATAATATGGAAGGTTCCCATCAGGGATATATATGCATACCAAGAAAGAACTGCCCTGTATCATAAGCAATCGATAGCGCAGATGACTGAGATTTATCGGTCACTTTACCGGAGCGAGCGATCACAAAGCTTTGATGTGACGGGAGCCCGGTAAAATGTGACTCAGATAAATCGCAGGGTAGGCAAACGTGATTGCGTTTACAGATACAACCCTTTTATACTATATTCGTTGCAGATACATTACATTTACGGGGACTTTACATTTGATGGCGGACTACAAGGTATTCGTTGTCAAGCTGGTAGTATGGGCAGTCGCGTACGCTGTCTGCCATAAAACGTGCCATTTCATCTTCATCTAAATCCATGTCACAGCAATAACACTCATAATCTTCGTCATATACGTAATTCACACAGGAATCACAGCTGGATTCTCTTCTTTTCTTTTCCATATTTGTCACCTACTCTTTTTTCGTATTTGTATATCTTTCATGTCATCATATCGTTTTTGGCTCCTGACACTATATCCGTGCTTCTGTGCTTCTAAGCTGTTTCCCCAATTCAGCATCATGATCATAAATCATAGCACATTCCCGCCGCAGCTACATATCATATAGTAATAAATGATCAGAAAGTGAGCATCTTATGAACGATTCTATAGGATGTAATTCTTCTACCTGCCCTACCATTGGTTCCCAATCCGCAACCGTCTGTCTGCCTGTTTCGATCAGTCCTTATGCAGTCACCGGTCCTGCCTGTGTGAAATGCCGTGGCAGCGCAGTCATCAATCATACCTGTATGGACTGTAAAGGAATAGTCAATGGAAAATGTGATTTTGTCATTTCCCAAAAGATCCAGATCGATCTTCCTGTCGAATTTGGTGCAACTGTTAAGGTTGGCGATACTTATGTGGACTGTGACTGCAGTCCCTGCAGAGATGCCTGTCCGTTAGAAGGGCAGCCATGCAGCTTAGAAGCTGCTGACGAAGCACGATAAGAGCTTCTATGGAGCCTCGCCCATGAAAATGGGCGAGGCTCCATAATGCATCTGCTTCGCAGATGCATTACATTATTCAAAATAGCCGATGTAGCGGACTTTGTATTTACCATGCGGAAACAGGTATTCGTATAAGTCGATGAAATAATCATCCGTCATGCTTGCGATATAGTCCACAACAATATCGTCTACCGGTTCGTCCTCATATGCAAAATCTTTTGCATAATATTTCGTATGCTCTCTGATATATTCCATATGATGTTTATAAATAACAGACGTTTTGTCATGATTGACCAGATCTTCACGCAGTTTTTCATAAATTGCATCAAACATCGGATAAATCTGCTCATCAAATATCTTGCGGTTACTGTCGTGCGCATAGATCCGTTCGTAATTTTCCTTCTTCCCGATGGAAAATGCTTCATAAAACTCCGGATCCATCTGCAGATATGGTTTTCCATAAGACCGTTCAATGATATTGACAGTCATATTATGGATGATCTCCGCATTGATCTTACCGATTCCCCTGTCCTCAAACACCTCATCATCTGCGATCAGACCGAGCTTGACCGCATCCTGTCTGTCTTTCCCCAGATATGCAATAATATCGGAAACACGCATGACACAGCCTTCCAGTGTAGCAGGAATCAACTTCTTCGTAGCGCCCTTCTCCGTATAACACATTTCCATCTTCTGATCAAACACCTTAAAATCCGTATACGCCTGTGGCTTATATTCCTGCATTTCCATCTCGCCATTATGACAGATAATCCCATCCAGTGTCTGCAGGCTTAAATTCACAGGAAAGATTCTGTCAAGCACCCTCGCACTGTGAATATTATGGTTAAAATAGCGTCCTGTATGATCATGATAAATCTGGCTGAGCTTCCGCTCCCCCTCATGTCCAAACGGCGTATGACCGATATCATGTCCGATTGAAATTGCCTCGATCAGATCCAGATTCAGGTTCAGCGCCTGTCCAATGTTACGCGCTGTTCTCGATACAAGCTGTACATGAGATGCGCGTCTGGAAATATCATCATTTTTATACAAAGAAAACACCTGTGTTTTATCCGCATAACGATTGTAATATGGGATATGCATGATCTTTTCACAATCCCTGACAAATGCCGGGCGCCAGATCGTCTGCTTATCATGTGCCATATCCCGGCGTATCACAGCATCGTCGGAACATGCATATGGATTTTTTACATGATTCTCCCTGTCTTCCCGGATCCGTTCCTCAAGTTCTTTGGAAAGTGGTATATAATTTTTTGTCTGGCTCATTCTTTTCCCCCTGTTTTCCTTTCTACTGCTCCCGATCAGAACATCTGGTGTTTTAGTATCTGCATCACTTTATCGTAATTTTCCGGCTGATGCGGGAAAGTACAATCGGTACAGACCTTGATCTTTTTCCCGTCCTTTTCCAGATAATGATAATTTCCCGGACACTTAAGCGTATACAACGGGCAGTAACAAAACAGACAATTCAGTTCCTCAATTCCCTTATGGCACGGATAATACTGGCATGCCCTGTTTTCAAAATAACGGTAGGAATCATTCATTTTCTATTTTGCTCCTTTCCTTTTTCTGTTCCAATTTCTGCACTGTTCCACAAAATTTATAACAAAATCAGGGCAGGACGGATAATACAGGTGTGGGAATCCGATAAAATGTGATCTGTCTGCATGGATACATGTCCAGCTTCTTTTCCCGACCGGCTTTCCGGCTATACAATCACATCCGTTATTCGTACTGTCAAAGTAATGGAATTCATGTCCCCTGATCTGCTCTCCCTGTCGGAGTAATCCTTCTTGTCCCTGCTCCGGTTCTATTGTAACATATCCAAACCGGATCAGTCTTTCTTTTTTTTCGCATACGCCCGTTATGGCACCGGCCATCGGATATTCTTTTCCATCTGCCGTAATCAGCTTCTCCTGCAGATACATAAAACCGCCGCACTCTGCCAGTACCGGTTTACCTTCCAGATATTGTTCCCTGATTTCATTTCGCATGTTTTTATTTGCTGTCAGCTGCCCGGCAAACAGCTCCGGATACCCGCCTCCCAGAAGCAGACCATCCAGATCAGGCGGAAGTGTCTGATCCTTAAGCGGTGAAAAATACACAAGCTCTGCCCCCACTTCCTGCAGCATATGAAGATTGTCCGCATAATAAAAACAGAACGCTTCATCTCTTGCCACTCCGATCCTGACGGAAGTGTTAGCTGTGTAATTTCCGGTCTTTCCGGCTTTTTCTGTCTTATATTGTGACGTGTATGTCATTTTATGTGCATTTATTTCTGGCATGAGATGCGCTTCTGTCCCTTGCTGTTCCTGCATCTCCGGTGCCATGTTTGCCAGCTCTACGATCTGTTCAACACGGACTGTTTTCTCCAGTGCCTGTGCTGCAGATTGCACCTGTTCTTTTATATCTTCTATTTCCGCAGGAAGCCGCAAGCCCAGATAACGGCTCTCCCATTTCTGCTCCTGTTCCGGAAAACAGCCCAATACAATCACGCCTGTTTCTTTTTCTATCACAGGTGTTATGGTCTTGCAGAACATTTCGGATATCCTGTTTAAAATGACACCTTTGATCAAATTTTTCTCATCCAGTGCCAGAAATCCTTTGATCTGTGCCACGACAGAATACCCCATTCCTTTTGCATCGATCACAAGGATCACAGGTGTTTGTAAATCACTTGCAAGCTCATAAGCAGATGCCTGCTTTGTAATTCCCCCCAGTCCGTCATACAGTCCCATGGCACCTTCTATCACCGAAATATCATAACTGTTATCAAATTGAAATAATTTTCTGACCTGATCCTTTTCCGAGAAAAACGGATCCAGATTTTTGGATGGGATTCCCAGAACGGTCGTATGAAACATCGGATCAATATAATCCGGTCCGCTTTTAAACGCACCTACAAGATATCCGCGCATCTGCAGTGCCTGTAATAAAGCACATGTGATATATGTTTTTCCGCTCCCACTCTTTGGTGCGGCGATCATAATTCTGGGATATGTCATGCTTCTTCTCCTTGCCTGCTTCTTTATTTCCTGATTTCCCGGTATCTGTTCCTCGGATTATATGCTACCTGTATCTTTTTGATATTCTAATAGGATGACACCAGGGTCAAAAGTTCTAAACCCACGGGAGCTTTAGACCTCGACATCCTATGATAATGTCTCCGCAAATGTAAATGCATATATATATACCGGATTTGCCGCCTGCAGCATATGATAACCGCCAAGCTGCTTCGTTTTCGTTACTGAAAGCTGCAGAATTTCCTCCTGCTCAACCGGCAATTCTTTTAACAGTTCCTGCATCTGACAAATTGTTTCCATGCTGACCGCATTGACCACGATCCGCATATGGTTGTTTTTCCGATATAATGTCCACAGGATTTCCCGCAGATTTCCCTTGCTGCCTCCAATAAAAGCATGTGTCGCCACAGGCAGATCTTCCAGTCCATCCGGTGCTTTTGTCCTGATGCATCTTACATTATGTAAACCGAACTGTTTGCAGTTTTCTTCCAGCAGAGAAACAGCTTCTCCATTTACTTCCATGGCATATACCTGCACACGCGGCGAAAGTGCTGCGATCTCCACCGATACAGAACCTGTTCCGCTTCCAATATCATATACAACCGCATCCTCTGTCAAATGTAATTTGCATATAGAAACTGATCTGACTTCTTCTTTCGTCATCGGAACCTGTCCCCGGATAAACATATCATCCGGATAGCCCGGTGTCAGTCTGTGCTTCTTCGGTTGCTCGTTGATAAGCATACCAGCGTACAGCCCTTCTTTTGGCTTATCCTGCAGCTGATCCTGCGGATCTTCCTGCAAACTGTTCTGTAGACTATCTTGCCAACCATCGTTATGATCTCTGTTCATCAGTTTACATAATTCATCTACTGTCAGACATCTGACCCACTCCTGCGGATAAGAAAGCTGATATCCAAGATATATTTTTAAGTTTTTCCATTCTTCTTTTGCAAATTGGCTGCTCAGCAGATTCCCGATTTCCTCCACATCTGCCACGCCGGATGTCAGGAAAAAGGTTTTTTTCTCATGCTTTGCCGCATCCAGCAATCTGCTCTTCCACAAAGCAGGCTCCACACCATGGGTTGATAAGATCTTTGCATCCTGCCAGCTGATCCCTGTCCGGGCGGAAATCACGGAAAGCGAAGAAATCCCCGGCAGTACTTCTGCCTTTCCCATTCCTTTATGTTTACATAATTCATTATATAATTTTTCACAGCCACTGTAAAATCCTGTGTCACCGGAAAACAAAATTACGATTTTTGCACTGTTTTCGTGTATATTTTCAATCAAAGGAATGATATCTTTTGATAAATAACAGTTATATGTTTTTATATTTTGTTTACATAATTTCTTTATACTTTCTATCATGCGTTTTGCGCCAAACACATAATCAGCTTCTGCGATCCGATTTCTGACTTCCTCTGTCAGCAATGCTTCTGCTCCCATACCGATTCCCGCCAGCGTGATCTGCAGGTTCCGTTGCTGCTCCTGTTTCTTTTCCTGCTCTTTATTTTCTTGACATTCATGAACTTTCTGGTAAACTACCTCTTCTGTTTTTGTGTCATACAGGTCAAACAGATCCTGTCCTTCTTGCGTCTTTTTACGCGATGGATCTGTCACGCTTTCCAGCCTTCTAAGCTGCTCCAGCACTTCGTCCATATCCATAACAGGTGTTTTTTCATCTGGTCTGAGAATGATATAGCTTGGAATCTGCGCCTCACCAGCGGCTGCGAGCTTTGTATCCTCTCCGCCGGTTTTACCGCTTTCCTTGGTAACCAGAACAGATGCCTGATATTGCCTGATCATGGCAAGATTCATTTCTTTGGAAAATGGTCCCTGCATGGCAATGATCTGTCTGCCCTCCAGTCCGTTTCTGACGCACTCCTGCAGGCTTTCCATCCCGGGAAGCACACGTACGACCAGTCGTTTTCTGATCGTTTTCTCCCGGCAAAAAGCAGAAAGTTCTTTGCTTCCTGTTGTCAGAAAGATCGTGCCTTCTGTTTTCTTTAACGCTTCCACACAGGCAGCTGTATTTTGAAAATATTTCCTTGCCATGTAATTCTGTTCTTCTGCCTGTCGTTCTCCTGCCTGTCGTTCTCCTGCCTGTCGTTCTCCTTCTTCCCCGGGAATCTTTTCTCTCCCCAGCCTGAAATAGGGAATATCCAATCCCTTCAGACTTTCCCGGATATTCACAGATACCTCCGTTGCAAACGGATGTGTGGCATCTACTACCGCCAGATACTGCTCATTTTCACACTTTAGGCGCATCTGTTCTGCTGTCATTCTGCCCTGTAAAATACAGATATACGGCGAAATCTTTTCATCCATGATCTGTCTGCCATATTCCGTTGCCACACTGATGTCACAGTAAATACGCTCTCTGGCAAGTTCCTGTGCCAGTTCTCTGCCTTCTGTTGTTCCCGCATAGATCAAAACTTTTTTCATATCCGATACCCTCGCCCTGTTACCAGCTTATCTCCCATGATCACAGACTTAGAATTTCCAATAAATACAGTGGTAAACATATTAACCGGCGTTTCTCTGAGCTGACCAAGCGTCAGCACATGCGCCCTGGTTCCGTCTCTTCCTATATTTTCCACATAACCGCAGGCTCTGTCCGGTGATGCGCCTGCAGTTAACATAATATCGCATGCCCGTTTGAGATGATCCCTGCGCTTATGGCTGGACGGATTGTAAACAGCGATCGCAAAATCTCCCTGCACAGCCGCTGTCAAACGTTTTTCAATCTGTTCCCACGGTGTCAGCAGATCACTCAGGCTGATCACACAGTAATCATGATTGAGTGGTGCGCCCAGAACCGCCGCTCCGCTGTTTGCTGCTGTGATTCCCGGCAGCACGACAAGCTCCGTCTGCTGATACGCCTTATTTTCCTGTTGCAGTTCATACATCGGGGCTGCCATTCCATATACGCCCGCATCTCCGCTGCATACCATAGATACTGTTTTACCTTCGCCTGCAAGTGAAAAACAGATCCTGCAACGTTCGATCTCCTGCCGCATCGGTGTTGTCACAAATTCTTTATCCGGATAAGATGCTCTGAGCAGATCCACATAAACCGTATAGCCTACGATCACATCACTTGCTTCCAGTGCATCTTTCGCCTGCTGCGTCATCATTTCCTGACTGCCCGGTCCCATTCCGATAATGTAGATGATGGATTCTGCTTTTGATTTATTTTTTTTCACTTTCATGTTGTTTTCTTCTACTTCGGCTTCATTTTTTATATGATCTGTCATTGTTGTGATCCTCTTCATACCATTTCTTGCTTTTCTGTTCTTTTGGACGAACCTGATTTATCTTTCTATTTGCAATTTCATACTTTTTCGTACTTTTTATTACTTTAGGATGATTTTTCTCTCTATTTTTATCTCATTCCTTTTGATCTGATGCCGTCTTTAGTCCTTTTTTCACCCTATATTGTAGATTTGCATTATTTAGGACGAATTTTCATTTCTACCTCGCTCACAGTTTCATACTTTTTTCTTATATTTACTAATTTTAGAGGAAGAATATCCCATTGGTATCTATATGCTTCATACATTTTCTCATTTTTCTGTTGTTTTGGGCGAATATTCCTGAAAATAGAAAGAAATATCCGTTTTCTTTCAGGATATATCCCGGAATATGCTATCTTGGCAAGACAAGAAATCCAGTTTCTCCGGAATTCTCTCCGCTACCGCCAGCGTCATGCCATCTTCTGCAATCTTTCTTTGCAGAAGCCTTCCTTTTCCAAGACAAACTGCTGCCCTCTCGCATACACTTCCGACTCCCGTTGTTTCTTTTACAAAATCAGATTCGGAAAATGAGCCTTCTACCTGTGAAAGCACCTCGCTGCTATATGTGATGAGCGGTATGCCATAATACTGTGCCAGTTCCTGCAGCCCCACCTCTTCCGCTTTTAAATCTATGCTTGCAATCGCATAACAGTCTCTGCGCTGCTCCTCCGTTACATGATGCTCCACAAAGTTTCTCAGTTCTGTCAGGCTTTTTCCCTTTTTACAGCCTATCCCCAGCACATAAGGCTTTGCTGTCAGATACAATACCTCTGTATTTTTTCTTACCTCATTTTGTTTCCTTATCTTATTTTGCATTGTAGAGATTACAAGATCAGGGCTTAGATCAGATCTGGTTCCCCCCTCATATAAGACAAGCCCCTCCGGCA
>OLGB01005072.1_pt1 | contig 10590 bp, 8 predicted proteins | sample 1605691 | NCBI WGS metagenome assembly OLGB01 (sample SAMEA3888925, study PRJEB22519) | human gut metagenome | biome: human gut; feature: human-associated habitat; material: faeces | place: Denmark | collected 2010
TCATAATCGTTTGACCTAGTAATGGATACATTATTGGGAGAAATGTTCTTGGTAAGCTCGTAAAGGGCTAATCTGACCATGTGCTTCTTGATGTTCTTATGCCTGGGGTCCTCCAACGCTAAGTTCTTCCCGATCTCTGGGATGTCACTATTCACGTTCAACGTAGGATAGAATACCTTTCCATCGTAGACCACAAATTCATGTGGCGATAACTCATATTCATTATAGTTCGGATCATATGGTAATATCTCACCCCAACATTGAGGTCGTAAGTCTGGTGATATTGTCTCATCATAATCGGTTAATTCATACAGTTGATAAAAGTTGTCACCATAACTTACCGGATCGTATAGCTGGAATGGGGTAGGAGTCCATTTTAACGGTTCCGCTTTCTCCCAGCAGTTTGATAATGGAACTCGTATGTCATTGAACTCGTAACCATTCTCAATCATGCACTCAAACACGATCCCATTGTAGCAAACCAAATCCCCCGGTCGATAGGTCAATAGTTGGGAGTAAGGATCGGCGTTGATAAGTTCTTGGATCTCGATTGACTCTTCCCAATAAATCTTGTCGGTGGGAACCTTATAGCCACTGATAGAACGGATCACCTTATAGATATTATCCTCGTACTGGATATACGCCCCTACGGGATAGTTGATCCTTCTATCATACATCCTGATAGCCTTACCTTTCATTAACTCATTCTCAATCTCATAATTCTCCACCAGGTTCTCTAATATCGACATCTCTGCCAATTCCTCGGCTTGTATAAACTTATACTCGTTTCCCGGTTGGATTATTTGTTCCAGGGCTTCCTTGGTGATTATCTCTAAATAATCACTATCCAACAAAAATCTGTTATTTTCCATTTAGTAACTGAATTGTGGTTTAATTATTGATGTTGTTAATACGGTTCCTGTTTGTCCTCCTCGCTGGTATTTGAGCCAGCTCTTAGAAAGGAATGTACAGAGGATATAATCAAGGACATCTGTGCAGTTATGAACCAATATACCATTAGCGAAAAATTCATGCCGATCCTCTACCGTGATGTCATAGACCTTATCTATAATCCTTTCGTTAGATTTCCTTACGGATAGCTTCTTCGTCTTCTCGCATGTTACAAATGTTTTTTGTATTATCTTATCTATTTCTGCAAAGCCATCTTCTATCGTATAGAAAAGATGATCTGGGGTACAAGTGATATTTGTGTCCCCTATGGAGTAATCCTTAACCATTACGTTCTTCCCTGTTATTTCCGAGAAAGTTACTTTCTTGTATCCTTCCCTTGTCAATACGTAATCGCCAGCCTTTACATTTTCTATAGGTATTTCTCCCTCCTTAGTGGTTATCATCGTTCCAGCGGCAAAACAGTGGCCATATTTCTCATATCTTACCTTCGTCTTGGGATCTGTGACTTTTTGCTTGTTCTTTGTTCCATCCTCATTTCTGATCTGATAGACCAAATCCTCGGTCAATTTCCTACACCTTAAGTCGATATAAATATTCCATCCATCCAGACCATCGAATAACTCATTGATCCAATCAACACGGTTCTTCTGAGGGGGTTGCTTGGCTAGTATGTTCTGTTTTGGCCTTAATATGGTGTTATTCATGCAAGACTGGATAATGGTGAAATTGTTTACGCCATCCTCGGTTTGCGTGTTTCTAGCCAATCCAGCGGGATCGTCAGTCAATACCACTCCTCCGATCTGTTTTGATTCCAATAACTTATCTTTTACATACTGGGCGAACTTAGGTGTGTTATTTAGCTTGTCCTCTGGTTTTCCAAGAAATTCCTCCAAAAAATACACGTTCTTATTCTCCCAATCAATTTGTACAACCTCACATGTCATATGCGGAAATACGTTGAAGTCAAACCCTAAGATCAACGGTTTCATCGGATCATATACGTTTTCTTTTAAGTTTTGAACAAGATGCTTATCTCCGGAGAAACCTTTATACAGCGTCATGGCGTTCGCTTCTACGAAATCCCAGTTTCCATACAGAAGACGTTCCCTTGTGGCGTTATTCTTGATCTTGTTCAAAGAAGCCTCATATATTTGCCGAAAGCTCTCATCCGGATTATCAAATATGGAGAATCTGATAAATACCTCGCCATCCCTGCATTTTACGGGGTTCCCTTCCTCATCTTGCACGAACCTCTCACGCAGCCAACATGCCGCCGGGTTACAAGACAAGAACATCTTGGGTGTCTTGAATGTCTCCGATGTTTTCCAACGAATACGGGAGAACATAACATCTGCCGCTCTTTCAGATATCTCGGATGCCTCATCAACAAATACGATCGTTGCTTCCATCGAACCGAAACGGGAGAAATCCAAGTCAGCTGGAAGATCAGCCATTTCTTTCATCATGATTACGGATTCGTTCCAGAAAGTTATCGTTCCTTCTATGTTGTTTATGCAGAAATTCTCATCCTCTTTCAATCCCCATTCTTTCATCACTTTCTTAATTGTTATGAAAGTTGATTCTTTCAGGGATTTGATGGTCTTACGTGCTACCACGGCACGTATGTTTGGAAACCGCATACAACTGCTTACCAACCATGCGCTACCTATATATGAATTGTGAGTGACCAAAAAATCGTCCGTGATATACAGTTGCTCATCGCTATCAAGTGTTATACATCTACATTCTTTAGGATCGTCCAGCTCGATCACTTGTCTTATATATCTTCTATGTTCTGGGGTTATGGTTGGTTTTATCATCTTATTAAATCTCGGATCAAAAGAGAAGCGGACATAATATTTTATAACCGTACCTTTTCCCTTGCTTTTCGTGATAGTGGCTATGGCTCCTACGCTCCTTAATATATCCACTAATTGATTGGCGAACTTTTCCGATCGGCTCATGAACTCATACTTGCCGTTGTTCTTTATATTTACTTCCTTGAGCAATCCCTTAAGAAAATTTTTTCTATCCTCTAGGCTGGAGGTGACTAGGTCTTGTGGAATCTCTGTATGATTTGATCTCTTAAAATTATTAGGGTCTGGCATGATATTTCGGATATAATATCCCCAAGAGTAAGCGGTCATATAATTATCGAACTTCCCACCGAACTCTTGCTCGATCACGGTGGGAACGAAGGCAATATTTCCATGTCTAAGCCTTTTCTTTATGGTAGCAGCTACTATAAAAACTATCGTACAAGTTCCTGCATATGTTGGATATATCAAGATCAGGCATATCTATCAACCCATAATCTAGGTCTTGGTTTAGTTTTTGTCTTGCCATTATTTTACTTTTACGGTTTGTGATAAGAATGAGTTACATTTAGCGAGGAACGGTATGAAATTGGCGAGATTAACGATCGGCATAGTCCCTAACATGGTAGGTGTGGTTATTTTTGAGCACTCTGTAATAAACTCTACCATGAGATTGACAAGCTGGGTTCCCAATACCGCCGGTTCTGTAGCCCCCTCGCCAATAAATATTTGCTGTCCCTCTATCGTAACACCGGAGTTATCCAGTTTCTCATAGGAATTACCTACGCTTTCCTTTATTTGCTCTTTCCCGACTTCCATCTTTGACGATCCTACCTCGGATGTTATTTTGTCAGTGGTGATAGATGAGGTGGCTGAACCGGTCTTGTCTAGGACGGTAGATGTTATTGACGAATTGGTATACGTGGTTACGCTCTTGTTTCCATCTTCCTGTAGCTCGTTATAATCAACGCTATCGTCCGGTATTTCGCTGGTAACGCCTATATTTACCTCTTTGGTTGAGATAGTGTTGTAGGTGTCGATATGAGAGAAGGATAATATAGAGGCGTTTCCGGTACCTACGGCCCATAATACCGTAACATCTGACTTAATGGTTGGGACGATCACCTGCCCCTTGGTTAATCCGGGTATGGCGTTTATAGGTATCTCGGGTATCCTTACTGTTCCGTCCATGGAGATGAAGTCAATGGTTCCTACAGCCCCTTTGTTACCTGATGTATATTTAGCCACGAATCCATGTAATATCATCAAATTGTTCTCAGGAGCTTGTACGATCCTTCTAAGTGCCTCTGATAGTTTGTTATAATCTGCCATTATTTATCACTTAATTTGTATGGAATCTTTAATTTTTGTCTATAACCTCTTACCCCAAAAGTTGTTATCACCTCGCTTACAACATAGGTCCCGTTTCTCTCGGGATTAAGATTATCCGTCAGTCGTACCTTGCATCCGGCTTGTAATCCAAAATCACCGAAGATCGTAATATCTCCATCGATTCCGGTCTGGGATATCTCCCCGAATTTCGCTTCTGCATTCTTGATAAGAGTGTTACGGTTGACGTTATATTCATGAAAAGTACGAATGTTATAAGCAGAAAGATCGATTTTAGTGTTCTTGCCGCCATATTGGTTCGTAAGGTTGTTGTTTTTATCATATTCTGATAATAAAGTGTTCTTTAACTGGTTCTTGCTTATCTTTGTCTCATTAATCACTTGAAACTTGGATGTGTCTTTTGGGTCTCTTCTGATAGTCGCTTTAAACATGGAGTTATCCGGGTACATGGCGATAGCTTCTAACGCCATGAGCGCTGGATCTAATTTGTGGATGGACAGGTTATCCTCTGCCACGTTTTCATCAAACTCTATATCGTAGGGGGTATCCGGCATATCTTTCAGTAACGACTCAGAGGTGTTGACTGAGAAGAATGTCCTGCCTATAGCTAGATGAGGAACACCGTTATAATTTCTCATATAGCACATGATACCCCATTTCTTGAATCGATTCAATATATCGGCCACCGTGCAGCTTTGCGGGTAAATAATCTGGCCTATCTCCATGTTCATCTCTTTCGTGCTGGGATGAAGTTTTATTCCGGTACCTTTCAGTATCTTCGGCACAAATTCATTTATCTTGGTACCTTTTGTGCTGGTCTCTATCGGATCTAGGGCTGTCTGCTTTAATATATACCCCATATCCTCACACTCAAGAGTGAATGGGTTCCCAGAAATGATAGAAGTGATATATCCATCGAACATCGTTTTGAGGTTTTCGTCTATCCCGTAGCAGAGTTTTATGTTGATGCGCTTACCTCTTTTGAATAAGCTATCCTTGTCACCCACAAGTTTGACCTCTCTGGTTCCGAACTCGTCTTTCAAAGAGGATTTGATCGTGATCTGTCTCGTGAACTCCACCGTGGCTGTATTGATAAGGGTCTGGTAGGAATCTTTGATCTGGAGGTTTACAACCTCGTTGACAGTGATCTTGTTTAAGATGTGCAGTGTGTCGTTAGGATCTTCGTCTCCAATCGTGATAAGGCAATTCAGCATGCTTAAGCCATGTATTTCCATTATATCCAGTTTTGTAATTGAATAAATTGTTTGGGGTTGAACTTACGCAGGTAATCTTTTAGGCTGGCCTTGGAAACGACTTGCTCCGGGTTGGCGGCTAACCAAGCCTCACGTTTGGCGATTTCTTCTTGCATTACCTGCTTTGCAGATAATATCTCCTGTTTTTCTTTCTCCTCGAACTTTAACGCTTCCGTATTTCTCTCAAACACGGCGTTAATCGTATAGTTCTGTACGTTTGAGAAACCGATTGCTTGAGGGAGGTCATAGGATAGTATAAGAATGGTGCTAATCTCGAACATATCGAGATATGGGGATTGACATGTTATCACGTCCTTATGTTTCAATATCTTGATCAAGTCCATGACCTCTTTTGTCGGGTATACATCTTGGTAGGGACTGACTATTTTGCCGCTGATGGTAATATTATAATCTCCCCCTGATATGTATTCCTTACGGGTGAGGTCTCGGCTTTGTACCTTGGTCAGCAGGATATTTTTTCGCTCAGAGATCTTGATGATAGCGTGTCCGTCAAAAAACGTATAGTTCTCACCTTCGTCTTTAACTTGGAGCTGTATGTAATGCCTGATAGGACTTCCATCCAGACCTTTCTCTTGCAGTAGATTTACAGGTGTATTAGCTTCTACTAGTTTCTTGATATTGCTATCTCTATCGGTGAGATTATACCTGGTTTGAAGCTTATAGTCAGGTGAACCATTGACGATCTCATCCGCCATCCTTAACACCGCTTGTTTTGTTCTCCAGGTGACTATACGCTCTACGATCCTCGCTTTTTTCTGGAGATACGCCTTGGGGTTTCTTGTTCGGTCTATAAGGTTGATTCGGGGGATGTATGTAAGAAGTGACGATGGGTCCTTACCCTTGTATAACTCACCGATAACCCGTTTGATGGCATACCCCTTATAATCCCTTGGAGCCAGGGAAGGCAAGGTTTTCTTTGACAATTCACCGGTCACGTTTGCGAATATCCTAGGCTTGTTATTTTGAGGCTCCCTGATCGGTGAACCTATGATATTTAGTTTTTCCATTAGTTATATGATATTTCAAAATCCTTTATTGCGTCTATGAGTACTTGTGTCACTTTGTCCTTGAGGGTTTCCATATCTTCCCCGTTGGTTGAGTTTATGTTCACGCTACCGATGAGGGATTGGATATTGATAGTGATCACTTTGGGTTGTGTCCCTTTGGTTTTTCCTACACCACTGTAAGCTCCTCCATACCCTATATCGCCCTCACTTAAGTCTCCTTCTGTCCTGATATCCTTTGTGGTCTGGAGTTCGGACATGTTAAATAATTCTTTGATCTCCCCTAACGCCGAGATCAATGGATTCAAAAACCATCCTTTCGCACCAAGTTTTCTGAGGGAGGACATCACGGATCTGGCGGTTGTTGCGGCACCTTCCTTATCCTCGTACACGATATCTCCGGAAGGCGCTATTACATGATACCCTAGACCTTTTTGGCTAAGGTCATAACCTGTTAGGTTCTTTATGAGATTGATTGATTCGTTTTCGCTTATAGGTAGACCGCTGGCGATCTTTATTTGGAGGTTCATCAGTTCGCTTAAAGAGTCAATACCCAAGTCTATGGATTTATTCATGGCCTCGGTGAATTGCTTGGTCTTGGCTTCCGTGTCAGCGTTAAGTTGATTGATACTATTCAATACAGATACCCCTCTTGATCTTTCCTCTTCGGTAAGGTTGGCAAAAGGACCGAAGCTATATTGGTAAGCCCTTTTTTGGCTTGCCATGTCATCGATAAGGTTAGTGTAGATCGATTTGATCTTATCCTTGCCTAAGTTCTCCATACCGATAGAGGCCATGAGGTATTGGTTGGCTATTTTTGAGCCTTCTAATTGACCTCTCTCGGACATGGCTCTCATGTATTGCGGATAAACGCTACTTTCGCCATTGAACAGCATATTCATCGTTCCTAGATCGTATCCCAATGAATCATAATATTCTGTCCCTGACAAGATTTTCTTTATATTGTTCTTTCCGCTTGCGCTGTTATTATCGTTATCCTTATCCTTGAATATTGGCAATAGGTTCTCGTATTCTTTCTCTATAGCCTTGCTTACGGATTGTGTCGTTTTCCCGGCTCCATACATGCTTATTCCTAAAGACGCTAGGGCGGTAACTGCCGCTGTGACTATGGCGGGTATTCCTCCGATAGCCACTAACAAACCACCTCCAGCGGTCGCTCCTGATCCTCCGCTTATGGCGGTTGTTAATACCCCAGTTGCCTTGGCGGTATCAAGAAGACCTTTTGTCATGGAGGTTATGTAGGCTACTATATTTGATATCTTCTTTAATAATACGCCTCCAACTACAAAATGTTCCAGCCAATACCAGTTTTTTGATACCCATGTGGACACATTGATCAAGCCTTCTGTTATTGCGATCAATCCTGATGCTATATCCTTGAGCATCTTGGCTGTACCAGATTGTTGTAACAATAAGACCAAATTATCCAGCCCTTCCTTGATAACGGGACTGTAAGCCTCGAACACGTTCATCCCAGTCTCCGTGAATTGTGACGTGACTTTATCCCATTTACCCTTGATCGTTTCTTGCTTCTCAGATGCGATACGATCCGATAGGCCGGCGGCATAGACAGAGTTTTGTATCAATTCTGGGAGTTTCATCAACTCGGCGAACACGTTGTTGGCTGCGTTTCCTCCGATCTTATCGAATAGCCTGGTCAGGTCCTGTATACTGGCATCGTTAGCTTTGAGTTGTGAGAAGATATCGAACAATGACTTTAACTTGGTTTTTCCTGTTGCTTTATCTAACTCATATAATTGGATATTATATTTTTTCAAGACCTCGGTTCCTTTTTTGTAGGATTCAATAATCTTGTCATCATTGCCCGTAACGCTGTACCCGCTACCGTACCTTTCAATCCAGCGTTTGCTAGTGCGCCAATAGCAGCCGTAGCCTCGTTGAAGGATATCTTAGCCATACTCATCATAGGGGCCGCAAATTTCATGGCTTCGCCCATTTCCAATACATTGGTATTCGTGCTGGTGGTGATACTCGTGAGGACATCCGCTATCTGTGGCATTTTAGAGCTATCCAACCCGTAGGCTGTCTGGATGTTAGTCACGATATCTGCCATCCTGTCAAGAGGAGCGTCGCCGATAATAGCGAGGTTGGCGATAGGTTTTATAGAGTTGTTGATATCCTCAATATTCAAACCCGCCATACCAAGGTATTTGGCCGCCCCAGCTACTTCCGTGGTGGTAAACTTGGTATCGACACCAACCTTGCGGATATTCCTTGACATATCGGAAAATCTCTGGTTAAACGTGGTGATAGCGTTATCCGTGGAATTCAGGATACTCCGTACGGTTGTCATGATATTCTCATACTCGGCAGCATCTTTCGTGATGCTCATGGCCCCCATACCTATAGCGGCTGCTCCGATCATGTTAGGGAACGGGAAACCAGCGGCATACATTACGTCAGCCATTCCGAACAATCCCCTCGCTCCGTTCCCAAAACCACGGGCGACCCTGTTATTACCATTTTTAGGGACATAATCCCTACTATTCCCTCTCGGGGTAGAGATTATTGATCCTGTCGTGGTGCTGGTCGTTTGATTGATTTTTGTGTTGATGGTGACAGTTTTCCCTTTTATAGCATTGATCTGGGATTGAAGGGATTTTAGCTCTTTTTTTATACTACCGTCAATAGTATATTTTATCTTCTTGGGTTTGGTGCCAATGATCCTGTTAAAATTGACGAAAGCGGAGTTGATCTTTCCCAGTTCCTTTCTCAAGGTTTCTAAACTTGATATGATGGGAGGGATGGTTTTCTGTATCGTGTTTTGGAAATCACTGATACTTTTAGAAGCTTGTGCCCCGTTGATGTCTATGTTGTACCTGACGTTGTAATCCATGTTATAGGCTTTGGTTATTGTTTACTTAATAAAGAATAGCTTGAAGCGTAAAGACTTGATTAAAAAAGAAAACCCCTACTGACATCATGTCGGCAGGGGTTTAGAGAGGGGTATATAAAGTAGTTAAGAAAAAAGCCTAACAGATGATGTGGTTAAGACTTGCTTATGCAACCACAAAGCATCGTTGGCGATCAATGCGAAATCTTCATCTGAAATAGTGGATAGTTCTACGCTGGGAAAGTAATGACGGACAAGGGCTATATGTTGCCTTAGCCACTCGTCATCCCTTACTTGCCAGCGATCGAGAAATTTGCGACCTTGGCTTGGCGGGAACCAATGATATTGACCAGTTTTGTGGACAGGCCATACAAGAACAAGGAATCATCATCCACCAGTTCCTTATCTCCTTGGATAAACGTGTCATGCGCCAATGATCGGACAGCTGCGATTTCGTCTTTCTTTTGCAATTGTACGAACTTACTGAACGCGATGAAATCCGGCTCTCTGAAATAAGCGATATACACATCCTTGTCATCGTATTCGTCGCCGAACACCACGATAGGGTAGACTCTTTTGTTTTTCTTGGGTTCTTGTTTTCTGATTTCCTCTAAGGTTTTCTTGATAGTTTCTTCTTGAGCTAATGTAAGCTCTTTGCTTTCTTCTGTTTCCATAAAATTGTCTTTTTTGTTGTTTATGAAAGAATAGAAGGTCAGTGATGGAATTGTTTAATGTAAAAAAGGGCCATGTGTTATTTTTCACACGGCCCTTTGGCTTATAAATGTTTTATGTGGTTAATGTATCGATTCCTCCCGGATTAAGATCGAACTCCTTGGAAAGATCGGTATCATCTTGTTTCGCTTCCATTCCATCCTCGGAGAAGATACATTTCTGTAAGGGGTGGTCACGGTTCGTCCGTCATCTGGATGAGCGAAATGAACGATCAAGTCGAACTCTCCAAGTCCCATCAACGTACCATCCGGAGAAGCCTCTTGGAACATCACCTGGGTGGCGTAATCAAGCTCGATAGAAGCCGTGTACGTCCAGTTTCCATAACCTCGTGAGATGGGTTGTGAACCTATACCGTAATTAGACTCAACCTTTCTTTTCCGTTCCCATTTGACTGCCTTGATTCCGTAAATCGCCTCGGACGATGAGGCGAACCCGAAATAGATCTCGATCATGGACCAGTCATAAGCACGCCCATTAATAAGCGGTGTTGTACTATCTGCCATATTTGTTGTTTTTAAGCGTTAGTTAAAGCGAATCCTTCCTCAACAATGATTTTCGATGTCACGCCGACTGGAACGATTGCGTATATTATTTTTAAGGTGTCAGTCAATAGAATGTTCTGGTTG
>OLGB01005089.1_pt1 | contig 10561 bp, 5 predicted proteins | sample 1605691 | NCBI WGS metagenome assembly OLGB01 (sample SAMEA3888925, study PRJEB22519) | human gut metagenome | biome: human gut; feature: human-associated habitat; material: faeces | place: Denmark | collected 2010
TTCTATTACATCGTCGTTTTTCACACAATGGCTAGGTTTTAAAACAGACTCTAGGGATAGCAGACTGCAATTTCTCCCGGAAGCTGCGCAAGGAGCTGCCCCAGGCGGAGAAGGAGAAGATACTTGCCATCATCGAGAGGCTTTCGCGGGAGGTGGAATAATGTCCGACAAATTGGAGCCCCTGGCCGTATCCGCAATTGAAGGGGCGCGGCTGCGGGAGTGGGTGCAGAAGCAAGCCGGGCAGCAGATAGGCAGGTGTCAGGTTGGGCAGCGTACAAATTGAAAATCTTCCTGGCGAGCTGCGGGAAAAGGGTTTGTTCTGCTGCTGGCGGCGGGAGCAGCGGGAAGGGAAAGACAAGCCGACCAAGGTCCCCTATAACCCAAAGACAGGCGGCAGGGCGCAGAGCACCAACCCGGCCACCTTCTCCCCTCTAGCCATTGCAGAGGCGGCGCCGGGCCAGTACGACGGCCTTGGCGTGGGCGTGTTCAACGGCCTTGGATCCATCGACATAGACCACTGTATCAGCGAGACGGGCGAAATATCCAACATGGCCGCGGATATTATGAGCGTCATGCAAGCCTACACGGAGTATTCCCCCAGCGGGACCGGGCTGCGAATACTCTTTAAGACCATTGGTTATCAGTATGATAAAGCCCGGTATTACATCAATAATCAGAAGGCGGGCTTAGAGGTCTACATAGCTGGATGCACGAACAAGTTTGTCACCGTTACCGGGAACGCCCTTACCCCCGGCATGGACTTGGAGGAACGCGGGAAGCAGCTTCAAGCCGTGTTGGAGAAGTACATGGTCCGTCCGAGCAAGATGCCCACACCCCGGCCTGAGCCGCCTACACCCGTGGCCTTGGACGATATGGCCCTGTTACAGCGTGCCAAGCAGGGCAAGGGCGGAGCCGCGTTCGCCTCATTGTGGGCCGGGGATACATCGGGCTACCCCTCACAGTCCGAGGCTGACATTGCCCTGTGCAACGCCCTGGTATGGTGGACGAATGGAGATGCCGAGCGGGTGGATCGGCTTTTCTGTCAATCCGGTCTGATGCGTGAGAAGTGGGATCGGCCTCAGGCAGGCAGCACTTATGGCGCCATCACCCTTCAGAACGCCATCGCCGGCTGTGTTAGTGGCTATGATCCCCGGGCGCATTTTCGGCGCAAGTCGGACAAACTTACCACCGGGACTGCCGTCGGTCCGGCAACACTGGCAGGGCTTCACCCGGAGAAGAATGAGCGTTACGGCTGGAACGACATCGGCAGCGGCAATCTGTTTGCCGACTGGTACAGGGACCGCGCCCGGTACGTACCGGAGCGCAGGAAGTGGTTTGTCTATGATGGCAGGGTGTGGGTACCGGATACCGGGAATCTCCGGGTGATGGAACTGTGCAAAGAGCTGGCCGATGCGCTGACGGTTTATGCCCTGTCGATCGAGGATGAGCAGCAGCGCAGCGGATATCTGGACTTTGTGACACGTTGGCAGCGCCGCAATCACCGCGAGACCATTTTGAAAGATGCCGCTAGCGTATACCCGGTGGAGCTTTCACGTTTTGACGCCGACCCATTTTTGTTCAATTGCCTGAATGGTACGCTGGATCTCCGCACCCGTGTGTTTCATCCTCATCGGGCGGAGGATATGCTTGCTACGGTATCCGGAGTCCTGTATGACCCAAACGTCCGGTGTGAACGGTGGGAGCAGGTCGTTGACGAGGTCATGCAAGGCGACCTGGACAAAGCCGCATTTCTCCAAAAGGCGATGGGGTATGGCCTGACCAGGGATACATCGGAGGAATGTCTGTTTCTCCTCTATGGGGCTACCACCCGCAACGGAAAGGGCACGATCTCAGAGACCTATATGCGTCTTCAGGGCGGCTACGGCAGGGCAGCCACACCAGATACCATCGCACAGAAGCAGAACACGAACAGCAGCGGCCCCAGCGAGGACATTGCCCGCCTGGCCGGCGCACGGGCTGTCAATATCTCCGAACCAGGAAAGCAGATGGCGCTGTCTGCGTCATTGGTAAAAACCCTGACGGGAAATGATACCATTACGGCCCGCTTTCTCAATGAGAACTCCTTCGAGTACCGGCCTCAATTCAAGCTCTTCATCAATACCAACCACCTGCCAAAGGTGACCGATGTGACCGTATTCAGCTCCGGCCGCGTCAAGGTAATCCCTTTTGAACGTCATTTTACTGAGACGGAGCAGGACAAAGGGCTTAAACGGATGCTGGCCCGGCCCGAGAATCTCAGCGGCGTCCTCAACTGGTGCCTGGATGGGCTGTGGATGCTGCGGGAGACCGGATTTGATCCGCCCGCTGCCGTACGGAAAGCCACAGAGCAGTACCGGAAGGACAGCGATAAGATCAGCCGGTTCGTGGAGGACATGCTGACGCCGGATCTATCCGGCGAGATCCGGACCGAGGATGCATACCGGGCTTACCAGGATTGGTGTGTCCGCAACGGCCAATTTGCGGAAGCCCTGCCCACATTCCGCCAGTCTATGGAGGGTTTTGCGGAAATCCGGAAAAAACGCCCTGCCGGAGCAGGGCGGGAGACCTCAAAACGATCCTTGATTTTGGGCCTGAAATGGAAGTGTGGTCCGGTGCGGTCCACCATTTTATAGCGGTAAAAATTTTCTTAGGAATCGCGAGAGGACTATAAATTACCGGACCACACCGGACCACATTTTCGGCATCCATTGGCGTACAATGGGTTTGTGATATGGGCACCGATCCACTCGGCATTGCTGGAACAACGGATACAGCGGATGTGGGACAACGAGAGGACGGATCTGCAGGCCCGAAAAACCCCGGACGAAAAAACGCTCGCTATCGTGTGGGCGTCCGGAGAGATCGGCTTACGATTTAGGCGAACGGAGGCGGAGGATATGAGCAGGGGCGGTCAGAATCGGACCCACGGGACGGTAGAGTACTGTGACCGGCTGGACAGCTTCAGGGATGCGGCCCAGTCCGGCAGATACACCGCCGCCTGGAGCAGCGGGAACGCAATCGTGCTGACTGTGGGAGAAGACGCGGTATGGCTGGCCTATCAGGCAGGAAGGGGGGCGGTATCCGAACAGGTGGCATTATCCAAACTGCCCAACCACTATGGCGGCGCCCGCCCCTTCTTCCTTTGTCCGGGCTGCGGGCGCCGGGTGAGGTTTCTCTATCTGCGATGGGGGCGGTTTCGGTGCCGCCACTGTGCAAGGCTGAACTATCGCAGCCAGCAGACCGCCCACGATGAATTTCAGCCTTACCGGCAGGCAGTGAAGCTGCTGCGGCAGCGCTTCGGGCTGGAGGATGTGCCTTGTCCCATGGACCTGCCCCACTTCGAACCGGAGCGCCCTCACAGGATGCGGGAGGCGACCTTCTTCCGGCTCAAATGCAGGCTGTGGAGGCTCACCGATCAGTACCGCCATCGTTTTATTACCAGGGCAAAAGCGTTCCTCAGGTTAAAATAGAGCAGGGACCGCCGCAGCGGTCCCCATTGTGGAACAGATCGATTTGTCCCTGCATCTTGCACCTGTAAACCCGTTTTGCAAAGGCTGCGGGGTATTGACGCAAGAAGCAGCGGCGCTACCCCGTCCACCAGGCCCACAGTCTTGATCTCCCGGCCGGAGACGAGATGCGAGTGCCACAACAACCATGATGTGCTGAAACGAGCCTTGGAGCGGCTCTCAGCGGCTCAGACGGATATCCTGAGTAAGCGGTTCTACCACAGAAAGACGCCCCGGGAGTTCAGCACAGAGACCGGCATTCCCCCGGAACGTGTGCGGCAGCGGGAGGCACAGACCCTCCGCGCCCTGCGCTGTCCACAGATCAGCCGGAAACTGCGGGAGTATAATGATCAAAGATTTTGGAGGCCCTAAAAGGGGCTTTCTCATTGTTCGCTCGTTGTTCAATTCTCATGCTCCATCCTTGCTCCACACCCCCGGTCAAAAAAAGAGTTTAAGATTTGTCGGCTGAACTCGGGTGGGTTCATGCCTTCTGAGCGGCGCGCGCACGAGGGGGGCCATAAAGGTGTCAGCACGCCTCTTTCAGTCGGTCGCGTCCATCCCTTTGATCACGTATTCTCCTTCCCTTTTCTTCCCTTTTGTTCCTCCAAATCCGGAGTGCCCCCACACTTCCATCCCACTGGCTTTTCCAGAAGTAGATGTACGACCGGCTCTTGCTGTATTTCCGGCTGGGTCGGTTGACGCCGTAGTTCTCCGCATACTTCATCAGCCCCAAATTCCGGGGAACAAACCTGTGTTGATACAAGAAGAGTTTTAATATATAATGGAAAAGAATTAGCATGAAAGGACGCCCTGAGACTTTGCCACCCAGGACGATAACCTTTCTTTACAGGAGAAAGCGGGCGGGGATATGGCCGAGATACACGAATTGATCGACCGGGTGAGCGACCCGGAGCTGAAGGCCCAGCTTCAGGCGGCAGTGGACAAGCTGGCCAGGCAAAAGAAATTTGGCCTTGTGTTTGAGGAGCATCTGCCGGAGTGTACCCTCCTCTATGAAATCCCTGTTAAAAAGGGCCGGCAGGTGGCCCGGAAGCAGGGCGAGGTGGGCGCCCTCTATCTGGTGCTGTCCGTTACGGACGGCGTGGCCACCTGCCTGCCCAAAAGCGGCGGGGAGGCCGTCGAGCTGCCTGTGGACGAACTGGTATCCGTGGCCGAGTTTGGGGAGCCGATCTACCCCTATCTCCAGCCCATTGATGCAGTCTGCCACGCCCCGGACAGCGGCCTTTGGCATACCCTTATTGAAGCGGACAACTACCACGCCCTGCAGCTTTTAGAGTACCTCTACGCCGGAATGGTGGACTGTATCTATATCGACCCGCCCTATAACACCGGGGCCAAGGACTGGAAATACAACAACGACTATGTGGACGGCAACGACCAGTACCGCCATAGCAAGTGGCTGTCCATGATGCAGAAGCGGCTGCATCGAGCGAAAAAGCTCCTCAATCCAAACGGTTCTGTGTTGATAGTTACCATAGACGAAAAGGAATACCTACATTTGGGATGCTTACTCGAAGAAGTTTTCCCGGATGCAAACATCCAAATGGTTTCCAGTGTAATCAATCCCAAAGGTACGGCACGAACAAACGAGTTTAGCCGTGTTGATGAATATATCTACTTTGTAATGATAGGGGCTTATACGCTTTATAGGACTGGAAACGATATGCTTACACAAGATGTATCGGAAGAAATCTCTGTCCGCTGGCGAGGATTCCCACGCACGGGTAGAAAGGGGTTACGCCCTGTTAATCCGGGATCGTGGTATCCAATCTATTTCAATGTTTCCGATGACACATTTCATTCTGTCGGTGAAGCAATCTATGAAGGGGACAATATCCCGACACCGCCCGACGGCACCTATGCTATATGGCCTCCTGTGAGAAATGGGGAAGAATATAGTTGGGCGATGGTTCCGGCGACATTCCGTAGACTTTATGAGATAGGAGCTATTAAGTTCGGAAGGCCCGTGAAGGGAAAAGGTTCAGCAATATCCTATCTCACAAATAATCAGCTCAAACAAATTGAAGATGGAATCATTGAGGTGACGGGGCGGGATGCGAATGGCGCACTTATTGTGAGCTATGCAAATGCTTCAAAGACGACTGCCCCCAAAACCCAATGGAATTTGACTTCGCATGAAGCTGGCGCATACGGTACAAACATCATTAACTCAATTATCCCAGGGCGAAGATTTGCATTTCCAAAATCTCTTTACGCTGTCGCAGATGCTGTGCGTTTTTTTGTAAAAGGAAAGTCTAATGCCCTCATTGTAGACTTCTTCGCCGGGAGCGGCACCACCCTTCACGCTGTCAACCTTCTCAACGCCGAGGACGGCGGCCATCGCCGCTGTATCCTTGTGACCAACAATGAGGTGTCGGCGGACGAGGCTAAGGCCCTCACGACCCAGGGCCGCCAGCCGGGAGACCCGGAATGGGAGAAGCTGGGCATTGCCCGGTATGTGACCTGGCCCCGGACGGTGTGCAGCATCGAGGGCCACGATGTGAACGGCCAGCCACTCAAAGGAGAGTACATGGGAAGTGAACGGCCCATGTCGGACGGCTTCCCGGCCAACGCCGCCTTTTTCAAGCTGGGCTTTCTGGACAAAAACGCCGTGGCCCTGGGCAGGCAGTTCCAGAAGATGCTGCCTACCCTCTGGATGAAGGCCGGGGCCATCGGGCCCTGCCCCTCGCTGGAAGATGGACAAATCCCGTCCATGCTGATTTTGCCGGAGAATGGCTTTGCGGTGCTGACCGATGAATCGGCCTTTGAGCCGTTCGCCGCCCTGGTGAACGATACGCCAGAAATTAAGACGGTCTACCTCATTACCGACTATGAAGCGGGCTACCGGGTGATGGCCCGGAGCCTCAAGGCTCCCCGGACATACCAGCTTTACCGGGACTATCTGGACAATTTCAGGATCAATACAGGGAGGGATAGACGATGAAGGACGAGCTGTTCCCGTTCCAAAAGCGGGCCGTGGCGGAGCTGCGGATGAAGGCGGCCGAAGCTCTGGGCAGCTATCACCGCACCAAAACGCCCCAGGTCATCTCTCTCCAAGCCCCCACCGGGGCGGGCAAGACCATCATCATGGCCTCCTTTGTGGAGGAGGTCTACTTCGGCGGGGACCATTATGTGGAGCAGCCGGAGGCCATCTTTGTGTGGCTGTCCGACTCCCCGGCCCTCAACGAGCAGTCCAAAGAGAAGTTCCAGCTTCGGGCCGACAAGCTCCAGTTCAGCCAATGCGTCACCATCGAGGACGCATCCTTTGACATGGAACTGCTGGAGGACGGCAGGATCTACTTCCTCAATACGCAGAAGCTGAGCAAGGCCGGGAATCTAAGCAAGCACTCGGACAAGCGGCAGTATACCATATGGGAGACCTTGGAGAACACGGCCAGAGAGAAGTCCGACCGGCTCTATTTCATCATCGATGAGGCCCACCGGGGGATGCAGGGCAAGGAGGCAGGCAAGGCCACCTCCATCATGCAGCGCTTTTTGAAGGGCGCCCCCGACCTGGGGCTTTCCCCTATGCCGCTGGTCATCGGGATCAGCGCCACCTCCGCCCGGTTTCACCAGCTTGTGGGCGACACCACCTCCACGCTGAACAAGTGCATCGTGACGGCCAACGAGGTGCGATCCTCCGGCCTGCTGAAAGACCGCATCGTGATCACCTACCCGGACGACCCGCAAAAAACCAATGACATGGCCGTCTTGCAGGCCGCCACGGACGAGTGGAGCAAGAAATGCGCCCATTGGTATCAATACTCCTATGAGCAGCACTACGCCCTGGTCAACCCGGTCTTTGTCATTCAGGTGCTGGCGGGCCGTGGGACCACTGTTTCGGACACCAACCTGGACGATGTGATCGCCGCCATCGAGGAGCGGCTGGGGAAACGCTTTCAGGAAAACGAGGTGGTACACACCTTCGGCTCCACCGCCACGCTGACCATCAACGGGCTGACCGTCCCCCATGTGGAGCCGTCTGACATTACCGCCGACAAGCGCATCCGGGTGGTACTGTTCAAAGAGAACCTGTCTACCGGGTGGGACTGCCCCAGGGCAGAAACCATGATGTCCTTCCGCCGGGCCGAGGATGCCACCTACATTGCACAGCTTTTGGGCCGTATGGTACGGACACCCCTCCAATGCCATATCCAGGTGGACGAGTATCTGAACGATGTGCGCCTGTTCCTGCCCTACTTCAACCAGGCCACCGTCAAGGGCGTGATCGATGAGCTGCAGAATACCGAGGGTGGGGATATTCCCACGGTCATTGACGAGGAGGCCCTGGGGCGGAACAAGTATGCCATCCTGACCGTCCACACCAGGAAAAAGAAGGACGATACGCCCATTCCGGGGCAATATCAGCTGGACGGGATGGAATCTCTGGCCCAGTCTGAGCCAGCCGCCCCGACGAGTACAGCCCCGTCCCCGAGCGTGGACGAGAGACAGTCCCATCCCCAGCAGGAACCAACGCCGCTTTTCCCATCTCCTGCCAGGCCACAGACAGCGCAGCCTGTCCCGGAGGAACAGGGGGAGCAGATCTCCCTTCCCGGCGCCGCCGGGATCGACCGGGAGGCTATCATCAAGTATATCAACGAGCAGGGGCTTTTGACCTATGTTGTCCGCTCAACACGGGTAAGCGATTATTTGAAGTCCCTATTGAGTTTGGCCTCGCTCTTGACCCAGTTCAACATCTGCCCCGGCGCTTCGGACGAAGTGAAGGATGAAGTGACGGACATGATCCACACCTATGCCCAAAACCTCCGGGCCAGCGGAAGATATGACGTTTTAGCTTCTCAGGTGCTGTCCATGAAGCTGGCCGTAAAGGTCTTTGATGTGTTCGGGGACGCCCTGGACGCTGGAAGCACCTACAACGCTCTTTTGTCCGAAACCGACCTTGACCGCCAGCTCCGTATTGCCGATGCCAAGCTGGGCGGGTATGGCTTCCAGAATACCTACGGCAGACGGTTTGGGGACGAGGACGACCCCAGCGTGTATAAGATCGACTGCATCCTGTTTGCAGCAGATGATGATTGCGTTGCCTCCTTGGGCAGCTATGCGGAAAAGAAATTCCATGCGCTGAACGACACATACCGCCGGAACGTGGCAAAAAAGAGCGGCCAATGCAAGCGGGCCTACTATGAAATCGTTGCGAACGGCGATGTGGTGAGCAAGCACAGCCTCAGCTTGCCGGAGACCATTAACGTCCAGGTGGACGAGGACGGCAAAGAGTACTACGACCACCTCTACGCCGATGAAAAGGGGCTTGCCAAAATCAAGCTCAACCGCTGGGAGGCCGGCGTTTTGGAGGAGGAGGCCGCCCGGCACGGCTTCGTCTGCTGGCTCCGCAACCAACCGAAGGCAAGGTGGGCCTTGTGTATTCCCTACGAGACCGACGGCGTGACGGCGCCCATGTACCCCGACTTCCTTGTTATCCGGCAGGACGAGGAGGGAGAATATGTAATCGATGTGCTGGAGCCTCACGGAGACCAGTTTGCGGACAGCTTGGGCAAGGCCAAAGGGCTGGCCCAGTATGCCGGGGAGGAACCCGCCATTGGCCGGGTACAGCTCATCCGGCAGAGCAAAGACCCGGCTGGAAAACTGCGCTTCAAGCGTCTGGACTTCTCCCAGGGCGCCGTCCGGGATAAGGTCAAGAAGGCCATCAATACAGATGAATTAGACCACATCTTTGAAGATGAGGGGTTTTTCATTTAGGCCTTGTTTGAAAAATAAAAGTTGCACAATCCGGTGTGATTATGCAAACTATTCGCATGGGAACAAAACGTTATGAACTCACAGACAGTGAGTGGAATCAGATCAAGGATATGCTGCCACCAGAGCACCCGAAAGAAGGGAAACGCGGCCGCCCAGCAAAATGTGATAACCGCAGTGCACTGAATGGGATACTGTGGATTGCCAGAGGAGGGGCGCCGTGGAGAGAGCTTCCGGAACGATATGGCCCATGGCAGACTGTGTACAGCCGCTTTCGGAAGTGGAAGGACATGGGGATTTTTGAGGCGATCTTCAAGACTCTGTCCATAGATGCGGATTTTGAGAACATCTCAATCGACTCGACATCCTGCAAGGTACATCAAAGTGCCAATGGCGGGGAAAAAAACCGAGGATAAAGCGGTTGGCATGTCCAGAGGTGGCCGAAATACGAAGATTCATACTTTAGTGGATGGCTTAGGCAATCCACTGGCTTTCATGCTCAGTTCCGGCAACGACCATGATTCCGTCCATGCCGTTTCTTTGCTCAGCCAGGTCAACATTGAGAGAAGCAATATCCTTGGAGATAAGGCGTACGGAGCAAAGGCGATCCGAGAGTACATTGTTTCTCAGGAGGCCACCTATACAATCCCGCCAAAGAGCGATGTCAGTGATCCCTGGCCTATAGATTGGCATACCTACAGAGAGCGGCATCTGGTTGAGTGCTTTTTCCAGAAGCTCAAGTGGTTTCGCAGGATTTTCACCCGCTATGATAAGCTCGACTCCTCATTCCTTGCCTTCGTTTACATTGGCGCTATCGCCATTTTGTTGAAATGATGCAATACTCTGCAATTTTTAAAACAAGGCCTAGATTCGCATAGGTTTTCCAAAATTTTAGTTAAGACGGGGCATCGGGACACTTACCCGTCACATGGCATGGAGGTTCTTTTGGGGCAGCTTTGTGCAGAGAAGCTCCCACAAGCCATCGACACCGCCGGCAATCTGGTCGGCAGGCAACAGGTAGGCCCTTTGGGGCGCGGCATACAGATAGATTCCGTCCGGGACCCGATAAGCGGCATATAACTGCTCCCAGGAATAGAAAGCCTGTTCCCGGTCGGTAGAGACGGATACGCCGCTCTGCCCCTGAAAGACAACTGTGTATACATGCTGTGGGGTGGTTAGGCCGAGCTTTTTGACTTGGGTGCGGACCGAGAGAAAAAAGTTGAGGAAATAGGCCGCCGGCAAAAGCAGCCCAACGGCCAGCAACGTGCCGCCCAGTAAGACCGCCTGCTCGGCTTGCCCACGCAGGGCAAAGCAGACGCAAG
>OLGB01005093.1_pt1 | contig 10555 bp, 9 predicted proteins | sample 1605691 | NCBI WGS metagenome assembly OLGB01 (sample SAMEA3888925, study PRJEB22519) | human gut metagenome | biome: human gut; feature: human-associated habitat; material: faeces | place: Denmark | collected 2010
GCGTGGCATGAGCATTTCCCTTGCCGAGCTGCCCTTGGTGCTCCAGCGGCTCAGGGCCGGGGAAACCTTGGGAGAAAATGTCCCGAAGTCCGAAACGGAGGTAAGCGAATGAAGAAACGACTTTCTATGCTGGCAGCCGCTCTGTGCGCCGTGATGATGGTGGGCAGCCTGTCCGTCACGGCCTACGCCGGGGGCGGCGATGAGTACATTGAGCCTACCGAACAATGGGAGGAGCTTGATCCCGTGGAGGAAACACCTGCCCTTACCGTTGAGCCGGGAGAGGGCTTCACTGAGGATGGAAACCTTGTGACCCGTGACCTGCTCTACGACAAGCACACCAACAAGCAGTTTATCACCGTCCAGACCAGCGGCGGCAACACTTTCTATATCGTCATTGACTATGACAAGCCCGTGGACGAGGACGGCGAACAGTATCAGACCTACTTTTTCAGCATTGTGGACGAGGCCGACCTGCTGGCCGCTATGGAGGCCGCCGGGATGGAAGTCCCCGACTGTGCCTGTACGGTGAAATGTGCGGCTGGGGGCATCAACACCGATTGCCCCGTGTGCGCCGTCAATATGAGCGAGTGCGTGGGAACGAAGGCTGAGCCGGAACCTGTGGATGAGCCGGAGCCCGCCGATCCCGAGCCGGAGCAGAAAAGCAATACCGGGACGGTCCTTCTTATTCTGGCTGTTGCCCTCATCGGCGGCGGGGCCGGGTGGTATTTCAAGGTCTACCGCCCCAAGCACCAGCGGGCCGCCCAGCCCGAGGAGGACTATGGGGACGAGCTGGAGGACTATGACGATGCCCCGTCTTGGGACGAGGACGAGTCCACGGAGGATGACGCATGAGGTTTACCAACAGTCCCTATGAAAAAATGATGCAGGAGATCCGGCGCCTGAATTTAAAAACGGTCGAAGTTTCCGAACAGGTATCCCAGATGCTTTCCTGCGGGATTGAGCAGCTGGAAGAGTATGAGGTAAAGCTTCACGGGCTGATCAAAGAGGAAGAAACGGATAAAACAGAAGCTGCTGCGGATGCGCAGCAGATAAATCAGGTGATAACACAGGAACTTGCACAGCAGAAAAAAGAGCTGGATCTGCAGATTGCGGGAATGCAGGAGCTGATGGACGCACAGCTGAAAAATCTGCAGGATAGCATGGGTGTGCAGCTTTCCGGAGCAGATGAGAAACTTCTTGGTGTGGACAACAGGATTTCCGGCGTAGATGAGAAGCTACTGGGTGTAAGTGACAGACTTTCCGGCGTAGATGAGAAGCTTACGGACGTAGGCGACAGATTTTCCGGCGTAGATGAGAAACTCACCGGTGTTGACGGAGCGGTAGAAAAGCTTCTGGCAGAAAATGCACAGAGTCTTGCAATGCTTAAGGAGTGGAATGAGCAGAAGCAGCAAGGAAGCCAGACAGAAACACTGGATACGGTCAGAGCAGTAGAGGATAAGCTGGAGCATCTTTCCGGTAATATTGCGGACAATGCTATCAGACAGCACAGTCTTTTGCAGGATATGGCAGTCAATACGGAAAATGCATTGCAGGATCTGACACGGACAACAGAAGATGCCCTCCAGAATCTGCAAAATAAGCTGGAACAGCAAAAACCGGCAGATAATGCAGAGCTGATCGAGGCGACAGGTCAGATCAAGGAAATGATCGTCAATATCCGATTATATTTGGATGATGTACAGAAGCATATCGAAGATTATGTGCACAAAGAAGATGTTAAGGTTTATCGTAATGTACAGGCTGTGTTGATGGAACAGCTCAGTAATAAAACAAGAGATCTGAATGATCATATGGATGCACTTGAAAAATCCGTACAAAAAAGTAAAGGAACAAAGCCTCTGCTCGTGTTTGCGATTCTGCTTTCCGCAGCGTCTCTTACGATCCAGATCCTGCAGATGCTGGGAATTTTGTAATGGCTAAAATAGATTTTAAACCGGGTAACATGCTTTATCCGCTGCCTGCAGTGCTTGTGACTGTGGCAGATAAACAGGGAAAAACCAATATTTTTACAGTTGCATGGGCAGGAACGGTCTGTACGAATCCGCCTATGGTAAGTATTTCTGTCAGAAAAGAGCGTTTTTCGCATGCTATGTTGCTTGAGACGGGAGAATTTGTTATTAATCTGACAACAGAAAAGCTGGTGTATGCAACTGATTATTGTGGTGTGAAGAGTGGCAGGGATGTTGATAAATGTAAAGAGCTGGGACTGCACCTGCTTCAGGGAAAGGAAGTGAAAGTACCACGTCTTGCGGAGAGCCCGGTCAATATTGAATGCCGTGTCACAGAGGTAAAGGAGCTTGGCTCGCATGATATGTTTCTTGCCGAGGTGGTAGCAGTCAGCGTGGATGATGCTTATATGGATGAGAAGAATTCTTTCCATCTGGATCAGGCGGATCCGATCGTCTATTCGCATGGCACGTATTATGCCATGGGAAAAGAACTGGGGCGTTTTGGGTACAGTGTGAGAAAAAAGTCTTGACGAAGCATGTGAAAATCAGTATGATGATGACAAGAACAAAATAAAGCACAAGATAACTAGTATAATAGAATAAACAGTAATTGCCACGAAGATGTAGCATCAGGATTTTTCCTGATGCTATTTTCTTTTTTCGGAGGAAGGAAACGCTTATGGATACAATCGATAAAAATATTTCCATTAATTTAAGAAAGATCCGGAAAGAACAGAACATGAGTCTGGATATGCTCTCGGAGCGGACGCTTGTCAGCAAGAGTATGCTCGGACAGATTGAAAGAGGAGAATCCAATCCGACAATCACGACAATTGCTAAAATATGCGAAGGGTTAAGGATTGGAATTGAAGATTTGCTTTACCGGGAAAAAGATCCGATCTCACTGGTTAAAAAAGATCAATGCCGCGTGACAAGAAGTGCCCAAAGCCGTTATGCGGTCAGGCTTGTTTTTCCGTTTGACAAAGAACGGAATTTTGAAATATACACGATCAGTATTGAAGCAGGAGCACAGATGCAGCTTCCTTCCCATGGAGCGCATACGACTGAATATATTACGGTTACACAGGGAACACTGATACTACGCCATGAAAATAAGGAGCTGAAGCTGGCGTGCGGAGACTCTGCATGTCTGTGTGCGGGTGGGGAATATACGTGGCAGAATATGGGGGACGGACAGGCGCAGATGAGCGTTGTTATGACGGTGTCCTGACTTTACAATTACATAAATAACTGATAAAATGGATCTGTTATGAAAATCACGAAATACTACAGGCATGTGAAAACCACATATTGGAAGACGGCTTTTCTGATTGCATTAGCAGGTCTTTTTTTGTTGCCCTCTTATACAAAAATAGAAAAGACGGGAAATAATGTATATGAGATTACCTTGAATGGGGAACAGGTTGGAACTGTTTCCGATACAAAAGATGCAGATTCTCTTTTGTGGCAGGCGAGAAAAGAAATCGCAAAGGAGGAAGACGTACTGTTTCTGGCAGATGCAGAGCTTTCCGTGACAGGACGTGAGGCATATTTTGCACAGTTTACCGGAGAGGATGAGATCATTGCCAATATGAAAGAGGTGCTGACAGCATCTCAGATCAGCACGATCCGGCCGGCATTTACGATCAAGATCAATCAGCTTATGATCAATCTTTCCAGCGTACAGGAGGTTTCGGAAGCACTGCAGGCTGCACTTGACCAGTATCAGGAAGGGAAGCAGTTTGTCGCACAGCTCGGGCCGGATCAGACAAGAGAACTGAACGTGTTGACAGTTGAGGCAAAGAGTGCGGAAGAGAAGAAGGAAGAAGAAAAAGAAGAACAGGACAGGCCATTGGTAGCAGGCTGTACAAGGGCACTTGCCGATATGGTAAAAGATACACAGGCTGCAAAGGAACTGACCTTTGACGATTTTGACTATGGGTTGACACGGCTTTCCTATGCGGATAATGTGGAGATCGTAGAATCTTATCTTCCTGCAGATCAGATCCAGTCGTTGTCCGATGCAAAAGATCTTCTGACAAAAGAGCAGGATCAGCAGCAGATCTATGAGGTACAGCAGGGAGATACCCTTTCCGAGATCGCGATCAACTGTGACATTCCGCTGGATAAGATAATTGAGCTCAATGACAGTCTGGAGGACGAAAATTCCATGATACGTGTCGGAGAAGAACTGGTCGTTACTTCACCGGAGCCGGCACTTTCCATTGACAGGCAGGAAGAAGTCTATTACGAAGAAGATTATGAAGCAGATATCCAGTATGTTTACAATGATGACTGGTATACAACGGATACACAGATCCTGCAGCAGCCATCAGCCGGACATCGTAAGGTGGCAGCACTGAAGTCCTATCATAACAAAAAGGAAACAGAGACGGAAATACTGAAAGAAGAAGTTACGGTTGCTGCAGTTCCGAAGATCATTGAAAAAGGAACGAAGATTCCTCCGACGTATATCAAACCAATCTCCGGAGGGCGTCTGTCTTCACAGTTTGGAAGAAGAAAAGCCCCGACAAAGGGTGCATCTACCTATCATAAGGGAGTCGACTGGGCCACACCGGTTGGTACCAAGGTTGTGGCATCCAGCGCGGGAACGGTTGCCAGAGCAGGCTGGGGTAGCGGCTATGGTTACGTTGTTTATATCAATCATGCGGACGGAAGACAGACAAGATACGGGCATTTAAGCAAGGTGCTTGTACGTGTGGGAGATCAGGTCTCGCAAGGACAGAAGATTGCTCTTTCCGGAAATACCGGAAGAAGTACAGGAGCACATCTGCATTTTGAAATACTGATCGGTGGTGCTCAGGTAAATCCACTGCAGTATTTGAATTGATAAGAACGGTCGGATAGCAGCAAATACTCAATATAATCCAATATAAGGAAGCGAATGCAATGGATTTACTGAATTTTGAGGATAGAAATGCGTAAATCTGTATCAAAATAGACAATTTACAAAACTATCTGTTGTGTTATATAATTAGTAGATAAACAGGATACACTAAATTTGAGGTGTGACATGGAACAATATGTGATTAAAGGTGGAAATCCGCTGGTTGGTGAGGTGGAGATCGGCGGTGCGAAAAATGCAGCACTTGCCATCCTGGCAGCAGCAACTATGACGGATGAGACCGTTACGATAGAAAATTTACCGGATGTCAGAGATACAAATGTGTTGATGCAGGCAATGGAAGAGATTGGTGTGCATATTGACAGGATTGACAGGCATACCGTTAAGATCAATGCAGGCAGTATCAATGATCTGGTTGTAGACAATGAATATATTAAAAAGATCAGAGCTTCTTATTATTTATTGGGGGCTTTGCTTGGCAAATATAAAAAGGCAGAGGTGGCACTTCCGGGTGGGTGCAACATCGGCAGCAGACCGATTGACCAGCATTTGAAGGGATTCCGTGCACTTGGTGCCAAGGCAGATATTTCGCATGGTCATATCTGTGTGGAGACAGACAGGCTTGTCGGCAATCATATTTATATGGACGTGGTCACGGTAGGTGCTACCATTAATATCATTATGGCAGCAGCACTTGCAGAAGGGCAGACGATCATTGAGAATGCAGCGAAGGAGCCGCACGTAGTAGATGTGGCAAACTTTTTAAACAGCATGGGAGCTAATATTAAGGGCGCAGGAACGGATGTAATCCGTATCCGCGGTGTGGAAAAGCTTCATAAAACAGAATACTCCGTTATTCCGGATCAGATCGAAGCCGGTACATTCATGTTTGCAGCAGCAGCCACAAAGGGTGATGTGACAGTCAAGAATGTCATTCCAAAGCATCTGGAGTCCATCAGTGCAAAGCTGATCGAGATCGGCTGTGAGATCAAAGAGTCTGACGATGCAGTCCGTGTGGTATCTTCCAAGCCACTGACCCATACACATGTCAAGACACTTGCCTATCCGGGCTTCCCGACCGATATGCAGCCACAGATTGCTGTGACGCTGGCACTTTCAGAAGGAACCAGCATTGTAACGGAAAGCATTTTTGAAAATCGTTTCCGCTATGTGGACGAGCTGACAAAGATGGGAGCTAATATTAAGGTAGAAGGCAATACAGCCATTATTGAGGGCGTTAAGAAATATACGGGAGCCCATATTGATGCACCGGATCTCCGTGCAGGCGCGGCGCTTGTGATCGCCGGTCTTGCGGCAGAGGGCATCACGGTTGTCGATGATATCCTGTATATTGAGCGCGGCTATGAAGATTTTGATGTCAAGCTCAGAGGCTTAGGAGCTCAGATTGAAAAAGCGGCAGATGAAAAAGAAGTCCAGAAGCTGAAATTGAAAATTGGATAAAGAAAAGAAATGGGACGTTCCGAGGAACGTCCCTATTGTTTTATATAAGTGAAATTACAGCAGCCGTTCGATAGCAATATCCTTCTGCTTGGAAAGATCGACAAAGGTATCTCCGCACTTGATCATAGGGCGGGATAACTGCTGTGGATTGATGAAAACAACGTCACCTTCCTGCCCATTCGTTAAACGGACACGCTGCCCAATGTAGGTAAGGACAACGTTTTTCAGGAAGCAGAGAATGTACTCGGATTCATATTTCTGCAGCCCTTCTTTTTCAAAGATATCAATGACGGTAAAGGGGCAGAGCGGTCCGCGATACACACGCGCAGCTGTCATAGCATCATAGACATCTGCAATGCTGACGATCTTGGCGAATTTGTCGATGCGGTTTCCGGTCAGACCGAAAGGATATCCACTGCCGTCACAACGCTCGTGGTGCATAAGGGCGGCATTTTTGATGTGATCGTTGACAGGCTGGTTCTGCAGGATTTTGTAGCCCTCGATCGTATGCGTTTTGATCACGTCGTATTCCTCATTGGTCAGACGATCCGGTTTTTTGATGATCGAATCGGGAATGCAGAGCTTGCCGATATCGTGAAACAGACCACAAAGTGTCGCAAGCTCAATATCTTCCTGCGAAAAATGCAGCCAGCCGGCAAAAACATTACAGATCAGGGCAACATTCAGACAATGCGCGTAGGTAAGATCATCGTAAGCGCGCATATTGTGGAGCATGTTAAAGAAATTCACACTTCCGCCATCTGCCTGTAAGAGCTTCAGCGTATCATCCAGCATGGCTGAAACATCAATCGGAGCGCCTTTTTCCACGATATCATTGATCTGATCCTTGAAATCGACGATCGTTGTGTCGAAAGTTTCCTTAAATTTATGGAACTCCGGGCTTGCCTGAATACGTGCAGAATAAGGATCGGATATAGTTGGCTCCTGTACCTCGTTTTCCATAATGCGGATGCTCGGAACAGAATAAAATTCAAGCCGGGTAATGATCTTATCGGTCAACACAGTGCCCTTTGAGACAATTAACTGATTGCTGTAAGAATAGACATCTTCTCCAGTGACCATGCCCGGTATTAAATTGGCTATAAAAGTTCTTTTCATCCTGTCAGCCCTCGATCATAAACAATTAAAATTAGTTAAATTATACGTTTTGTACGTTTATCTGTCAATTCATGGGTGGAAAAGAAAACAGAAGAGGACTGTTTTATTTTTGCATTAAAAATCACCATGTATACACTACAAAATTTAACCGGTATGTGGTAGACTTAACACAAACAAAGCAGGCAGGAGAACGAAAGTGAACGCAGTAGAAAATTACGGAATGCGCTATTTGGAAACAAAGGATCTGGATCAATATAATGCACTGCTCCGTTATACCTTTCAGGTAACGGAGGACGAGCTGACGGCGACAGGCTGGAAGGACGAGGAGATCAAGCAGTCAAAGTTCCCGGTACTGGAGCGGGCAGATGTACTGGGCTGTTTTGATGGGGATTCCCTGATCTCGCAGTTTGCGGTCTATCCGCTGAAAATGAATATTTACGGAGAGGTTTTTCAGGTAGGGTTTGTAACGAGCGTCTGTACCTATCCGGAATACACCGGACAGGGTATTATGAAGAAGCTGATGTTTGAAAGCCTTTCTCATATGAAGAAACAGGGACGGTCGTTTGCCCTTCTCTATCCGTATTCGATCCCTTTGTATCATCATCTGGGCTGGGAGATCATTTCTAACAAGATCTCCTTTAATATCAAAGACCGGCAGATCCCGACCAAGGTAAAAGCACCGGGCTATGTACGCCGCGTGGACTGGGAGAGCACGGATTTCCATGAACTGCATTCCCATTTTGCGTCGATCACACATGGCTGTCTGTTCCGGAATGCGCTTGCATGGGAAGAATACTGGCGCTGGGATGAGGATGATACCAATGTCGCGGTTTATTATAATACGAAGGACAAGCCTTGTGGTTTTATGGTATATCTGATCAAAAATGATATCATGCATATCAAGGAAATGATCTATTTAAACAGAGAAGCGAAGAAGGGACTCTGGGAGTATATCCATGCACACGATTCCATGATCGATGAGGTACATGGCAATACCTATTTCAGTGAACCGATTGCTTTTGAAATGGATGACGGTGATATTAAGGAAACAATCCGCCCCTATGCCATGGGACGGCTGATCGACATTGAAGGTTTTCTGGAAGATTATCCATGTGATCCGGATGGCGGTACTTTATATATGGAGCTGGAGATCGAGGATAAGCTTCTGCCATGGAATAATCGTTCCTTCAGGCTCTGCTTCTCGGAAGGTGCCTGTCATCTGACGCGGGAAGAACCGGAATATAAGCTCAGTATGGAGATCGGAACGCTGACAACACTTCTCTTGGGCTATAAGACCGCAGAGCGTCTGTATGCACTGGAGCGTATTGAGGGGAAACCGGAAGCGGTAGACCGCCTCGATGATGTCCTTTTTCACAAAATACCATATATTTCAGACTACATATAGCAGGGAAGGAAACCGGGTACATACGAAGTATGTATTTAGTTGCAAACGAGTAGAAGATGATAAAAATTCCACTTGACGGCGCCTGTATTCTGCCGTATAGTAGCTATAGCAATGTAGTTACGTAGAACTTCATATTGGTAAATTTCTCTTATTCAGAGTGGTGGAGGTACAGAGGACCTGTGAAGCCACGGCAACCCCCTATCGGGAAGGTGCCAACCTGAGCGAGCTATCGAACAATAAGAGGACTTCTATGTTTATTGGTCCGCTTGTTTCAAGCGGACTTTTCTAATGTCAAAGGAGGACAAAATGGACAAACGTTTATTTACTTCAGAATCTGTTACAGAAGGACATCCTGACAAAGTCTGCGATGCCATTTCCGATGCCATTCTGGATGCATGCATGGAGCAGGATCCGATGAGCCGTGTGGCATGTGAGACATGCTGCTGTACAGGTTTTGTACTGGTAACAGGTGAGATCACAACAAAGGCACATCTGGATGTACAGAAGATCGTACGTGAAACAGTAGATGAGATCGGTTATAACCGCGGTAAGATTGGTTTTGATGCAGATACCTGCGCAGTTATGGTAGCACTGGATCAGCAGTCTGCTGATATTGCGATGGGTGTTGACAAGGCACTTGAAGCTAAGGAAAACAAAATGTCTGACGAGGAGCTGGAAGCTATTGGTGCAGGCGATCAGGGTATGATGTTCGGTTATGCTACAAACGAAACAGAAGAATATATGCCATATCCGATCAGTCTGGCACACAAACTGGCACGTCAGCTTACAAAGGTACGTAAGGATGGCACACTGCCTTACCTCCGCCCGGATGGCAAGAGCCAGGTTTCCGTAGAATATGATGAAAACGGAAAGCCGCTCCGCCTGGAAGCAGTTGTACTTTCCACACAGCATGACCCGGACGTATCGCAGGAACGGATCCATGAGGATGTCAAAAAATATGTATTTGATCCGATCCTGCCAAAGGAGCTTCTGGACGCAGATACCAAGTATTTCATTAACCCGACAGGTCGTTTCGTCATCGGTGGACCTCACGGTGATGCAGGCCTGACAGGACGTAAGATCATCGTGGATACTTACGGCGGATATGCAAGACACGGCGGTGGCGCATTCTCCGGTAAGGACTGTACAAAGGTTGATAGAAGTGCAGCATATGCAGCAAGATATGCAGCGAAGAATATCGTGGCAGCAGGTCTGGCAGAAAAATGCGAGATCCAGCTTTCTTATGCGATCGGTGTTGCACAGCCGACTTCCGTAATGGTTGATACATTCGGAACAGGCAGGCTTTCCGATGAGAAGCTTGTAGAGATCATCCGCGAGAACTTTGATCTCAGACCTGCCGGTATCATCAAGATGCTTGACCTGAGACGCCCGATCTATAAGCAGACAGCAGCTTACGGACACTTTGGCAGAGACGATCTGGATCTGCCTTGGGAGAAGCTGGACAAGGTAGATGCGCTGAAAGCATACTTGTAGAATGCAACTTTGCGCATGTGAGTATGAATTATTACTAGTATATAAAAAGGTGGAAGCAATTTCGGTTGCTTCCATCTTTTTTACTGTACAGGAAAAGCAAGCTTGCAAAGATGCGCACCTTTATTATTTTTATTGTTTGAAAACGCCGGAACGTGTATACTAATGAATAATAGCACTTTGTTTTACAGCCGGTGCAGAAAAGAGTCACATATACATATATTGGATATCTGACCGGTTACT
>OLGB01005094.1_pt1 | contig 10554 bp, 10 predicted proteins | sample 1605691 | NCBI WGS metagenome assembly OLGB01 (sample SAMEA3888925, study PRJEB22519) | human gut metagenome | biome: human gut; feature: human-associated habitat; material: faeces | place: Denmark | collected 2010
ACACCCCCGACAACAAGCCGGGGGAAATTGTCGTGACCATACCCGAAGCATTCAAGGACGACAGCGAATATGACACCGATACGAAAACCGTCAGCATGTCGCTCAAGGAAGGCAGCAGCTTCGAGATCACCACCACCAGCAACTCCGCGCTCATCATCAGCAAAACGTATGCCGGAGGCGGTATCGTGAAAGGATACGACTGGATAAGCATCTCCGACCCCGACATCACCCTCGGTGCCAACGGCATCTCTACCTATAAATATACCGCGACACTGACAAAGCCCTACCTGGCCGGACGCTACCCGAAAGCCGCCATCCGCTGTATCAGCCTGACCGACGCCTCGGAAAGCATCCTCTATGTCGAGGCCCTCTCCGTGCCGCAGCCCATCGCGACCCAACAGCCCCCGAAAACGCCGAACAACAGATCGGACAACCCCAACAACTTCGACGTGGATAAGCTCGAAGCCAGCCTCTACCGCATCACCGGCAGCACCACCCGGGTATACATCAATTGTCCCGACGGCGTGGAACCTGCCGAACACCCCGACTGGCTCGACGTCACCCCCGCATCGGTAGACGGCGCCTCCACACTCTTCCTATTGACTCTCAATAACCGCGACCTGCCCGTCGACGGCAACCAGGGCACCGTCGTGTTCTGTAACAAAAAGAAGAACGAACTGCAAACCGGTATCACCGTCAACATCATGGATGCCCCCGTGAAGACCGACTACACCGCCGTTGGCTCCGACAACACCTATACACCCGGCACGTCCGACGGCACGACTCCCGACGACCTGGCCATCCGGATAAAAGAAAACAGTTCCGCCACCGTAAAAGCCTCCTCGATCGACGGCGTAGAGGTGAAGATCGACTACCCCGAAGGAACGCCGGAATGGCTGAGCTTCACCGAAGCGACAGCCACAACCGCAACCACAACCGCAGTCGCAACCAAGGCTACTGCCTCCCTCCAGACACAGGATATCACGTTCAAGCCCATTGAAAGATCGATGGGAGGTGCCCAAAAAGCCACCGTCACCCTGGTCAATATCATCGGCGGCAAGAATTACAGCTTCACCGTCACCCCTGTCTACGCCACGCCGGTGCTGTCCGTTATCAGCACAAGCGCCCAACCGGCACAAAACACCTTCGTGGCCGGCGACGATGCCTCCACCCTGACGCTCTACCGCGTCAGCGGCTCCACCATACAACTGAAAGCCACCGCCATCGGCGGCAGCCGGGCAACCGACCCGGCAGGCGTAACCGTCAGCGGAGGCGACACCTACCAGACGGAAAACACCTACACCGTGACACTCGCCGCCGGCGCCACCTCCGGATCGTTCAACATCGTCAACAAGTCTGATCCGGCAAAGATACACACCGTCACCGTCAGTGCGCCCGACCCCACGCTGAAGCTCGACAAAACGGAGGTCACCCTGACCCCTTCGAACGGAACCGTGCAGACGCTGAAGCTGACCTCCGGCGCCGGATACAAATCGTATAGCGTTGCCTGGGGCGGCGGTACGCAATGGTTCAGCCTGCCCGCGACAGTTGCCGGCGGCACGAACGTGGATCTCAACGTGACAGCCAACACCGCCAACACCAACCCCAAGGAGGCCACCGTCACCCTGACCAATGCCGTAGACGGCGTAGCCAACGCCACCTTCAAAGTAAAGGTAGGGGCAACGGCACCTACAGTGACGAGCTACAGCAACCCCTCCATCACCACTGCCACCGCCGTTTCGGCAAACACCGGCAGCGGAACAACCATTGAGCTTTGGGCCGTCAACAACTCTTCCATCCAGGTGACGATCGACGCCATCGGAGGAAGTAGCGTATACAGCCAGACGAATGTCAACGTAACCGGAGGCAATACGACCAATCAACAGAATACTTTCACCATCACTTCCACCAACGGAAGCCAGGGCAGCTTTGTCATAGCAAACAAAGTAGCCCCCAATCTGGACAAACTGACCTTTACCGTCAAGAAGAAAGCCGATACTATCACCGCAAACAATCTATCGGTAACAGCGGCTCTCAGCGGTGCAACCAATATCTCTGTCAACAGTAGTTTCGGTTGCACGGCCAGCGTCCTCAACAATAACTGGGGTTCCGGTGGCGGAGAATGGTTTCAGTTTAATACAGCCGACGTAAATTATGGTAATAACAAGACGATACAGATCAAGCAGTTGAGCACCAACAACAACACGATCATGAAGCCTGTGACTATTCGCCTGACAAGCAAAGCTTCCGGCGGAGCCACTAAGGATATTACAGTGACACCGACGGGGTTTGTGGCACCGACGCTGTCGGCGACAAGCGGAACACTTAATGCTGTTGCTAAAAACGCTACAGTAGCCTTTACAACAACCTTTACTTTCACCAAACCTGCCGGGAGTATTGGTACAATTTCATCCAGCAATCCCGGCGTAGCCACTGTATCTGTAAGTGGAACTACTGTCACTGTTACTGCAAAAGGTAAGGGTACTGCTAACATATCCGTACCTAACGGTACAGGTGGTACAGCTTCTACTTGTAAGATAACAGTGGCTGATGCTATGTATAACGGTCAGCAGGCATGGGGATACTATGGATTTTTAATAGCTCCTGTAGATGCCGGATCAAGTTCTTGGAATAACAATTTATCTTCTATGTGTCCGAGTGGTTGGTATGTGCCCAGCGCCGATGAATGGCGTACTATTCTGGGCGGAACTTCGGGAAGTAATAAGGCAGCCGACGCAGTATTTCAAGAATACAAAGGCAAGGGCGTGTTTGCTTTGGGTACGCGCTACTGGTCGTCGACGGAGCGCAATAGTTCCAACGCGTACTTCATGGACTTCTTCAGTTCCTACGCGTCCGTGCTCAACATCGGCAAGTCTAACAGCCGTCAGGTGCGGTGCGTTTCCCGTTAGATGAAGGCGAATTGCCTTCATCATTCGATTGATTCGATTATTTGATTTATAGACAAAATTACAAGCATTATCAACCCGGCCCCGCCCCAACGGGCGGCAAGCCACAAAATTAATTAATATGGCGAATACATTAAAAGTCTGGATGGCACCCAACTCGGTGACACCCGATCCGAAAGACAAGATCTTTGTACTCGAAACCACCGGCAAAGCCGACATCCACAAGATCTATGAAGAAATGCGTGCCGAAGACACCGGACTGCGTCTCGAAACGATCGTGCACTCGGTTACCCTCTTCCAACGCGTTTGTGCCCGTTTGCTGATGAACGGCTGGCAGCTCAACACCGGACTGTTCTACGCCGTGCCCCGCCTGCTGGGACTGGCTGAAGACGGCAAATGGAACCCCGAAAGCAACAGTATCTATGTGGCTTTCTCGCAAGACAAAGTGATGCGCGAAGAGATCGCCCTGACAACGATCAGCATCCTGGGCACGAAAGCCGACGTGATGTACATCACCGGAACGGAAGACCGCAAGACCGGCCTGAAGGACGGCACCATGACACCGGGACGCAACTTCTTCGTGCGCGGAGCCAACCTCAAAGTGCTCGGTGAGGACGAGTCGGTAGGCGTCACCCTGACCAACACCACGACAAAAGCCGTAGTGAAACTCGATGACGACATGATTACGAAAAACAACCCTTCGGAACTCACGCTCCTGATCCCCGCCGACCTGGCCGACGGCGACTACCTGCTCACCGTACGCACCCAGTTCGGCGCCGGTAAGCATCAACTGAAAGAACCGCGCGAAGTTTCGGTTGACGTACATATAGGTGACGGCGGCAATAGCGACCGCCCGGAAATCGAATAATCCGGTAAATTGGTAATTGTCCCCTACCAGCGTTAGTAAGTCACCCTTACCAGCACTAGTAAGCCACTCTTACCAACACTAGTAAGTCACTCTTACCGGTACAGGATGGAGCGACTTCCCGAAAACAGATAAATATCAATTTTTCAACTAACAATATGTTTAATTTAAAACAAACGTGGAAAATCCACTCAAACTATCCCCCTTAATTCACAGCAATTTGACCCCTGTTAAATTTTTCCATTCTTCCATCCTAATCATTCTTGTTTTCTTCTTATTCTTCTTGTCAGTTATACCAGGTTCTACATTAAATTTCGTTTATAAATATAATGATTCTTTTTTACTTTTGCATTTTCGTAACGACTCTCCGAAGAGTTCTATGCGTATAGCCTGGTGTACAATTCTGTCCAGGACGGCATCGGCAATCGTCTTTTCTCCGATAACGTCATACCAATCCCTTACCGGAACCTGTGATGTTATGACGGTAGATTTTTTACCATGCCTGTCCTCTATGATGTCCATCAGGTTCATCCGTCCCTGGGAATCGAAGGGTTGTATGCCAAAATCATCCAATATGAGCATGTCCAACCTCTCGATTTTCTTAAGTTCTTGCAGGATCGTACCTTTCGCCTTGGCGACCTTAAGTATCCCCATAAGTCTGGATGTGTTGGCATATAAAACTTTATATCCTTTTTGGCAAGCCTGGAAGCCAAAAGCGGTTGCCAGATAACTCTTTCCTGTTCCGGCACTTCCGGTAATGAACAGGTCTTTGCGTTCTTTGACAAAAGTCAGGTCAGCCAAACGCCCGGTAAGATTCTTGTCCAGCCCTCTTTCCACCGAGAAGTCTATTTCTTCAATGGTGGCCTTGTATCTGAATGAGGCCTGCCGGATAGCCCTCTCCACCGCACGGTTTCTGCGGTCATCCCATTCACTCGAGATCAGCCACGAGACGAACTGGTCAGTGGTCATGCTCTCCGTCCGATGTGTCTCCAAACTTGTTTTAAAGGCATAATACATGCCTTTGAGGTTCATGCCGAACATCTTTTCCAATGTGTCTTGATTCATTTCCATATTGCGTCTGATTAGTTTATTGATAATATTCTTTTCCTCTGATATTCCCGTGGGAAGGCATTTCCTTTTCTTGCCCGGCACTGTCTTCCAGCGGAAACTCATCTTGCCGGTTGTTAAGTATGCGTTCGATGATGGGATAATTGTACAGCCCGTAGCTTGTGGCCCAACGGCAGGCATTGGTCAGTCGGGTATTGCCGACCCTGCGTGCGAAGCTAAGAATGTCCTGGCATGATTTATAGGCTTGCTCCGGATGCTTTTTCTCTTCCATCACCTGACGGATATATGCCTCCACATCCGGATGGATAGCCGCCGCCTCACGTATAAATTTGTCCGGATTCCATTCCGTGATATAGCGATGATGTGAGGCCAGGTGCTCTTTCAGGGTCGTGTACCGGCAACGGGCTCTATTACGGATATGGGAAGCGATCAGCTCGTAACCGCAATAGATGCATACCTCGCGTGAGCTATACAGCAAGATGACCTTCTTGCCTATATAACGGCAAGGCACGCTGTAGTAATGGGCGTCTTCCCCCAGGCGGACATGGCCGTTTTTCATGACGGTAGCCCTATAACGCTGTTTTAGCTCAAAGCGGATAGGGTTAAGTTTGCGCAAGGAATCCCGTTCTACCTCCTCGAACTGTTCCCGCCGGCTGCATTTACGACCTGTCAGGGGAGCGTTGTTGTGGAGTTCCAGTGCAACACGGATAGCCGCGTTCAGTGAATCCAGGTCATAAAACTCACGTTCCTGTATCTTGGGATAGATGCTGCGGTAGATTAGCTTGACCGCGCCTTCGACCAGTGCCTTGTTACGTGGCTTGTAAGCCCTGGCGGGGATTACGGTGCAACCGTAATGTTCGGCGAAGGTTGCAAAATCCTCATTCAGGATCGCCTCGTATTTACTGCTCTTGGTAACAGCGGACTTGAGGTTATCCGGGATGATGGCAGATGGAACTCCCTGGTAGTATAACAAAACGTTTTCCGAAGCACGGATCAAATCCTCCTTTTTCTGGCTCATGACCGCTTCCACATAGGTTAACTGGCTGCAGGGCAGAATCGAGACAAAAACCTCGACAGGGATGATTTCTCCCGTATCAAGATCGATGATGGAGAGTTTGTCCCCGGCAAAGTCTATGAACACTTTATCACCGGCTTTATGCTCAAGATGCATGATAAGACGGCTGCAAGCTATATGCTGCTGAATCAGAATATAGAAGCGGGTGCGTCCATAACCATCCGGATGGGAAGAGAGATACTCGCGGTGTAAAGCCTCACGCGTAACCCCTTTCTTCTGAAGCCGCTTGCAATACTCAGGCAGCAACGACTTTAGTTCTTCCATCCGCTCACTTTCGGTCTTCACTTTGGTCTTTTCGTGGAATAACTCAGAGAGTTCCTGATCTGAAAGGGACAGTATCCCTTCATAATCCAAACCACTGCGTTGAAATACCTGTAAGTATTTCTTTACCGTGTTGCGGGAGACGGTTAACATACTGCTGATACTTTTAGTCCCATGACCCTGGGAGTAACAACGTAACATTTGACGAATCTTTTCCATTCCTAATTGTTTATTGGGCATAACTGACTTTTATTTGTTTTTAACAAACAAAATAGAATTATAGGCCGGATAAACAAGAATGATGCGCAATTTCTAGGGGATCACTTTCGAGTGAATTTAAGGGGGCACTTTCGAGTGAATTTAGGGGATCACTTTAAAGTGAACGGAGGGGGGCAGCTACGAGTGAATTTTCCAGCTATGCACCTGAACGCCCGAAAGCGGAACAAAAGTATCTCACACGGGAAGAACTCGACCGCTTGATGAAAACACGCTTAGACCATCCATCCCGATACCTTACCCGTGATATGTTTTTATTTTCGGTTTTTACGGGCTTGGCGTATAGAGATGTATGTAACCTTACTCCTAAACACATAGTAAGAGCCGATGATGGTGTACTGTGGATTAGGACTACCCGACAAAAGACTGGAACGCCTTGTGATATTCCACTGTTGGAGCTACCCAAACAGATTATTGAAAAATACAAGGGTGTTGCCAAAGATGGTAAATTGCTTCCGATGCTTAGTTGTGGCAGGCTAAATAAGAACCTCAAAGTAATTGCAAAGATCTGTAATATAGACCGTAAGCTAATCTATCATGCCGGGAGACATACGTATGCCACCGAAATTAGCCTGTCGCAAGGTGTTCCAATTGAGAGTGTTAGCCGAATGTTAGGACACCGTGATTTGCGTTCTACGCAGATTTATGCCAAAATCACGGAACACAAGATAGCCGAAGATATGCAAAAGGCTGAATCTCGTATTGAGGATAAATTTCAAGTAATATTATAAACGCATAACATTATGACAATGAAGATAAAAACAAGAAGCACGTTCGCTGTGCTGTTCTATATTGACAAATCTAAAGCAAAGAAAAAGAGTAAAGGGCTATGTATCATTACTGGGCGTATCACCATAGATACGCAGATAGCCCGTTTTAGCACGAAGATGAATGTAGCTCCCGAAATGTGGGATGCTCAAACTGGACGGGCTATTGGAAAAGGTAAAGAAGTTACCAAAATAAACCGTACTCTTGATAATTTGAAACAGGAGATACAGAGCCATTACGACCGTTTGGTATTGGAAGATGGGTATGTTACTGCCGAAGCGGTTAAAAATGCTCTAAATGGTATCGGGGAAAAGGCTACCGGATTATTGGAACTATTCAGAGAACACAACGAAGAATTTAAACTTCGGGTGGGTGTAAACCGTGTAAAGGACACCTACGAACAATATCTACACTCTTACAGGGTACTGGAAAATTTCTTATGGGTGCGATTCCAATTAAAAGACATTGCATTGAATCAGCTTACCCACAGCTTTATTGATGCTTACGATTTTCATTTGAGGGTAGATAAGCGAATGAACGGTAATACGATCTTGAATCACACTACCCCACTGCGGAAAATGGTTCGTAGAGCCATTAGCCAAAACATTATCAAGCGTGACCCGTTTATCAACTACGTTGCTGAAAAGCCATTAAAGCAGCGTAGGCACTTGACAATGGATGAATTTCAAAAGTTACTCACTACACCCATAACCGAAAAACATCTTGAACGGTGTCGGGATATGTTCCTGTTTGCTTGTTTTAGTGGGATGGCGTATGCCGATGTGCTTAACCTCTCGGAGAAGCATATCACAAAGGACAATAACGGTATCATGTGGATAAAGATTGAACGGCAGAAAACTAAAAGCGAGTGTAGGATCAGGCTGTTAAGCGTCCCTATTCAGATTATGGAGAAGTATAAGCACGAACGGACGGATGATAAGATTTTCAAGTTAAAGACGTTGAAAACCATTGATGAAAATTTAAAAACCATCGCTCAAAAATGCGGTATTGAAAGCCGACTTTGTTATCATATGGGGAGATATACGTATGCCACCCAAGTGTGTATATCACAGGGCATTCCAATTGAAACACTCGGCAAAATGATGGGACACCGCTCGGTTCAGACTACCCAAATTTATGCCAAAATCACGAACCAAAAGGTAAATGAGGATATGAAAATTCTATCTACTCGCATTGAAAATCGCTACGAGTTACCGAAAGATAATGTACCAGAAGATTTTGGAAGAAATCAGTATTATAAGTGATTTTATATCAAATAGAGAAATAGAACACTGAAACCATGTATTCTATTTCTCTAATTCTTTTAACTCATCTCTGAATAACCCTTCAAAATACAGCAAATTCTCTGATTTAATAACCATTCCAAGGTTGTTAGGAACACTTGAAATAGAAACAGGAGTTAGAGCTCTATCTTCAACTTGTATTTCACCTTTTACGAAATGTTGAGGACCTGCATACAATATTCCTAAAAGCAAGATTCTTCTTTGTCCAAGATTAAACTGTTTTCCATCAAAATAGCCTATTTCATTATAAATAAATACTGGGGAGCCACTCGATCCGGGAAAACATGCAGCATCTATTAGAAACTCCTTATTACCCATATAGTCGCGATTTGGATGAGTCGCAGTAATACCTTTTCTGAATATTGGCTTGTTGTTAAGAGCATCCCAAATGCCATTCGGATATCCTACCATAACAATATCTTCCATTGATTGAAATTCATTTTTGTGATTTTCCTGTGGCAAAAGAGAATCATCTAAAGCAGTATAAAAAGGATTTATACCTTTCCCCTTTAATATCATAATGATATTAGCAATAGGCATTGCACATAAATCAATCTTTGGATCTGGATGTAGTTTCCACGGTTTTTGAAAATCGGGGATGTTAACCTTATGTTGTAATGTATCTATGGGATTTCCTGAATTGTCTGCGAGAGAAAAAGTTAGAGTACAAGAAATAGCATCTCTGATAACGTGCTTATTGGTAATAATTGCCGGACAACATGACATCCCTTCTCTACAAAAATTGAAAAAGAAACCTGTCCCTGTTGATTGTTGACCATTAGAGGTTATACATTCGATTCTAATGGTAGAATACGAGATTAGATCAGATATAGAATTAGATATAGACATATTTTATCGTTTTAATCTTGATAAAACAAAGATATACATAAAACATGAATTCAGAAGTATATTGTTTGATCTTTCCTTAAAATTATATCATCCACTAATCTATCTCTCAATAAATTATGTTTATTCATTTCACAATTCCCGATTCTTTATACAAAATCTTTCCTTTCAGTCTGATAAACGGTATTTTACCCATGTCCCTCCAATTTTGGAGGGTACGGGAAGATATGCGCAAGAGTTGGCAGACCTCTCGGTTGGTGAGATACTTTTCACCGTTCAGGTGTGGAGTACGATTTTGTAGGGTTTGTTTAATGATGGCTGATAGTTCGTCTAAAGTCGTAAAGAACGAGCCGATTTGCGGAGATTTGTTGTCAAGTATATCCATGATTCATTGATTGTTAGTTTCTCATATAATCGCCCATCGTGGCGATGGTTAGCATATCCAACCTTTGGCAGTAGGTAATCGAAGCCCGTTTACCATTGAGGTACGCAAAATAGCTCTGTTCGTCCTCCTGAATCTCATAAGTTGCAGGACTTGCCTGTTTGGTGGTTTCGTTCATATAGATGATGCTTAACTGGTGGCTCTCACCGTTCCGGTGAATCATCACGGTAAGATTTAGGTTTATACTCTCCCAGTTGCCAACCAGTATATCCAAATCAAAAAGTTCTCTTTCCATAGTCGTTATTTCTTGATTTGTTGCTGATTGATAAATTGTTCAATGTCGGCAACCTTGTAATAACACTTACGTCCGATTTGAAAAAAGGGTAAAACTCCGGTATCTCGGTAAGTTTGCAGGGTACGAGGTGAGATTTTAAGCAGTTCGCAAACCTGCTTGTTGTCTAACCAATTTTCATTACTGCGGTTCTGTCCGCAAAGTGCGTTTACCTGTTTGGCAAAATCCTCAAACCGCTGCATCATCTGTTCAAAGGTTCTTTTTTCGATAGTTACAATTTCCATATCAATGTTGTTTTAGATTGTTATAAACTCCTGTCATTACAATGATTTGCAGCAAAGAAAGAGATAAAAACAACCGCTTTGAGAAATCGTGTATGCAGTGGACTGAACTGGCTGCCATTGGCTACACCACCACACCCCGAAAACTTATTTTTTTCTCTGATAAATATTACTTATACAATACTTCGGTAAATTTTTACCGAAAAATTAAAAGTTAAACAATAGAACCG
>OLGB01005096.1_pt1 | contig 10550 bp, 8 predicted proteins | sample 1605691 | NCBI WGS metagenome assembly OLGB01 (sample SAMEA3888925, study PRJEB22519) | human gut metagenome | biome: human gut; feature: human-associated habitat; material: faeces | place: Denmark | collected 2010
CAAGCCCCCCGCCGGGCACCGCCAACACCCGCCGAGCCGGCGAGGCTGGGGCAAGCCCCCCGCCGGGTGCCGCCAACGCCCACCGAGCCGGCGAGGTTGGGGCAAGCCCCCCGCGGGCACCGCAGCGGCAGGATAAGCCGGTGCCGCGCAGGGCACCCCCTATCCCCCAAAACAGGCAAATAAGATTTTCCGGACATTCCGGCAACGTTCACACAATGGTTACATTGTTGTGGTATACTACAGGATGCATGATTTTACCTTCACGCCGGCAGACCATGCCGGCAACCCTCCGCCGGTGAGGAAACAGAGCGCGGGAGACCGCCCCCGCAGGAAAGGAAAATCCCCTATGATAAAGCTTGAACATCTGGTAAAGAATTACGGGACTCTGTGCGCCGTGGATGACGTGTCGCTGGAGATCGGAACGGGCGAGGTGGTCGGACTGCTGGGACCCAACGGTGCCGGCAAATCCACGACCATGAATATCCTGACAGGATGCCTGTCCAGCACGTCCGGACGCGTCATCGTGCAGGGAATTGACGTGCTGGCTGACCCGCTGGGCGCCAAAAGACTGATCGGATACCTGCCGGAACAGCCGCCCCTGTATCTCGACATGACCGTGGACGAGTACCTCGGCTTCAATTACGACATCAAGGGAAGCCGACTGCCCCGCGAGGCGCACCTTGCCGAGGTATGCGAGGTCGTGCATATCGGCGATGTCCGCCGGCATGGGAGCGCGGCAGCGGATGGTCTTTTCCATCTTTTCGTTATAGGGGTTCAGCCGTTCATTCATCTGAGTCATCCTCCTTCACGATGGTTCCGATATTTTTGCCTTCGATCGCGGCCAGGATGTTGTCCGGGTCGGCGAGGCTGAATACAAGGACGGGAATCCGGTTGTCACGGCACATCGCGGCGGCCGTGCTGTCCATCACGCCCAGCCCCTTCTCCAGCACCTCCTGGAAGGAAACGTTGTCATACCGCACGGCGGTGTCGAACTTGTTGGGGTCGCAGTCGTAAACGCCGTCCACCATCGTCGCCTTGAACATTACATCGGCGCTCACCTCTACGGCGCGCAGGGCGGTAGCCGTATCGGTAGAGAAGAAGGGGTTGCCGGTGCCGCCGCCGAACACAGCGATCTTGCCCTCGTCCATGGCGCGCAGAGCATCCTTGCGGGTAAAGGCAGGTGCCACCTGCGGCATGGTGATCGAGGTGAACACCTCAGTGGGCACGCCCAGCTGCTCCAGCTTATCAGAGACAGCCAGTGCGTTCATCACCGTAGCCAGCATACCGATCTTATCAGCCAGCGTGCGCTCCATCTTACCGCTGGAGCGGCCGCGCCAGAAGTTGCCGCCGCCTACCACGATGCCGATCTGCACGCCAAGCTCGTGCGCCTTCTTCACGCCGCCGCAAATGGCGTCCATGGTGGGCTCGTCAAAGCCCATGCCCTTTTCGCCGCCCAGCGCCTCGCCGCTGATCTTCAGAAGGATACGCTTATATTTCAATGCCATAATCCAAACACCACCTGTTTTATCTTTCGCCGGGTAGCCCGGCATTTTTACTATACTATATTTTACAATAAAACTCCCACAATGTAAACAGTCAAACGCGCCGTTCTTCGCAAAGCTTTTGTGAACGAATGCGCAGCGCCCGCAAAGCCTGCTTTTGTTCCGGGGGGATGCGGTAGCTTTCCACCGCTTTCTGAATGGTCTTGTTGTGCGTCCACACGTCCAGCCGCTTTTCGGTCAGCCACGGCAGTGCCGCTGCCGGCTGCTTTGCCAGTGCAGTGGCAAAATACCACGCCCGCATCATATTGACATAGTATTCCTCGCTGTGCACCGCCGCCACCCAAGCCAGATATTCCGGGCTGAAGGCATCATCCAGATAATACCGCATCAGCATCCCGATACCGTAGCGCACGGTATACACTTGGTCAGAGCCCAGCCAGCGCCGGATAGCGGTCAGCAGTTCCGGCTTATGCTGCGCAAACACCTTGGGGCTGAAGCTATCGCAGACTGCCCAGTTATCCACATAGGGCAAAAAGCGCTCAGTTGCCGCCAGCGCTGTGCCGAAATCCCGGACAGACTCCAGCAGAAAGGCGTGGAGAGCGTTTTCTTCATAATAAAAATGCGGCAGATCTTGCACAAACACCTCCGCTTCCGGGGTATCTGTCAGCTGCTTTGCCAGCTTGCGCAGCAGCGGCACCCGCACCCCGATCACCGTTTCCGGTGGCAGGGTGGGCATCAGGCGGCTGTTAAAGATCTGATATTCCTTATCCTGCAGCGCAAACAGCTGCGCACGGATCACATCCACTTCCGGCATTTTGTCACTTCCCTTCTGCACCATTGTACCAGATGGGAAGGAAAATGCAAAGAGAAAAGGCTCCACCTTTTCAGATGAAGCCTCGCGTTATCCTATACTTTTTATAATTGTATGTCCATCCCTGTTTATATTGGCTGTTTACCCCACCCGCTGCCGCTTATCCAGCCGCATCTTATCGGCTATCATCGCGATAAACTCGCTGTTGGTAGGTTTGCCGCGCAGGTTATGGATGGTATAGCCGAAGTAGCTGTTGAGGGTATCTACGTCTCCCCGGTCCCACGCCACCTCGATGGCGTGGCGGATGGCGCGTTCCACCCGGCTGGCGGTAGTGCCGTTTTTCTTGGCGATTTCCGGGTACAGGCGCTTGGTCACAGCGTTGATGTACTCCGGCTCGTTCATGGTGAGCAGGATGGCATCCCGCAGGAACTGGTAGCCTTTGATGTGGGCAGGGACGCCGATCTGATGCAGAATGTCCGTGACCTTCAGCTCGTCGCTGTCCACGCTGGCCGTGATAAGCCGCTTCTGGTGGCCGTGGGCGACTTTGAGCACTCGGCTGGCAAGGACATTCTCGTCGAAGGGTTTGACAAAATAGTAGGCGAAGCCCTCATCCAGCAGCTCCTGGACCATTTCCTCGCTCTGGAAGGCGCCGGTGACGAAAAACGTGGTGTGCGTTTCGCCGGCGGCTACATATTTCTGCTTGACGGCCAGAGCATCCAGCCCGGGCATGAAGGCATCCAGCAAAACCACCTGCGGCCGCACCACAAGCATCTTCTGCAGAACCTGAAGGCCGTCTTTTTCCACGACGGTCACTTCTACGCCTTTTTGCTCCAGTGCCTCCCGGCAGGCTGCCGTAACATCCGCACTGGTATCCGACATCAAAAATCTTACTTTATCCATCGTACTATCCTCCAATGTGTGCAGTTCCCTTTACAGTCTAGATTTTACCATATTTTACCATGGATTGCAACAGGAAATTTTTACATTTTCTGGAATTTTCGTAAAAATCTTCTCGTTCATTCTGCGGTCTGCGCTTCGGCACCGTTTTGAACGGCGTTTTTTGTCTGTTCGAGCATCGTCTGGGCGAAAATTCCGTAGCCTCGGGTGGGGTCATTGACCAGAACATGGGTCACAGCACCCACGAGGCGCCCATTTTGGAGGATGGGGCTTCCACTCATGCCCTGCACGATGCCGCCGGTCGCAGACAGAAGCAAAGGATCAGTCACCCGGATGACCAGATTCCGGCGGGGGTCGGCGTCGCTGACCCGCTCGATCCGGATGCGGTATGCGCGGGGCGTTTCCCCCTCGATGGTGGCCCATATCTCAGCGGGACCGGTGACGACTTCCTGTGCGAACGCGATCTCCCGCAGCTGGCCCGAGAAGTGGGTGCGCGTCGTGCCGTAGACGCCGTTCTCGCCGTTGATGCGGATGGTGCCGATGGCGTGGGCGCTCAGGAAATGGCCCTTTAGCTCACCGGGGCTTCCGGCCGTTCCGGCACTGCAGCCGGTTATCTCGCAGGGAACGATCTCGCCGCTGCGCAGGGCGACGCTTTCGCCGGTGTCACTGTCGCTGATGGGGTGGCCCAGTCCCGCAAATACGCCGAGCTCCTCGTCAACAAAGGTCAGTGTACCCACCCCGGCGGAGGAATCCCGCACCCACATCCCGGCCCGCCACTGCCCGGCGGCACCGTCCCACACTGGGGTCAGGGTAGTCAGCTTCTGCTCACCGCTGCGGATATACACGACCTCCACGGACTGCCCCTCGGCAGCGTCCAGGGCTTCCTTTACGGCGTCATTGCTCTCGGTGCGGGTCTGCCCGATGCAGATGACCCGGTCGCCGAGGCGAAGCCCGGCCTCCTTGGCGGGATTCGATGTCCCGCCGCCAGCCTGCCCGATCTCCGAAAATCCCACGATGAGCGCCCCTTCGGAGAACATCTTGACGCCGAAGGGTGTACCGCAGACGGTCACTCTGGGCCGCTCTGTCACCACCGCCCGGATGGTCTTGATGGGGAGCCACCCGCCCAGCGTCAGCGTCGTCTGGTAGCTGCCCACCGCCCGGGTACTGGCAACATTCCGGCTTCCATGGCCGCGCTGCGGCTCGACCCATGCAAAGCGGGGGAGATATAAGGCTTGTCCCGGCTCCAGATAGACCCGGTCCGGCAGACAGCTGTACAGCCAGCCCAAAGCTGCCGCAAGAGCCAGCAGCAGATATGCCGCCGCAAGCTTTGCCCGCTGCATTCTCTTCACGCCCATGGCCTCCCTCGCTGTTTTTGGGGTTATTATGCGGACGCAAAGAGGGAATTATCCTTCGGCAGTTGACTTTTGCGGCGAATCTTGCTACTATAAATAAAGTTTCCGTGCGGGAGTGGCGGAATGGCAGACGCGCTGGTTTTAGGCACCAGTTCCTTGTGAGTGAGGGTTCAAGTCCCTTCTTCTGCACCAGCTAAAAGACCCGCAGCAGCCCTGAAAGGTTCAGGTGCGGCCTGCGGGTCTTTTGCTTTTTATGTGCGCTGAAAAGCGGCAGAGAAAAATGGCACGAATCGCCCTTTAAATGACACGAAACGCCCCGGGAATGTGTTGACCGGCTTTTTTCAGAATGGTATAATTTTAAGGGAAAGGTGTCATTTTATGCGGAAACTGACACACGGTATTTGTGCATATTTTAAAGCTTTGTGCGCATGGCTTTGATGTAAGGATCAGGGAAAGCGTATGCGGGAAGAAACTTGGCTGAGGGGCAGTCAGGGGGAAACGACCATATGAAGAAGAAACGAAAAAATATCCTGCTCATAGCGGGGATGCTGCTGGCACTGCTGGTCGGCATCCTTGTTTACACTGATTATACGCAGGAGCAGATCTATCAGGAAAGCACGGAAAACCTGCTTTCCACCTATGGGCAGTCTGCCAAGACCTTTACCATGTTTGCCCAGCGCAACTGGAACATCCTGACCGACTGGGACAGCTACCTGGGCACCCTTGCGGAGCGGGGAGAGCAGGAGGGACAGTGGCAGGAGTATATCGCCCAAAAGGCTACATGGCAGTACACGGATTTTTACCTGTTCAACGAGCAGTGCGAGTTTTGGACCACCGCCGGGCGGCAGGGCACGGCAGAGCATATGAGGGCGGCTTTTGAGGAGCTGTATACTGCAAACGAGCCGGTGATCACCAGCTACACCTCCAGTCAGGGCATCCGTAAGATCATGTTTGCCATGCCTATGGAACAGCCCTTGCAGCTGGGTGACACTACCTATACGGCGCTGGCGGTCAGCTACGACAACGCCGTGCTGGAAAAGCTGCTGGGCAGCATGGTCTATGAGGGACAGAGCGATTGCTATATCGTGCGCTCAAACGGCGATGTGGTGCTTTCCACCGAGACAAAGACCGAGATCCCCGAGCAGATGACTAACCTTTTTGACTATCTGAGCCAGAACGCCAAGGTGGATCAGCCTTACTTTGACACCATGGTGCAGACCCTGCCGCAGGGCGGCGAGGGCTGTGCGCTGTACACCTTGAATAAACAGAGCTATTACCTGATCTATCAGCCGCTGGGCATTCTGGATTGGGGCATCATCGGCATCGTGCCCACCGGGGTGGTGGATGCCGGGATGCGCCGGGTGCAAAACGCTACCATTTTAGTCATTGCGCTGCTAGGGCTTCTGATCATGGCAGGCGTGGTAAAGATCCAGCGTGACGCCGAGCGCAACCGCCGCAGGGAGCTGGAGCGCCGCCGGGAAAAGAGTGATATGATGTTTGCGGGCATGGCGCGCGTTGTGGAGCGTTTTGCAGTGTGCGATCTGGACCGTGACCGCTACCAGTACCATGAGCGGCGCGGAGAGCCACTGTACCCGCCGGAGGGTTCTTACCAGCAGATGCTGGAGCGGATATCGCGCAAGTATGTGGTGCTGACCGACAGCGAAAACGCCAAGATCCCCCAGATGCTGGCCCCGGAGAACCTGCGCAGGCAGATCAAAACGGACAACGACTCCCTCAAGCTCGAATACGCCGCCCGCGATAAGAGTGCATTTTTCATGATGACGGTGGTTCCCATGGCGTGGAAGGGCGACCGCCTGACCCGCGTGATGATGATCGTGCAGGATATGGGAGAGCAGCACCTGCTGCAAAGCCTTGCCAACACCGATGGCCTGACCGGCCTGCTGAACAAGCGCTATTTTGACCGGGTGCTGACAGTGCTGGAACAGCACTGCCAGCCCTTTGCGCTGTTCTATATGGACTTGGACCGCTTCAAGCCGGTCAACGATACCTACGGTCATGATGTGGGCGATGAGCTGCTGAAGGGCGTTGCCCAGCGGCTGCAGGGATGCATCCGCAGCCGGGACTACGCCTTCCGTCTGGGCGGCGACGAGTTCGCCCTGCTGCTGCTCGGTTCGATGACGCAGGAGACTTGCGCCCGCAAGATGGACATGATCTGTGAGATGATCGCCGTGCCCTACGAGATCGACGGTAACGCCGTAAGCGTAGGTGCCAGCTGCGGCTATGCCTTGTACCCCGCCGAAAGCATTGATGTACAGCAGGTGTGCTACATCGCCGATCAGCGGATGTACGAGAATAAGCAGAAAAACCACGCCAGACAGGACGGCACGGAAGGCATTTAAAATTGTCTTACACAAAGCAAGGCCGCAGCACGGTATTTGTGCTGCGGCCTTGCCCGTTATATTATGCTGTTACAGATGCAGCATATCCCGCTGGGCGGCAGCGCGGTAGCGCAGCGCAGCGGCGATAAAGCCCTTGAACAGGGGATGTGCGCGGTTGGGGCGGCTCTTGAACTCGGGGTGGAACTGTGCGCCGAGGTGGAAGTCACGGCCCGGCAGCTCCACGGTCTCCACAAGGCGGCCGTCGGGGCTGGTGCCGGAGATGACCAGACCGGCGTCCTGCATCTCCTGACGGTAGTCGTTGTTGAACTCGTAGCGGTGGCGGTGGCGCTCCCAGATCTCGCTCTGGCCGTAGCACTCGGCCATCTTGGTGCCGGGCAGGACGGTGCAGGGGTACTTGCCCAGACGCATGGTGCCGCCCTTGGGGATGTTGCCCTGCTGGTCGGCCATCAGGTCGATGACGTTGTGATGACCCTCGGGGGTGAACTCGCTGGAGTTGGCGTCGGCGTAGCCCAGAACGTGGCGGGCGAACTCCATGACCATGATCTGCATACCGAGGCAGATGCCAAAGTAGGGAACATCGTTCTCGCGGGCGTACTGTGCGGCCTGTATCATGCCTTCGATGCCGCGGTCGCCGAAGCCGCCGGGGACGATGATGCCGTCCACGTCCGCAAAGGCTTCCCTGCAGGCTGCCTGGTCGGGCAGGTCCTCGCTCTCGACCCACTTGATCTCCACCTGACTGTCGTTTTCGAAGCCGGCGTGGTAGAGGCTTTCCATGACGGACAGATAGGCGTCATGCAGCTTGACGTACTTGCCCACCAGCGCGATGGTGCAGGTCTTGCTGCGGGTGGCGATGCGGCTCACCACCTGCTTCCACTCGGTCAGGTCGGCGGGGGGCACGTCCAGCTTGAGCTTGTCCACCACCACGTCGTCCAGACCGTTGGTGTGCAGCATCAGCGGGCACTGGTACAGGCTGGGCATGGTCAGGTTCTCGATGACACACTCCGGCTTCACGTTGCAGAAGGTGCTGATCTTGCGGCGGATGTCGGTGCCCACGCTGCCGTCGGCGCGCAGGATGATGATGTCCGGGTTGACGCCCATGCCCTGCAGCTCCTTGACCGAGTGCTGGGCGGGCTTGGACTTGTACTCGTTGGAGCCGGAGATGTAGGGCACCAGCACCACATGGATGAAGCAGCAGTTGTCGCGGCCCTGCTCCAGGCCCACCTGCCGGATGGCCTCCAGGAAGGGCTGGCTCTCGATGTCGCCGGTGGTGCCGCCGATCTCGGTAATGACCACGTCCGCCTCGGTGGAGGAGGCCAGATTGTAGATGTAGCTCTTGATCTCGTTGGTGATGTGGGGGATGATCTGGACGGTCTGGCCCAGATAGGCACCCTGACGCTCCTTGTTCAGCACGTTCCAGTACACCTTGCCGGTGGTCAGGTTGGAGTACTTGTTCAGGTTCTCGTCGATGAAGCGCTCGTAGTGGCCCAGGTCCAGGTCGGTCTCGGTGCCGTCGTCGGTGACGAACACCTCACCGTGCTGCAGGGGGCTCATGGTGCCGGGGTCCACGTTGACGTAGGGGTCCAGCTTCTGGCTGGCCACCTTCAGGCCGCGGCACTTGAGCAGGCGGCCCAGCGAGGCGGCGGTGATGCCCTTGCCCAGGCCGGACACGACACCGCCGGTGACGAAGATATACTTGGTTTGCTTTTCTGCCATAAAAATACTTCCTCCTCTATAGGATTCCAGACGAAATAAGATTCAGAATACGTTTTCCCAATCCAGTATTATACACCCACATCCTCATAAGAATCAAGGATTTCCTGCGCGATCTCGGTGCGGTCGCGGCGGGTGTCCATGGCCAGCTTTTCAATGCGGCGGTGGGCCTCGGCCTCGGTGAGGTGCGCGTGCTCCACCAGGCAGCACTTGGCCCGGCTCACCAGACGGATCTGGGAAATTTTGTCCTGCAGGCGGGCGTTCTCCTGCCGCAGGCGCTGCAGGCGGTGGTTGCTGGCGGCGGCCATGTGCATGGCCTGCACAAATAAGGTGTTGCTGAAGGGCTTGCTCAGCAGCAGCACCCCCTGCTCGTTCAGGGGGGCCAGCAGCTGTTCGGCCTGTGCGGCCTTGACCAGAAACACCACGCCCGCGTCGGTGCCGGCCACGGCATCCATGCACAGCTCGTGCCCGAACTCGTCGGGCAGGGGGGCGTTGACCACGATCAGGTCAAAGTCGGCGTCCGGCATCCTGCGCCGGGCCTCGGCCCCGCTGGGCAGGATCACCGGCCGGGCATAGCCCATCTCGGCCAGCCGGGCGGCGATGTACTCGTTGGAGCTGGCACCGGCGCTTACAATGAGTGCGCGTCCCATACGTTCCGCTCCTTTCTCCTACGCATGTTCCTGCAGGGGTCAGATGGCGTTGAAGTAGTGGATGCGCTCGTACTCCGCCGGGTCGGCGGCGGCGCGCAGGGCCTCGCACCGGGCACGCTCCTCGGCAAAGTAGCGGCGGCTCAGCTCCTCCGGCAGCACCTTGTGCAAAAAGTCGCTTTCCTCGGCGATGGCCACGGCCTCTTCCAGCGTGGCGGGCAGCATTTCCAGCCCAAGGCCCTCGGCCTCGCCGGGGCGGAACAGGTTCTTGTTGACCGGCGGCTGCAGCACCATGCGGTGTTCGATGCCGTCCAGACCGGCGGCCAGCACCAGACCGATGGCCAGATACGGGTTGCAGGCGGGGTCCGGGCTGCGCAGCTCCATGCGGCAGTTGTCGCCCTTCACCTGGGGGATGCGCACCAGCTGGCTGCGGTTCTGGCGGCTCCAGCTCACATAGCGGGGGGCCTCGTCGCAGCCAAAGCGCTGGTAGCTGTTGGGCAGGGGATTGGTGAACACGGTCAGCTCCCGGCTGTGTGCCAACACACCTGCCATAAAGCTGCCGGCTACGCTGTCCGGGGCAATATCGCCCTCAAACAGGTTTTTGCCGTCCATGTAAAGCGAAAGGTTGATGTGCAGCCCGCTGCCGGCCTGCTGGGGCAGGGGCTTGGGCAGAAAGCTGGCGTGCAGACCGTTGCGCATGGCAATGGCACGGACGATCTGCTTAAAGGTCATCACGTTGTCGGCGGTTTTCAGCGGTCCTGCGTAGCGGCAGTCGATCTCGTTCTGACCATTGCCGCTTTCGTGGTGGCTGTGCTGGGGCGCCATACCCATCTGCTCCATGGTCAGGCAGATATCCCGGCGCAGGTTTTCACCCGCATCCAGCGGCGCAACGTCAAAATATCCACCGAAGTCAATGGGAATGCAGGTGGGACGGCCGCGGTCGTCCTTTTCAAACAGATAAAACTCGCACTCAGTGCCCACGTTGCAGGTAAGCCCCAGCTTTTTGAACTTGCGGTTCACATCCCGCAAAAAGCCCCGGCAGTTGCCGCCAAAGGATGCGCCGTCCGGCTTTTCCACATCGCAGAAGAACTGCATCACCCGCCCCTCGGTGGGACGCCACGGCAGGATGGTCACGGTGGAAAGATCCGGCCGCAGCACAAGGTCGCTTTCCTCAACGTGCATAAAGCCCGCAATGGAGCTGCCGTCAAAGCATACGCCTTCTTCCAGCGCCTTGGACAGATTACTGGCCAGCACGGCAATGTTTTTCTGGG
>OLGB01005097.1_pt1 | contig 10548 bp, 11 predicted proteins | sample 1605691 | NCBI WGS metagenome assembly OLGB01 (sample SAMEA3888925, study PRJEB22519) | human gut metagenome | biome: human gut; feature: human-associated habitat; material: faeces | place: Denmark | collected 2010
GGCAGGATTTGCAGCGCAATATCTTTAAAGGCCATAGTAGGACCGTGCCACAACTCCAGCACATCGGTAAATTCCGAAACCTTTTTTAACGGGGCGGGATCCGGGCCGAATTTTTCCGGAGAATACGCCGCTTCCGCGCACGCCTGCAGTTCTTCTTCCGTATAATCAGTTAAAAAGCAGGCCAAGATCTGTGTGGCACACCGGGCATAGGTTTTTTCGTGCATAGCCAGAATATCATCTAAAGCAATCTGAGGGAAACGGCGGGGCACAAACAGGCCGCCATCCTCTGCCAGGCCTTCTTTAATGGCATGGGCCGAAGAAACTGTACCCGACTTTCCGCGCGTACTGACAAATAACATGGTTTTGTCTCCTTTTACTCCATAATCAGGGAAGCCGTTACCGCTCCCGCAGCTTTGATCAGATCTTCCGGCGCGGCCAGGATCTGCATTCCCCGCAGGCCGGCGCTGATCGCGATTTTATCGTACAAAAAGCAGTTTTCATCAAGATACACAGGATACTTCTTTTTAGCGCCTAAGGGCGAGCAGCCCCCACGAATATAGCCGGTCAGCGGCAGCAGTTCCTTTAAAGGTACCGGTTCGCAGCGTTTGTTCTTGCTGGCCTGGGCCAGTTTTTTTAAATCCGTTGTGGCGTCGCCGGGAATCACCGCAAAAATAATGCCGCTCTTGTCCCCCCGGACACATAATGTCTTAAATACCTGTCCGGCGGGCAGACCTACTTCCCGGGCCACATGCACCGCATCCAAATGATCTTCGTCCACAGGATAGGTTTTCAATTCATAGGGAATATGCAGTTCATCCAAAATACGGGCCGCATTTGTTTTTTTACTGGTTTTCATCACGTTAAAGCCTCCTGCGCTATTATATATTACCTTATAATATGGAAAAACGCAAAAGTGTCTGTTATAATTTAGGATAAGAATATTTTACGTAAGAAAAATATCCCCTTGGTTGTAAAGAAAGAAGGTCTCGGTTATGCCCCTTAAAATCGCCTGTGGACAGATAGAAGTCATAGCGGGTCGCCCTGATAAGAACCTGAAAACCATCCTGACATGCATGGAACAGGCCAAAAAAGAAAATGTTGACCTGTTGCTACTGCCGGAATTGGTCGTTTCCGGTTACCTGATCGGCGATTTATGGGAGCAGACCGCATTTTTGCAGGATTGCGAAGCGTATGGCAGGCAGATTGCCGAAGCCTCACAGGGGATCACGGTTGTGTTTGGCAATGTGGCGATAGACTGGAAGCGTCACAACACAGACGGTCATGTGCGTAAATACAATGCCGCCTTTGTCGCCCAAAACGGGCGTTTCGTGGAGACAGGCCAGGGACTTTCTTTCGTCGCCAAAACCTTGCTGCCCGCCTATCGTGAATTTGACGATGTGCGGTATTTTACGGGTCAGGAGACCCTGCTGCGGGAAAAACGCATTTCCCTGAAAAACGGAGGACCCTGTTTTTCCCTGACCTTGGCCGGACAACCGTACACGCTGGGGGTTTTGCTTTGTGAAGACGGGTGGAATGAACATTATGCCAGCGACGTGTCCGCGCTTTTAAAGACCGGCGGCGCCGAATTATTGTGTAATCTTTCCGCCTCACCTTTTACCTTGAGAAAAAATAAGAAACGGCATGCGCTTTTCAGCCGTCAGGCAAAAGAATTGCATCTGCCTCTGATTTACTGTAATCCGGTCGGCGTCCAAAATAACGGGAAAAATATTTTTACATTTGACGGACAAAGCTGTGTCTACGGTCCGGACGGGGCGATAAAATCAGCCGCCCCGATGTTTGAGGCGAAACTGCTCGCCTTTACCTGGGACAAAGCTACGCAAAAAATCAAAGCGCTGGCGGCGGAAGATGAGCTGATCGCCACCGAAGAAGATGAAAAGGCGGTCATCTTTAAAACGCTGCGTTACGGAACCGCCGGATTTTTGCAGCAACTGGGCATCAACCGCATGGTGCTGGGGGCCTCCGGGGGAATCGATTCCGCGGTAACGGCCGCCTTGTTGGCTCATATTTTAGGACCCCGGCAAGTGCTTTTGGTGAACATGCCCGGCCGTTACAATTCCGAACTGACCAGAAATTTAGCCCAACAACTGGCGGAAAATCTGGGCTGCAATTACACCATCGTTCCCATTGGCGACAGCGTCGCTCATACGGTGGAGCAACTGTATTCGCCCATCCACAGTTATACGTCCAATCGGGATTTTAAAGTCGAATTAACAGGGCTGATGTACGAAAACATTCAGGCCCGTGATCGGGGAGCCCGCATTCTCTCCGGCTTTTCCGCCGCTTTCAAAGGCGGCGTCTGCTGCAATGCCAATAAAGCGGAGATCACCGTAGGCTATGGTACCTTCTACGGTGATCTGTTGGGCCTCTTCTGCCCCCTGGGGGATTTATGGAAACATCAGGTTTATGACCTGGGCCGTTACCTGAATGAAAACGTGTACAAAAAAGAAGTGATACCGGAAGCGATCTTCACGATCCGCCCCAGTGCCGAGCTTTCAGAGGAGCAGACAGTCGGCAGAGGAGGCGATCCCCTCTTGTACGAATATCACGATTATCTGTTCCGCGCCTTTGTGGAGAACTGGGAAAAAATGTCCCCGGCTGAGGTGCTGCGTCACTATATGGAACACGATCTGGAAGCGTTTATCGGCTGCGGATCCGGCGTGATCGACAGGTTATTTCCCACCCATGACGCTTTCATCCGGGATCTGGAGCGCTGGTATGCACTGTTTGCCGGCTTTGCTTCTGCCAAACGGATTCAGGCGCCTCCTATCCTTTCCTTAAGCCGCAGGGCTTATGGGTTTGATTTCCGGGAAGCCCAACTTTCGCCGTATTTTTCACTGGAATACGAGGAAAGAAAAGAACAACTCCTTACACAGGACAGATTGTTTTAAGAAAATTACTTCCGTCAACAATCTTTTCATAAACCCCAATAGCTTTTTTACAGCATAAGCGACTCTGCTCTGGCCAGTGCTGCGTTGGCGTCCCGGATGATCCGTTCAATAACCTCTTTACAGGGAAGAATATCGGTCAGCACATTCAGGCTTTCGCCTGCCATTACGCTGCCGTTTACGATATCCCCTTCTTGCATGCCTTTACGAGACCTGCCTGTGCCCATAGCCAACAGCGTTTCTTTCGGCGCGCCGCTGATTTCTGCTTCCAGGTATTGCCTGGTAAAGTCATTGGCCAGACAACGCACCCCCATATTGCGGGAATAACCTGTTACTACGCAGTCTGTATCCGTCGCATTGAGGATCATTTCTTTGGTTTTTTCATGGACGGGGCATTCCGTAGTTAAGAGGAAGCGGGTTCCCATTTGTACCCCATCTGCGCCCATCAGCAAAGCCGCAGCCATAGCTCTGCCGTCAGAAATTCCTCCTGCGGCAAGTACCGGAATGGGATAGGCTTCCCGCAGCACATTGGACAAAAGCGCCATGGTGGTCATCGTACCGATATGGCCGCGGCTTCCATCCCTTCGATGATCAAAGCGTCCGCGCCGGAGGAAGCGATGCGTTTCGCCAGCTTCACATTGGGCACAACGGGAATCACCTTCACGCCGCCCTGATGCATTCTTTCAATCCAGGGAAGCGGGCTGCCGGCTCCCGTAGTGACAAAGGCCACTTTTTCCCGCAGGGCCAGCTCTGCAATTTCCTCCACATTAGGCGCCATCAGCATCAGATTGATACCAAAGGGCCTGTCCGTCAGGGTCTTTGCTTTTTTTATTTCTTCTTCCACCCATTCTGTCGGGCGGCCGCCGGTGCCGATAATTCCTGCAGCGCCGCCATTGGATACGGCAGCCGCTAAAGTTGCGTCGGTACTCCAGGCCATACCGCCCTGAATAATGGGATAACGAACACCTAATACTTCACATAATCTGTTTTTCATTTTTTGAGCCTCCTGCTCCGGTAAGTAAATATTTTGCTAAGGAAGGAAGTCCTGCCGGACACCGCCTTGTCTTACCTTATCTGAATTGTATTATACCCTATAACCGATACTTCTTCAAAGAAGGAATTTTTAATGCGAAAAGGTTTTCAAAATGATGAAGAATCATCTGTAACACGCTTTACATTTTTTTCTGTAACACAGCAGAATTTCTGTCGGTTTGCCGCATTTCATTGACAAGGCTTTTAGCGAACTATACAATACATTTTATACACAAATTATACAAAAAAACCGCTTTACAAAATACCACGACCGGCGTTGCCAATGTTCGGTTCCGGTGCAAAAAACATCACGTTATCAGGAAAAGAGGAATTAAAAATGCGCAGTTCTCAAGTAAAAGTCGGCTCCACAAGAGCGGCACACCGTTCGCTGTTTTATGCGTTGGGATTTTCCGAAGAAGAGTTAAAGAAACCTATGATCGCTGTGGTCAACGCCCAAAGTGAGATTATTGCCGGACACGCTCATTTAGACGATCAGGCAAAAATGGTGAAATATGGAATTCTGGCTGCCGGCGGTGTACCGGTTGAGGTACCCGCCATCGGTATCTGCGACGGCATCGCTATGGGACACGAAGGGATGAAGTATCCACTGGCCAGCAGAGAGCTGGTAGCGGACAGTGTAGAAGCGCTGATAAACGGTCACGCCTTCGATGGCATGGTCATGATCCCCAACTGTGATAAAATCGTGCCCGGGATGCTGATGGGCGCCTTGCGGGTAAATATCCCCACCGTTTTCTGCAGCGGCGGCCCTATGCTCCCCGGGCGCAGCAACGGAAAAGATATCTCGATCTCCCAGGCCTTTGAAGCGGCCGGCCGTTTTGAAGCGGGAAAAATCAACCGACAGGAATTGACCTGTATTGAAAAATCCGCCTGTCCCGGCTGCGGCAGCTGCGCCGGTTTATTTACGGCCAACACCATGAACTGCTTAACGGAAGTATTGGGTATGGGCCTGCCCGGTAACGGAACCATTCCCGCAGCCTACCAGGGGGACAGAGCCCGTCTGGCCAAACAGGCCGGCGAAACAGTCGTACGTCTGGTCAAAGAACAGCTTCTGCCTCGGGATATCATGACTTTAAGCGCTTTTAAAAACGCGATCACCGTGGATATGGCCATCGGCGGTTCTACCAATACGGCGCTGCATCTTCCGGCCATTGCCCACGAAGCGGGGATCCGCCTGCCGCTGTCTTTATTCGATGCGATTTCGCATAAAACGCCATACCTGACCAAATTGAGTCCGGGCGGCTCCCACCACATGACCGATTTAAATGAAGCCGGCGGGATCTCCGCTGTCATGCACGAACTGGCTAAACTCAATTTACTGAATAAACGCTGCAAAACCGTAAGCGGCAAAACCATCGGCGCCGTAATAAAAAATGCGGAGATCCTCCGCCCGGATGTCATTCATTCCATTGACAACCCCTATCATAAAACGGGCGGCATTGCAGTTTTAACCGGTAATATCGCCCCTCACTGCTCCGTCGTAAAAGAAAGCGCCGTTGCGGAAGAAATGCTGGCGCATACAGGTCCGGCCCGTGTCTTTGACTCGGAAGACGAGGCCATCGCCGCCATTTGCAGTAAGAAAATTCAAAAAGGTGACGTAGTCGTGATCCGGTATGAAGGGCCCAAAGGCGGCCCCGGGATGCGGGAAATGTTAAATCCCACTTCCGTATTGGCCGGGATGGGGCTGGACAAAGACGTAGCGCTGTTAACGGACGGACGTTTTTCCGGAGCCACCCGCGGGGCCTGCATCGGCCATATTTCCCCGGAAGCGCAGGAAGGCGGCAACATTGCTTTAATTGAAGAAGGCGATCTGATTGAAATTGATATTCCCCGGCGTAAACTGAACGTCAAAGTATCTGGCAAAGAACTAGCCCGGCGGAAGTCTGTCTGGAAATGCCCCGCGCCTAAAGTAAAAAGCGGTTACTTAGCCCGTTATGCCTCTTTGGTTTCTTCGGCAGCGGAAGGAGCCGTACTGCGCGTACCTGGCGAAGAATAGAACAAAAGAAAAGACCCTCTGCCCAATTTTGGGCAGAGGGTCTTTTACGTTGCGAACTATTGAAATAAACGCAGGAAAAACAGTACGACAGCGCCTGCCACAGCGCCGGCAATGGCAATAAAAATAAAGGCCGGCAAGAGAAAGAACACGATACCGATCAACACAAGGGCGATAATCAGCCAGGTCATCAGACCGCCGGTGTGGTAGACATGAATGCCGGACCCATCCGCTGTCGTTTCCGCCCCGTCACCGGAACTCTCGTAACCGTTGTCCTGACGTACTCCGGCAGCACCCTCGTCCCCTTCATGGATCGTGCCGTCCGCTTCAATCGTTGCGCCGCTAAAATTATCCCGTTCTTCCCGGGTCAGCGGTTGAACCTCTACTTCCACAAGACGGTGGCAATAAGGACATTCTGTCAGACGAGCGTCAAATTCATGTTGGCAGAATTTGCAAAGCATCCCAGGTCCTCCTTCACAACAAAATCATGGAAATCATCGCTTCTTCATTTACATACCGGGGATCAAAAGGTTCCAACTGAAGCGAAGTACGAATATATTCCATCTTTTCCTGAATCGTATTCCTATCATAGCGGGAGGAAGTTACATATTGATCCATATCAAAAAAGGGCGTGTCATTGCTCTCCATATAAGCGCCTAACAAGGCGATGCACCAATACGTGAAATCTTCTTCTTTAAAACAGACAACAGGACTGACAGCATGAAAATCATTCCACATTCTGTCCAGATTACGGCAATCACGATAGGGCAGGTGCAAATGCCTGTATAACACCACAAGAAAATCATGGATCTCATCCTGCGGTTTGGCGACAGCCGGCCGGTAATCCCTCACGTTTGTCGTCCAGCGAAACGCTTCCAACACCGTGTCTTTCACACCGGCATAGGCAATCACGTGCAACACCAAAGCGCCGTTAGCGCGGCAAAATTCTGCCCAGTCCGCCTGTGGCGTCGCCACCTGATACCACTTTAACAATTGCGTAAAATTATTGCGCAGGGCTTTTCTGGCTAAAGGCGGTATGGTAACGCTGCGCAAATATTCCGTGACCAGATTCCCATCCTCAAATACATGAGCCGAACAGAGAAAGTCAGTATAATCCAGGCCCTCGTCCAAAGGCAGGCATAACTCCATAAGATTCCCCGTAAAGAAATCCCGGCACTGATACCAGCCTTCTGAAACCGGCTCTTCCACCGTAAAAATCAGAAGCTCCGCCTGCAGGAGCATTTCCATCAAACTGAGCAGGGAATGATTATTTTCACCGTATTCCGGTTTGGGATTTTTTTTGTAAAACTCATAAAATTCTTCTAACGGACGCTGATTATTGCCAATCAAATGGTAATCAAAGGTAAAATATTCCCAAAATGTGGCAAATAAATCAGGGTGCTCCTCTAAATCAGGTACCATCTCTGTACCGAAAAAGGAAAGATAGGCCCGTTCCCGGTCATGTTTAAATAAGGGATGTTGAAAATGATCCCGCAACAAACCAAAGATATCCGTCAGCCTTTGTCCCAGCTGCACAAACACTTTCATCGGTAAATCAGGTTCTGAATTAAGGCGACGATCCAGAAATGCGGAAGGCAGGGAACCGTCTTTATTAAAAATCAGCAGCTGCTCCCCTTCTCCCAGCACCTTGGCGCGGCACTTGGCTGCCGCCGTATCGTCCGAGATCGCTTTCTTCTGTTTTAAGAAACGCAGCAGACGATCGTTCACAGACAAAAAGCGCTCTACGCCCCTGTAATTTAAAATAAAATCGCCTACATTGCGTTGGCACCAGCCCAGACAATAAATAAAATCTTCGCCGGACAGGTCGCCTATATTCGCTCCGGAATTACCGCAATAAACCAACAAAAACATGACCTGGGACCAGATATCAATCAATTCATCATCGTCGGCACCGGCGAAGGCCTCCCGACGCAGGAATTCATCGGCGTATTCCCGACGCAGCACCTGGTTCCAGCTCTCATCATCTGTATATAAGTCCGCAATTAAATCATAAATATTGGTCATTCTTCTCCTATAATCAAGACCTCCGGCTTCAACTGTACCTGATAGTCTGTCCAAATTTTGTTACGAATATACGAAATCAATGCCAGTACATCCGCGGCCGTCGCATTTCCGGCATTCACAATAAAGCCGGCATGCTTTACGGAAATCTGCGCGCCGCCGATCCTAAACCCTTTAAGTCCGGCTTTTTCAATTAAAGGCCCCACAAAACAACCCTCCGGACGTTTAAAAACACTGCCGGCACTGGGCATTTCCAACGGTTGTTTGCTGATCCGCCGCCGACTCAATTCCTCCATCTTAGCCAACACTTCGGCACCATTTGCCGGTACCACTTCCAGCGTTATATCCAAGACGATACGGCCATCCTCCTGCAACACGGAATGGCGATAACTTAATTGCAGTTCTTCGGGAGAAAGGACCCGAATCTCCCCGCGTCGATCCATAACAGACGCCGCCACCACCACATCCTTCATCTCTCCGCCATAAGCACCTGCATTCATATATAACGCGCCGCCTAAACTGCCGGGGATGCCAACGGCAAATTCCATACCGCTAAACCCTGCTTCTCCTATAATACGGGAACACTGTGCTAAAGCGATGCCGCAGCCAAAGGTAAACCGATTCCCCTTTTGCTCCCGGCTTTTCAACGCATTGCCCAACTTCAGGACAATGCCACGGATCCCTTTATCGCGAACCAGTACATTGGAGCCATTGCCTAATACGGTAAGCGGAATATCCTTTTGGCGCGTAAAATCCAGAACCTTACGCACATCCTCTGTGGACTGCGGAATGACGAGAATATCGGCGGGCCCCCCGATATGAAAAGAGGTATGATGCGTCATGGGCTCGTTGATCCGCACCTCGCCCAAAATCGTTTTTTTCAACGAGTCTGCAATTTCCTGATTATTCATGCCTTACTCTGCCACTTCTTTTACGACATCGGTAATGGTTTTAGACACATCCTGAAACATAAGCTGGAAACGCTGAAATGCGTTTAAATAATCCATAGCCAACGGATTCAGGCTTAATGTACGCATTAATTTATCAAGTTCTTCCTGTTTGTCTGCCGGTACTTCTTTTTTCTGATAGCGGGCAATTTCCACTTCCTGCCCTAACTGCATAAATTTAGTAACCAGGACTTTCGTATCCGGTTCAGACGCCAGCTTGTTTTTTGCTTCTTTCAATACGGAAAATTCGCGGGTCGCCCGCATTTCTCTTGCCAGTTCATTGGCACAATCATACACTGTCATAGTTTTACCTCCGCCCTTATTTTCTGTATTTTTCATATTTATAACTGTAACATGCGACAAAAATTTGTCAAGCAAGAATCCGCTTGTGAAAAAATGTATCCTTTTATAAAAAGACTGCACAACGTTTCCCCTGTCCCGACTTTGATCAGTAAGATTTGGTTTTAATCAAGAAGATTCAAAGCAGGTTTTAATTGGGCAGATTCAAATGCTGAAACCCTGCAACATCACCCAACGTAAAATGCCACCACTCCTGTTCGCCCTGAACAAACCCGGAATCCTGCATACTCTTTACCAACAGATCACGCTGCTGCCTTTGTTTTTCCGTGCCGCCTGCATAGGCCGGAAACTGGCGGGGAGAGATCTCATCGAAATCACTGATCATCGCGACCGGCAAACCGCTGTCCAGATAATACAGACTTACGTCCACAGCCAGACCGGTATTTCTGTCTTCCCCTTCTTTAGGTAAAGGCAGCATCCCCTTCTGTTTAGCCGGCAACAGGTCGGAGGCCAGCTTGGAAATATACCAGGGGCGATACGCTTCCCAGATCAAAAGCCCATAACCACGTGTGCCAAGGAAGGAAGCCGCCTTTTGCAACGCCTTGCCCGCCTGTTCATCAAGCATTGCGGTCACTTTTTCGGCATACAAAGGCACGCCGAATATATTGTTGTCCGTCGCATAACGCAAATCAAACAGAGCCGAAGGAACCGCCTGCCGCAAGTTTACCAGGTGGGCCGCTTTACCCTTTTGCAGAGAAGCCGGCGGCGTAAATTGAGCCGCTTTGCTTTTTAAAGCCGCCGCATCTGCGTTGGGTTCAAGCCTCTGCGTCTTGTTGCCCTGGCCCGGGAAAAAAGCGCGTGTAAAACGTTTGCCGCCTACTTTACAAAGGATCCCATTGCCATCGGCATCCCGTTCAAAACGTACGGCCGCTTCCGCCGAAAGAAGAGGCCCTGCCTCATTAATGGTATAAGAATCAAAGCGCACTTTTTTCAGAGGGAAAATATTCGCATGGGAAAAATCCTTATCCGCCGGATCCGTCTGGTAAAGCAGCTCCAGTTCCCCCCTGTTTTCCCGCACAAGAAAAACAGAACCGTTACCGTAATACAAGCCCAGCAAATAAGTTACGTCTTTGGGCACGTTTTTTGCAGCCACAGACTGCACAGCGGGAAAGACAAAGAAAACCACTGCCAGAAAAAAGCCCCAAAATTTAGTATACCGCATTTCTTCCTCCTGTCCTGCCGGCATAAAACGCCCTGTTAACCAGTTTTCTAAGCTGCCTGTCATAAATCGTATAACTGTTAATGCTTAACTATTAACACTTGCCCGTCA
>OLGB01005098.1_pt1 | contig 10546 bp, 14 predicted proteins | sample 1605691 | NCBI WGS metagenome assembly OLGB01 (sample SAMEA3888925, study PRJEB22519) | human gut metagenome | biome: human gut; feature: human-associated habitat; material: faeces | place: Denmark | collected 2010
CTTCTCATGAACATATTTCTTCGCAAAATCATGCAAGCATGATTTCTGCTCGCAAATATGTTCATGGCTGAACTGTTACTCGATATTCGGGTTGATGGGGACATCGTTTCCAAGGTTGGTTTCGCCGCTTCCGATTAAAATACCTGTCTGGGCATCATATTCATCCCCGGTTTCCGGGTCAACCCGATAACCGGATGCCGGGTCAACAGGGAAGCTCATCCACTTCGGAACATCCCCTTCTGCATTGTTCCCGTTTCCATCCTCCGTATCTAAGCCGTCCTTTTCCGGCTTCTGTGTATACTGGGTGGTAATTTCAAGCTGCAGTGCTTCCAGCTCTGCCTTCTCTGTATCGTTTAATTCCTCTGTCATAAAAATATTCAGATAGGGCAGGGTTTCCGTTAAAATACTTCTGACAATACGGGTTGCATACTTTGCATCGCCCTGATGGCTTACGTTCGGTCTGTCCACCACCACATAAATTGCAATCTGCGGGTCATCCGCAGGAGCGAATCCGATAAAGGATACTACGTGGTCGGTATCGGAACGCTGATGGGTATTCTGGTCAATGGTTTCCGCGGTTCCCGTCTTACCGCCTATCATATATCCCGCCGGTCTTGCCGTTTTACCGGTTCCCTCTGTTACAACCGCCGTACAGTACTGTCTGATGTATTCCGAAGTGGTTTCGGAAATCGTCTGCTTTAAGATACGGGGTTCAATGTTCTGCACCGTTGCACCGCTGGCATTGGTAATCTTACTTACCATATGGGGCTCATACAGATAGCCGCCGTTAATCAATGAACAGAAGCTGGTAATCATCTGTATCATGGTGACATTAAAGTTCTGCCCGAAGGTATTTGTGGCAAGGTCAGTCGGTCCCATATCCTCTGCCTGATAAATCAGGCTTGCCGTTCTCGCTTCTCCCGCCAAATCCACATTGGAGCGCAGACCAAAATTGAAAATCTGCTGATACCGGCAAAATTCCTCTTTTCCCATTGCCTGCCCAATTTTCATCATCGTCACATTACAGGATTTTGCCACTGCTCCCTGCAGGGTCAGCACCCCGTCATACCGGTTGTGGCACCGTATAGTATGTCCTCCCACCTCCAGAGAGCCGTTACATTCAAAGGTTGCATTTGGGGAAATTGCCCCCGTTTCCAGCGCTGCCGCCACAGTAAAGGGCTTCGCTGTGGAACCCGGCTCATAGGTGGAGGTAATGCAGTAATTCTTCCATAAATTGTTCAGATTCAGCAGGATTGCATCATCATCCATCTGGGCAAGGGTTTCCGCATTGATAATCTGCCCGTTCTTCTTTATCTCGTAATATCCGTTCTCCTTTGTTACCTTTTCCACCATCTTGCTTCCAAGAAGGCTGTCCGTATTCCGCACATCATTCAGGTCATAGGTAGGGTAGCTTGCCATGGCAAGTATCTCGCCTGTATCCACCTGCATGATGATACAGCCTACATTTTCCGCACCGTTCCCCTCCTGGTATTCGTCCTTGTGCTCTTCCATGAACTGTTTCAGATATTTCTCCACAATCATCTGTATGTTGGCATCTATGGTAGAATGGATGGTATTTCCGTCAATAGCAGCCTTTACCGTCCGCTCCAACGCCAAATCATCATTCAGATATCCGTACTCCCTGCCGTTTACACCGTTTAAGGTAGCATTATAGTACTCCTCCAGCCCATAGCTGCCCTGTCCGTCCGTGCTGGTAAAGCCAATGGCATCCGCCGCCAGAGAACCGTAGGGATAAATTCTTTTATATTCCTCTTCAAACCAGATTCCCTTAATATTGGAATTTTCCTGCTGTGCCTCCTTAAAGTCGCTGATTTCATCATAGTTCAGCCGCTTTGCCGCCACATACCAGGAGGAAGTGGTATTTGTTGTCACATGCTGTCTGATGACTGCCATGTCCAAATCAAAATACTGTCCCAACGCATCCAGCGTAGGCTCCAGATAGGGCTTCTTGCCGGAAACCTCTGTATTCATTACCTTTGCATCAACTATCAGATTGTAAACCTTTTCGCTGGTTGCAAGCCTTGTTCCTCTTGCGTCAACAATATCTCCTCTTCTGTAGGGAATACTGGTGGAGCTGTACTGCTGTTGGGATAAAACCCGCTTCTGATACTGGTTTTCCTTTTCTCTGGCAAGCCAGAACAGCCTTGCGCTCAATCCAGCAAAAGCCAGCAGTACAAAAATGAACAGTACCACCAGCTTCTTTTGCATTTTTATGGAAAATTTATTTTGCCTGTTATTCTCTTTTTTCAATCCGACACCTCTGATTTTGTAACCTGTCGCATATAATCATTTTTCTCATTGGCATAAGTCACAATTTGTCCCTCCTGGGCATAGGTCATCCCAAGTTCTCCGATGGCAATTCTCTTGATTTCCTCCAGATTTATACTGCTGATAACCCGGTTATATTCCTCGTCATTCGCCAGCTTTAAATTGTTCAGTTCCACCTGCTTTGCAGCAACTACCTTCGTCTTTTGTGTCAAATCCGCCTGTAGCTGAATATAATGAATCAGTACAAATGTCGCTGCACACATGGCAGCCACCAGAAACAGCACATACCCAAAGTTCATATGTCCTGCCTTTTCCCGGTTCTTTCTGACCGCAGGCTGAGGCTGTCTTTTTCTCCGCTCCGGCTCCGGTACAACCGCAATCTTCGGCACTGCACTGCCGTAGATATATTCATTTCTCAGGGGAACCCTTCTATTCCCTGTTCTTTGATTCATACTCCATCCTCTTTCACTTTCCCATTTTTTCAATTTCTGAGCTGTTATTCCCCTCTCTGGAATACTCTCAGCTTCGCACTCTTGGAACGACTGTTTTCTTCCAGTTCTTCCACGCCGGGAAGAATAGGCTTTTTCGTAATTACTCTCCCTTTTGATTTTTTCCCGCATACACAGACCGGAAACTCCGGCGGACAGGTACAGGGATTTTCATTTTTCCGAAATGCAGCCTTTACAATCCTGTCCTCCAGTGAATGAAAGGTAATAATACAAAGTCTGCCTCCCGGATTCAGCATATCAATAAATTCATCCAGTGAGTTTTTCAAAACATCCAGCTCTTTATTGCATTCAATCCGGATTGCCTGAAAGGTCTGCTTGGAGGGATGTCCGTTCTGACGCATCTTTGCGGGAATCGCCGCCTTAATCACCTCATTCAGTTCAAAGGTCGTTTCAATCGGCTTCTCCTGTCTTTCCCTTACTATGTGTTTTGCAATATTTTTTGCAAACTGGTCTTCCCCGTAGTCCCGGATAATATGAAACAGCTCTGTTTCCGAATAACCGTTTACAATATCCCGTGCCGTCAGGCTGCTGCGCTTGTCCATCCGCATATCCAGCGGCGCATCAAACCGATAGGAAAACCCTCTTTCCTCTGTATCCAACTGATAGGAAGAAACCCCCAAATCCAGTACAATTCCATCTACCTTTTCCACATGATAACCGGCAAGCGCCGCCTTCATATTACAGTAGTTGTCCCGGATAATCGTTACCTTTTCTCCATATCCTTCCAGTCTTTTTCCTGCTGCTTCAATAGCTGCGTCATCCTGGTCGATTCCGTAAAAATGTCCGGTGGTAAGCCTCCTGCACACCTCATTGGCATGACCGCCGCCTCCCAGTGTTCCGTCTACATAGATGCCGTCCGGTCTGACCTGCAGCTGTTCAATTGTTTCCTCCAAAAGAACGGAATAATGTTTAAATTCCATCGGCATCCTTTCTCCTTAAATCGTTAATCCAAGATTTATCATACCCTGGGAAATCTGATTGATATCCACCTGACTGCTGTTCTCTTCCCACTTCTCAAGGCTCCAGATTTCAATCCGTCCGCCCATGCCCGCAAGCACAACATCCTTTTCCAGTCCTGCAAACTCCCTTAAATCCTGAGGCATCAGAATACGCCCCTGCTTGTCCACAGTCACATACTGGGCACCGGAAAGAAAGAACCTGGCGAACTGTCTTGCTTCCTGATTGATAAGCGGTAATGATGCAAGTTTTGTCTCAAAGACCTTCCAGTCCTCGTTGGCGTACACAAATAAGCAGCCATCCATTCCCTTGGAAACCACAAATTCATCTCCCAGAATCTCGCGGTACTTTGAAGGAATACTCAACCTGCCTTTCGGGTCAATTGTATGATTGTATCTGCCCATAAACATTGCAATCACCACCAGTCAAAAAACAGCGGATGAGATATCCTTTTTGGACTTTCATCCCACTTTATGGGATTTATCGCCATATTCATCCCACTTTTATATAGATTTTAATCTATTCTTAAGAATTTTACAAGTAGAAAGTTTCGGGCAAAAAAAGAGCGGAACCCCTCCCGAAATGATTTTTCGGGAGAAATTCCACTAGATATGGTATCAAAAAAAGACAGGTAAACAATATCTTCTGTTTTCCTGTCCTTTTTCCTGTTTTTTACATTTTAAATATTTTTCATTTATTTCTCTGCTGCCCCGTCAGGCACCTCTTCCTTTACCACCTGGGGCTTCTTTTTCAGCCGAATCCGCACTGCCACATCCATGCAGACTGCCAAAATCAGCATAAGCAGCGCAAGCACCTGGGAAACCGGTATCGTTGTCCCCGGCAGGAACAGCGTATCCGTCCGGATTCCTTCAATAATAAATCGTCCCAGACCGTATCCGCCCAGATAGAACAGGCAGAGTTCCCCATCAAACTTCTTATGCTTCCGGTATGCCAGCATCAGAAACATCACTGCCAGATTCCATACACTCTCATAAAGGAAGGTGGGATGCACATTGATATAGTTTGCCCCCTCCGGAATATGGGCTGCAATGTTCTCTGAAATGTCCCTTGCCCGAACCGCTGCAATGGGAAGCTGCATGGAGAAAAGTCCGTTGTAATACTCGCCGAACACTTCCCTGTTCATGAAATTACCCCAGCGTCCGATAACCTGTCCCAGCAAAAGTCCCGCCATGGCGGTATCTCCCATGAGAAAAGGATTCTTTTTCTTTATCCGGCAATACACAAACAGCGTGATAAAAGCCGCAATGACACCGCCGTAAATCGCCATGCCGCCGCCTCGGATATTGAACACACTTAAAAGATTATCTTTATAATAATCCCAGGCAAAGACAACGTAATAAATTCTGGCGCCAATCACAGAAAAAATCACCGCATAAATAGCAAAATCCCAATAGGTGTCCGGATCCTGCCCCGTCACCTTCGCCTGATGCGCCGCCATCAGAATCCCCGCCAGCACACCAATGCCGATAATCAGCCCGTAAAACGCAATTTCAAAACCGAAAACGCTGAAGGAACGGGGCACATCCTTTAAATAGATTCCCAGATTAGGGAATGCAATATCACCTGCGTTCATTATAATCTCCATTCCTGCATACCTGCATTATCCGCAGGCACGCATCTTACCAACAGCATTTCCGCTCCGCCCATTCTTTTTATACATTAAAGCGGAACAGAATTACATCTCCATCCTTTACCACATAGTCCTTGCCCTCAATACCAACCAGTCCTTTTTCTCTGGCTGCTGCAAGAGAACCATGCTCCAAAAGATCCTTATAATTTACAACCTCCGCCTTGATGAAGCCACGCTCAAAGTCAGAGTGAATCTTACCTGCTGCCTGAGGTGCCTTTGTTCCGATTTTGATTGTCCATGCTCTGGTTTCATCCTCTCCGGCAGTCAGAAAGCTCATCAGTCCAAGGATATGATAGCTTGCCTTAATCAGCTTTTCCAATCCGGATTCCTTTAAACCGAGGTCCTCCAGGAACATTGCCTTCTCATCTTCATCCAGCTCGGAAATCTCCTGCTCAATCTGGGCGCAGATAACAAATACCTCACTGCCCTCGCCCGCTGCAAATTCTCTGACTTCTTCTACCATCCTGTTAGAAGCGCCATCATCCGCCAAATCCTCCTCGGAAACATTTGCCGCATAAATTACCGGCTTGTAGGTCAGAAGATTATATTCCTTCAAAAGCGCCAGTTCATCCTCGTCTGTCACTTCCATTGCCTTTGCCATCTTTCCGCTTTCCAGATGTGCCTTCAATCTCTCCAGAAGAGCAAGCTCCTTTGCATAGGTCTTATCCATTCTGGCAGCCTTAATTACCTTTGCCAGCCTTCTCTCCAGTACCTCCAGGTCAGAGAAAATCAGCTCCAGATTGATTGTTTCAATATCCCGCAGAGGATTGACACTGCCGTCCACATGGATAACATTGGTATCCTCAAAGCATCTTACCACATGGACAATGGCATCCACTTCCCTGATATTGCTCAAAAACTGATTGCCAAGCCCCTCACCCTTGGAGGCCCCCTTTACCAGACCCGCAATATCCACAAATTCAATCACTGCAGGTGTAACCTTCTTAGAATGATACATATCTCCCAGCAGCTTCAGACGTTCATCCGGCACTGCTACGATTCCAATATTCGGGTCAATGGTACAGAAGGGATAATTCGCAGATTCTGCCCCTGCCTTTGTCAGAGAATTGAATAATGTACTCTTTCCCACATTCGGTAAACCGACGATTCCTAGTTTCATATCTTTTTAATCACCTCTTAAATGCCTTGATTTTGCGGCATTTCTTTCTTTGCAATTTGTTTTTATGTACCAATTATGTACCAATTTTACCCTAAACCACTTTTAAAGCATCTGCAACCATATTTATTTCCTTCTGCTTCTGTTCCTCTTTTGTGTCAACATAAAGGTTCATTGTGATTCCAATATTTGAGTGCCCTAAAATTGTTTGCAGTGTTTTTGGCATCATTCCTGCTTCAATACATCTTGTTGCAAATGTATGTCTCAAAACGTGCATGGCAAATTGATGTATCTCTGCTTTTTTGCATACTTTAAAAAGCATGGTGTCATAAGTGCTATTTTTTACCGGAGTGCCTTTTTTACAAAGGAACACTGTGTCTTTCCATTCAAAAGATATGAACGAAAAGGACTGGTTTTTTTTCTTTTGCAACTTTAAGATTCTGATTGCTTCATCAGTCAACGGGATTGTCCGATACCCGGATTTGCTTTTTGGTTCCCCTGTTCTCCATTCTTTAGTCGAGTGTCTGTATTCCACAGTTCTGGAAATGGTCATGTTTTTTTTATTGAAATCAATATCTTCCCACCGCAATCCTACCATTTCACCAGTTCTTAAACCAGTTTGTAAGATAAAAAGGTATTGATATTCATATGAACACCCTATTATCTCTTGGCAAAACTTTTTCTGCTCTTCAATGGTAAGTGCCACCTTTTTTTCTGATGGCTTTCCTATATCAGATTTAACAAGCTTAGTGCATGGATTTTTGAATATAATGTCATTCTGATACGCATAATCAAGCATATTGTAAAGAGCAATTCTTGTTTGATAAATTGTTGTTGTCCTGTAACCCTCATCTGCCATATTACTCATTATTTTTTGACAATGTATTGTATTAACATCTTTTAATAATTTATTTCCGATAACAGGTGCGATATTTCTGCTGTACCGTTCTCTGTAGTTTCTAACAGTATTTGGTCTTACTGTTTGCTCTTTAATCGAAATCCAATAATCATACCATGCGCTTACAAGCATATCGTGTGGAAAATCAATATTGCTATGTGCGTCTAAATATTGATTATCAGCAAGCCACTTTTGACACTCTTTTACCTTTAAAAATAATTTTTGAATACGCTTTCCATTTTTTGAAGTGTATCTTCCCACATAATATCCGTCTTTTCTTTGGCTTATTCCTTGTCCCAATTCCTTTCCTTTTAGGTCTTTTCCCAAAACTTTGCACTCCTTTCCACTTATGAGAAAAGCCTTATGCAATCTGATATTTTATCACATAAGGCTTTAAATGTCTACAATTCCACATTTTCAGAAATAAATTTTTCAAATTCCTTTCGCTTGATTAACCGCCTTTTCCCTACAAAAATTACAAAATTGCATCTTGGATTATTAGAAAGTTCTCTGATTTTATTTATACCTATATTACTGTATTCGGCAGCTTCATCTATGGTAAGTGTTACTTTTTCCCATATCGGTACTGTATTCATAACTTCATCACCTCCTATTTTATCTTTTATACTTCTTACTCTTCTGTTTACGGTTGCTATGGGAAGAAAGGTTTTTGCAGATATCTGCTCTAAACTTTTTCCTCCTGCAAGCATCCAAAATATTTTTTCTTCCTCTTCCGTAAAATTGGCGTTTCGATATATTTCTTCAAGTTCAGGCTTAGTCAGTTTTGACAACTTCATAAGCCATTCTCCTTCACTAAATTATGGATTCTATCTCCTCCAAGCAATCATTCCAACCCATATTCATGAGCAACTTATCATTCTCACTTTCTGTACCTACTGTGCGCTTATATTCAGAAAGCTCCCGGAGCGGGCACCAATCCGGCTTTTCATATGTTTCTGAATTAACCTGTCTTGCCACTTCAAATGCTTGGCAATTGTATTCTCCATCCCTACCGTTAATATGGCATAAGTTGCAATCAAAACACGATTCCGGCATATCCATAACCAATACTGCTTTTGACATATCAGCGCACCTCTTCTCTACGGTTCTAATCCGTCTTATTATTTCGATAAAACTTGTCAGTCGCATCAAACATTGCATTTCTAGCATCTTCAAAACCTTTTACATATGCTCTCATTTCTGTGAGGTTCATTGCTTCATCCGGTTGTATCATTGTTTCGTCAAAACTATTTAAAATTGCTTCTTTATCTTCTCTTGTCACTTTACTCCACCGCCTTTCACAATCTGGATTGCTTTCTCAATTCCTCTTGCTCTTTCCTCAAGTGCTTTTATCTTTTCTGTTTCATCAAAATAGCAATCTCCATTTCTTCGCTCTATTCTTTTGTCATATTCTTTTACTTCGTCTTCCAACTGCTCCACAACCTTGTCCGGGTCGTAGGCGGTCGGTGTGCATTTTGCCGCAATCACAACTGGGTCATTCTCAACTCTGCCTTTTATCAGTTCATCCGCATCAATCAACCTTCCCATCGTTTGCCCTCCTGTTCCATGCTTTAATCAATTGCTTTTCTCCATATTCTTCGCACAACTGCATCTTTCCACAACAGTCAACACATTTAATGTAAATGTCGATTCCACAAGAGTATCCAACCGTTCCTTGTCGAAGATTCTCACTTCCACAGAACGGGCATGGTTTAAGTTCTTCGCTCATTCTTCATCCTCCCAATCTAATTTCTGACCGCAATCACAATACTTTTGTCTGTAATCGACTTCCTTATCGCAAACCGGACAACTATATGTATTCACTTCACAATCATCGAGTTCATTGTAGTCTGGATTGCAATGCACGCACACTGACCTGCCACACCTCTCACAGATTACTCCGTTGCAAAACTGATAGCCCCAAGCCACCTCGTCAATGTTTCCGTCTTCATCCATTTTCCACTTGTGCTTACCATATTTGATACATTGATGATTCGGCTTCTTAGAAATCTGTTTTTCCACAGCTTCACGGCATTCCTTCACTGTTCCAATCTGTCGGTACTGCTGCACCTCTTCCAGTGCCTTGATTGCCGTATCATAAGCACTGTTCAAATCTTCTACCTTCTGCACAATGTCACATTTTGCGCAATTTCGGTCACAATTGCGATTTATGCACTGTTTTTCAATTTCCAAAAATTCTTTTGCTTCATTCTCCGTCATGGCTATCCTCCATTTCTTTCAGCTTGGCTTCGGCTTCATCACTTGTTAAAAACCAAGTAACTCCATAGCTTGTATCAAGTAAAATTCTCCCAGTTCCATACTCTAAATCGGAATCACATTCCATATACCATCCATTTTTTCTGAATGTTATTCTGTCTACTGTTTGGTGAAATACTCGGTTCTCTTCCCCGTGTCCATCCAATAAATTTAAACGGAAATTTTTCTCACTTGGAATGTAATATATATCTGTACCAATACCGCATGGCAACCGCAGGAGCAATCCCTGCTCCTCGGCATCCTCGTAAGCTCCCAGCTTATCCAGCACATTTTGCAAGACGTTCAAGCTGTCTTCATCAATTGTACTTATTCCAACTAAACACTCATTCGCGAAATAATAATGATTCCCTTCTTTGTATGTCAATCTCTCCATCCTACACCTCCCCGGGTTATCAATCTCGTTTCCAATAATATCTATTTCTTCCGGTGCAAACTCTCCCAGAGCAATGCTTTCTGAACTGTTTACAGAAAGCGCTTCCCAGCACAAATCATCGTCCGACCATGCAATCACATATATTGAATCGTCGCATTGAAAAATATCTCTCTCATATATGCCCTTATATCCGGTACACTGGCAAATAGTATCCGGGTCTACCTCAACCTGTATTTTTTCAACAGGTGTCCCGAGGCTCAAATCTGCTCCTAATGGAATGATGAAATGGTGTGTGTGCCTGCCGTCCGGATGTGTCATGCAAAAATAAAAACCTTCCACCCACTCGCCATTGTCCGTCCGCTTTCCACGGTATAAATGTCTATTTCCCATATTCTTCATCCTTTCTCCTCCCTCATATCCTCAACCTTGAACTCCTGATTTCTTTCTGCATCGGTACAAGGTGTATCACGCGCAG
>OLGB01005100.1_pt1 | contig 10545 bp, 8 predicted proteins | sample 1605691 | NCBI WGS metagenome assembly OLGB01 (sample SAMEA3888925, study PRJEB22519) | human gut metagenome | biome: human gut; feature: human-associated habitat; material: faeces | place: Denmark | collected 2010
TTTCTGGGTATTCATCATAGATTTCTTGTACTGTTCTGCCTCTATCAACTTGTGCAGCTAATGTTGCAGCCGTTCTAAATCCATCTTCATTGCTATTCATGATTACATCAGCACCGATATTTAATTTATTTGCGTATTCTAGTGCAGCATTAGCTTTTAATTCATCATTATTGAATCTAAAATTATTTTCTAATTTAACAATTTCGGTTTTAACATTTGATTTATCGGCAATTTTTTTTATGATTTTAGCTGAATTGTTTACATAGGCGAAAAGATTAAAATTATCACCGCTGTCATACGAGTCACTGCAAAGAGTAATTGTTACGCATTTTGATTCGCTTATTATTAATTCAAGAAGTTTATATTCCTGTGCAACAAATCCGTTAAATCCGTCAATAAAAATATATTTATCCTTAAAATAATTTTTATCAAAAATTTGGTTATAAATTCTGTAAAGTTCATTTGAAGAATCGTTAAATTTGCCGTTAATAAGTTCTTCAAAACTGCTCATAACAAGTGAAATATCACTTAATTTCTTAAATAAAACATCGTTTTCGATATTTTTAGATAATTCATTAATTTGAAAAGAATCAAGATTACAAGACTTCATTTCATCGTAAATCTTAATCATTGATGAAACAAAGTTCAGCGAATCTAGTTTTTTATTGAAAAGCTGAAATTTATCTTTGCAATTATCGATAGCTTTGCACATTAATATAACCTTGCCTCCTTTGGATAGAGCAGGCAAAGTATCGCATCCGTATTTCTTTTTTACATCGTTTGAAATACGAGAAAAAGACGAGTTGTCAACACAGTTGACCATATCCTCGCCTAAATCCATTAAAAGTCTGCGTTCTGCAACAAGAGAATATTGCTCCGGAGTTAAGAGTATTATATTATTCTCTCCGCTTTCTACAAGCTTTTTTATTTCATTAAAAACAAAACTGCTTTTCCCGCAGCCACTTCTGCCAAATACAAATCTTAACAAAAAATCACCTATTATCTTATAGCGTCTTCCGGTTTAATTATACCTTTATCAAGCATATTATCATAAGCGTCGGCCCAAAAAGAGTACATTGGTCTTGCCAAATCAAACGCAAGCTTTAATTCGTCAATAAGAGATGGAGAATTAATCCTGTTCATATCAAACGAATTATAGCTAAATTCCATATTTTTTGCGCTCAAATACGGTTTTGTCTCTTTCGGTGCATCCGGATACATATCTTTTTTATAGTTATCTCTTGCATTATAAGTTAAACCTGCCTGCTTGCATGCGTCAACAGCATCTAACCACCTGCCCGGATGCTCAATAATGAGATTATGAACTTCTTTAAATGCCGATTGTTTCCACGTCCAAAAAGCCAAGCCGTATCCAAAACTGTTAGGATAAAATTCGAAGTAGAAAAAAGGAGCTGAGGGGTATTCTTTTTTATATCTTCTAAGCATCAGCCACATATTTTCTCTGTATTTTATTTTACTTCTGTTGCCACGTGTGTCTCTGTATATTCTTGAAACGCTCCTTACAGGGTCAGTAAGCATTTTATCGTCAATATCATACATTAAACCGCTTAAATCGAGAACAATTTGTCTCATAGGAACGGTTATTCCTTCTTTGAGTTCAAGCTTATGTTCTTCATAAAATTCCTTAGAGTCATTAAATCTGTTTAAGCAAAGAAGCTCAATACTTTCAGGCTTTATTCCTTTGAAATTATATTCGCTCATTTTAAAAGTCCTTTATCTTCCATTTGTTGTGCGGCTAAGAGTGCGCAAAGCTTGGCACTGTGAAAATTCAAACCACCCTGAATCCATGCATAATACGGTTCTCTGATTGGTGCGTCAGCAGAAAGTTCAATTGATGAACCAAGAGTAAATGCGCCTGCCGCCATAACCACCTTGCTGTCATATCCGGGCATATCCCAAGGCTCAGGTAAAAGATAACTGTCAATAGGGCTGCCGCTTTGAATCCCCTGGCAAAAAGCAACAAGGCTTTCAGCGTTTTCAAGCCCTAAGGATTGAACAATATCATGCCTGATTTCATTATAGCGAGGAGTTACGTCATATCCGAAGCTTTCATACAATGCCGATATGTAAACTGCACTCTTAAGTGCCTCACCGACTGTATGAGGGGCAAAAAACAAACCCATATAAAGTTGCCTGTTCATACCGATTGTTGCGCCAACCTCACTGCCAAGTCCCGGTGTTGTGAGCCTGTAAGCACATTTTTCAACAAGGTCTTTCCTGCCGGCGATATATCCGCCTGTAGTTGCTATTCCTCCGCCTGCATTTTTAATCATAGAACCTGCGATTAAATCAGCGCCAACCTGTGTCGGTTCACTTTTTTCTACAAATTCACCATAGCAGTTATCAACCATTACAATTACATTAGGATTTCTTTTCTTTGCAATTTCGCAGACCTTACCAATTTCGTCAACAGAAAGGCTTGGTCTGAGCTCATAGCCTCTGCTTCTTTGAATATAAACCATTGTGGTATTTTCGTTAACTGCGTGTTCTATTGCCTCATAGTCAAGGCGTTCGTTTTTAAGTGCTACTTCTTGATATTTAATTCCAAAATCCTTAAGCGAACCCATTCCCTCACCGCTGATTCCGATAACATTGTGAATAGTGTCATAAGGTGTGCCCGAAACGCAAAGCATTGTGTCTCCCGGTCTGAGGACACCGAAAAGTGCAGTTGATAAAGTGTGTGTACCGCAAGTGAAGTTGTGGCGAACTAAAGCTGACTCAGCACCTAAAACCTGTGCCCATACCTTATCAAGAGCTTCTCGACCGATATCTCCGTAGCCATAGCCTGTACTTGTACAAAAATGGCTTTCTGAAATTCTGTTATCGATAAAAGCCTTTTGCACCTTTTGCTGATTATATTCTGTTATTTCGTCTATATATTCAAATTGTTTTTTGCAAAGCTTTAACGCATTATCAGAAGCATCCTTTATTCTTTTATCAATTTTAAAAAATTCGTTCATTTATACATTCTCCAATAGCCGATATTTTCAAATCCGAGTTTTTTGTAAAACTCTTCGTTTTTATTCTTGTCACGCATCAAATATACCTTGCCCTTTATATCGCAAACCATTGCGCTGACAAGAGCACTTGCATACCCCATTCGTCTAAATTCAGATTGGGTGGACACAGCAGTCAATATTGCGTCATTATTATAAATCGACGAAAATATGCCACTTGAAATTATTTCGCCATTAAAATTCAGTGTTACGGCTTTTGCCGCACCGTGCCTAATTCTGTGGCTTACGTCAACATACCAACTTTCAAAATCAGCTGACGAATAATCCTCCAAATTAAATAAATCCATAAGTTTTGGGTATTCATCAATCTCAGCATAATTTATAGTTTTTTCAATCTTTTTATTTGTTGCCATTGTTATTCCGTAATCATAGGAAAAAGACAACTTTAAATCTTCATTGCATAGGATTGAGTTAAATCCAAGCGTTTTGAAAAAATCGTCAAGTTCTTTTTGATTGAAGTTATCATTATGGCAAACTGTATAATCATTATCAAGGCGAGAAATTATTGCCGTTATATTTTCGTTTTCATCAATTTGCTTATAAAAAAGCGCAAAGTTATATTCAGTTGAATATGCTTTCAACAAGGACATAATGCGGATAAAAAATATATCGTCCTTATTAAAAGTATCAAATTCGTCGGGATTATCAATTAATTTAATCATATAGCTTAGGTAGTAATTTATTTAACAGCTTTCTTGTATTTTCGATATCCTCACTCTTTACAACGCTTGATGAGGAGTGAATATATCTGCTTGGAAGCGATATTGCAATAACTTTGCTTCCCTTACCGCTTGTTTGAATTGAACCTGCATCATTTCCGCCGGCAATTGCAGTTTTTGTCTGTGCAGGGATATTATTATCATCTGCTATCTTTCGTGCAAGTTTATATAAAGTCTTATCGTAAACAGTTCTGCCGTCCATAAAAGATACAACAGGACCGTCGCCCAAAACGCAAACCCTATCCCCGCCGGTAACGCCGCATAAATCAGCTGCAGTTGTTGACTCCAATATTACAGAAATATCGGGTTGAATATCAAAGGATGTACATTTCGAGCCTCTTAAGCCAACTTCCTCCTGAACGTTAAAGCAAAAATATGTGTCATATTCAAGATCACTGTTAATTAGCTCAATCATAAGCATACAGCCGATTCTATCATCAAGTGCTTTTGCTTTAATAAAGCCTTCGCCAAACTCATAATAATCACTTGAAAAATACGCAAAGTCGCCTAAAGAAACAAATTTTTCTGCATCCGACTTATCCTTTGCGCCGATATCTATAAAAAGATTTTTGAAGCTTACTGCCTTTTCTTTTTCATCAGATGAAAGTAGATGAATAGGTTTTAAACCTATTACACCGTTAATATTATTAATCGTCACTTTTCTGTCAGCAACAATTCTCGCATCAATACCGCCAACGGGTGCAAATTTCAAATATCCGTCATCTGTAATATCGGTAATAATAAAACCGACTTCGTCCATATGAGCGCAAATCATTACCTTTTTATTTGTTCTTTTTTTGCCCTTTTTAAATGCGATAATTGAGCCTAATGCGTCAACCTTATATTCACAATTATCTTTTATTTTAGAGATTATATAATCCCTTACAGCACTCTCATCACCCGATGTGCCGTTTAATAAGCATAAATCTTTAAGCATTCGGCTCACCTGCCTTTTCACTGATATAAGCGTAAATTAAATTGCTCACGCTTTCAATATCATTAACATCAACAACCTCACAGGGCTGGTGCATATATTTTTCGGGAATTGATATAAGAGCGCCCTTTATACCGCTCTCGCAAAGAGAGATTACGTCGGCATTTGTTCCCGTACTGCCTGACATAATTTCGCATTGATACGGTATATTATTTTTCTTTGCAATATTAACGAGCTTTTTTGAAATATTCTTATCAAGAATAGGAGAAAAACCAATCATTGCACCCTTGCCTATTTCTCCGCAATCCGCCTTGTCGCAATTAGGAGTGTAGGCAAACGAAACGTCAACGCAAATAAATTCATCAACACCCTTTGAAAAAGCGCCGATTTTAGCACCTCTTGTACCAAGCTCCTCCTGAGAAGAAAACATAACGGTTACTTTACAAGGGAGATTTTTAAGCCGGTCAAGACATAACAAAATTGAAGCAATACCTGCTCTGTCATCAAGGCAGGAGGCAGACAATTGACTGTTTAAAAGCGGAGTGAAATTACGCTTAAATGTAACCTTATCTCCGAGAGATACAATTTTTTTAATTTTCTCTTTACTCATTCCGACATCAATTGAAATATCTTTAAATTCGGGAACTTTTTTTTCGTCATCTGCGTTTTGCAAATGAGGCGGTAAGGTTGAAATTATTCCTTTTACTTCTTCCTTGCCCCAAACGGACACCTCATAACCCAAAAGCATTCTTCTGTCAATTCCGCCGCAACGATTTGCTTTAATAAATCCGTCGTCAGTGATATCGGTAACAATCATACCAATCTCATCAAGATGAGCATCAAGTAAAAAATGATAGCCTTGCCCAAAGGTACAATAAACGTTGTTCATTGAATCAACACTTACATTACCGTACTTTTTGAGTATATCCTTTAAAAGAGTAACTATATTTTCTTCTTCACCCGATACGCCGGCTGTTGACGTTAATTTTTTTAATAATTCAACTGTATTATCCATTAATCCTCAAATCCGTTTACAAGTTCTTTAAATTTTCTGCCTCTGTATTCAAATGTTTTAAATTGGTCAAATGCTGGGCAAGCAGGGCAAAGTGAAACGACATCACCCTTTTGAGCTGCATTTTTTGCTTCAATAAGAGCATTTTCAAGAACATCTGTTTTAATTATTTTAAGTCCTGACTCATTATATCCGTCAAACGAAGTAACGGTATCATAAATCTTGTCGGCAGTTGCGCCGTTTAATACAAGAACTTTAACATACTTTAATATGTCGGGCACCATTTCGCTCATATCATTACCCTTGTCCGAGCCACCCATAATAACAATAATTTTCTTATTGAACGCCCTTAAGCCGCTGATAACACGTGAAGGAGAAGTTGCGATTGAGTCATTATAATATTTAACACCGTCAAATTCTCTTACAAATTCAATTCTGTGCTCTACTCCGCCAAAGGTTTTTGCAATTTTGTCGTAAACAGAAATATCAACAAGACCCCAAGTGGCTGAAATTGCAGTACAATAATTTTCAATATTATGAGTACCCGGAATTGCAATATCACAACTGTTCATAATAAATGTTTCGTTACCATTATCATTATAAATAATTTCGCCCTTATCATTCATATAACAGCCGTTTTCGACCTTATGCTTGATTGAAAATTCGGCAAGCTTACCCCTGACATCATATCTCATATCGTGGTAAACTCTGTTACCGATTGAATAATCGCAATCAGCATTTAAAACTGTACGGCAATTGCTGTTTTGATAGATTAAAATATTTCTCTTTGCATCAACATATTCATCAAGGTTTACGTGATGGTCTTGGTGAGTACATTCAATATTAGTAACAACTGCAACATCGGGCGTGTTTTTCATATTACCCATAGTTAAAAGCTGAAATGACGAAAGCTCAACAACCGCAATATCGTTTTCGGTGATAGTTTCAAGTTCGGGCATAAGTGCCTTACCGATATTACCGCCTAAATATACTTTTTTGCCCTGTGCTTCAAGGAATTTAGAAATAAGTGTTGTTGTTGTTGTCTTACCGTTAGAGCCTGTAACGGCAATAATTTTAGATGGGCAAAGTTTAAAGAAAACTTCCATCTCCGTTGTTACCTTTTGTCCTCTTTCAATGCACTCTCCTATCCAAGGATTTTGAAAAGGCAAAATACCGTGAGAACGAAAAATGAGGTCCATTTTCGGCAAAACATCAAGATAATTTTCTCCTAATGAAAAATTAACACCAAGCTTTTCAAGCTTGTCACAAATATCCTTGCCTATATAGTCCTTATCTCTTTTGTCACAAGCATAAACATCAATTCCAAGCTTTGCAAAAAACTGAGCACACGGAATGTTAGCAACGCCCATACCGACAAAAGCCACCTTTTTGCCTTTTAATGAATCAAAATATTTTTTTGCTTTATCATTCATAGTATTTCATCTCCTATTAATGAATATAGAAATTTCCGTTATTAAAATCCTTTAACGTGAATTTTTCTGCCTTTTTTTCAAGTTCCTTTTGATAAGGCAACTTCTCTTTATGTATAAATTTATCCTTAACAGGCATTTCGCAGTTCATTACAAAATTTGCAATCTGAGTTTTGTTTTTATTTTCTTCTCTTCCTTGGAAGTAAACATTGCCTGTGGCGGTTTCGTCAATCGCAAGTGCGATTTTCATTTGACCTTTTCTTCCGAGCGGTGTAATCATTTTGCTGATTTCAATTGCGTCATCACAAGCAGTATCTGTAATAAAGCAAAGCACGCCGTTGCCTTTTCTTCTAAAAAGATTTGAAGTTAAATCATAAATCATTTCATCAAGATAAGCCAAAATGTCATTTTTATCTACTTTTTCAATGTTGACAATATAAAAATAATTATTGCCTTTAATTGCTCTTACATCAAATGAAAAATCTTTAACTTCAACAAGTTTATTCATTTTATATCCGTTTTTTTCTAAATCGTTTGAAATCGTCACGCATCTTTGTTCAATGCTTTCTTTATCACGAGAATTAATATAATAACCTGCGTCTTCAAGTTCATTTTCAATATCCTTGAGAAACGATTCAACTTTTCCGTACTTTGAATAATATATAAATATAACAACGAGATTGATAATAACCAATATATCGCAAGCGTAGTTTACGGCAACAGCAAGCGTTTCGTTAAAGGACTTTACATACGGCTGCGCACCGATATAAATAAAAATAAATACTACACTGAATATTACAAGACCTTTTAAAAACTTATAAAAATTTTTTTGCTTTTTTCTTACTTCTCTCATTTAATCATTTCCTTAAACTGTTCTTCGTTTATAACTTCTACTCCCAGGCTATTTGCTTTATCAAGCTTTGAGCCTGCTTCCTCGCCGGCTAATACATAAGTAGTTTTCTTAGAAACCGAAGATGAAGCTTTGCCGCCGAATGATTCAATAATACTTGATGCCTCAGAGCGCTTTAATGTAGGAAGTGTACCTGTCAATACAAATGTCATACCCTCAAATCTGTTATCTTTAATAACATTTGTGGAAATCATATTCACTCCGACTTCTTTTAGCTTTTCAATAAGTTCTTTTGATGAGTCGCTTTCAAAGAATTCAACAACACTTTGTGCCATAACAACACCGAAGCCGTCAATTTCAAGAATATCATCAACGCTTGCGTTCATAATAGCATCAATATTTTTAAAATGGTCAGCCAAAAGTTTGCCTGCTTTAGCGCCGATATGGCGAATGCCTAAAGCAAATATAAGTTTTGACAAATCATTCTTTTTTGAATTATTAACCGAATTAATTATGTTTTTTGCACTTGTTTGCTTAAATCCCTCAAGGCTTGCAATTTTATCAGGGTCAAGATTATAAATATCATAAGTTTTATTAATCATACCAACGTTTACAAAAGTTTCGATAATTGCAGGACCCAAGCCTTCAATGTCCATAGCATCTCTTGAACAGAAGTGAATAAGGTTTCTTAAAAGTTGAGCTGGACATTCGGGATTAATGCATCTGATTGCAGCTTCATCCTCATCACGGTAAACGCTTTCACCGCAAGATGGACAAATCTCAGGAAATTTGAACACATTTTTAGCATTATGCTCATTAACGCATAAAACTTCGGGTATAATATCGCCGGCTTTACGAACTGTTACAATATCTCCTATGCCTATACCTTTTTCGTTAATAAAATCCTGATTATGAAGTGTGGCTCTGCTGACTGTTGTACCGGCAAGATGAACGCTGTCAAGAATAGCTGTCGGTGTTAAAACACCTGTTCTGCCGACTGCTATTTCAATATCTCTTAATACTGTTTGTTTTTCTTCCGGCGGATATTTAAAAGCAATCGCCCATTTAGGATATTTTGCGGTAGAGCCGAGCTGTTGTCTTTGTGAAAAATCGTCAACCTTAATAACTGCCCCGTCTATGTCATATTCAAGTGAGCCTCTCGCTTCACCTATTCTGTCGATTTCAGAAATAGCATCTTCAATGTTATCAACCTTTTTATATGTCGGAATAGTATGAAATCCGAGTTCTTTGATAAAATCAATTGACTGCTTATGAGAGGTAAGCTGTGCGCCTTCTATTTGTTGAATGTTAAATACAAATATATCAAGACCACGTGTTGCGGTAACACTGCTGTCTTTTTGCCTTAAAGAACCTGCGGCGGCATTACGTGGGTTTTTAAATGGCTTTTCGCCTCTGAGAAGCTGCCTGTCTACAACCTTGTCAAAGCTTTTTTTAGGCATATAAACTTCTCCTCTAACCTCAATATAAGGTATCGGTTTATTAAGCTTTAAAGGAATATTATGAATAACTCTCAAATTTCCGCTTACATCCTCGCCTACGTCACCGTTGCCTCGTGTAGAGCCTCTGAAAAATACACCGTCACGGTATTCAAGGCTTACTGACAACCCGTCGATTTTAGGCTCAACAACATAGTTTACAGTTTTAACGCTTTCCCTGACTCGGTTATCAAATTCCCTAAGCTCGTCCTTAGAAAAAGCGTCTTGGAGACTTTCCATCCTAACAGTATGTTCAACACTTGCAAAGGAATTGTCCGCTTTGCCGCCTACCTTCTTAGTGGGTGAATCTGGTGTATCATATTGAGGATATTTTTCTTCAAGTTTCTTTAAATCACGCATCATCATATCATATTCGTAATCTTCAATTTCCGGTGCGTCATCATTATAATATCTGTCAGAATGATATCTTATTGTTTTTCTTAATTCATTAATTTTTTTCTCGATTTCAGTCATACTATCACCAATAAACATTATTAAGATTATTTTATCACATAATATGTAATTAATCAATTATAAGTCTAAATATTTTCACTAAAAAAGCACGCCGATTTGGCGTGCTGAATTATGTTTCACTTTTCACTTTATCTATTTTAAACATCAGCCTAAGAATAGGCGCTAAAAATTTAGGACTTTTAATAAGTACAACTTTCATAAAAATACCCCTATCTTTTACAGCACATTATTCCGAGAATGATTACTACAATCGCAAGTATTCTTGTTATCCAAACAGTAGGACAGCAACAAGCAATGACACAGCCAACACCGAAAGCTATCCACAGATAATCCCGTCTGCACATTTTTTTCATATAGTAAACACCTCTTTTGCTGTATTTACTATATTCTATTCAAAAGCTTACTAATCGTTACTTAAAATCAACAAAAGTTTTCCTGATTTATAATTAATTGTTACAACATCATCTTTAAATGAATTGCTTTGCGTATACAAGCAATCTACAGGTATTGTAAAATCTGTTAAATCATATTGCGTCCCTCTTGTTGTTAAACCGATGCACGCATCAAACAGCGGATACATAGAGAAATATGG
>OLGB01005101.1_pt1 | contig 10544 bp, 11 predicted proteins | sample 1605691 | NCBI WGS metagenome assembly OLGB01 (sample SAMEA3888925, study PRJEB22519) | human gut metagenome | biome: human gut; feature: human-associated habitat; material: faeces | place: Denmark | collected 2010
TTTAGATTTACGATTTCAGACGGACAATGTATTCAAGGGTAAGCTGACTGTTAATCGTTCCACCTTCTATCGTTACTCATTCCTTATTTTCGAAGGGTAAAATTATAAAAAAACTCCTGTATCCGGGCAGAATACAGGAGTTTAATATTTCATATCTTTTCAGTTTATTCTGCAGCAGCTTCCACTGAAACGAACGATTTGTTGTTTCTTTTCTTTCTGAAAACAACTGTTCCGTCGATCAGAGCGAATAAAGTATGATCTTTACCGATACCTACGTTTTCACCCGGATTATGTACAGTACCTCTTTGGCGAACCAGGATATTTCCTGCTTTAGCAAATTGTCCACCCCAGATTTTTACTCCTAATCGTTTGCTTTCTGATTCACGGCCGTTCTTTGAACTACCGACTCCTTTCTTATGTGCCATATCGTATTAATAATTTAGAAGTTACAAAATAATAAAATCACTCTACAGAGCTTAAGCGTTGATAGATTCGATTTGAATCTGAGTCAGATATTGACGGTGACCGTTCTTTCTTTCGAAAGTTTTTCTTCTTTTCTTTTCTTATAATCATTTATAAGTTCATCCAAATAACTTTCTTTAATCTTTCCTACACATAAAATTTTTATCATATTTCAATTACTTCCGTTTTTTCATTTTGTTTTGCACAAATAATATCATGAAAATCAATCCCATAATCTAAAAATGTATTATTAATTGTTTCCATAGCAATACTTTCTAAATTATTTGTTTCACTTAAATGGATTAAAACTATTTTCTTAGTTTTATCTCCGATTAATTTAGTAAGATAAAATGATGCTGCCTTATTAGACAAGTGGCCTTCATCAGAATAAACTCTTCTTTTTAACCATTCTGGATAAGGACCGTTCATTAATAATTCTAAATCATGATTACTTTCAAATAGATATATATCTAAATTTTTTAAATAGTTTGTCAATTCTTCTGACATCCTTATAGTTAGTGTAGTTATTAAAACTCTCTCATTACGTTCTATTCTTTTTCTTATTTCAGATACTATATCATCTATTTGGCCCTTTGTAGGTCTTACTTCAATTGTTGGGTCAAGTAATCCAGTTGGTCTTATAATTTGTTCTACAACATTTTCTTTAGAATGCTCTTTTTCATAATCTGCTGGAGTAGCACTAACAAATACAACTTGATTTAACCTTTGCTCGAATTCATCAAATTTTAATGGACGGTTGTCAAATGCTGATGGAAGTCTGAATCCATAATTTACTAAAGATTCTTTTCTTGCACGGTCTCCATTATACATTGCCCTTACTTGAGGAATTGTAGCATGAGACTCATCTATTAACACTAAGAAATCTTTTGGGAAATAATCAAATAGCGTAAATGGCGGACTTCCAGGTTCTCTGCCACTTATATGTCTTGAATAATTTTCTATTCCTTGGCAAAAGCCCGTTTCTTTCATCATTTCTATATCAAAATTAGTTCTTTCTTCGATTCTTTGTGCTTCAATTAGCTTATTATTATCTTTAAAGAATTTTACTCTTTCTTCTAATTCCTCTTCTATTGTTTTTATAGCTCTTTGCATTTTATCACTTGTTGTTACATAATGAGAATTTGGAAATATCATAACATGATTTCTTAGTGCTTGTACTTTTCCAGTTAATGGATTAATTTCTGAAATTTTTTCAATTTCATCTCCCCAGAATTCAACTCTTATCGCACTTTCATTTTGGTCTGATGGATATATTTCTACTATATCTCCTTTGGCTCTAAATGTTCCACGTTTAAAATCTAATTCGTTTCTAGTATATTGCATGTTAATTAATTTTTTTAATACTTCATCTCTTTCTTTTTTCATTCCAGGTCTTAATGAAACAATCATATGTTCGTAGTCTATTGGATCTCCGAAGTCCATATATACATGAAACTGATGCTACAATAATTACATCTTTTGTTTCAAAAAGCGAAGCAGTTGCTGAATGGCGAAGCTTATCTATTTCATCATTTATTAAATCTTGTTGTAATAATTTATTTGCTTCTTCTGTTAATTGTTTTAATTCTTGCTGTTGAAATTTATTATACATAAATATTCCACTAATTACTGCTAATATTAATACAATTATTATTATCATTATAATTATAGATTTTTTATTTTTCATTTTTTTCTTTCATATAATATTAATAAACTATTATATAAATTTCTCCTTTCACTATATATTAAAATTCAACTTTTTCACTTATCCATTTTTCTAATTCATCTATATTTACTCTTACTTGTTCCATTGTATCTCTGTCTCTGATTGTTACTGAATTATCATTTAATGTATCAAAGTCAACAGTTACACAATATGGTGTTCCTATTTCATCTTCTCTTCTATATCGTTTTCCTATTGAGCCCGCTTCATCATATTCACACATAAATTTCTTTGATAATTGTTCATAAACTTCTTGAGCTTTGTCTGATAATTTCTTTGATAATGGTAATACTGCTACTTTATATGGTGCTAATGCAGGATGTAAGTGTAACACAACTCTTGTATCTCCTTCAGTAATTTCTTCTTCATCATAAGCATTACATAAAAATGCTAATGCAACTCTGTCTGCTCCAAGTGATGGTTCAATACAATATGGTATGTATTTTTCATTTGTTTCTGGATCTAAATATGTAAAATCTTGATTTGATTGTCTTGCATGATTTGATAAATCATAATCTGTTCTATCAGCAATTCCCCATAGCTCTCCCCATCCGAATGGAAATGCATATTCTATATCTGTTGTTGCTTTACTATAAAATACCAATTCTTCTGGACTATGATCTCTTAAACGTATATTTTCTTCTTTCATTCCTAATGATATTAACCAATTTTCACAGAATTTTTTCCAATATTCATGCCACTCTAAATCTGTTCCTGGTTTACAAAAAAATTCAAGTTCCATTTGTTCAAATTCTCTTGTTCTAAAAGTAAAGTTTCCTGGTGTTATTTCATTCCTAAATGCTTTACCAATTTGTGCAATTCCCATTGGTAGTTTTCTTCTTGTTGTTCTCATTACATTTTTGAAGTTTACAAATATTCCTTGTGCTGTTTCTGGTCTTAGATAGATTTCTGCTTTTGCATCTTCTGTTACACCTTGAAATGTTTTGAACATTAAGTTAAATTTACGAATTGATGTAAAATTGTGTTTTCCACAGTTTGGACAACAAATATTGTTATCATCTAAGAATTTTATCATTTCTTCGTCTGTCATTCCATCTGCAATCATATCTTTTCCTTGTTCATGTGCCCATTCTTCTATTAATTTGTCTGCTCTATGTCTTGTTTTACATTCTTTACAATCTATAAGTGGATCTGAAAATCCTCCAACATGTCCTGATGCAACCCATGTTTGTGGGTTCATTAATATTGCTGCATCTAATCCAACATTATATTTGCTTTCTTGTATGAATTTTTTCCTCCATAATGCTTTTACATTATTTTTTAGTTCTACTCCTAAAGGTCCATAATCCCATGTATTTGATAGTCCTCCATAAATTTCTGATCCAGGATATATATATCCTCTTGCTTTACACAAATTTACTATTGTGTCCATTGATTTTACCATTTTTATTCCTCCTTATTTTTTGCTAGTTTTTGTTTTTATACGTAAAAAACTTTCATTCCTAGCAATACTAAAAATATTGCTAGGGACGAAAGTTCTATTTCCGCGTTTCCACCCTAATTCCTAAAACTTTTTATTTAGTTTTAAGCACCTCAAGTTATATTACTCCAAAGCTCCCCTTATAACATTTATTACTAATTTTCCACCTTCATTAGCTCTCTATAAATATTTTGTTATAATTTTTCTTTTTCATTGTGTATTCTCCTTAATTTCATACTAATCTTAACTAGCCTGAAAGTTCTATAATGAAGTTAGCCACCTCGCCTTGCTTAAAAATATTTGTTTTACTATCTTTTAGTAAACCGGTAATTTCATTTGATAACAGGCTTGAAACTATTAGGCTAAGTAGCCAAGGCTAATAATAGCCTTGGTTTAGCTGACAAAACAGTTTCAAGGGTTCCTGTTGTCAAATGAAATCCAATTTAAGGCAAAAGAAAACACCTCTGTGCTATACTTGTTGTTCACCACAAACACAAGGAAGGGCACAGAGATGCAAAATCATTATACACCAAAAGGCAAACATTTGACAATGGATAACCGTCGCCTGATTGAACGATGGAAAAATGAAAATATGTCCAATCGTAAAATTGCAGGCTTGCTTGGAAAGGCTCCTCAGACGATTAATAATGAGGTCAAACGTGGGACAACTTTACAACAAGTGCGAAAAGGGCTGTACAAAAAAGTCTATTCTGCTGACTATGCACAAACGGTTTACCAAACTAATCGAAAACGATCGGTAAAAAAAATAATCCTAACGAAGGAAATGAAAGAGAAAATTTTACACTATGCTAAGCAAAAGTTTTCTCCTGAAATGATGGTTAAGAAGAAGAAAATGAAAGTGGGCATTTCAACCATTTACTATTGGTTTCATAATGGCCATTTAGGATTGACGAAAGCAGACATGCTTTACCCTAGAAAAGGGAAAAGTGTCAAGAAGCAAGCCAGTCCTAACTTTAAACCAGCAGGCAAATCAATTGAAGATCGACCTGAAGTTATTAATCTTCGCTTAGAAAATGGTCATTATGAAATTGATACAGTTCTACTAACCAGAGTGAAAAATCATTGCCTTTTAGTCTTAACCGACCGTCGGAGTAGACACCAAATCATCCGTCTGTTACCTAACAAAACCACTGAATCAGTCAATCAAGCACTGGAGGGAATCTTGAGGGAACATCATATCCTGTCTATAACTGCAGATAATGGTACAGAATTTAGTCGTCTGGCTGAGGTCTTTCCTGAGGAACGTATCTACTATGCACATCCCTACTCTTCATGGGAGAGGGGAACGAATGAAAATCACAATCGATTGATTCGGAGATGGTTACCAAAAGGAACCAAGAAAACGACTCTGAAAGAAGTCGCTTTTATCGAAAATTGGATTAATAATTACCCTAAAAAATGCTTGGACTACAAGTCGCCGAGTGAATTTCTTATGGGTGGCTAATTTCAACTTGAAATTTGGGTTTACATTCTTTCACATAAATTAGGAAAATCATTATATTATCTTTACCTTAGGACTCGCTATTTCTTCATTTTAGAATATAATAAAGACTTTGAAAACTTTCGTCAATCACATTTGGCGTTTAGACATGCCGATCAGGCATTCTTTTTACTACTTGGGGGGCTGTTCTTATTTTTTGATGAGAGTTATTGGGAGTAATCTTATGCTACTGACCCACACCAACTACCATCCAGAACTTCAAAGAACTCTTACGACAACGTCTATCCTCCCAGTAGCCATTAGCGTGATGACTACAACCTTCTTGCAAGAACTACTCTTTCGTAAGTTGGTTTGCTCTTGGTTGGCTCCTTATTCGATAGTTACTGCTTTAGTGAGTACCAGTCTCTTTTTCCTATTCCATATGCCTACCAACCTTGCCCACCTCTTCCTCTATATTGGAATGGGATTGGCTCTCTCTATGGTCTACCAAAAAAGAGAAAATCTATCAGCAACTATCTCGCTTCATATCCTATGGAATATTTTCACCTTAGGTGCTACCATTCTAGTAATGACTAATCCCATGTAACTGAGAAAACTTTCTCAGTTTTTGCTACTTTCAAAATTTTAAGCATAAAAAATCTGAAGCATTTGCTTCAGATTTTTTATTATTAATTAAAGGTAGAGAGCTTTAAACAAGTATACAGCCAAAAGTCCTGCAAGGATTGGCGCTACAACTGGAACCCAAGCGTACCACCATTTAGAATCACCTTTGTGCTCACCAAGAACTGATGTTGGCAAGAGATGGTGAAGAAGACGTGGCATCAAGTCACGAGCTGGGTTAAGGGCTGGTCCAGTAGGTCCACCGAATGAAAGTACCAAAGCAGCAACCAAGAAACCAACACCGATGTGGGCTGTTTCAAGCGATCCATGGAATTGTCCATCAACCATTTCTTTAGTGTAACCAGCAGCAACAGCTTGTTGTGCAAGCTTGTGACCAAAGTAGTTGTTTGTCAAGGCAAGGGCACCAAAGAAGAGGAGGAATGATCCTGCAAACTCGTTGACAAAACCATTGGCACAGGCACGATTACGATTTTCTGGAGTGTCATCATGATCGTCAACTGCTGAGATAGTTGAGAAGGTCCCAAGAATATTGTTAGGATTCTCAGTTTGTGCATAGTAAGGTTGGTGAACCCAAACCACAATAGCTTGACCTAGGAAGGCACCGAGAAGTTGTGCAATAAGGTATCCAGGAACGCCTACCCATGAGAACAATCCAGATGCAGCAAGTCCAAGTGTGAAAGCAGGGTTGATGTGGTTACCAGAAACATCACCAAACATAAGGGCTGGCATCATAACACCAAAACCATAACCAAAAGCGATAACAATCCAACCAGATTTGTTACCTTTTGTTCCTGTAAGCTCAACGTTGGCAACAGCACCATTACCAAGTGCTACAAGAAAAGCAGTCGCGAACAACTCAGTGAGGTATTTCAAAAGCCATTCACTGGTGAACGCTTCTTTTAGAAAATCATTCATTTGTCTCTTTATTTCCTTTCACATTTTACAATAATTTAGACATCTATCATTTTATCAAGTATAATGTCTGATGTAAAGATATTTCTGAAATGTTTACGTATTCTTTTTGAGGTTTTTAAATATGAAATTTAACCAGTTTAGTTACATCCCTGTTAGTCCTGAAACGGCTTATCAGGAACTCCGTTCTTTGGGCTTTGAAGTCTCTCTAGATGCTAGTGCCAAAGCCAATTTTGAATCCTTTGTTCGCAAGTACTTCCTTTTCTTTGAAGATACTGATTTGGCTTTGAAAAATTGGATTGCCGATCCAGAGACAGACCTCCTGTCCTTTTTCCAATCAGACCGTCCTTTGACTGCTGAAGTCTTTGGCTTAGTAGCCCTTCAACTGCTAGGATTTGTCCCTAATGTGGACTTTACCGACAGTGTTGCTTTCCTTGAGAAAATGGCCTTCCCAATTGCTTTTGATGGTAGCCTTAATAACCTTCACCAGTTGTTAGCGACACGCACACAATCTGGCAATACCTTAATTGATCAGTTAGTAGCCCAAGATTTAATCCCAATAAGTAATGACTACGTCTTCTTTAATGGTAAGAGCTTGGCAACATTTGACACTAATCAGCTTCACCGTGAAGTGGTCTATGTCGAAACACCTGTAGATACTGACAAAGATGGGCTGTTAGACCTAGTCAAGGTGACTATCTTACGTCCTAATGTTGACTTCCCAGTTCCAGCCATGATGACCGCAAGCCCTTATCAACAAGGGACTAATGAGCCTGCTTCAGATAAGCTTACCCACAAGATGGAAGGTGATTTACTCGTCAAACCAGCAGGTGAAATCTCCCTTAGCCAACCAGAAATCAAGACACCAGAGGCAGACCTTACGCCTATCAATCCTGTCACAAAGGCTCAGGAGCGTTTTGCTCACACAGATACCTACACGCTTAACGATTACATGTTGGCTCGTGGTGTGGCTTCTATCTATGTATCGGGTGTCGGTACCTTCAATTCTGAAGGCTTCATGACCTCTGGAGACTATCAACAAGTTCTGGCCTATAAAGCTGTCATTGACTGGCTCAATGGTCGTGCACGCGCCTTTACTAGCCGAAGTAGACAGCATACCATCACTGCGGATTGGGCTTCTGGTAAGGTGACTACTACCGGACTTTCATATTTGGGTACCATGTCCAACGCCCTTGCTACAACTGGTGTCGACGGTTTGGAGATGGTTATCGCTGAAGCGGGTATTTCTTCTTGGTACGACTACTATCGTGAAAATGGACTCCTCGTCAGTCCTGGAGGCTACCCTGGTGAAGATCTCGACACCTTGACCGAATTTACCTATTCTCGTGCCCTATTAGCTGGAGAATACCTACGCCACCAAAAAGACTACGAGGCCTACCTCAATGAGCTAAGCACAGCTATTGATCGTAAGCATGGGGATTATAACCAGTTCTGGCATGACCGCAACTATGTGCAATTCGCAGACCGTGTCAAAGCTACTGTAGTCTTTACACACGGTAGCCAGGATTGGAATGTCAAACCAATTAATGTCTATCAAATGTTCAGAGCCCTTCCTAAATCTCTCGAAAAACACCTCTTCTTCCACAATGGTGCCCACGTTTACATGAATGCTTGGCAGTCTATTGACTTCCGAGAAAGCATGAACGCCTTGATTTGTCAGAAACTCCTTGGTTTGGAGAATGGCTACACACCGCCTACTGTTATCTGGCAAAACAACCAGTCTGAACAGACCTGGGAAGTTCTCGATAACTTTGGACACAACAATGGTAAAAACATTCAGCTTGGTGAGACTGAAGCTATCATCGCTAACCATTATGAAGAGGAAACCTTCGCCAAATACGGTAAGACTTACCAAAGCTTCAAGGATGACCTCTTTGCTGACAAAGCCAATGCCATCACCTTGGACTTTGAACTGGACCAAGATATCCAAATCAATGGTCGTGTCCACCTAGAGCTCAAGGTTAAGTCTAACACAAACCGTGGTCTCATTTCGGCCCAAGTTCTAGAAATGGGTGACAAGAAGTATCTCGCACCTATTCCTGCACTCAAACGCATGAATTTAGATAATGGCCGTCTCTTCAAGGAAGAAGCCTTACGTGAATTGCCATTCAAGCAGGCAAAATACCGTGTCATTACCAAGGGACACCTTAACCTGCAAAATCGCAAAGATCTCCTTAGCATTGAGAATGTCACTCCAAATGAATGGATGACTATCGGTTTGGACTTACAACCAACCATCTACAAACTCAACAAGGGCGACAAACTCCGACTCGTTCTCTATACCACAGACTTTGAGCACACTATTCGTGACAATAGTGACTATGAAGTGACTGTGGACCTAAGCCAAAGTAAGATGACATTGCCTTATTAATCTTTATCGCAAAAAATCCCATAGGATGAGAACTCCCATGGGATTTTTTTATTGTGTGAGAATAAACAAGATTTGATCTTCAATTTTTACGATTCATTTTGATGTTATTTAAACAAATGATATAGCCAAGACAGTGGAACAACACAAAGATATGCCAGTAAAAATAAAGCATAAAGCTGTCAGATTTAGTCAACGTATAAAAAAGAAAAATTCCAACAAACAAAATGGAAAGCCAGAGTGTCTTCTTAACGAATAAAAAGTATTGATGCCATATCTCTTTATCACTCAAAGTGACTTTAGATTTTTTGCCTAGGACAAGATGCATCAGAACCTCTGCTATACTGCTAAGTACTGTTAAAACCAGAATCTTACTAAGAGGAATTCCTAAAAAGAATCCCATACACTCAATAAGCAATTGGGACAAAACAATGGCCGTAAGGGCACGTAGATTTTTTGACATAAAACTTAAACCTCACACTTCTCTCAAACAGAAAGTTTTTACAATACCTAGAAAGTTACCAAAGCATAGATAAGCACTTACAGCCTCGCTATTTTTATAGGCGTGTCTATCATAAACTGCCATTCTAACCTCGTTCACTTTGTTTAATGATTTTAAGCACTCTAGGTGTCAGAAAAGCTAGTAAACAAATATCCAAAACAATCACAACAATAATGATTAGACGCCATTCGGCATCTCTCACCGTCAGCAAACGATAAATACCAGCTAAAATAATAGCCAAATGCGCCAAGCCCATACCAGCGTAAATTTGTTTAAGAGTAAACTGTCGTTCTTCAAGTGGACGACGGTCAAGCTCTCGCTTAATCAACAGGGGCAACACAAGTAAAAAGATTGATAGCAATACTAAAGGCAGCCAAAATAAGAAAGAAGAACCATTATATAATAATTCTAAACCAATATTTCCACCTATCAAACCAAAGGCAACAACCATGAGTCGTAAATAACGTAACGTTCCTGAACGAAGTCGGTTAAGATAAGGTATCGCACTCTCCTTTCATCACAATCACTTGTCCGCTTGGCATAATCATAACTAGGACTTAAGGATCTTTCTCTGCTCCTCAACAGATTGGAAAAGAACCTTTTTGCCCCATCTTCCTTTTCTCACTGGACAACTCAACCTTAAAACCAAGAAATCCTCCCTAATGACATCAATAGCCATAACGAATCGCTAGCAATTTTCGCAACTCTGCCATTCGCTCCTCGATAAAGGGAGACAAGGTCAGCTGGTCTTTTCTGACCACTTCGGATATTTCCAGTGACATCCTGCTTAAGATATAGGGAGTGGCTGAACGAGAGTCTGCAAGTTCCGTTCGGTAGGAGTGCAGGACCTGCTTCAAATCAGCATAATCTGGCTTATCTCCAATAGTTTCAATTACTTCATCGATAATAGCTACTGCTTGTTCTCGTCTCTCTTTGCCTCCTGCAAACCATTTAAGTCCTGTCATTAAGAAAACCTCCTTATTTCTTTCAACTAATTTTTCAATCACATCTTTAGTATAGCATTCAAGTGTC
>OLGB01005102.1_pt1 | contig 10541 bp, 8 predicted proteins | sample 1605691 | NCBI WGS metagenome assembly OLGB01 (sample SAMEA3888925, study PRJEB22519) | human gut metagenome | biome: human gut; feature: human-associated habitat; material: faeces | place: Denmark | collected 2010
AGCTTTATTCTGCGCTTCTTCGACCTGCAGCGTATTCTGACCGTGCTGGCGGGCGTAGCGACGGTACTGATGTATCTGTTTATCAACGGTTCGCCGGAGCATATGCCGTGGTTTATTCTGACCCTCGGCTTCTTCTCCAGCGCCATCTATACGTCGATCATCACCCTGGGTTCACAGCAAACCCGAGTGTCGTCGCCGAAGCTGGTGAACTTCATTCTGACCTGCGGAACCGTGGGTACTATGCTGACTTTCGTCGTGACCGGCCCTATCGTTGCCGCCAGCGGTCCGCTGGCAGCGCTGCATACCGCTAACGGCCTCTATGCCGTGGTGTTTGTGATGTGTCTGATCCTCGGCTTCGTCTCCCGCCACCGTCAGAACAACGCGGCAGCGGAATCGCACTAAGCCTCAGGCCCCTTTGTTCCGGCAAAGGGGCTATTTCGGGTAAAGAACAGCTCCTCCCCGCCCCGATCCATCTGAACCCAGGTTTGCGCCAGCTGCGTGGTGGCAATGACTCTCCCCTGGCGGATTGACCAACGCACCGGAACCTGACAACGCACGGCCTCAAACCCGTTTTCCGCGGGCAGAATCACCAGATTCGCCGTGTTTCCCGTCGCAATACCGTAATCGCTCAGGCCAAACGTGCGCGCGCTATTTTCCGTGACCAGCTTCAGTCCCTCGTTAATCTGCTGATAGCCCATCATCTGGCAAACGTGCAGACCCATGTGCAGCACCTGCAGCATATTGCCGGTCCCCAGCGGATACCAGGGGTCAAATACATCGTCATGGCCAAAGCAGACGTTAATGCCCGCCGCCATCAGCTCCTTCACGCGCGTGATACCGCGACGCTTCGGATAGTCGTCAAAGCGTCCCTGGAGGTGAATATTGACCAGCGGGTTAGCGACGAAGTTAATGCCGGAGAGCTTCAGCAAACGAAAAAGACGTGACGTATAGGCGCCATTGTAGGAGTGCATCGCGGTGGTATGGCTGGCGGTTACTTGCGGACCTATCCCCTCTTTTAACGCCAGGGCCGCCACGGTTTCAACGAACCGCGACTGTTCATCATCAATTTCATCGCAGTGGATATCCAGAGGCCGCTGATACTTTTTCGCCAGACGGAAAGCGATGTGCAGGGATTCCACGCCATATTCGCGCGTAAATTCAAAATGCGGAATCGCGCCCACCACGTCGGCCCCCAGACGCAGCGCCTCTTCCAGCAGGGCCTCACCATTGGGGTAGGATAAAATGCCCTCCTGGGGGAAGGCGACAATCTGCAGCTCGACCCACGGCGCGACCTCCTGTTTTACCTCGAGCATGGCTTTGAGCGCGGTCAGCGTCGGATCGGAAACATCAACGTGGGTACGAACAAACTGGATGCCGTTGGCGATCTGCCACTTCAGCGTCTTCCACGCGCGGGCTTTAACGTCCTCATGGCTCAATAAAGCCTTACGCTCCGCCCAACGCTCAATCCCTTCAAACAGCGTCCCGGACTGGTTCCAGTTCGGCTCTCCGGCGGTTTGGGTCGTATCAAGGTGGATATGCGGCTCAATAAAAGGGGGGATGGCCAGTCCGCCGCGGGCGTTCAGCACTTCAAAATTCTCTTTGCGCGCCTCCCCCATAGGGGTGATATCCCCGAAGCGCCCCTTGTCTATCGCTATCTGCCATAACCCTTCGCGATCGGGCAGACGAACGTTCTCAATTAACCAAAGCGGCGCTGCTGTCATATCGATGACTCCCGTAATTGTTGCTGAAGTTTTACTCAACCCGCCGTGGGTATCCGTTGCTAATTTTGTACATAAAAAAAGCAAAAAGGAAAAGCCAGCGTTTTCCGTTACTTATAAAAATACTGACAAATCATAAACATACCACTTAAGTAGTAGGTAAAGGTGTAATTGATTTGCATCAATAAGTGTCGCGGCTGAATCGTTAAGGTAGGCGGTAATATAAAAGAAATCGAGGCAAAAATGAGCAAAGTCAGACTCGCTATCATTGGTAATGGTATGGTCGGCCACCGCTTTATTGAGGACCTTCTTGATAAATCCGACGCCAGCCTGTTCGATATTACCGTCTTCTGTGAAGAACCCCGTATCGCCTACGACCGCGTGCACCTCTCCTCCTACTTCTCTCACCATACTGCCGAAGAACTCTCTTTGGTACGGGAAGGTTTCTACGAGAAGCACGGCGTTAAGGTGCTGGTCGGCGAACGCGCCATCACCATCAACCGCCAGGAGAAGGTTATCCACTCCAGCGCGGGCCGTACCGTTTTCTATGACAAGCTGATTATGGCGACCGGTTCCTATCCGTGGATCCCGCCGATTAAAGGTTCTGAAACCCAGGACTGCTTTGTTTATCGTACCATTGAAGACCTTAACGCGATTGAAGCCTGCGCCCGCCGCAGCAAACGCGGCGCGGTCGTCGGCGGCGGTTTGTTAGGCCTCGAAGCCGCGGGCGCGCTGAAAAACCTCGGCGTTGAGACCCACGTGATTGAATTTGCACCCATGCTGATGGCGGAACAGCTGGATCAGATGGGTGGCGAACAGCTACGTCGCAAGATTGAAAGCATGGGCGTGCGCGTGCACACCAGTAAAAACACCAAAGAGATCGTTCAGGAAGGTACCGAAGCGCGTAAAACCATGCGTTTTGCCGACGGCAGCGAGCTGGAAGTCGACTTTATCGTCTTCTCTACCGGTATCCGCCCGCGCGATAAGCTGGCCACCCAGTGCGGTCTGGAAGTCGCTCCGCGCGGCGGCATCGTGATTAACGACGCCTGCCAGACCTCTGACCCGGATATCTACGCCATCGGTGAATGCGCCAGCTGGAACAACCGCGTTTACGGCCTGGTCGCCCCGGGCTACAAAATGGCTCAGGTTACCGTTGACCATATCCTCCAGACCGAAAACGCCTTTGAAGGCGCGGATCTTAGCGCCAAGCTGAAGCTGCTGGGCGTTGACGTCGGCGGCATTGGCGACGCTCACGGTCGTACGCCGGGCGCGCGCAGCTACGTTTACCTCGACGAAAGCAAAGAGGTCTACAAACGCCTTATCGTCAGCCCTGACAACAAGGCCCTGCTCGGCGCGGTGCTGGTGGGCGATACCAGCGATTACGGCAACCTGCTGCAGCTGGTGCTGAACGCCATCGAACTGCCGGAAAACCCCGACTCGCTGATCCTGCCGGCGCACGCGGGCAGCGGTAAGCCGTCCATCGGCGTCGATAAACTGCCGGACAGCGCACAAATTTGTTCCTGCTTTGACGTCACCAAGGGCGCATTGATTGCCGCCATTAATAAAGGCTGCCACACGGTGGCGGCGCTGAAGGCAGAAACCAAAGCCGGTACCGGCTGCGGCGGCTGTATCCCGCTGGTGACTCAGGTGCTCAACGCCGAACTGGCGAAACAGGGCATCGAAGTCAACAATAACCTGTGCGAGCACTTTGCGTACTCCCGTCAGGAACTGTTCCACCTCATCCGGGTGGAAGGCATCAAAACCTTTGAAGAGCTGCTGGCGAAACACGGTAAAGGCTACGGCTGCGAAGTGTGTAAACCGACCGTGGGCTCTCTGCTGGCTTCCTGCTGGAACGAATATATCCTCAAGCCGCAGCATACCCCGCTGCAGGATACCAACGACAACTTCCTGGCCAACATCCAGAAAGACGGCACCTACTCCGTTATCCCGCGCTCTGCGGGCGGCGAAATCACGCCGGAAGGCCTGGTGGCCGTCGGCCGTATCGCCCGCGAATTTAATCTGTACACCAAGATCACCGGCTCTCAGCGTATCGGCCTGTTCGGCGCGCAAAAAGACGATCTGCCGGAAATCTGGCGTCAGTTGATCGACGCGGGCTTCGAAACCGGTCACGCGTATGCCAAGGCGCTGCGGATGGCGAAAACCTGCGTAGGCAGCACCTGGTGCCGCTACGGCGTAGGCGACAGCGTGGGTTTCGGCGTCGAGCTGGAAAACCGCTACAAAGGCATTCGTACGCCGCATAAAATGAAGTTTGGCGTCTCCGGCTGTACCCGCGAATGTGCGGAAGCCCAGGGTAAAGACGTCGGCATCATCGCCACGGAGAAAGGCTGGAACCTTTACGTCTGCGGCAACGGCGGCATGAAGCCGCGCCACGCGGATCTGCTGGCAGCGGATCTTGACCGCGAAACGCTGATGAAATACCTCGACCGCTTCATGATGTTCTATATCCGTACCGCCGACAAACTGACCCGTACCGCGCCGTGGCTGGACAACCTGGAAGGCGGCATCGATTATCTGAAGTCGGTCATCATCGACGACAAGCTGGGACTGAACGAGCATCTGGAAGAAGAGATGGCTCGCCTGCGTGCAGCGGTAGTCTGCGAGTGGACGGAAACCGTTAACTCGCCAGCGGCCCAGGTACGCTTCAAACACTTCATCAACAGCGACAAGCGCGACCCTAACGTCCAGGTAGTGCCTGAGCGTGAACAACATCGCCCGGCCGCGCCCTACGAACGTATCCCGGTAACTCTGGTGGAGGAAAACGCATGAGCCAGTGGAAAAACATCTGCAAACTCGATGACATCCTGCCGGAAACCGGCGTCTGCGCGCTGTTAGGCGACAAACAGGTGGCGATTTTCCGCCCCTATCACGGAGACCAGGTGTTTGCGATTAGCAATATCGACCCGTTCTTTGAATCCAGCGTCCTGTCTCGCGGCCTGATCGCCGAGCATCAGGGCGAGCTGTGGGTTGCCAGTCCGCTGAAAAAGCAGCGCTTCCGCCTGCGCGACGGCCTGTGTATGGAAGATGAAAGCCATTCGGTGGCGCACTATGAAGCCAGAGTGAAAGACGGCGTCGTGCAGCTACGCGGTTAATCACTTTACGGGAGGCGCAACGCCTCCCTTTTTTTGCATTTTTTTCTTCAATTGATGGCACAACATCATTTGTACTGCATCGCGAAGGCAGCTAACCAAGAGCCAGCGCAAGGGATGAGGTGCTAAAGGAACTCCTATGTTTACGGACACAATAAACAAGTGCGCGGCCAACGCCGGGCGCATTGCGCGCCTCTCGGCCAATCATCCACTCAGCTTCTGGGTCAGCGCCATGATGGCGGGCGCCTACGTCGGCCTCGGCATCATCCTTATATTCACCCTCGGCAACCTGCTCGACCCTGCCGTTCGCCCGCTGGTGATGGGCGCCACCTTTGGCATTGCGTTAACGCTGGTGATTATCACCGGCTCTGAATTGTTCACCGGCCACACCATGTTCCTGACCCTGGGCGTGAAGGCGGGGACCATCAGCCAGGGGCAGATGTGGGCGATTCTGCCGCAAACCTGGATGGGTAACCTTGCGGGTTCCGTTTTCGTGGCGCTGCTGTATAGCTGGGGCGGCGGCAGCCTGCTGCCCGTCGATACCAGCCTCGTCCACACCGTCGCGCTGGCAAAAACCAGCCAATCCGCGATGGCGCTCTTTTTCAAAGGCGCACTGTGTAACTGGCTGGTGTGTCTGGCGATCTGGATGGCAATCCGTACCGAAGGCGCGGCAAAATTTATTGCTATCTGGTGGTGTCTGCTGGCGTTTATCGCGTCCGGCTATGAGCACTCCGTCGCCAACATGACGCTGTTTGCCCTCTCCTGGTTTGGCCATCATAGCGATGCCTACAGGCTTGCGGGAATCGGTCACAATCTGTTATGGGTAACACTCGGCAATACTTTGTCCGGTGTCGTATTTATGGGATTGGGTTATTGGTATGCTACGCCGCAATCGGAGCGCCCCGCCCCGGAAAAAACTAACGAGACTAAGAGTCTGGCTCAGTAGACCTAATCGGTGCAGGCAGGTTGAACATTGCCCATGTTCAACCTGATAAATAAGATAGCCTGATAGCCAGATTCTAAGGCTGCTGCCAATAATTAAGAGGGAATGTCGTGGACCATTTGCCTATATTTTGCCAATTACGCGATCGCGACTGCCTGTTAGTCGGCGGCGGCGATGTGGCTGAACGTAAAGCTCGCCTGTTACTGGACGCTGGCGCCAGATTAACGGTCAATGCCCTGGATTTTGTGCCGCAATTCCAGGTATGGGCCGATGCAAACATGCTGACCCTGGTGCAGGGCGAGTTTAATCCTGCTCTGCTGGATAACTGCTGGCTGGCCATTGCCGCAACCGACAACGAAGCGGTTAATCAACGGGTCAGCGCGTCAGCGGAAGAAAGGCGAATATTTTGTAACGTGGTCGACGCCCCTCAGCAGGCCAGCTTTATTATGCCGTCGATTATCGACCGCTCGCCGCTGATGGTGGCCGTCTCATCCGGCGGCACCTCGCCGGTTCTGGCGCGCCTGCTGCGCGAAAAGCTGGAGTCAGTTTTACCGCTGCATTTAGGCCAGCTGGCCCACTACGCTGGTCAGCTGCGCTCAAGAGTAAAGAAACAGTTTGCCACCGTCGGCGAGCGCCGACGCTTTTGGGAGAAACTGTTTGTTAACGACAGGCTGGCGCAGTCGCTGGCCAACGAGGACCGCCAGGCCGTCGCTGACGCCACGGAGCAGCTGCTGACCGAGCCGCTGGATCATCGCGGTGAAGTGGTACTGGTGGGCGCCGGCCCCGGCGACGCCGGACTGCTGACCCTCAAAGGCCTGCAGCAAATACAGCAGGCCGATGTCGTGGTTTATGACCGCCTGGTCTCCGACGATATCATGAATCTGGTGCGCCGCGATGCCGACCGGGTCTTCGTGGGTAAACGCTCGGGCTACCACTGCGTACCGCAGGAAGAGATTAACCAGATTCTGCTGCGCGAAGCCCAGGGGGGGAAACGCGTTGTTCGACTGAAAGGCGGCGATCCGTTTATCTTTGGCCGCGGCGGCGAAGAGCTGGAAACCTTGTGCCATGCCGGTATTCCGTTCTCCGTTGTACCGGGAATTACCGCGGCCTCAGGCTGTTCCGCCTACTCGGGCATTCCCCTGACCCACCGGGATTTTGCCCAGGGCGTGCGCCTGGTCACCGGCCACCTCAAGACCGGCGGCGAGCTGGACTGGGAAAACCTGGCGGTTGAAAAGCAAACCCTGGTGTTTTATATGGGCCTGAACCAGGCCCCGGCGATCCGGGAAAAACTGATTGCCCACGGCATGGCGGCGGATATGCCCACAGCCATCGTTGAAAACGGAACGGCGATAACGCAGAAGGTTGTCACCGGCACGTTAGAGCAATTGGATATTCTGGCCCAGCAAATGGCCAGCCCGGCGCTGATTATTGTCGGCCGCGTGGTCGGCCTGCGCGATAAGCTGAACTGGTTCTCCAACCATTAATGACGCTGATGTAGCTCAAAACCGCTCGCAAATTAAAAAGCCGGATACATTGCACCCGGCTTTTTATTGCGCTGAGACCAGCAAATTGCTCAGGGCTTAGCGACGAAACCAATCGCTTCGTAAACCGCTTTCAGGGTAACGGAAGCGCGAGCGCTGGCTTTCTCCGCCCCCTCCTTCATGACCTGATTGAGGAATGCTTCATCACCGCGGAATCGGTGATAGCGCTCCTGCAGTTCGGTCAGCATGCCGGAAACGGCTTCAGCCACTTCGCCCTTCAGGTGACCGTACATTTTGCCTTCAAAATGCTGCTCCAGCTCTGGAATGCTCTGACCGGTAACGGCAGAGAGGATATCCAGCAGGTTGGAGACGCCCGCTTTGTTCTGGATGTCGTAGCGAACAACCGGCGGCTCGTCGGAGTCGGTGACCGCGCGTTTGATCTTCTTGACCACCGATTTCGGGTCTTCCAGCAGGCCGATGACGTTGTTGCGGTTGTCGTCGGACTTGGACATCTTTTTCGTCGGCTCCAGCAGCGACATCACGCGCGCGCCGGATTTTGGAATAAACGGTTCCGGCACTTTAAACACGTCGCCGTAGATAGCGTTGAAACGCTGGGCGACATCGCGGCTCAGCTCCAGGTGCTGTTTCTGGTCTTCGCCAACCGGGACCTGGTTAGTCTGATACAGCAGAATGTCGGCAGCCATCAGTACCGGATAGTCAAACAGACCGGCGTTAATGTTTTCCGCATAGCGCGATGACTTGTCTTTAAACTGGGTCATACGGCTCAGTTCGCCGAAATAGGTGTAGCAGTTCAGCGCCCAGCCGAGCTGCGCGTGCTCCGGCACGTGGGACTGAACGAAGATGGTGCTTTTTTGCGGGTCGATACCGCACGCCAGATACAGCGCCAGCGTGTCCAGCGTGGCCTTACGCAGCTGCTGCGGGTCCTGACGAACGGTAATCGCGTGCTGGTCAACGATGCAGTAAATGCAGTGGTAATCGTCCTGCATGTTTACCCACTGACGCAGCGCACCCATATAGTTGCCAATGGTCAATTCACCGGAGGGCTGTGCGCCACTAAAAACGATGGGCTTAGTCATTTTTTATTCCTGAGTTTCACTGTACGGTAGCCCGAAAGCGGGCAAGAGTTCATTAAATTGGTCAAAGGTATAATCCGGCTTGCTCAGCGAAATCGGCTCGCCGTAGTTGTAGCCGTAGGTCAGGCCGATCGAGCTGCAGCCCGCGGCCTTCGCGGCCTGAATATCGTTGCGCGAGTCGCCAACGAACAGCAGATCCGCGGGTGCCAGCCCCAGTTTCTCCGCGACCAGAAGCAGCGGTTCCGGATGCGGTTTTTTGTTTTTTACATCATCGCCGCCGATAACAACGGTAAAATATTTCGCGATATCCAGCGACGCCAGAATCGGCGCGACAAACGGCGTCGGTTTATTAGTTACCAGCGCCAGCGGCAGGCCCTTTGCGTGCAGCGCACCCAGCGTATCGGCAACGGCAGGAAACAAAAAGCTCCCCTCTTCCGCCACTTCGCCATAGTAGCGATCGAACAGCTTGCGCAAAATGGCCTGCTGTTCAGCCTGCGGGATATCGTCATGATCGACGGAAGGTTTACCCTGCGCCGCTCTCAGCGCCGCGCGCTCCTGACGGGCCCAGGTCAGAGCCCGCTGGATCAGAACGTCAGCGCCGTTGCCAATCCAGGTCACGACGCGCTCTTCGCCCGCCATCGGCAGTTCCAGCGCATACAGGGCTTTATCAACGGCAGCGGTCAATCCCGGCGCGCTGTCTACCAGCGTCCCGTCGAGATCGAACGCTACGCCGCGAATATTTTGTAACTTATCCATGGCTAACCTTTGCTAATTCACTACGCATTTGATCGACCACTTTTTTGTAGTCAGGCTGATCGAAAATGGCCGATCCGGCAACAAACATATCCGCACCGGCTGCGGCAATCTCAGCAATATTGCTGACTTTTACGCCGCCGTCGACTTCCAGACGGATGTCGTAGCCGGATTCATCAATGCGACGACGAACTTCACGCAGTTTTTCCAGGGTGTGCGGAATAAAAGACTGGCCGCCAAAGCCAGGGTTGACGGACATCAGCAGGATGACATCCAGCTTATCCATCACGTAGTCGAGGTAGCTCAGGGAAGTGGCCGGGTTAAACACCAGACCGGCTTTACAGCCGTGCTCTTTGATAAGCTGCAGCGTGCGGTCAACGTGTTCAGAAGCTTCCGGATGGAAAGTAATGATGCTGGCGCCCGCGGCGGCAAAATCAGGAACGATGCGGTCAACGGGCTTGACCATCAAATGCACATCAATCGGCGCGGTGATACCGTAATTTCGCAGTGATTTAAGCACCATCGGACCAATGGTCAGATTCGGCACGTAGTGGTTGTCCATCACGTCAAAGTGCACAACATCCGCACCCGCAGCCAACGCATTGGCGGTATCCTCGCCCAGACGGGCAAAATCAGCCGACAGAATCGAAGGGGCAATCAAATACTGCTTCATCCGCATCTCCTTGAAATTTATTTGGTCTTGGGCGGACGGTACAGAGCCAGAAGCTCGTCCACCTTCTTACGTGTACCACCGTTGCTGCTGATGCTGCGTCGAACCTTCACAATATGCGTCTCAGCGGCGTTTTTGTACCACTCCTCAGTGAGCGGCGTGCGATGGTTTGAAATCAGCACTGGAATGCGCTTTTTCATCAGCGATTCCGCCTTTTTAGCCAGCAGCTCCTGCTGCTCCTGGCTAAAGCTATTCGTATGATAAGCCGTAAAATTCGCCGTTGATGACAGCGGCGCATAGGGCGGATCGCAGTAAACAACGGAGCGGTTATCTGCCCGCTTCATGCACTCTTCATAAGATTCACAATGAAACTCTGCATGCTGCGCCTTCTCCGCGAAATGATACAACTCAGCTTCGGGAAAATAGGGCTTCTTATAGCGACCAAACGGCACGTTAAACTCACCGCGCAGATTGTAGCGACACAGGCCATTGTAGCCATGACGATTCAGATACAGGAACAGCACCGCGCGACGCAGCGGCTCCTGGCTCTGGTTGAACTCATCACGGAACCGATAATACTGCTCTGCGACGTTGTTCTCTGGCGTAAACATCTCACGCGCCGCCGTAACATAGTCATCGGTACGCAGCTTGACGATGTTATACAGACTAATCAAATCACTATTGATATCAGCGAGGATATAACGAGAAAAGTCGGTATTCAGAAATACCGACCCGGCGCCCACAAAAGGCTCAATCAAGCAGTCGCCCTGCGGCA
>OLGB01005105.1_pt1 | contig 10538 bp, 10 predicted proteins | sample 1605691 | NCBI WGS metagenome assembly OLGB01 (sample SAMEA3888925, study PRJEB22519) | human gut metagenome | biome: human gut; feature: human-associated habitat; material: faeces | place: Denmark | collected 2010
GTTGGCGATGTTCTGCTTGGTGACGATGGCGGGATGGATGTGGTTCTTGATGGCGTAGTTCTCCGTGGGCAGGCCGAAGGCATCAAAGCCGATGGGGAACAGCACGTTGTAGCCCTGCATCCGCTTCTTGCGGCAGATGATGTCCATGGCGGTGAAGGGACGGGCGTGGCCCACATGGAGGCCCTGACCGGAGGGATAGGGGAACTCGATGAGGCCGTAGAACTTCTCCCGGGTCTTGTCCCCGGTGACGGCGGTGAAGGGCTTTTCCTCCAACCACTTCTCCTGCCATTTCTTTTCAATGGCTGTAAAATCGTACTTCATGGTTGACTCCTTTTATCTGAAATGTTCTGCATTTTGATTGATTTGATCTCAGGACCGCTTTTGTGTCCGCCGCTTGACGCGCCACCAGACCAGCTGAACGGCCAGTGCGAGCAACGCTGCCGCGCACAGCATCTGAAAAGCCGTCGCGGGTTCAAAGGTCCCGCCCCATTTCTCCGTTCCGAACACGGACAGGCAGGCACAGGATACCAGCAGGGACAGAGCGTTTCCCAAAAACAGGGCTTTCAGGCTGTTTTTATGGTATGCCCATTTCATCAGCGTAATCACGCCGATGATAGACAGGAAATTCGCCAATGCTCCGCCCGTTTCCCCATGTCCCCAAAATCCCAGATACGCATAGGGAACGCCATAGGCCAGAAAAGGAACGGGGGAATCCCACAGCTTTTTCATTCTGCAATATCTCACGCTTTCCGCCGAATAAAGAAAACGCCCCTAAGCCTTACGGCTCAGGGGCGTTGAAAACGCGGTACCACCCTGTTTCCGCCGGTTTCCCGGCGCTCGGTGCGGCAGATAACGATGCCAGCCGTTCCGCCCTACTGCTGTTCAGGCAAAAGACTCCGGGGCCAGTCCTCCCAGGCTCCCCCACCGGCTTGCAGCAAACGCCGGCTCTCTGAAGGCGGGATACCAGGGCTTTTTCCCCATCTCAGTCGATAACGGATTTATTTTATGCGCAAACCGCCGGTTTGTCAAGTCCTCTTACCGGCCGCAGCAGGCAAAACCGTTCCAAATCAGGCCCGTTTTTCCAGATTGCCGCTGTATTTCTCCCGGAAGTCGGCAAAGGTGCCGTTGTCCAGTGCCTCACGGATCTTGGCCATCAGTTCGTTGTAGAACCAGAGGTTATGCAGCACCGCCAGACGCAGGGCCAGCACCTCGTCCGCCTTAAACAGGTGGCGCAGGTAGGCCCGGGAATGGCTCCGGCACACCGGGCAGTTGCAGCTTTCGCTGATGGGCCGGTCATCGGTGATATACTTCTCGTTCATGATGTTCACGGTGCCCTCCCAGGTAAAGAGCTTTCCGTGACGGCCGTTGCGGGAGGGCATCACGCAGTCGAAGAAGTCCACGCCCCGGGCCACGGCCTCAATGATGTTGCTGGGGGTTCCCACGCCCATGAGATACCGGGGCTTCTCCTTGGGGGCAAAGGGCTCCACCACGTCGATCATCTCGTACATGATCTCCGCCGGTTCACCCACCGCCAAACCGCCGATGGCGTAGCCGTCGCAGTCGATCTTGGCGATCTCCTGCATATGCCAGGCCCGAAGATCCGCGAAGGTGGCGCCCTGGTTGATGCCGAACAGCATCTGATGGGGGTTCACCGTGTCCGGCAGACTGTTGAGCCGGTCATGCTCCACCTTGCAGCGCTGGAGCCAGCGGAGGGTCCGCTCCACCGATGCCTTGGCGTACTCATACCGGGCCGGGTTCTCCACGCACTCGTCAAAGGCCATGGCGATGTCGCTGCCCAGATTGGACTGGATCTGCATGGATTCCTCCGGCCCCATAAAGATCCGGTGCCCGTCGATATGGCTGGCGAAGGTGACGCCCTCCTCCTTGATCTTCCGCAGAGAGGCCAGCGAAAACACCTGAAATCCGCCGGAGTCCGTGAGGATCGGCCCATCCCAATTCATAAATTTATGGAGGCCGCCCATCTGCCGCACCACCTTGTCACCGGGACGGAGATGCAGGTGGTAGGTATTGGACAGCTCGATCTGGCAGCCCACATTTTTCAAATCCAACGCCGAAACGCCGCCCTTGATGGCCGCCTGCGTACCCACATTCATAAACACCGGGGTCTGCACCGTGCCGCCGTGGGCGCAGGAGAATTCGCCCCGGCGGGCCTTCCCCTCTGTTTTCAAGATCTTAAACATAGCCACATTCCTTTTCGTTTATTGCAAATGCCCTTACATTATAATATAGGGTACCGGAATGTGCAAGAGCGTTATCATCCGCAAAAGCTGGCGATTTGACAAAAACGCACCGGGAGACAGTGTCTCCCGGTGCGTTTGGGGTAAAATCAATCCGATAAAACCAAATCAGGCCTTGCCGGCGCAGCCGAGGACGTCCACCAGCTTGTGACGGACCAGCTCCTTGATGTTGGCACGGGCGGGCTTCAGGTACTCGCGGGGGTCAAACTTGTCGGGATGCTCGTTGAAGAACTGACGGATGGTGCCGGTCATGGCAAGACGCAGGTCGGAGTCGATGTTGATCTTGCAGACGGACAGCTCGGCAGCGTGGCGCAGCTGCTCCTCGGGGATACCCACGGCGTCGGGCATCTTGCCGCCGTTCTCGTTGATCATCTTCACGTAGTTCTGAGGAACGGAAGAAGAACCGTGCAGAACGATGGGGAAGCCGGGCAGGCGGCGGGAGACCTCTTCCAGAACGTCGAAGCGCAGGGGAGGCGGAACCAGAATGCCCTGCTCATTGCGGGTGCACTGGGCAGCGGTGAACTTGTAAGCGCCGTGGCTGGTGCCGATGGCGATGGCCAGAGAATCGCAGCCGGTCTTGGTCACGAACTCTTCCACTTCCTCGGGACGGGTGTAGGAGGCGGCGTGAGCAGCGACCTTGACTTCGTCCTCGATGCCGGCCAGAGTGCCCAGCTCAGCCTCAACGACGACACCGTGGTCATGAGCATACTCAACGACCTTGCGGGTGATCTCGATGTTCTCGGCGAAGGGCTTGGAGGAGGCGTCGATCATGACGGAGGTGAAGCCGCCGTCGATGCAGCTCTTGCAGGTCTCAAAATCCGGGCCGTGGTCCAGATGCAGCACGATGGGAATGTTGGGGCACTCGATGGCAGCGGCCTCCACCAGCTTCACAAGATAGGTGTGGTTGGCATAGGCGCGGGCGCCCTTGGACACCTGCAGGATCAGGGGGGCGTTGACCTCGCGGGCGGCCTCGGTGATGCCCTGCACGATCTCCATGTTGTTGACGTTGAAGGCACCCACGGCATAGCCGCCGTCATAAGCCTTCTTGAACATTTCGGTGGAAGTAACCAGTGGCATATGATCATCTCCTGTTCAATTTGTTCCGCCCCGCCGCCACCGGCTCACAGCCCTGGAAGGGTAATTGTGAAATCCGGTGATTCAACTGGACGAAAACGATTTTCTTCTTAGATAATATCACATAAAAAATAAATTGCAAGTATTTACAATTCTTTTTTTGAATGATATGATAAGGAAAACGTTTATAAGAGGAGGATTTCCCATGAGTGAACTGAAAGGCGCCTGCATCTTCGGCCAGTCCGGAGGCCCCACCTCCGTCATCAACGCCAGTGCCTACGGCGTCATCTCCACCGCCCTGAACAACCCCAACATCACCGCCGTCTACGGCGCCGAGCACGGCATCAAGGGCGTGCTGAACGACCGGCTGTTCGACATGAGCAAGGAGGATCCCAAGGAGCTGGAGCTGCTGAAGTACACGCCCTCCTCCGCTCTGGGCTCCTGCCGCTACAAGATGGCCGATCCCGACGTGGACGACACCGACTACAAGCGCATCCTGGAGATCTTCAAGAAGTACGACGTGCGCTACTTCTTCTACAACGGCGGCAACGACTCCATGGACACCTGCAACAAGATCAGCAAGTACATGCAGAAGGTGGGCTATGAGTGCCGCGTGATGGGCGTGCCCAAGACCATCGACAACGACCTCTTCGGCACCGACCACTGCCCCGGCTTCGCCTCCGCCGCCAAGTATATCGCCACCAGCTGCATGGAGGTCTATCAGGACGCCCGGGTCTATGACACCGGCATGGTCTGCATCATTGAGATCATGGGCCGTCACGCCGGCTGGCTGGCCGGCGCCGCCGCCCTGGCCACCGCCTACGGCGCCGGTCCCGACCTGGTGTACCTGCCCGAGGTGGACTTCGACATGGACCAGTTCCTCGCCGACGTGGAGCGCATCTACAAGGAGAAGGGCAACTGCATGGTGGCCGTCTCCGAGGGCATCCACTACGCCGACGGCTCCTTCGTCTCCGAGGCCAAGACCTCTGCCACCGACGGCTTCGGTCACGCCCAGCTGGGCGGACTTGCCGCCATGCTGGCCCAGGTGGTCAAGGAGCGCACCGGCGCCAAGGTCCGCGGCATCGAGCTGAGCCTGCTGCAGCGCTGCGGCGCGCACCTGGCCTCCGAGACCGACATCGAGGAGAGCTTCATGTCCGGCAAGGCCGCCGTGGAGAACGCCGTGGCCGGCATCACCGACAAGATGGTGGGCTTCGAGCGCAGCTACGAGAACGGCCAGTACGTCTGCAAGACGAAGCTGCTGGGCCTGACCGACGTGGCCAACACCGAGAAGAAGGTGCCCCTGGAGTGGATCAACGCCGCTCACAACGGCGTGGAGAAGCCCTTCATTGACTACGTCCTGCCCCTGATCCAGGGCGAGCCCAAGCTGCCCAAGGAGGACTCCCTCCCCCGCTTCGCCAAGCTGAAGAAGGTTCTGGCGAAGTAAGCATCCCCCGACGAAAAGAGCCGAAGCGGAGTGTCCGCTTCGGCTCTTTTTTTATTGTTTCCGGCGGTCAAGGAACGTACAGATGAACCCCGCGGCTACCGCCACGGCAAAGATCACGCCAAAGGAGCTTCCCCCGCCGATGAAGCTGTCCAGGGCAAAGCCCGCCAGGCCCGCCGCCAGGGTCCAGAACACCACCGCAAACATCGTCATGCCGGTCACGCTTCCTCACTTGTTCTTCTGATAGATGGTCCACAGTCCCTCCATCAGCAGGTACTTGTCGTAGACGATCTGGTTGCGGCAGTATTTCACGATCACCGGGGCGTTGCCGCCGGTGGCCACCACCGTCACGAACTTCCCCGGGAACTGGTCCCGGATCCGGTCCACGATGCCGTCCAGCATGCCGGCGGTGCCGTAGACGATGCCGGCGCGCATGCACTCCTCCGTAGTCTTGCCGATCAGGGCCTTGGGGTGCTGGAGGGAGATGGCGGGCAGCTGGGCCGCCCGGCGGCTCAGGGCGTCCAGGGACACGCCCACGCCCGGCAGCAGCATGCCGCCCTCGTAGTTGCGCCCCTCGGAGATGACGCCGATGGTGGTGGCGGTGCCCATGTCCACGGTGACGATGGGGGGCTGGAACTTCTCCAGAGCCGCCACGGCGTTGGCCACGATGTCGGCGCCCACCTGGCTCTGGACGGTCAGGCGGATGTTGAGCCCCGTCCGGACCCCGGGGCCCACCACCATGGGCGGCCGCCCCAGCAGCCGGGTCAGGGCCTTTTCCATCATGAAGTTCAGCGGCGGCACCACGCTGCACAAAATCGCCCCGGTGACCTGGTGATAATCAAAGTGGTACAGGGTGAACAGGTTCATCAGATCAATGCTGATCTGGTCGGCGGTCTTGCGGCTGTCGGTGTCCAGGGAGGCCAGGAACCGCAGTTCCCCGTCCCGACCGAACAGGCCCACGGAGGTGGTGGAATTGCCCACGTCGATGGCAAGCAGCATGGCGCGCGCTCCTTTCTCTCGGTTCGTCGTTTTCTCTATGGTATCACGTCTCGCCCTCCGGCGCAAGAGGTGCCTTGCGCCGGGAGACCCGACGGGGTATAATGGAGAAAACCGATCCAGGAGGCGGCTGCCATGACCTATGTGACCACCCTTCCCTCCCCGGTGGGAAAACTGACCCTCTCCAGCGACGGACAGGCCCTGACGGGGCTGTGGCTGGAGGGTCAGAAATACTTCTGCGCCGGACTGCCAACGGATGTAAAGGAAGATGACCTGCTGATCGAAGTGTCTGGACGCCCCGGAAGAATGGGAGGAAACATGGTCCTGATGCTTCTGTCGGCTGTGGAACGTTTCTCACCGGAGGCGTATCTGACCGCCTATTTCTCCGGCGCTTCCCTGCCGCCGCTGCCGCCGCTGGCCCCTGCCGGGACCGATTTCCAGCGCTCGGTGTGGGCCCTGCTCACCGAGATCCCCTGGGGCCGGACCCGGACCTACGGCGAGCTGGCGGCGGAACTGCGCCGCCGGGGCCTTGGCGGCGCGCCCCGGGCGGTGGGCGCCGCCGTGGGCCGCAACCCCATCTCCATCCTGATCCCCTGTCACCGCGTGGTGGGGGCCGACGGCAGCCTCACCGGCTACGCCGGCGGCGTGGAGCGCAAGCGCTTTCTGCTGGAGATGGAGGGGGCGGACCTGTCCGCTCTCCCGGCAAAGGACGGCGCGGCAGGAGACGGCGGCTGGACCTACCTTCCTGCGGCCGCCAACAGAGCCGCTGGTTCTCCGGCTCCGGAGCCTCCCGGCAGATACCGCTGCCCCTGCTGCGGCTGCCGCACCCTTCCCGTCCCGCCGGAGCAGGCCCTCGCCCATATCTGCCCGGTGTGCTTTTGGGAGAATGACGTGTTCACGAGCTCTGACACGGAGCCCAGCGACTGCAACCACGGCCTGACGCTGGAGCAGGGCCGGGCCAATTACCGCGCCTTCGGCGCCTGTGAGGCCCGCCTGCTGCCCCATGTCCGGCCGCCCCGGCCGGAGGAGCTGTCCTGACCGGAGAAAAACGGGACGCCGGTTTCCGGCGTCCCGTTTTCCCTTATAAAATGATGCAGATGAGCCCGCCGCTGCCCTCGTTGATGATCCGCTCCAGCGTCTCCCGGAGCTTTTTCCGGGCGTCCTCCGGCATCCGCTTGAGCTTTGCCTGCAGGTCCTCGCTGACCAGCTCGTGGAAGCTGCGGCCGAAGATGTTGGACTGCCAGATCTTGCTGGTGTCCCCCTCGAACTCCTGGAGCAGGTAGTTGACCATGTCCTCGGACTGCTTCTCGTTGCCCACGATGGGGGCCACCGCCGTCTCGATGTCCGCCCGGATCATGTGGATGCTGGGGGCGCTGGCCTTGAGACGCACGCCGTACCGGCCGCCCTGCTTCATGATCTCCGGCTCCTCCAGCGTCAGCTCGTCGATGCCGGGGACCACGATGCCGTAGCCGGTCTCCCGCACGTCCTTCAATGCCCCCTCCACCTTGTCATAGGCGGCCTTCACCGCCGCCAGCTTCGTCAGCAGGCACATGAGGTCTCCGTCGTCGGCCACGGTGAAGCCGGACTGCTCCGAGAGGGTCTGGTAGAACAGCTCCCGGGGCAGGGCCAGTACCGCCTTGGCCACGCCGGTGCCCAGGTCCATGGCGGTGACCTTGGCCTCGCTGATGTGGGCGCACTGCCCCAGGGAGGCCACCACCCCCTCCACCTCCCGGATGTGGCGCAGCTGCGCCGTGCCCTGGCGCACCGCCTCGTACAGCTCCGCCTTGATGGGGTGCTGGTCCGACAGGGCGTCCACCCAGGGGGGCAGGAACAGGTCCAGCTCCTGCATGGGGAACTCGTAGAGCACCGCCTTGAGGATGCCCGCCACGTCCTCCTCACTCAGTTCCAGGCAGTTGACCGCCATGGCGTTGACCTGGTAGCGGGAGGCGATGTCCTTGGCGATGGCCTGGGCCCGGCTGCCCGCCGGGTCCGCGGCGTTGACCAGGACGATGAAGGGCTTCCCCAGCTCCTGCAGCTCCCGGATCACCCGCTCCTCCGCCTCCAGGTAGTCCTCCCGGGGGATGTCGGCGATGGAGCCGTCGGTGGTGACAACGATGCCGATGGTGGAGTGCTCGGCGATCACCTTCCGGGTGCCCACCTCCGCCGCCTCGGTCATGGGGATCTCGTGATCGTACCAGGGGGTGGTGACCATCCGGGGGGCGTCGCCCTCGAACTGGCCCATGGCGCCCTTGACCATGTAGCCCACGCAGTCGATCAGCCGCACGGAGAAGGAGCCGCCGTCCGGCAAGAGGATCTGGGCCGCCTCCTCGGGGACGAACTTGGGCTCCGCCGTCATGACCGTGCGGCCGGAGCCGCTCTGGGGCAGCTCATCCCGGGCCCGCTCCTTGCGGTAGACGTTTTCGATGTTGGGGATCACCTGGGTCTCCATAAAGCGCTTGATGAAGGTGGATTTCCCCGTGCGCACCGGGCCCACCACACCGATATAGATATCTCCGGCGGTGCGGGTGGCGATATTGTGATAGATACTGGCGTTCATAGCATCCCGTCCTTTTTCCGCTCCATATTCATGTTCTAACTCTATGTCCCGCCCCGGCAAAGTATGACGGCCCGTCTCGCTTTGGAGGTTTTGCACAAATCTGGTTGTTCTACTTCTCCGTTCTTGTCGGAATTTCCGGCTTTACAGGGACAATTTAGTATGGTAAACTGCTAACGTAATGAAACGGACGGACTGCCGTCCGGGAAATTTGGAGGATTGGAACGCTATGAACAAGAAATTTTGGGCCCTGCTGCTGGCTCTGGCCATGACGCTGTCCCTGGCCGCCTGCGGCGGCAACGACGCCGCGGAGGATACCGCCGCCGACGACACCCAGACCGAGGAGACCGCCGACGCCGCCGAGACCACCGAGAGCGATCTGGCCTATGTCCAGGACAAGGGCACCCTGGTGGTGGGCATCACCTACTTCGCCCCCATGGACTACAAGGCCGAGGGCAGCGACGAGTGGATCGGCTTCGACGCCGATATGGCCAAGGCCTTTGCCGAGAGCCTGGGCGTGGACGTAGAGTTCCAGGAGATCACCTGGGATTACAAGGTGGAGGAGCTGAACTCCAAGGCCATCGACTGCGTGTGGAACGGCATGACCCTGACCGACGAGGTCACGGCCGCCATGGGCACCTCCACCCCCTACTGCACCAACTATCAGACCCTGGTCTATTCCGCTGATCGGGCCGCCGATTTCGAGGGCCTGACCTCTCTGGAGGGCCTGAACATCGCCGTGGAGTCCGGCTCTGCCGGCGAGGACGCCGCCGAGGCCCTGGGCGCCGCTACCGTGCCGGTCCAGGCCCAGGCCAACGCCCTGATGGAAGTGGCCGCCGGCACCTCCGACGCCGCCGTCATCGATGTGCTCATGGCCGCCGAGATGACCGGCGAGGGCACCAGCTACGCCGACCTCACTTACAGCCTCAACCTCAACGACGCCCAGGACCTGCCCTCTGAGGAGTACGGCGTGGGCTTCCGGCTGGGCTCCGACCTGGTGGACGCCTTCAATACCTTCTGGGCGGAGAAGATCGCCGACGGCACCGTGCTGGAGGTGGCCACCACCTACGGCCTGCAGGACGCCGCGATCCTGGAGTGACCGCTCCCTGATACGCACCCAAGGCAGAGCGCGCCGCAAGCGCGCTCTGCCTTTCGGCGGCTTTTGCCCTACCATCATCACCCGGAGAGGACGATACCATGATCGAATTTTTCACTTCCAGCACCTTCCAAACGGTCCTGTCGGCCCTGAACAGCGGCTTCCTCAAGACGCTGCAGCTGTTCTTCATCACCCTGATCGGCGCGCTGCCCCTGGGCCTTGTCATCAGCTTCGGCTCCATGAGCCGTTGGGCGCCGCTGGGGTCCCTGCGCCGTCCCAACATGTCTCCCCTGCTCAGGAGCCTGCTGGGGCTCCGACCCATCAGCCTGGTGTGCCGCCTGCTGGTATGGATCATCCGGGGCACGCCTCTGGTGCTCCAGATCATCGCCCTGTTCTATGTGCCGGGCATGAAGGACTGGTTCCGGTGGCCCAGCGGTGAGAGCGGACGGATGACGGCCGTGTGCGTGGCCTTTATCATCAACTACGCCTGCTACTTCTCCGAGATCTACCGGGGCGGTATTCAGGGCGTGCCCCGGGGCCAGCAGGAGGCCGGCCAGGTGCTGGGCATGACCAAGAGCCAGATCTTCCGGCACATCACCCTCTTACAAATGATCAAGCGCATCGTGCCCCCCATGTCCAACGAGGTCATCACCCTGGTCAAGGACACCTCCCTGGCCCGGGTCATCGCCTTGCAGGAGGTCATCTGGATGGGCGAGTCCTTCATGAAGGGCAACTCCAACATCGCGGGCCTCACCTGGCCCCTGTTCTTCACGGCAGTCTATTACCTGATCTTCAGCGGCATCGTCACCGTGCTCTTAGGCAAGCTGGAACAAAAGCTGGCCTTCTTTCAGTAAGGAGGACCCCACATGGCAGTTTTGGAAGTACATAACATTGAAAAGCATTTCGGCGCCACCCGGGTCCTGGAGGACATCAGCTTCGATCTGGAGCAGGGCCAGGCCCTGGCCATCATCGGCTCCTCCGGCTCCGGCAAGACCACGCTGCTGCGGTGCCTGAACTTTCTGGAAAAGCCCGATGCGGGCACCATCGCGGTGAATGGCTCCGTGATCTTCGACGCCGCCGACCCCGCCACCCAGCGGGAGAGCGAGGTCCGCAAGAAGC
>OLGB01005106.1_pt1 | contig 10536 bp, 7 predicted proteins | sample 1605691 | NCBI WGS metagenome assembly OLGB01 (sample SAMEA3888925, study PRJEB22519) | human gut metagenome | biome: human gut; feature: human-associated habitat; material: faeces | place: Denmark | collected 2010
CCGTCCGGCACACCGAGCTCATGCGTATCGATGACGGCGCCTGACCGTCCCGTTGCCGGAAGTTCTTCGAATACGCCGTCATGCAAAGTGATCTCACTGCTCTCATCTATGACTCGCAGCGAAGGCGTAAGGCTTTTGAGATAAAGCTTTCCGTTCACATTGACAATGCAGAGCCGGAGTTTTTCCGTGGGCTCACCGTAATACTCTACCGTCGCGTTCGGAGTTTCCGACACCGTTTTCGAAAGTTCACCGAGGTAAATGTCGTTTGAATTCCGTTTTGTGCGACCTTCGGCGTTTTCGTTCTCGCGGTCACACACCACGCGGCCGTCGACTATCTCTATCACCCTGTCGCAATACGCATCCACAAGATGCGCCTCATGCGTAACTATCAGGACCAAATGCTCGCGGGAAATCGACTTGAGCATATCCATTATCATGATGGTATTGTTTTCGTCAAGGTTTCCGGTTGGTTCGTCCGCAAGGATGACGGGAGGATTTTTGACTATGGCCCGTGCTATCGCCACACGCTGCTGCTGACCGCCGGAAAGCGTGTCCGGCCGCCTCCTGCTGTAATTGAGCATTCCGACACATCGGAGAGCTATGTTCACACGCCGTGTTATCTCACTCTCGTCACTCATCCCGCAAAGTCTGAGAGCCGCGGCGACATTTTCAAAAACGGTAACATCACGGTTAAGGTTATAATTCTGGAAAATATATCCCACACAGCGATTGCGCAGTTCGTCCGAACCGATCTTCATCTCCTCGCCGCAGACGGATACGGTCCCGCCGTCGGGACGGTCAAGTCCGCCGATAAGATTGAGCAGCGTCGTCTTGCCGCATCCGCTCTTTCCGAACACGGCGACCATTCCCTTTTCCGGCAGTTCAAGACTTATGTCATTTACTGCCGCCACGGCATTCTGCTTACTTTTGTCATATATCCTTCTTATATGCTTAATGCTTATCATCAGAAAGTCTCCCCTCTGAGCGTCTTTTTGACGCTTTCCTTAAATAGCCGCTTTGTGTATCGCCGTGAAAGCAGCGCAACGACTATCATCATACCGACAAAAATGCCGATATAATCCCCGGTATGCAGGAAAACAAACATGGAATTGGTCTCGGGGACAAGATATATGGCGGTGAACGCCGCCGCGGCTAACGGTATTGCGGCAACAAACGCTATTGCCGACTGGAAGTACACGCTCAGCCTGATGACCCTCACCGGTATGCCCATAGAACGCATCGTCGCTATCTCCCCCGCGCCGGCGAGCATCGACCGTGATGTACACAGCCCGAGAAACAATGCTATAAATGCAAGTCCGATAAGCCAGCTGACTATCTTAACGAATCCGAGGATAAGATTTGCGAGCATCTCTCCCTGATCTGCTTTGATCGAAGTATAAGACGGCACAGCCACATAACCCATGTCCCTGAGTTCTTTTACAGCCTTGCCCGCCGCGCGGTCACTGCCGTAAAAAAGCGACGACTGGATGTATACCTTGTCAAAGCAATCTTCCGTCACGAATGTCCCGACATCATGAATGCTCAATACAAGCGTGGCACTCTGATGCTCATCGTACATTATTCCGGAAGGCACCTCAACCTGAGTAAAGCCTTCGAATATACGTGTCACCGTCACACTGTCACTTGTTTCAGGAACAACCGTGTCGATGGCAACAACGTCCGTGTAATAGTAATCGCCGCCTCCGTAATTCGATACGGAGAGCTTTGCCTGGAGCATGAACGAGTCTCGGTCGGCATTGCCGAGATACTGGGGATTTATAACGGCAAAAGTACCCGCCTCCAGCTCCCTTGAAACCATAAAATTCACCGGTGTGGGGAACTCAAACGAACCGTCATCCGGGAAAAAGGCACTGAACTGATTTGTACGGTCGAGCATATAGAGATACCATTTCATTTCTTCATAGCCCTCACGAGTCATCAGCAGCCGAGGCTCAATTGTGTTGTCCACCCGGTAAACGGCGCCAACGAGCTGGATATTCGGCGTATCGAGAAGTCCGTCGTAAAGAGCCAGATCATTCAAGCTCATATCCTTATCTCTCAGCGGCACCTCCGCAAGCACCTCACCTGCGTTCCGGGGCAGTCTGCCGACATCTGCGCGTGTCCCTTCGTCAATGATGTCTACCGTGTACCCGCGCAATTTGACATCCATGAGGTAATCGATACGCATCATGTCATCGGCGCCGGTGTCCGTCGCGATGCGTGACAGTTCCGATTCGTCGAGAGGTTTGCCGTCGTTGCGCGCAACCACCACTCTTCCGTCTTTATGCGTAAAGAGATAATTTTTCTGAGGCAGCGTTGAAATACCGCTTTGTCCGGCGGTTATCCCGGTCACCATCAGTACTGCAATGAGCATCACCGCACACATGAACAGCGAGAGTTTGGGCCGTGCCCTGAATCTTACCGCCCCCAGCATAAGCCCGTTATACAGTTGCCTTAGTATGCTCTTCTTTTTTTCGCCGCCTTTTGCCTTATCCGGAGCACAAACTTGCGCTTTGCCGTCATCTTCAGCGGGAGCGGCGGCAGCGGGAGCAAGATAACGGTCGGACTCTACCCCACCGTCATAAATCCGTATATGACGTGTGGCGCAGCCTTCCAGTTCATCAAAACTGTGCGTAACGACTATGACCAGTTTGCCGGCCGACACCTCGCGCAGAAGCTCGATTATCTCCTTTGACGTACGGCTGTCGAGATTCCCCGTCGGCTCGTCAGCAAGTATCACAGGGCTGTCCTTTGCAAGCGCTCGTGCGATGACCGTACGCTGTTTTTGCCCGCCCGAAAGGCGGCTCCCCCGGTGATGCAGGTGCTTTTCAAGCCCGACCCTCCGCAACAACTCAACCGCACGCGCCCTCCTTTCTCTCGGATTCTCGATATGCAGCAGCGCCAACTCCACGTTTTGAAGGACCGTGAAGCTGTCTATAATGTTATAATCCTGAAATATGAAGGAAATGTACTTTTCACGGTATTCCTCCCAATCCTCCGGCAGATAATGGGAAGTCGGATTGCCTTCAATGAAAAGTTCGCCCTCTTCATAGGAATCCATACCGCTCAGTACGTTCAGCAGCGTTGATTTACCCGAGCCGGATTCACCGGTCACGGCAACAAATTCCCCGAGTTCAAATGAGAGGTTGATGCCTCTTATACCGACGGAAACATTGCCCTCGGAAACATAGATCTTTCCTATGTCGCGAAGCGTAAGAAATGCCATATCGCATCTTCTCCAGTTTATTCCGGCGCTCGCCGGTAAGCTGATTGTATCATAACGTCACCGCCTTTGCAAGCGCGATTACACATGGTTTACAATTAGTTTACAATTTGCACACACTTTCGGAGCATCTGTAGCCGTGCAAAGTTTGAAAATGTAAAAAAACGTCTCGCCTCTATTGCTTTAAGCCATTAACGGTGCTATAATGTCAATGATTATTTATCGCAACGCCGGAAGCTCCGGCGCACAGACCATTTATTCGGGGGTAGGCCAAAAAATGCTTTCATTCATCGGCGGTCGCAGGCTCAGCCGACTGACCCGTTCTCTCAGTAATCCGACAATGACGGTTGCAAATGCACGCATCATCCGTCTGCCCATGAGACAGGATGCAGGCGCGGAGGCGATCCCGACCGTAAAGTGCGGCGACAGCGTTGCGGTAGGACAGGTCATAGGCCGTTGTCCCAAAGGCGAGATCGGATGCGATATACACTCATCCGTATCCGGCACGGTGACTCACGTCGGCACGCTCAGACTGAACGGTGCGGATGTAGAAGCGATCACGATAGAAAACGATATGGAATACCGTGCCGCACCTTTCCACCCGTTCACCGGGACACTTCACGACGCCTCACCCGAAGAGCTGATTGATTATATTCGCATGTCGGGTCTCACGGGACTCGGCGGTGCCGGATACCCGGTGTGGGCAAAGCTCGCAGCTGCCACGGGAAGAGTGACGAAATTTCTCGTCAATTGCTGCGGCTCAGAGCCGGCATGTACTTCGGACGCCTTGCTTTTGAAAGAAAGCAGTCACGATATAATCAGCGGCATAAAGGTCATGATGAAGATCCTGCGTGTAAAGCACGCGGATATCTATATCAGCGAACATATGTACCGCGAGGCGTGCGAGCTTATCAACCATATCAGGAACAGGACTCTGATCGACGTCCGGCTTACGAAGGACAAGTATCCACAGGGCGATGAACGTCAGCTGCTGGCAGCCGCTTTCAGGATAGAATTGCCTTATAACCGGCTCCCCATCGACTCGGAAGCAGTCGTTTTCAGCGCCGCGACATGCTGCGCGGTCTACCGCACGCTTCTGAACGGCGTCCCGATGGTCAGCAAACTTGTGACCGTGGACGGCGACCGCCTGCGTACCCCCCGCAATCTGCAGGTGCCGCTCGGGATATCCTTCCGCGACGCACTCGCTGCGTGCGACGGCGACGACAATATCACTCAGGTGATCGAAAACGGGCTGATGAGCGGAACGATGAATCCTCCCGACGATTCAGTCGTAACCAAGCGCACATTCTGTATAACCGCACAGAACGAATTTCATATGCACTCCGGGAATCTCCGTGACTGTATACGCTGCGGGCAGTGTGAAAACGTCTGTCCCATGCGGCTGCCGGTCACGCACATACGCGCAAGGTGGATAGCCGGAGACATAAAAGGCTGTGCGGATCTGGGAATAGCGCTTTGTGTCGGCTGCGGCCTTTGTTCAACAGAGTGCTGCGCCGATATACCTTTGGCAGAGCTTATGAGGTCCATAAAAGCTGAAATATCAGCAAACGAAGGCAGGTGTTACGGTGAATAGAGAGAACAGACCTACCGGTGCGCCGTTCATACATTGCGCGTCTACCGTGCCGGTCCGCATGCTTGACGCACTTGCGGCAACCCTGCCCGCGTTCGTTTGGGGCTGTTATGTATACGGACTGAGGGCGTTTGTTATAGTGGCAATCGCCGTAGCGTCAGCGATCGCGACAGAGCTGATCTTCACGCTCGTCACGCGGCGGCGCGGCAATCATGGCGTCCATGACCTTTCATCATGTGTTACCGGCGTTATAACAGGGCTGCTGCTGCCCGTCACGGTACCGCTGTACTACCCTGTCGCGGCAGCCGTTGCAGGCGTATTTTTCGGGAAACTGATATACGGCGGTCTCGGGCATAACGTATTCAACCCTGCGGCCGTGGGAATAGGGTTGATGACGGTCGCATTTCCCGAAACCATGACCCGGTTCGTACAGCCGTATACCAAACTGCCGGCTTTCGATATACGGATTTCTCCCGAGCTGCTTGACGGGCTGCTCGCCGAGTCACCGTTGTCTGCGCTGAAACGCGTCGAGATCGACGTGTCATCGGTCGCCGAAAAATTTTACGGATTTGTCTGCGGAGGCATCGGCACCATATCCGCTCTTATGCTGCTGTTAGGGCTGATCTATCTGCTGTTCAGACGGACCGTTACACCGCACGTCACCGTAGCATATCTCGGCACGATAGTTTTTTGCGCGGCACTTTTCGGTTACTCCAAGTCGCTTGAGGAACCGTTTGCCTACGCATTTGCTCAGCTTCTTTCGGGAAATGCGGTTTTTGCGGGGGTGTTTCTGATAAATGACAGCGTGACCACGCCCATGACGCGGAACGGAAAAATATTTTTCGGTGCGGTATGCGGACTGCTGACAATGATAATGCGGCTTTACTGCGCGGAGCCTGACGGGGCTGTTTTGTCCGTACTGCTTGTGAATGCCTTTGTGCCGTTGTTCGAAAAAATGACCATGCAGCCCGTATTCGGGCGTTACTACAAGTGAGGTGAAAATGGTGCAGGATACTCGGATCTCCCCCGACAGGCTGCTGCTCGACAGCAATGCCCTGTTCGTTTCGCTCTTCGGACTTTATCCGGCTGTTACCATTGTTCACTCGGCGTACGACGCCGCAATGACGGGCGTGGCGATCCTTCTGACTACCGTGGCAGTATTTTCCGCAGCCTCGGCATTCCGGCGTCTCGGCGGAATAATCTCGTCGCTGGCACTTCTCATCGCAGCCGGATGCTGCTGCGCCGCATTTACAGCCTGCTTCAAACACTTTGCGCCCGAATTTTACTCTTTGAATTCTTTTGCGCTGCCGCTTGTCGGAATAAACGCTGCGGTGCTGCTCAGAGCCAGACTTTACGGTGGATGCCCAATAAGCACCTCGATCTCAAGGGCCTTTGCGACCGGATACGGTTATGCTCTGGCACTGCTGATATACGGTGTGGTTCGCGAGCTTCTTGCATACGGCTCTTTTAACGGCATGAGCGTTTTCGGAGGCATCGAATTCTTCGCCTCAGTACCGGGCGGTTTATTACTGATAGTGTGCCTTGCTGCGGCTTTTCGGACCGTAGTCCGCAAAGCAAGAGAATATGAAGGCGAGCCGGAGGATGACAATCAATGAAGGAATACGCTCTTTTACTGATACTCGCGGCAATAACTGATAATATGCTGCTCGTCCATGCTCTCGGCACGGACTGGCTGACACTGATCCGGCGGGAGGATCGCTCGCTCCCGACCGCGTTCTGGCTTCTGTTGGGGATAAACACGCTCACATCGCTTGCCGCCTATTTCCTGAGGGATATCGTATCGGGCAAAAGCATGGCAGTCGCCGTATACACCGTCATTTGTGCGGCGCTGATCGGCGTTGCCGCGCTGATATTTTCACGCTCAAACAAGAGCGGGCAGGCACGCGTGCTGCTGCAGCTGGTAGCAGTCGACGCGGCGGTCCCGGCGCTGATGTTCATAACAGCAGGATGCGCTTCTGTCACCAAAGCCGTTGTAACGGCCGTCGGTGCGACGGCAGGGCTCGCGATTGCCTTTACCGCCGTGATATGTATAAGCGAACGGCTGAAATCTTCTCAGCCTCCATCATCGTTCAAAGGCGCGCCTCTGCTCGTGGCATCGATGGCGATAATCGCCGTTGCGCTCACCGGGTTTGAAGGGCTCGGCGCATAAAGCAGTTTCTCGTCGAAAGGTAACACAAATGAAGAAGTTTTTTACGTTAGTCATAATGTTGCTGCTCGTAGTCGCCGTGACCTTCGGGATAGCATACGGGATCAGAGGCGGAGAAATATCCTCTGTTTCCGACGGAACATCTGTCGGTGATTTTTCCGCCGAAGGTTCCTCAAATTCCGGGGTTCCTTCTCAGGATGAAAGTGATGAAGGCTCACGGATACCGGAAAAACAAGTCTATTCGTTTCTGGCATGCGGCGACAACATCATGCACACCTCGGTGCTCTTCGGCGCTGTGGAAAATTACGCTGAGGTAAACGGCACTTCGCCCGACTATTCCTCCATGAAGGACGCTGACTATGATTTTGACAGAATATATCACAATATAGAGGATATCGTCGCTTCCGCAGACCTGTCTTATATCAATCAGGAAACACTTGTGGGCGGCGGACGGGTCGGCAGCTACCCCACTTTCTGTTCACCGGACGCGATCGGCGAAAAGGTAAAAGAGCTGGGGTTTGATATCGTCAACCTGGCGCACAACCATATGTTCGATTCTTACAATTCGGATTCACTCGTATACGCGGATAATTTTTTCCGTTCGCACGGTCTCGATACCATCGGATATATTTCAGACGAAGACGACAGCGAAAACATAACCGTCGTGACTGTGGGAGACGTCAAAATAGCATTTCTTGCATACACCGAGTGGCTCAACGGGCTCAGCCCCGCCTCCGGCGAAACGACCGTTCCGCCGATGCTTTCGGACACCGAGCTCATAAGACGTCAGGTGACGCTTGCAAAGTCCATGGCAGACCTCGTATTCGTATCCTGCCATTGGGGCGCGGAGGACAACAGCACCGCAACGGATCAGGTGTTCGACTACAACTACCCGCGCAACCAGCAGTATGTAGAGCTGTTTCTTGAGCTGAATGTAGACGTCATCATCGGTATGCACTCGCACGTGATCGAAACATGTGAATGGCGCACCCGTGCAGATGGCGGCAGGACTTTCATAGCTTATTCGCTCGGGAATCTCGTTTCCGGAATGTACTGGGGGCGCAATATGCTCGGAGCCATGCTCACGCTCGACATAGTTGACGATAACGGCGACATATACGTCGAGAACCCCAAGCTGATCCCCACTGTAATGCATTATGTAAAGGGCAACAAGGTGTCCTCCTCTCAAAGCGACATAACGGGTGCTGACACGGGATTCAGGAAAAATGAGATATTCCTGCTGGAAGACTATACGGAGGAGCTTGCGGCAGCTCACGGGTGTCATGCCAAGGACGACGCATCGTTTTCATCCTCTCACCGTTTCACGCTCAATAATCTGTACAAACGCGTGCTGAACACCATACCGGAGGAATTCCTCCCCGAGTCCATCGTAGCGCACGGATACCAGGATTGAGCACACGCGCCGTGGCTTTGCAGGTTTTCCAGACATTTACCAAGGAGAGCTCACCGGACAGCGTGAGCGATATCAGCGATGAAAATGAAGCCGCTCGGTGAGACCGTCACCGTTCACGACATGAATATTGACGGTACGGGAGTCGCGCGCACTTCCGGAGGCAAGGTCGCGTTCGTGCAGGGCGCCGTAACCGGTGATGTAGTGCTGTGCGATGTCATAAAATCCACACCGTCATACGATGTATGCCGTGTCTCGGAATTTCTTGAGCGCTCTCCTCTGCGCTGTGCCGACCCGTGCCCCAAACAACGCTGCGGCGGCTGTGCTTTCGGCGAACTGAAATATGAGGCGGAGCTCGAACAAAAGGAACGTATCGTTAGAGAGGCGCTGCGCCGTATCGGCAGCACGGTACCCGAGCTTGAACGAATATGCGCGGGGAGTCCCGAACGTTACCGCAACAAGGTCGCCTACCCTGTCGCTCAGGGGCGCGGCATGAAGCCGGTATTTGGTTACTACGCGCGCCGTACTCACGAGATCATTATGCATGATTCCTGTCGGTTGCAGCACGACGATTTTGCCCAAACGGCACGGATATTCCTTGAGCTCGCTCATTCGTTCTCGATCCCCGCATATGATGAGAAAATTCACCGCGGTATCATCCGTCATCTTGTGATGCGTCGTAACACCGCGGGTGAAATGTCGCTTTGCGTCGTTGTGAACGGAGCGCTGCCCCATGAGAAAAAGCTCTCGGAGCTCATGCAGATGAAATGTCCGCATGTCAAGGTGTTTGCCGTCAGTATAAATACCGAGCACACCAACGTTATCGCCACGAACGGCTGCCGATGCCTTTACGGTGAACATATCACGGACACAATATGCGGAAAAACGCTGTGTATCTCCCCGCTTTCCTTTTATCAGGTCAACAGGGATATGGCCGAGAAGCTGTATTTGAAAGCGCGTGAATACGCCGACTGCGGCAGCGGCATACTTTTGGATCTTTACTGCGGCATCGGAACTGCCGGGCTTTGTATAGCCGGTGATGATACCAAGCTTTTCGGCGTGGAAATAGTCCCGCAGGCAGTAGAGGATGCAAGAAAAAATGCGACAATGAACGGAAGAAGCGAAAATGACACCTGCTTTGTCGCGGGCGATGCCTCCATCGGCGTCCGCGGCTGTATAAACCGTTTTGGGCGCCCGGATGTGATAGTGGTGGATCCGCCGCGTCACGGTCTTGAGCGTGAAGTTATTGAAACCGTAACAGCGGCCGAGCCGGAACGCATCGTATACATCTCCTGCAATCCCGCCACACTTGCGAGGGATGCGGTACTGTTTGCCGATCACGGTTATTCGTGCGTCCGCGGAGCGGTTTTTGATCTTTTTCCGCGTACGGCACACGTGGAGACGGTGGTATTGATGTCGAGGTCGGAAAAAATTCCGACGGGAAGAATATAGACTTCCGTAACATCTGTAATGATGATATTTGCAACACATTGGAGGAAACGATATGACCGTAAACTGCGTATGGGAACATAACGGAAACGACACCTTGTTGCATGCAGTCGATTATATCGGGGCATATTCTCGCGGGGAAAACCTTGATACAGCGATAACAAAAATGCCCAAAGAGGTCGTTTCTTACCTCAACTGGTTCGGTGGTTGTGTTGATGATAATATTCAAATAGCAATCATCGGAGAAAAAAATTCCGCTCTCAATATCAGGGACGCCGATTCTGACATTCTTTTTGAAAGTGAAAAGGAACCATTGACAGCAGAAGAATATGATAGGTTGAAAGCACTTGTATTAAAGTCGGCAAAGGATTTTCTCGCCTTGTACGAGTCTGTACCGGATAAAAGCGTGACCACAGCACCTGAACGCAAAACCTTTTACGGTCAAGTTCCCCGCTCGGCGAACGAAATGTATGAACACACTAAAAGTGTAAACGAGTATTATTTTGCGGAAATAGATGTTGAAGCAAATAACGACGGCGATATTTATGAATGTCGCAAGCATGGGTTTGAAGCGCTTGAAGCAAAGCCGGATTATCTTCAGAACGCTGTTGTTGAAGGCAGCTACGGAGAAGACTGGTCGCTTAGAAAAGTCCTCCGGCGTTTTATTTGGCACGACAGAATTCATGCAAAGGCTA
>OLGB01005107.1_pt1 | contig 10535 bp, 17 predicted proteins | sample 1605691 | NCBI WGS metagenome assembly OLGB01 (sample SAMEA3888925, study PRJEB22519) | human gut metagenome | biome: human gut; feature: human-associated habitat; material: faeces | place: Denmark | collected 2010
GATGCCGCATTCGTTGTTCTCGTCATGCGCCTTGAACTTGCGGGTGCGGTTTACCATCTTGCCATACAGGGGATGGCGGACCTTCGTCTTAATGGCGACGACGATCGTCTTATCCATCTTATCGCTTACGACGACGCCGGTGCGGGTCTTGCGGTAACCTCTTACTTGTTCCATTGGTATGTCTCCTTTCACCCGTTACTCGGCTGCCTTGAGCTCGCGCTCGCACAGAAGCGTCTTGACTCGGGCAACGTCCTTCTTGCACTCACGGATCCGCTGGGGGTTTGCCAGCTGGCCGGTCGCCAGTTGGAAACGGAGGTTGAACAGCTCCTCTTTGAGCTCCTTTTCCTTGGCAACGAGCTCCTGGGTGGAAAGTTTCCTCAGTTCATTAGCCTTCATTGCTCTCGCCTCCTGCCTCAGTCTCTTTCTTGACGATCTTACACTTGAGGGGCAGCTTGTGCATAGCAAGCCGGAGCGCCTCACGCGCAGTGGAATCGTCCACGCCCGCGATCTCGAACATCACTCTGCCGGGCTTCACGACCGCCACCCAGTATTCCGGGGAGCCTTTACCGGAACCCATGCGGGTTTCAGCGGGCTTTTCAGTAACGGGCTTGTCGGGGAAGATTTTAATCCAAACCTTACCGCCGCGCTTGATGTAACGGGTCATCGCGATACGCGCTGCTTCAATCTGGTTGCTGGTAACCCATGCAGGTTCCTGCGCCACGAGGCCGTATTCGCCGTAATTGATGGTGTTTCCGCGCATGGCCTTGCCGGTCATGCGGCCGCGGTGCACTCTCCTGCGCTTTACTCTTTTAGGCATCAACATGGTTATTTGCCTCCTTACGCTTTCTTCTGTCGGTTGAGCACTTCGCCCTTGTAGATCCACACCTTAATGCCGATGCGGCCGTAGGTGGTGTGCGCTTCAGCGAAACCGTACTCGATGTCGGCGCGCATGGTCTGCAGGGGGATGGAACCCTCGTGATAGCCTTCGGTGCGGGCGATTTCCGCGCCGCCCAAACGGCCGCTGCACATCAGCTTGATGCCCTTCGCGCCGGCCTTCATCGCACGGCCCATGGACTGCTTCATCGCACGGCGGAAGGAAATGCGCTTTTCAAGCTGAGCCGCGATGGATTCCGCAACGAGCTGTGCATTGGCATCGGGGTTTTTAACCTCCATGATGTTCACGTTCACGGGTTTGCCGATGAGTGCGGTAACATCTGCCTTGATGGCGTCCACGCCGACGCCGCCCTTGCCGATCAGCACGCCGGGGCGCGCGGTATGAATGCTGACGGTGACCTTGCCGGCTGCGCGCTCGATGTCGATCTTGCTCACGCCTGCAGCATAGTGCGCCTTTTTCAGGTGCTCCCTGATCTTCTTATCCTCGATCAGGAAATCGGAGAATTCCTTCTTGGAGGCATACCAACGGGTGTTCCAATCCCGGATAACGCCTACGCGGAAGCCATTCGGATTAACTTTTTGTCCCATACTTTACCTCCTTACTTCGCCTGATCCAGGATGATGGTGATGTGGCTCGTGCGCTTGCGGATGCGCGATGCGCGGCCTTGCGCGCGGGGGCGGAACCGCTTGAGCGTGGGGCCCTGGTTTGCAAAGACCTCAGCCACATACAGCGTATCGGCGGAAAGATCGAGGTTGTTTTCCGCGTTGGCGACAGCGGAGTTGAGGAGCTTAAGCACCGGCTCGCTCGCCGCTTTGGGGGTGTACATCAGAATCGCCTGTGCCTCTTTGACGCTCTTGCCGCGGATCAGGTCGATAACAACCTTGACCTTGCGGGAAGAAATCCGTACATAACGGGCGATCGCATGGGGGCGCTTATCGGCGTTGGCCTTGCGCGCCGCGCTTTTTTCTCTGGACCTAGTTGCCATGATTCGCTTCCTCCTTCTTATCTTCCGCCCGAGGACTTCTCGGAACCCCTGTGGCCGCGGAATGTACGGGTGGGCGCGAACTCACCCAGCTTGTGGCCGACCATGTCCTCCTGGACATAGACGGGCACGTGCTTGCGGCCGTCGTGGACGGCGATGGTGTGGCCGACGAAGGCGGGGAAGATGGTGGAGCTGCGGCTCCAGGTCTTCAGGACCTTCTTCTCGTTCTTCGCGTTCATTTCCTCGACCCGCTTCAGAAGCTCAGGGGCAACATACGGGCCTTTTTTGATGGATCTGCTCATATTGACTTGCCTCCTTACTTCTCGTTGCGGCGCTTGACGATGAACTTATTGGTGGGGTTCTTGCCCTTGCGGGTCTTGTAGCCCAGGGCCGGCTTGCCCCAAGGAGTCACAGGGCCGGGACGGCCGACAGGCGCGCGGCCCTCGCCGCCGCCGTGGGGGTGGTCGTTGGGGTTCATGACAGAGCCGCGGACCGTGGGACGCCAACCCATGTGGCGCTTGCGGCCGGCCTTGCCGATGTTGATGTTCTCGTGCTCGATGTTGCCCACCTGGCCGATGGTGGCCATGCAGTTGGTGCGCACGATGCGGACCTCACCGGAGGGCATCCGGATCTGGGCGTCGCCGCCCTCCTTGGCCATCAGCTGAGCGGCGGTTCCGGCGGAGCGCACCAGCTGGGCGCCGTTGCCGGGATGCAGCTCCACGTTGTGGATCACGGTACCAACGGGGATGTTGGCGATGGGCAGAGCGTTGCCGACCTTGATATCGGCCTGGGGACCGGACTCCACCTTGTCGCCGGCGTTCAGGCCCACGGGAGCCAGAATGTAGCGGCGCTCGCCGTCCTCATACTCCACGAGGGCGATGTTGGCGGAGCGGTTGGGATCGTACTCCAGACGCAGCACGGTGGCGGTGCCGACCTTGTCGCGCTTGAAGTCGATGATGCGGTACTTGCGCTTGTTGCCGCCGCCGCGATGGCGGACGGTGATGCGGCCATAGCTGTTGCGGCCGGAGGACTTCTTCAGGGAAGTGGTCAGGCTGGGCTCGGGCTTGGCCTTCTTGTCGATGCCGTCGAAACCGGAGACCGTCATCTGACGTCTGGAGGGAGTCGTCGGCTTAAAAGTTTTGATAGACATATCGCTTTACTCTCCTTCCGTTGATCAGACCATGCCTTCGAAGAACTCGATGGTCTTGGAATCAGCCGCCAGCTGGACATAGGCCTTCTTCCAGGTCTTGGTCATGCCGGGACGGCCGGCGCCCATGCGCTTTTCCTTGCCGGGCACCGTCAGGGTATTGACGGAGGCGACCTTCACGCCGAAGATCTCCTCGACGGCCTTCTTGATCTCGATCTTGCCGGCGTCCTTGGCCACCTCGAAGACGTACTTCTTGTCGGCGGCACCGGACATGGCGCGCTCGGTGATGATGGGCCGGATGATGATATCATAAGCGGTAGCCATTACGCGTACACCTCCTCGATTTTTGCGAGGGCGGCCTGATCCACGACCAGGTACTGGGCGTTGATGATGTCGTAGACATTCAGCTGCACAGCGGGAGTGGTCAGCACGCCGGGGATGTTCCGGGCGCTCTTGACGACGGTCTGGTCCACGGCGGGAGTGACCACCACGGCCTTGCCGTCCACCTTCACGGCGTCCAGGAACTTACGGAAATCGGCAGTCTTGATGGCGTCCATCTTGATGGCGTCGATGACCACCAGCTTGCCCTCGGCCACCTTGGCGGAGAGGACAGACTTCAGGGCCAGGCGCTTGACCTTCTTGTTCAGCACGTAGCTGTAATCGCGGGGCTTGGGAGCGAACACCACGCCGCCGTGGGTCCACTGGGGAGCCCGGGTAGAGCCCTGACGGGCGTGGCCGGTGCCCTTCTGACGCCAGGGCTTGCGGCCGCCGCCGGAAACCTCAGCGCGGGTGAGGGCGCTCTGGGTGCCCTGCCGGCAGTTGGCCAGGTGGTTCTTGACGACCTCGTGGACCACCGCTTCGTTGGGCTCGATGCCGAAGATGGCGTCGCTGAGCTCAACCGTGCCGACCTCAGCGCCGGCCATGTTCATAACTTTCACGGAAGACATTATCTAGCACCCCTTTCTTACTTGTTTCTGGCGGAAGCCTTCTGCGGGTTGCGGCCGGAAGCCTTCTGCGGGTTCTTGCTGATGTCGGCGCCAGCCTGCTTGACCTTGTGGACCTTGACAGTGGACTTGATGGTCACCAGGCCGCCCTTGGGGCCGGGGACCGCGCCGCAGACAACCAGCATGTTCAGCTCGGGGTCGACCTTCACGACGCTCAGGTTCTGGACGGTGACCTGGTCAACGCCCATCTGGCCGGCGCCGATCTTGCCCTTGAAGACCTTGGAGGGGTCGCTGTTGGCGCCCATGGAGCCGGAGTGACGGCCGACGGGGCCGCTGCCGTGGGTCTCCTTCAGGCGGTGGGCGCCGTGGCGCTTGATGACGCCGGCGTAGCCGTGGCCCTTGGAGATGCCGGTGATATCCACGAAGTCGCCGGCCTTGAAGGTGTCGGCCTTGACGATGTCGCCGACGTTCAGCTCGGCGGCGTTGTCCAGGTTGAACTCACGCAGGTGCTTCTTGGGGGCAGCGCCGGCCTTGTTCAGGTGGCCCATCTCGGGCTTGCTCAGCTTGCGCTCGGGGACATCCTCGAAGCCCAGCTGGACAGCCTCATAGCCTTCCTTTTCGGAAGTCTTCTTCTGCACGACCACGCAGGGACCCGCCTCGATCACGGTGACGGGGATCACATGGCCGTTCTCGTCAAAAATCTGGGACATGCCCACTTTTTTGCCGATGATCGCTTTCATGTATATTCCTCCTTAAAGGTTATTGGTCGGCTTAGATACGTCCGGGTTGGGTCCCGGAGGCATTGCTCTGCCGACATGACCCGTCCATCTCGCAAGACGATGGACTTGGGACAGCAAACAATTTAATAAGGTGTCGCAGCTTTACAGCTTGATCTCGATCTCCACACCGGCGGGCAGCTCCAGAGCCATCAGGGCCTCCACGGTCTTGGGGGAGGATTTGGTGATGTCGATCAGGCGCTTGTGGGTGCGGCGCTCGAACTGCTCGCGGCTGTCCTTGTACTTGTGAGTCGCGCGCAGGATGGTGACGACTTCCTTCTTGGTGGGCAGAGGAATGGGGCCGGAGACCTCGGCGCCGGTGCGCTTGGCGGTCTCGACGATCTTCTCTGCGCTCTGGTCGATGACCTGGTGGTCATAGGCCTTCAGACGAATGCGGATCATTTCTTTTGCCATTTTCGGTTTCTCCTTCATTTTGTACGGTTTTCTTGCTTTGTCGAAGCCGTACGGTGAGAGGTTTTCTTGTACGCTTATCCGTGCGTATCATTCCGGCTCATAGAAAAACCGGCACGAATAAACGGCCGGTCCACACATGGCGCAGCGATCTACGCAACGTACAGATATTCTCTCAGCCGCCCGATGTTCGGACATACTCCCCGAAAGTTACCTCAGAAACCTGAGCAATCTCCCGGTTCATCGCAATATCGCGCAAATAGGGCAGGATGCGCCCAATCGCGGACTTGCATATAGTACCAAATTCCGTTGCACATGTCAAGACAAATTTCACTTTTTTCTTGAGAAATTTTTTAGCAGTCTCTTTTCGCGGCAACTGTGGCGGATTTGGCGCAAAAACGCGGCATATCGCCCCCTCCCTGCCGATATATTTAGGGGCAAAGGAGTTGATGGACATGGCAATGGCCTGGCTTTGGACGGGAATGGTGGCAGTCTCGCTCATTTTCGGCGCGCTGACGGGAAACTTGAATGCGCTCAGCGCTGCCGCGCTCGAGGGCGCGCAGAGCGCGGTCGAGCTGTGTTTGGCGATGTGCGGCGTGATGTGCCTCTGGACGGGCGTGATGGAAGTGATGAACCAGTGTCATCTCACCGACCGCCTCGCTTCCCTCTTCCGCCCGCTGCTCAAGAGACTCCTGCCGAACGCGAGCCGCGACAGTGAGACGCTGGCCGCGATCTCCGCTAACCTCTCTGCCGATCTCTTGGGCCTTGGTAACGCGGCCACGCCGCTCGGCATCCGCGCCGCCTGCCGTATGAGCCGCGGCTGCAAGGGTACCGCATCGGATGAGCTGTGCCTGCTCGTCGTTTTGAATACGGCGTCCATTCAACTGTTGCCCACCACGCTCGCAGGCGTGCGCGCTTCGCTCGGCGCCGCCGACCCGTTCGACATTTTACCCGCCGTGTGGCTGACGTCGCTTCTCTCTGTCCTCGCAGGGCTCCTTGCCGCAAAGCTCTTCGCCCGTCTCTGGAGGAATTAAGTCATGGCGCTCTCTACGCTCATCGTGCCCGTACTGCTCACCTTCACGGCCTGCTTTGCCCTCGGCAAGCGTGTCGACGTCTACTCCGCCCTCACCAAAGGCGCGGAGGAGGGACTCACGGTGCTGCTGCACATTCTGCCGTCACTCATCGCACTGCTCTCCGCCGTCTACATGTTCCGTGCGTCCGGCGCGATGGAGGCGCTCGGCGCGCTTTTAGCCCCCGCACTCGACAAGATCGGCATTCCTGCCGAGACTGCGCCGCTTCTCTTCATCCGCCCCATCTCCGGCAGCGGCGCGCTGGCTGTCGGATCGGAGATCATGGACTCCTACGGCGTCGATTCCTATGTTGGCCGCGTTGCGGCGGTCATGCTCGGCTCGAGCGAAACGACGTTCTACACCGTCGCCGTCTATTACGGTGCAGCGGGCATTACGAAAACGCGCTATACTATCCCCGCCGCGCTCTGCGCCGACGTGGTGATGTTCCTCGCATCCGCGTTTTTTGTGCGGCTACTCATGGGTGCGTAAAAAGGAGCCGCCGCAGGCAGCTCCTTTTCCTTTATTCTTCTGTTCTCACGCGGATGCGCAGGGCGCATTTTCCTCTCTGCCCGCCGATAGTAATTGCATAGCGCAGGGCCAGCATCCCGCCGTCCTCGTCGAGCTTCCACTTGACCGACTCCGCCTTCACTGCGACCGGCAAGGTTCCGTAGGGCACGGCATAGAATGAGGTGTGCTCCTTTCCCTCCGCAAAGACCATCTCGCTCGTCACCTCGCCCGTGCGCGTCAGAATGATGCAGTCCGGCGCGAGGGCAAGGCGCGTCGCGGTGGTCACCTTGCCGTCCCCGTCCGTTTCCTCATAGCGCAGGAGATAGCCGTCGCGCGTTTCCTCCATCGTGCCGCGCACGCGGAGATCTGAGCTGTCGGCGCTCATGCCTTCGTATTGCTGCTCGCCGTGCACGGTGAGCCAAACGTTTCTTTTCATACAGTCCTCTTTCTCATTTGTTTCTGTCATCATACTACGGCGGAGAGCGGGACACAAGGCGCATTTGCATTTTTTGTGCGTTTCCCTGTTTTTGCTATGGTAAAATGCAAAAGCGCGTGCTATAATCTCCGGTAAGCAGATTCTCTGTTCCGTCAAAGGAGGCGTCACTATGAAAATTGATCTGACGGAAAAGCAATTCCGCCGTCTTCTTGATCTGGTCTACGTCGGCAACTGGGTGATGAACTCCACCCGCGGCGACGATCGTATCCGCGAATACGACGATGTAGAGAGCACCGTATTCGCCAACTGTCTCTCCCACGGCATGGTGCCGCTGGTCGAGGCCTATCAGGGCGAACTGATCCCCTCGCGCGCGTTTGCCGAGGGCGGCATCCACGAGGCCATCATGGCCTATGAGGACACCACCTTCTTTGAGATTCTGGCTCAGGAGCTGGCATTGCGGGATATGGATGATCCCCCCATCACGCCGGAGAACTACGACGAGATCATGGCCCGCATGGAGGTGTACTTAGGAGAATTCGAGGAGCACGGCACGGATAATATCACTGTCGATCTGGATGAATGAAATTGCAGTACTTCTTACCGTTTTGTAGGGGCGGACGACTCTGTCCGCCCCCATAATTTCAAATAAGCGTATTTCTACAGAAGACTTGCTATGGCCTTCTGTTTTTGCTACAATGATACAAATCTCACCACAGGAGGAGCACCCCCATGAGCTACGCTGACGAGGTATTCAAACAGAACTGCCGTGATATTCTGGCTCACGGTGTGTGGGACACCGACCAGAACGTCCGCCCACACTGGGCCGACGGCACGCCCGCCCACACGGTGAAAAAATTCGGCATCATTAACCGCTACGATCTCAGCAAGGAATTTCCCATCCTGACCCTGCGGCGGACATACTTCAAGACCTGCATCGACGAGCTGCTGTGGATCTGGCAGAAGAAATCCAACAATATCCACGACCTGCGGGGCAATATCTGGGACAGCTGGGCCGACGAAGGCGGCTCCATCGGCAAGGCCTACGGCTATCAGCTGGGGGTGAAGCACCAGTACCCGGAGGGTGAGATGGATCAGGTGGATCGGGTGCTGTACGACCTGAAGCACAACCCCGCCAGCCGCCGTATTCTCACCAATCTCTACAACTTCCAGGATCTCCACGAGATGGCTCTGTACCCCTGCGCCTATTCCATGACGTTCAACGTGTCCGGCGACACGCTGAACGCCATCCTCAACCAGCGCAGTCAGGACATGCTGACCGCTAACAACTGGAACGTGGTGCAGTACAGCGTCCTTGTCCACATGATGGCGCAGGTGTCCGGTCTGAAGGCCGGTGAGCTGGTGCACGTCATTGCCGATGCCCACATCTATGACCGCCATGTGCCCGCTGTGGAGAAGCTGCTGGCGCAGGAGCCGCAGGCGGCTCCCGTTTTCCACATAGACGAAGCCGTCACCGATTTCTACCAGTTCACCCGTGACAGCTTCTCGCTGGAGGACTATCATCCCCTGCCCTTTGACGACGAGATCCCTGTCGCCATCTGACCTGTAAAGGAGAAACGCCTATGTTCGCCATCGCCGCCGTATCCCAGAATTGGGGCATCGGCAAGGATAACCACTTGCTGTTCCACATCTCCGCCGACATGAAGCGCTTCCGCGAATTGACGGAGGGCAAAACCGTGCTGATGGGCCGCAAGACCCTGCAAAGCCTGCCCGGCGGCAAGGGCCTGCCCCGCCGCCGCAACATCGTGCTGACCGCGAACCACGGCTTCACCGCCCCGGACGCCGAGATCGCCCACACCCCCGTACAGGCAGTGTTCACCGCCGGAGAGGAAGCCGCCGTCATCGGCGGCGAGAGCGTGTACCGCCTGTTCCTCCCCCTGTGTGAGCGGGTGTACATCACCAAGGTCTTTGCCAACGCCGACGCCGACGCCTTCTTCCCCGATCTGGACGCCGATCCCCGCTGGCAGGTGGAATATGAAAGCGAAATTTTTGAGGAAAACGGCCTCCGCTACCAGTTCGTGGACTACGTTCCCGCGGAGGAAGAGGACGATCTGGCTGACCTGCTCCCTGACCGCAGCGAGCCGACGCCCTTCGCCCCGGTGGAGGATTTCACCGATCTGACGGGCTTTATGTAAGAGGCAAAAAACGCCTTGGGCCGCAGCCCAAGGCGTTTTTTATTGTTTCATTATTCCGCGTGGCTTGCCATCAGCTCGGTAATGCACTGGGTCAGCCTTGCCGCGTCGCTGTCCGTCAGGGTGAAGCGGAAGCTCTCGCAGTAGAGCTTCCCGTCAAACAGCCTGCAATGCATCAGCTGCCCATCCTCGGCGTAACGGACGTAGATCTCATACGATACCCCGTGATACTGTATAAAAGTCTTTCCCGTAAAGCCGCTCCACCGGCCGCGAATCCCCCGCAGGCAATCGGCAAGCTTCTGACAGCTCTCGCTGTCCAGCGCCGTGGCCATCACCGGGTCGTCGGACACCGTGGCGCTCACCACCGTCACGCCTTTGACCGCCGCGCCGTCCGGAAGTCCCGCCGCTTTCGCCATGGGCCACGGCATACAAAGCAGCCCTACCAGCGCCGCCGCGCCGATCCCCACCAGCAGCCAGCCCAGCCACACCAGCCTTTCGCGTTTTGTGCTCTTCTTCATCCTGCAGCCCTCCCGTCACCATTTTTCATGCTCGCCTTTACTGTATTGTATCAGTAATACAGTTTGTCTGTCAAGGTGTATTTTGTGGGGACTGCGGCAGATGCGGCAAAAGTTCTCAAGTAAGTATCAATGGTCGGCCCCAAACAGGGTGGGCATCGGCTGACACGACGGGGAAAGCGGCGAAGCGCTGCCAGTGGCGGATACAGCAAGCCGCTTTCAAGGCAGCACCCCGTTTGGCGGATACGAATGTGTCCGCCGGACGGCTGGCGCAACGAGGGCAAAAAGTTGGTTCTGCCGTCATTGGGAAAACCGCTGAAGCGCCGCCTGCAGCGGATGAAGCGAGGCGGTTTTAAGGAAGTGTCCTGACTGACAGGCACGAATGTGACGGTCAGTCAGATGACACGACGAGGGCCGTTTCTCCTCCCTACCGCATGCAAAAAGTCCAATGGTCACCCCATCGAGGGGCTGACCATTGGAAGGGATTCGACTCTCGCTGACGCAACAATCCACCGGACTGTTGCTCCCGGCTTCAACGCCTTGCGGGCGTGTGAAGCCAGAGCTCGTTTCGAATCACCTTCATTGCACCAAAAAATAAAGAGCGCCGTAAGCGCACAATAATCGTAACCGTCAAAACTGAGGGCGGCTGGGCACACATGGGACAATAGTGGTGGGGAGTTGTGAAACTTCCCACCACTATAA
>OLGB01005109.1_pt1 | contig 10529 bp, 7 predicted proteins | sample 1605691 | NCBI WGS metagenome assembly OLGB01 (sample SAMEA3888925, study PRJEB22519) | human gut metagenome | biome: human gut; feature: human-associated habitat; material: faeces | place: Denmark | collected 2010
TAAATCGGCAGGATCATAAATATGCGAGCAGCCGGCAACGGCTGTTTGGAGCGGATAAGAGCCGGCCCTTACAGCTCCGTACGGGAACACGCTCCTGTTTTTATAAATCCGATCGGCGCATACAACCTCCTTGGGGTCGGGGCGATTACCCTTAGGCATAACCGATCAGTATGCTGTAGCTCAAAGGCTTGGGAAAGGTATAAAAATTTTGTTCCTGAAAAGTCGGGTCATTACAATCAGTCTTTGCTAAAATAGACAAGGAGGTGAAACAAATGGATATATTTTTATTAGAGGATGACGAAGCTATCGGTATAGGGCTTACTTATTCGCTTGAAAACGAGGGATATAACGTAACGCTTGCAAAAAGCGTGAAAGAGGCGGAAAAAATTATTGATGAAAAGGAATTTTCGCTTTATATTCTTGATTTAACCCTGCCTGACGGAAGCGGTTATGACGTTTGCAAAAGGATTAAAGCGAAAGGTGATTTGCCTGTTATTTTTTTGACTGCGTATGATGACGAAGTTAATGTGATTATGGGTTTTGAGCTTGGTGCAGACGATTATATTTCAAAGCCGTTTAGAGTTAAGGAGCTTATGCTCAGAATTAAAAGCGTTATGCGCCGATATTCTAATGAAACGAGTGACGGAATAATCAAAATCAATAATCTTAAAATTAATACAAATGAGGCTAAGGTTTACAAAAATAATGAGGAAATTATTTTGACCGCTATGGAATATAGGCTTCTTTTAATCCTTTTGAGCAATAGGGGAAAGGTGCTTTCACGTACTGCGCTTCTTGAAAATATTTGGGATGTGGCAGGCGATTTTGTTGAGGATAACACACTGACCGTCTATATCAAAAGGCTTAGAGATAAAATTGAGGAGGACCCGGCAAAGCCTGAGTTTATAAAAACTGTTCGTGGGCTTGGGTATGTAATTGAAAAATGATTAATAAAGATGCAAAATTCACAGCTTTTTTCGGAATAGGGGTAACGGTACTTGCCTCAATAATCTGTTTTATTATAAATGCGTGGGCAGGTGCGATTTGCCTTATTTTAGGTATTATTTTGACAGGCGTATATTTTTATAATATCAAGAAAAGAAACGATAAAATTAACGAACTTAACAACTATCTTTCACTTATGTGTTCAGGTAATTTTGACCTCGATATTATGGATAACAGCGAGGGCGAAATGTCGATACTCAAAAATAATCTTTATAAGATAATGACGCTTTTAAAAACGCAAAACGAGCAGCTTAATACGGACAAGCTATATCTTGCAAATTCGCTTGCCGATATATCACATCAGCTTAAAACTCCGCTTACGTCAATGATGGTGATGTCGGATTTATTAAAAGACGAAAAGGACGAGGGAAAGCGAAACGAATTTTTATCAATTATTGAAACTCAGCTTGATAAAATGAAATGGCTTATTACAAATCTTCTTAAAATTTCAAAGCTTGACGCAGGCGCAACTGAATTTAAGCACGAAAAATTTAATATTGCACCTATTTTAGAAAAAAGTTTGAAACAGTTTTACGTCACCTGCGACGTGAGAGAAATTGAAATTGTTAATGAAATAAATGATTTTGAATTCGTCGGTGATGAAAATTGGACGGGCGAGGCAATAGAAAATATTATTAAAAACTGCATTGAGCATACAAACAATAACGGCAAATTAAGATTTTTCAGCCGGAGGACGAATGTTTATAATTCTCTTTTCATTCAGGATAACGGCTGTGGAATTACAAAAGAGGATTTGCCCCATATTTTTGAACGCTTTTATCACGGCAAAAATTCATCAAGCGAGAGCGTTGGTATCGGGCTTGCGCTTGCAAAAACCGTGCTTGAAAAGGAAAAGGGCGATATTATTGTTAATTCAGAGCTTGGCAAGGGCAGCATTTTTGAATTAAGATTTTATAAAACAATAGTATAAACTGCCTCCCTTAATAAGGGAGGTGATTGAAAAGCAATCGGAGGGATTTTGAGCGAAAAGCCTCGTCATTGCAAACAAAGGCTATTTCAATATGTGACATTTTTGTAATATTAGTGTCACGTGATTGTAAGTATGAACTGTTATGATGGTGATAGTGTAAGGGGACTGTACCCATTTTTACACTGAAGGGGGAGGTATTCATTATGAGTATAACAAAAAAATTAGCCCTGCGCCATTTGAAGCAGAACAAAACAAGGTCGGTTTTAACTGTTTTAGGCATAACTATATCCGTAGTTATGCTTACTGTTATTTTTACCTGCGCCACCTCTTTTGCTCACTACTACGGCGAAAGAGCAATCAACACAAACGGCAATTGGCATTTCTTTGTTAAAACAGATTATGAAAGTGCCAAAAAATATTTACTAAGTGATTCTTCTCTTAAAGATATAGGCTTTGAAAAGGATTTATCAACCGAGGAGCAAAGCTATAAGATTTATTCAGATAAAGCTAATTATTTAAGAACAGGTACGATATATCAGGGAGATGCACAGTATATTAAGGATACAGTCACCTGCAAATATGACGGCGCTTTGCCTAAAAGCGACAATGAAATTATGGTGGAACAGTCGCTTATTAAAAATAACGGGCTTGAACTAAAAATAGGCGACGAGATTAAAATTGCAGTCGGCTCAAGGCTTAAGGGCGATTTTGTCATTTTGCCGATAAAAGGCAATTACCAATTCGGCGAACGCTTTGAAAAGGAAAAGGACGAAACGTTTAAAGTAGTAGGTATTCTCCACGATAACGAGCCGACCGAGCGTGGCGCAATCATTCGTGGAATGAGTGATTTAAAAAGTAAAAATCTTGTTGCTTACGGTAAGCTGAAGCGTATTACCCCTTTTTCATATACAAAGATAAACAGTGTTTTTGACAAATTCGGCTTTACGAAAAAGAAAAGGGCATTTAATGTGGGCGAAAATACAGGCTTTTTAAATTCAAGGCTTGCCTTTTCGATAGACAAAAACAATTTGCCGCAGGTATTAAAGCTTACTGCAATCGGAATCGTTGTTTTTGCCGTAATTTTCGTTTCGTCATTTGCAATGATTTATAATTCCTTTGCGCTCTCTGTTGGCGAGCAAATCAAATACCTCGGTATGCTTTCCTCGGTCGGTGCAACAAGAAAGCAGAAGAAAAAGACGCTCTATTTTGAGGGCGCAATCTTGGGAGGAATAGGAATTATTCTCGGCATAGTGCTTGGCTTGCTTACTACCTTTATATCGCAAAGCGCAATGAATGCCAAAATTGCCTCGATTATGGAGGGCTATAATGACAATATCAAATATTCAACCCATATTTCCCTGTGGGTGCTTTGCCTTATTGTTATTTTGGCGGCGCTGACTGTTTTTGTGTCAATCATTTCGCCCGTGCAAAAAGCGGCAAGAATTACTGCGATTGATGCGATTAGAAAAACGGACGAGATTAAGCGAAAAGGCAAAATCCGCACTCCGTTTATTATCACTAAGCTTTTCGGCTTCGAGGGTGATATTGCATTTAAAAATTTAAGGCGCAACGGCAGAAAATCAAGGACGATTATTGCTTGTATATGTATTTGCGCAGTCCTCTTTTTAAGCTGTAATTATTTTTGCGAAACATTTAAAGAGGCGTCGAATTTGGACTATGAGCTTCCTTATCAGCTTACGTTTCAATACAGTGCCGAAAGCAAGGCACAGCTTGAAAAAGCAAGAAATTATTTGAAAACAAATAAAAGGGTAAAGCGATTTTATTCGATTTGGTCGGATTGGTATTCGCCGATTTCAAGAAGCGAGATAAATCCTTATGATAATTCACGCCTTTATGATATGTCGTTTCAAAATGAAAGCATTTTTGTTGATAAATATAAATTTATCGCAACGCAGGATATAACATATACCGCTCATTTGCTTGATGACGAGGATTTCAATGCGCTTTGCAAGAAAAACGGAATTGATTATAAAAAATATTACTCGCCCGATAAGGACGGCTCGATTAAGACAATTGTAATGAACACAATTGACCGTAACGGTGAGCCGATTTTTAATAATAACCTACTCGGCAAAACTATCGGCGCATATGGCTTTGATTTTGAAAAGACCGAAAGAGAAAATAAGCTCGACGAGGACGGGAATCAGATTAGTTTCTATTATAAGACCGGTCGCACATCTGTTTATAAATTCTGCGATTTTATAAAATATGATAAGGATAATCCTATTTGTAATTTAGAGTCGGACGGTGTTGCTTTTTATGTGCCTAAGAGTGTATACGATAAATATTCTGATGATGATTCGTTTTATTTCGATTACGGTATTGAAACCGACGAGCCGTACAAGGTTGAAAAGGAACTTAAGGACTATTTGTCCGAAACTGAAGCCGATGGCGACGCATATAACGATTATTATTGGACGATGAAGGAAAAGAGCATTATATCCGCTGTTCAATTTCTGTCCTATGCTTTCATTTTGCTGATTACATTAATAACAGTATTTAATATAATCAACACAATGACGGCGCAAATTGCAGGCAGGAAAAAGGAGCTTGCAATGCTGAAAAGCGTTGGTATGACGCCGAAGGAATTTAAAAAGACGTTGATTTTTGAAAGTATGTTTTACGGTTTATTCGGCTTGCTTTTTGGTGTACCGCTGAGCCTTGTTATTAACAGAGTGGTGGGATATATTATTTCAAAGGATAATCCTATTCCGTTTTCTGTCAATATTTGGCTTTATCTTATTGCCTGCGTGGCAGTATTTGTTATCATAGGTCTTACTATGATTTATTCATTAAAGCTTATTAAAAACAATTCTATTATTGATTCATTAAAGGACGATACAAACTGACACAAAGCCGTAGGAGCGAACATTGTTTGCCTTTTCTCAAAATCTGCCATACAGTTGTGCGCCGGATTTTGTATTTATATTCAAATTTAGGTAAGTGACAAAATTGTAATTAAACAGTCACACGATTGTAAGTTCATACTGGTATTATGGACTCATCGAAAGGAGATAACTACTATGAAAATACTTGAAGTTACAAATTTATGCAAAACATACGGCAAGGGCGACACAATGGTTAAGGCTCTTGATAACGTTTCGTTTTCAGTAGAAAAAGGTGAGTTCCTTGCTATTATCGGGCCAAGCGGTTCGGGCAAGTCAACGCTTCTTCATATCCTCGGCGGTGTAGATGTGCCGACAAGCGGCAGTGTTGTTATTAATCAAACGGATATTTCAAATCTTGATGAAACGGCACTTGCAATTTTCCGCCGCAGGCAGATAGGCCTTATTTATCAGTTTTATAATCTTATTCCTATTTTGACTGTTCAGGAAAATTTGACCTTGCCGCTTCTTCTTGACGGCAGAAAGCCGGATAAAAAGCAAATTGATACTCTTGTAAAGCGTCTTGGCTTGGAAAACAGGCTTGACCATTTGCCAAATCAGCTTTCAGGCGGTCAGCAGCAGCGTGTATCAATCGGACGTGCACTTGTCAACAATCCTGCGCTTATGCTTGCAGACGAGCCTACGGGAAATCTTGACAGCGAAAACAGTAAGGAGATTATTTCTCTTTTAAGGCAGTTTAACAAGGAATTTAATCAGACTGTAATTATTATCACTCACGATGAAAAAATTGCAAATTCAGCCGACCGTGTAATCACAATCGAGGACGGCAAAATCACCGGGGATGAGGTGAGAATAGGTTGAATATCGTAAATAAGCTTACAACACGTCACATTCAGCAAAACAAGGGCAGAACGGTTGTAACAACACTTGGCATTTGCGTTTCCGTTGCAATGATCACGGCTGTATTTGTTGCAATGGCTTCGTTTTTAAACCTTTTCGGTGAAATCGGCTTAATCTCGTCAGGCAAATGGGACGCTGAATTTGACTATCTTAATCAAACACAAATAAACCAAATTAAAAATGATGACAGAATTTCAAATGTAGGTCTCGGTTACAGCGACGACTGTATGTCGTTTAAGCTGAAAAGTGCATCTGATTATGAAAAAAGCACGGGTGAAATTCTTGTCGGAAACAAGAAATATTTTGAAATGATGGCAACGGGCGATTTTGACGGAAAGCTTCCGGAAAATGAAAACGAGGTTGCAGTTGAAGAAAATTTGCTTGCGGCAAACGGTATGAAAAATGCCAAGGTAGGCGATAAGATTACTTTTGCTCAGGGGGTAAGGCAGCTTGCCGACGGTGGTATTGCAACAGACGGCTATCGTGATGATAACGAGAAATTCGTCACGTCAAAAGATTATAAGAAATATACAATTACCGCAATTCTTCACAATAACCCTGCTACAAGATTTAAAAAAATTTGGCGTGGTATGAGCGAGGCGGAGAGCAAGAGCGACAAGAACATTTTTGCTTTATTTACGCTTGCCAAGCAGGACTCAAATGCACATAAAACCATTGAAAAAATCCAAAGAGATTACAAAATTGACGGCTACAGGGCAAACGAAGATGTCCTTGCGTCATATCTTTCAGGCAGACAGGGCGGCTTTCTTTTAACGATGCTTCCAATTGTTTTGGTTGTTTTAATTCTTATCGTTATCGCATCCGTAATGCTTATTTATAACGCATTCGGTATGTCGCTTGCAGAGCGAGTAAGATATCTCGGTATGCTTGCCTCGGTTGGTGCAACTAAGGCGCAAAAGCGAAAGAGTGTGTATTTTGAGGGCGCAATTTTAGGTGCTGTCGGCATTCCCGTCGGTATTGCGGCAGGAATACTCGGTATCGGAATTACCCTTAAATTAATAGGCAATAAAATTATTTCTACAGGAATGATTGCAGGCGTCAGCGAAAGCAATATGCAAATGAAAGTCGTAGTTCCTTTTTGGGCGATAATCTCGATTGTTATTGTAAGCATATTAACGATTTTTATTTCTTCATTCATTCCGGCACGCAAGGCGTCAAAAATCACTCCTATTGATGCAATTCGCCAAAGGCAAGAGATTAAGGTTAAGCCTAAAAAGCTTAAATCGCCTAAATATATCAGAAAAATATTCGGTTATGAAGGTGAGCTTGCATATAAAAATCTTAAGCGCAACGGAAGAAAATCAAGGCTTATAACCGTTTCAATCGCTCTTTCAATCGTACTTTTTATTTCCTGCAACTATTTTTGCAATATGTTTGTTCAGGCAAGCGGATATGAAAAAACAATTCCTTACCAGATATCAACAACAATTACTTACGCTCATAAAAAAGAACTTTATGACGCACTTGACAAAATGCAGGGAGTTAATAAATATTATATTGATACGGCGGATATGAGTATTTTTCTCGGTAAGTCAAGCCCGATTATTAAAAATAATGAAATTAAAGATTTGAAAAATTATACTTCTGCTTATTCAAAGCTGTTTGGCGGGGAAAAGGATGTTTCTACAGTAATTCACTATGTTGACGACAGCGAGTTTAACACGCTTTGTGAAAATAACGGTATTGATTATAATGCTTTTTACGGTGACAGCCTTAAATGCGTTTTGCTCAACAATCTTACTCATAAGCAGGACACAACGAAAGTATTTACCGACAACATTATAGGCAAGCATATTATTCAAAATTCCGATTATGCAAACGATGAAAAAAATCCGCTTGATATCGAGGTCGGAGGTCTCGTTAAATTTGATAAAAACAGCCTGCCGTGCAATCTCGTTGCGCCGGGCGTAGTCGGTATAATTATGCCTTATTCTCAGTACGTAAATGTAGTAAATAAAGGCGAAAAGGCAAGCAATATTTCAATGAGCGTTTGTATTGAAACCGATGATCATAAAAATGTTGCAAAAAATCTTAATAATCTTTTGACTGAAAAAGATTTTGGAGGAACGTTCGTTTCTGACAATGTCGATACTCTCCAAACTATGAATACCGTTATCTTTATTGTTCAGGTATTTGTTTACGGCTTTATTTCGCTTATCTCTCTTATCACGATTGCAAATATTATTAACACCATTTCAACGAATATATCGCTTCGACGTAAGGAATTTGCGATGCTTAAATCGGTCGGAACGGCTCCGAGCGGATTTAGAAAAATGGTCAGCCTTGAAAGTGTATTTTATGCGCTTAAAGCGGTCATATTCGGTGTGCCTATAAGCGTTTTGGTTTGCATATTGCTTAATAAAATGCTTGGTGAAAGCTCAATCCCTTATCAGTTTGATTATAAGCTTTATTTGGGCGTAATCCTTGTTGTATTTGCAATTATTGCTGTTACGATGATTTATTCTGTAAGAAAATTAAAGGATGATAATATTATTGAAACCCTTAAAGAGGATATAAGCTGATAATTTTCGGCAGGCTTTTATTACCCATTTAAACCCCAATATATTCCTTCTGCCGAGAAAATAAAAAGGCTCATCTTCAAATTATCGAAGATGAGCCTTACTTTATTGTGGCTGTTACTCATATAAAAATTCATAGAAATTCGGTGTATAGTTGCCGACCTTGACAACAATATAATCGCCTGCGTCTAAAATATAACCGCTGTCATTATACGAGGGAATATTTATATATTTTTTTGTTGCCTCTTCAAATTGCTCATTTGTGCCAAGCTTGAAATCATAGCCGCATGAATTGAAAAACTTTTTAAGTTCAACATTTGCGCTTGAAAACGAATAAATCGACCAAGAAATGTAAGAACTGATTGATGTCTGACAAGCGGTATAAGTATATGACTTTTTCGCTTTTTTAGAGGTATAGTTAATTATTCTGCCTGCCACACTGTCTTTTTTAACAGTGTATTTATCTTCAATATTATTAGAAAGCTGATAGTAACCGATAAAAATGACGGGCTTATTTTTATCATATTTTTCAAGGTCTTTTGCAATATTACAAACGACTTGCTTTTCTTCTTTATCTCTTAAAACGTTTACGTGATACCAATAATTTGATGAGCAAATTTGAACTGTTAATATTATGACAAGCGACAGCGAAACAATTATTTTTAAAGCTTTTTTGCCGTTTGAATTAATGATTTTTGATGAAAGCAGCAGTGTAATTGCACTGATATAAAACGGTATTCCTTGCTCGGTTCTGTATGCGGATTCCGTTCCCCGATAAATGCTTAAAAAGAAAACAGTAAGTGCAAGGCCAAAATAAAAGAAAATGAGAATAGGCTTTTTGGTGCTCTTGGTTTGAAGTATCATCAAAACAAATGCAACGGCGAGAAAAATGAATAAAATTGTAAATGGGGCATAGCAAAATATTTTAGATACAAATGAATATATAAAATCATAAAAAAATGATTTTAATGTGGCAGAGCTTGTAAGCCAAGCAGTACCGACAGCGTTGTTGTTATCTTGTGTAATATTGCATAAATTTATTATTGCGTTTGATATTATTTCCTCTAAAGAAAATCCTAAAAATAAAGTCGGTGCAAGCCAAAAACCGTTGAAAAATAATTCTTTTTGGCTTTTTTGACCGTCGGCAAGAAGTATAAGAAGTAAAAATACTGCGCCGATATAAACTAAAATGAACGATTCATACCATGAATATGCAAAGAATATAAAAATAGAAGAAATAAGTATTGAGGCAATCAAATTTTTAATTTTCAGTGCAAAATAAAGTGCAAAAGATACTAAAAGAATTGAGCCTCCGGTGGTTAAAACTGAGCCTTTGAACATAAAATATTCATTCATCAGCGGGAAAGTTATGTAAAGGCAGGTGAAAAAGGTATAAGGCAAAACATTGCTTTGAGGCCTTGCTTTGTCAAATATTATGCAAAATACAGTTGCTCCCAAAATAAAGCAAATAAGACCTATTATATTTTCAACTGCAATCGGCAAATGTTCAAAGCCTAAATAATTTTCTATAATTGTTGCTGTAAGCCTGCCCTGTGCAACAAGTAAGCCGTGATAATATCTGTCACTTGAAAGTGAGTCGATTGTTACCGTTTCGTGAGCAAGATAATATGCATAGCACAAAATTGTGCTAATAAGAACGGGAAAAATATACAGAGGATTTAAAAGAAACTTTTTGAATCCTTGTTTTAAACTTAAATCGCTGTAAACAAGCCTTGCGTTTTGTTCCTTTTTCTCAGTCAATCTTTTTTTACTCATAATTTCACCATAATCTAAAACAGCCGTCATTACTGACGGCCGATAGCTTGTTAATATTTAACCGGGCTTGATGCAAGGTATTTATTTACCATGAGCGCTACCTTAAATACAATAGCGTCATCAAATTCTCTAAGGTCAAGACCTGTGAGCTTTTTGATTTTTTCAAGCCTGTAAACAAGAGTGTTTCTGTGAACGAAAAGCTTTCTTGATGTTTCGGAAACATTAAGGTTGTTTTCAAAGAATTTTTGAATAGTGAAAAGCGTTTCCTGGTCAAGCGATTCGATAGAGCCACGCTTGAACACCTCTTTAAGGAACATATCGCAAAGAGTTGTCGGAAGCTGATAAATAAGCCTTGCGATGCCGAGATTTTCATAGCTGATAATTGTTTTTTCAGTATCAAAAACCTTACCTACTTCAAGTGCCACCTGAGCTTCCTTAAATGAATGAGCAAGCTCCTTAATGCCTGTTACACAAGTGCCGATACCGATAATTGCATTGAAATAAAACTCA
>OLGB01005113.1_pt1 | contig 10524 bp, 8 predicted proteins | sample 1605691 | NCBI WGS metagenome assembly OLGB01 (sample SAMEA3888925, study PRJEB22519) | human gut metagenome | biome: human gut; feature: human-associated habitat; material: faeces | place: Denmark | collected 2010
CCCGTCGCCCCGGGCTTGACCCGGGGCCTAGCGTCTTTATGTTTTTGCTTCACCGGCGCATGTAAAACCAACGCCACTCGGCTCCGGATCGGAGGCCGGAGCGACGGGAGGGCAGGGTGCTAAACCCCAGTTTACCATTTACCTGACCTTTCTTGATGCGTTTGCCCTGACTGGAAAGTTCATCAAGTACATCGATGATTATATTAGGTGGTATAATAAAAAAGTGAATCAAGAGCACTTTGGGTTATCTTAGCCCGAAAGACTATCGGAGCCTACATCTATTTCTATATGCAGTTTAGCTTGGTCCGATTTTTATCCGTAGGCCCTACTCGCAATAAAATCATGCAATACAAGTGATGTGTGCCGAGATGTCTGTTTTCAAAAACTCGCATCAGCAGTGCGAGAATTCACACGAGACTTCGCTTGCGAAAAAAAGAGGGGCTGTAACGGAACCATGAGCAGTCAACTAATACATAACAACCATGCCGCGTATGGTGAGATTATATCCATCATTGAACGCTCCCGTGAGAACGCCTTTCGAGCCGTGAACCGAGAGTTAATTTCTATGTACTGGGAGATCGGCGCCTATGTCAGCAACAAGGTTAAAAACGGCGGCTGGGGCAAATCCATTGTCACAGACTTCGCCCGATTCATGGAATCAGAACGTCCGGACATCAAGGGCTTTTCTGCATCGAACTTCTGGCGCATGCGCCAATTTTACGAAACGTACGGTGACAACGAAAAACTCGCACCATTGGCGCGAGAAATCAGCTGGACGCAGAACCTGATAATAATGTCACGGGCAAAGACCGATGAAGCGCGGGAGTTCTATCTGCTTCTCTGCGGCCGGAACAATTATACCAAGCAAGAACTGGAGCGGCAGATTGACAGTATGCTCTTTGAACGCACTTTGTTTTCAGATGAGCGAAATAAACTTTTTCTTGCCAAAAACACTGGCCTCACAGCACTCCGTGACAGCTATGTCTTGGAATTCCTTAACGTGCCGGAGAACCACAAAGAAAAAGAGCTTCGAAAATCCATTGTGGCGAACATTCGCGACTTCATCTTAGAGTTTGGCAAGGATTTCACGTTTGTCGGCGAAGAATATCTTGTTCAGGTCGGCAACAAAGACTTCCATATTGATCTCCTTTTCTACAATCGTGAACTATCTTGCCTTGTAGCGATTGAACTTAAGGTAACGGACTTCAAGCCGGAGCATCTCGGACAGTTGGAATTCTACCTTGAAGCTCTCGACCGCGACGTCAAGAAGCCGAGCGAAAACCCCAGCGTCGGCTTAATCCTATGCGCCGGAAAAGACGATATGGTCGTAGAGTACGCTTTGAGCAGAAGCCTGTCGCCCACGCTCGTGGCTGATTATCAGCTGCATCTGCCGAATAAGAATATTTTAACCGAGAAACTGCGGGAACTGAAAGAACTCGCCGATGTGGAAACCGGCGAGGACGACTCCTAACCGTGCATCATTATGGCTGATGTCGAAGGCGGCCCGCGACGGGCCGGACGGGCGGATCGTCTGCGCCGCCGTCATCACCAAATACGGCGGCTCTAATCCGAGGGGCCGATCACAAAATTTTTAAGTCAGCGGCCAGACCTTATCCTTGCCGGATCGATCAGGCGCATAGAGGCCGGGCTTCCGATCGCTTGACATACCTTTCCACGGCGGCCAGAAGCCCGGCTATCTGTTTTTCTCTGATGTCGCCGATGTTCCCGATGCGGAAGGTGTCGCGTTCGGAGAGTTTTCCCGGATAGATCACATAGCCATCACGCTTGAGAGATTCATAGAACTCCGCAAAGTCAAAGCCGATCCCGTCTGGATAGAGGAAAGAGGTGATCACCGGCGAACGCAGCTCCGCGGGGAGCAGCGCCTTAAAGCCGAGGTCCTCCATCCCGCGGACAAGCATATCCCTGTTGGCGGCATAGCGCCTGTTGCGCGCGGCAGCGCCGCCCTCCGCCTTGAGTTCGCGCAGCGCCTCGGCGAATGCGCAGACGACGTGGGTCGGAGAGGTGAAGCGCCATTTGCCGCCGTGCTCCTCCATCGTCTTCCACTGTCCGTAAAGGTCAAGCGACAGCGAGCGCGCCAATCCGGCGCATTCGGACAAAGCGGCGCGATTCGCGAGAACAAAGGCGAATCCGGGGACCCCCTCTATACATTTGTTGGCGCTGCTTATGAGAAAATCTATCTCAAGCGCGTCCATGAATAGCGGAATACCGCCGAAGCTGCTCATCGCGTCGACGATGAGCTTTTTGCCGCGGCTCTTCGCGGCCCGGGCGACGCTCTCGATGTCGTTCAGGATGCCGGTAGTCGTCTCGCAATGGACGACGGCGACATGGGTCACCGCGGGGTCGTCGTCCAGCATCACGGCAAGCGTCTCCGCGTCGGGGCGTTCGCACTCGTCAAAGCGGAGCTCGACGGCCGGTACCTTCAATATTCCCGCGATCTCGGCGATCCGCCTGCCATATGCCCCGTTCGAGAGCACGGCGAGCTTGCCCCCCTGCGGGATGACGCTGCCGATCACCGATTCCACGGCAAAGGTGCCGCTGCCCTGCATCAGCACCGCGGTATAACCGGCGCGCTTCGCGCGGTCGCGCAGCGCCATTTCGACAAGGTCGCCGCGCAGCTTTTCCACTAAATCGTTGTAGTCCCTGTCCCATGTGCACCAGTCGCGCAGCATCGCCTCTTTCACGGCGGCAGTCGTCGTCAGCGGTCCCGGCGTCAGCAGCAGATATTTGTTTTCAGTCATCTTTGTCCATCTCCCTTACAAAGGCCGGCAGCTCCCGAATGCTCTCAAGCACATAGTCGGCCCCCGCGAGATAAAAACGCTCGCGCGCGGCCTGCCGCCTCTCATCTACCTCCTTAGCCGGCAGCGATTCGAACTCCGACCGCGTAAGGCCAAGCTCATTGCTGCCGCGCAGGATGCCGACGCTGAACACGCCGGCGTTTTTGCCCTCGCGGATATCCGCCGCCGTATCCCCAGCCTTTACCACCGAAGAGGGCGGATAAACGCCGAGCCGTTCCATATTTTTGAAGATCATCCACGGCGCTGGGCGCCCCTCAACGGCCTCGTCGGGCGTCACGATACAGTCGGGGGCATAGCCGGCCGCCTTCGCGAGCGGCGCGATAATATCCATCATCTTCCTCGTATAGCCGGTGGTCGAACCGATCTTTACCCCCGTTTCACGGAGCTCGCGCACCGCGCCGCAGACGCCCTCTAGCGGCTCCGCAAAATCATGGAGTATCTTCAAAAGCGCCGGCTCAAAGGCGGCGTACATCCCCAGCGCGTCGTCGTCTATCGGCATACGCCCATACTTTTCCCTGAATAGCCTCGCTGGACGCTCCATCCTGAGCAGCTCGCGGATATGCTCCAGCTTAGGCATCCCCATCGGCGCGCGCAGCTCGTCGGTTTCAAGGCGAAGCCCGCGCTGTGCAAAGATATCGGAGAAGACCCGCAGCGGGGCCATCGAGCCAAAATCCACCGTAGTGCCGGCCCAGTCGAGGATCACACATTTGATCTTTTTGCCGTTGTTCATTATTTGCCGCTCCTTTTCATCACAAAGGTATATTCGTAGAGTAGTTTCGCCGCAACGTTCACAAAGATCACAAGCACCGAGAGCGCCGCGGCGGGCGCGATGTCCCCGGCGTCCTCCATGTTCACGATAGCCACGGAGGCCAGTTTAAAATCCGGCGGATAGAGAAAGACGACCGCAGATATCGTCACCATCGCGTTGACAAAGAAATACAGCGCCGTCTCGAAGATCGCGGCGCGGCACATCGGCATAGTCACCTTAAAGAGCGTCCTGTAAGAGGGCACCGCCATCGAGGCGGCGACAGCCTCGATCTCGCGGTCAAGTTTTTTCAGCGCCGAGGAGGCGGTCACGTAGGGCACGGAATAGAAATGGACGACGTTGGCCAGCACCAGCACCGCCGCCGTGCCGTAGATGAAATTCAGCGGGTTGCCCTCCATATTGAAAAAGAAGATGAAGGCGAGCCCGATCGAAAGCCCCGGCAGCGCGAGCGGTATCAGTGAAAAGAGGTTTTCGGCCTGCCGCAGCAGCCGGTTCGCCGCGCTCTTCTCCACCAGCCAGGCGTTCATAAAGACGAAGGCCGTGCCGCAGAACGCCGTCAGCAGCGCGGTAACGAGGCTGTTGAAGAAGGAGCTCAGCCCTCCCGTGGCGGGGCTGTCCACCGTGAAATGCTCGAAGGTCGGAACCATATTATAGGGCCAGGCCTTGATCAGCGAGGCGGCAAGCACCGCGGCGAAGAGCGTTATGATGAAGCCCGCGGCGAGGGCGCAGAAGAGCGTGAGCGCCGCGTCCCTCCCGCGATGAGGGATCACGCGGTAGGCCATGCTGCGCGAGCTCACCGTCACACCGTTGTCGCTCGCGGTGAGGCGCTCCGTGACGAACATCACCACCGCCGGTATCATCAGCAGCAGCCCGACGACCGAGCCCATGCCGAAATTCTGCTGCCCGATCACCTGTTTATAGATGTCGGTGGCCAGCACGCTGTAATTGCCGCCGACCACCTTCGGCGCGCCGAAGTCTGAGAAACAGAGGGTGAAGGCGACGAGAAAGGCGCTGACAAGGCCGAACTTCGCTCCCGGCAGCGTGACCGTCCGCAAAATGCGCAGCGGGGCGGTCCCCATCGCGCGCGCCGCTTCGTAAAGGCGGTTATCGGTATAGGAAAGCGTGATATAGAGGATCAGAAAGGCTTGCGGGAAGGTGTAGACGACCTCGGAGACGATGATCCCAAGCGGCCCGTAGAGCGGCAGCTTCAGCCCCAGCATCGTGATCACGCCCTTATTCCCGATCAGGTAGATCAGCGCGATGCCGAACATCATGGTCGGCGCGCAGAGCGGCAGCAGCGCGATGAACTTGAAAAAACCCTTCGCCGGCACCTCCGCGCGCGTCAGCGCGTAGGCGTAGATAAAGGCCAGCAGCAGCGATATCAGCGAAACGACGGCGGAGATCGCCAGAGAATTCCAGAGCGCGCCGACGAGGTGCGGCGACGCAAAATATTCGCGAAAATTGGCAAGGCCGATATAGGCCCCGTCAAAATCGGTAAAGGCCTTCGCAAAAAGAACAGCCATCGGCGCGGCGACGGCTGTGAAAAGCAGGCACAAACTTATTATGAGAAGCGCGCTTTCCAAGCGGTTGGCGTTTTTGATCTTTTTCATCGTCAGGCGCTCTTGAGCATGATAACCTTATCCTGCGGGATATCGATATAGAGGCGGCTGCCGAGCCGCAGGACTCTGGCGTCGCTCTGCTGCGAGGGGATGTCTATCATCAGGTGTCCCACGTGCGTATCGACCTCGAGGCGGTAAAAGGCGCCGCGGTACTCCACGTCACAGACCTCGGCCTGGACCGCGCTGTCCGACAGCGACTTGCTGAGACAGAGGCTCTCCGGGCGGATTGCCCTCCCCGCGCCGACAAAGTTAGCCGTGCCGACAAAATCGGCGACGAAGCCGTTGACGGGCGCGTCATAAAGCGCCTGCGGCGTATCCATCTGCTCGATGCGCCCCTCGTTCATGACGATGATACGGTCCGCCATCGAAAGGGCCTCCTCCTGATCGTGCGTCACCATGATCGTGGTGATCGCGAAACGCTGCTGTATACGGCGTATCTCCCGGCGCAGCCGCAGGCGCACCTTCGCGTCGAGCGCCGAAAGCGGCTCGTCGAGAAGCAGGAACTCCGGGTTAAGTACCAGCGCCCGGCAGATGGCCGCCCGCTGCTGCTGGCCGCCCGAGAGCTGCTGCGGATATTTTTTATTGTGGCCGCCCAATCCCGTCATTTCGATGATCCCGGCGACGCGCGCCGCGATCTCATCCTTCGCAAGCCCCTTATTCCAGAGGCCATAGGCGATATTCTCCTCGACGTTGAGATTCGGAAAGAGAGCGTAAGACTGAAAAACTATCCCAAAATTTCTTTCAGAGGGGGGCTCGCAGGTGACGTCGCGGCCCCCGATCTCTATCGTTCCCCCGTCTATGGCCTCCAGCCCGGCGAGCGCGCGCAGAAGCGTGCTCTTGCCGCAGCCCGAAGGACCTAATATGCAGACGAACTCTCCGTCGCGGATCTCAAAGCTTACTTTATCGAGAGCCGTCGTGCCCTTAAATCTCTTTGTAATATTCCGCGCGCGGAGAGTGGTCATCGTTACGCTCCTACTTCGCTTCCGTCTTGCCCTCGTAACGCGAGGCCCATTCCTTAAGCAGACGGTCGCGGTTCTGGGCGGCCCAGCGCAGGTCGTTCTTCTTCACGAGCTGCGACAGCGGGCTCTTTGAATACCCCTCGGGGATAGCGCCGCTCACCTTCACCGCCGTGATCGCGTAGTCATCCTTCAGCGCGTTGATCGCCTTGTCGGAGATGGCCCAGTCGAGGAACTTCTTCGCCTCCGGCTTGATATTCTTCTTTTTGATCAGGGCGTTCGCCTCGACGTCCCAGCCGCTGCCCTCAACGGGGAAGACTATCTCCACCGGCGCGCCCTTCTTCTTCTGGTTCACGCCGGCGTAACCGTAGGAGATTCCGACGGGAAACTCGCCAGAGGCGGCCTTCTTCGCGGGCGCGGAGCCGGAGTGAGTGTAGAGCGCGATATTCTCATGGAGCTTGTCAAGGTAGTCGAAGCCCGCCTTCTCGCCCATCAGCTGAAGGATTCCGGAGACGGCGAGAAAACCGGTTCCCGATGAATTGGGATTGCTCATGACGATCTTGCCCTTGAATTCGGGGCGCAGCAGGTCCTTATATGACTTTATCGCCGGCAGTCCCTGGGCTTTAGCCTCCGCGGTATTCACGACGATCGCGCACTCCCAGGCGTCGATGCCGACCCACGCGGGCGGATTCGCCGTGTCCTTCAGCATCTTTTCGACACGGGCCAGCCCCTTGGGAGCGTAGGGCTCGATAAGTCCCTTCTTTTCAAGCACGAGAAGGCTGGAGGCCGCCGTGCCCCAAACGACGTCGGCCGGCGTCCTCGCTCCTTCGGCGAGCAGCTTCGCTGTGATGATGCCCGTAGAGTCACGGACTATTTTTACGTCGATATCGGGATTTTCTTCCTTAAAGGTAGCGAGATACTTATTGATCTGCTCGTTCTCCAGCGCCGTATAGACGACGAGCTCCTTACCGGCCGCGTGCGCCGCGGCCGCCGTGAATACCGCCGTGACGGCGATGAGCAGCAGCGCGAACTTCCAGGCCTTTCCGATCTGATCCGACAAATTCATCATCAAAAATCATCCTCTCAATGTGTTGACTCAATTTAACCACCACAAAGTTACGGATGTTTTTCGCCGAAGTTACGCGAAAGTAACGCCGACGCAAAAATATGTAACGGCGAAGACAAAGCCGCCGCAGGAGGGGTTTCTCTCCGGCGGCGGCCTTACTGATTTATGTTATCGGACTGTCGTTAACGCCGTGTTGACTTTTTCGCGAATCGTACTATCTCTTTTCGCGGCGGATAAAGGGAAGCACCGCGAACGCAAGCAATGCCAGCGCGCCGAAGCCGCCGTTGCATCCGCTGCTTGAACCGCCGGATTTCGGCTCTGTCGCCGCGTTGGTGGCTACCGCCACGGGGTCGATCACGCTGCCGGCCGTCGCGTCGAGGTCGAAGTCGCCGTTGTCGGCTACGAATACTACCAGCGTATAGGTCGAAGCCTTCGCGACCTTATCCGTCAGGGCGAGGCTCTTGCCGTCAGCGTCTTTGAGCGTGAAGGTCTTGTCCGCGTAGTCTGCCGCCGCGGAGGCATAGCTGAACTGTCCGCCCTTGCCGTCTGCCAGGACCTTGATCACCTTGACGTCTCCCGCGACTGTGTTTTCCTCAGCGCCCAACTGTTCGCCGGTCATCGTGAAGGCGAGGGCGGCCACGTTATTCGCCGTTACTGCGGCCTTTACGATCGGAAGCAGGACCACGTTCTTCGGCGCGACTGTCGCGTCGGCGGATATCACTTCTTCAAGCGCGCTCTTGGCAAGCACGGGGCTGATCGTGAGTTTGCCGTCGGCGGTGGCGACGAGGTTCTTTTCCTCGATCTTTGTCGCGCTAACTACGGCGGCTTTACCTTCTTCGGTAGCTTCCGTAATGGCCGGCGTCGCCGCCTCTACGTTCTCCGGTTTGCCTTCTTCTTTATTGACGGGGTTGTTTTCTTTATCTACAGTCCCCGCGTCGACGGGGGCCGGCGTAGGCGTGACGGGATCGGACGCCGCCGGGTCGGTGACGGTCACCGTGCAGGCGGCCGAGGTTTTTGACCCATTGGCGGTGATGACGGCGATGCCGGCTTTAACGGCAGTTACCGTGCCGTCCTTGACGGTGGCGACGGCTGTGTCGCTGCTTTTCCAAGTTATGCTGTCTTTCGCGTCATACTTGGCGGTCGCCTTGCCGGTCGCGCCGATGTTAAGTTCCATCTTGGACGGAGTCACGCTTACGGGAGTCGCTGCGCGCACTGTGACCACACATGTACCGACAGATTTGCTGGTAGCGCCGGTCGCTGTTACGTCCGCAGTGCCCGCGCCGACGGCGGTGATGTTGCCGGAGCTGTCGACAGTCACGACGTCGTTGTTCTTAGATGCCCATGTAAAAGCCTCTTCGATGTCGCTGGATGCCGTCAACTTTGCCGTCGGCGTAAGGCCGAGTACGAGTTCGGCGGCTGTCGGAGTGACGGCGACGCCGGCGAGGGCGACGACATATTTACCTTCGACCTGCTTGACTACATAAGGAGACTTGACATAAGCGCTCGGGTCGCTGCTGTAGGTGCCGCCGGTAATTACAAACGAATTTACGTGGCTCACGTCTCCGCTGTTCACATAAACACCAATAGCGTCAGCATGTTCAGCTATCAGCATCGCCGAACCGGAGATCTTAACATCCATAGACTGGCCTTTATAATTTTTATGGGATATCAAGGACAGTGCATTGCCAAGTTCGTTTGTTCCGCCGCCTGAGAACTTACCGTCTGGCGGGACATTATGTTTCCCCGTTGCCGTGATGGTTCCGCCTGTAATTATCACGTTTCCAGCTTTTACCTGAATGCCGTCCGCAGCCGACAGCGTGCCGCCAGATATATTTAAAGTTCCGCTGCTTGGGTGATAAATTGCCGCAGAATCGGCGCTAGCTACAGTAATCGTTCCGCCCTCCACGTAAATGCCAGAACCAGGTTCGGTAATAGATGACCCATTCGTGCCTATACCGAAGCCATATTCGACTTTTATTTCGCCGTCTTTAAACGTCACTCTGGTACCGTCATCATAGGTTGTGATCCCAATACCTTCTTTGACCTCTATTATCGCTTTTTCGATGGTCAGATGAGTTCCTTTTTCGACGCGTATTACGCCATCGTTATGATTATTATATTTTTCCGCGCTGGTATCCCATATTTTCCCTCCGCCAACGCCATCTTTGATAGTAATGTCTCCTGATGTCGCGTAAATGATACTTCCATAATCCTTCGGATCATTTCCAAGGTTTCTGTATGTGCTTGTATCAGCGGATATAGTATGTCCATTCAGGTCCAACGTGACCTCTATATCCTTAGAAAGCTCTATTGCCTTCGTGTCGCCGCTCAAAACGATATCTTCGGACAGGATGTAATCCCCCGCCTCATTAAACAGCTCTCCAATATTAACCTGACCGATTTCTGTCGCTGTTGCCGCCATCGCCATCGGCGCGGCGGCCAGCACCATCAACAACACAAGAAAAATTATTCCGTACTTTCTCAGTTTACCCACTATCATCCTTCTCCTTTCTTCGTTCCGCTGTTGCCCCTCATCCACAGTTATGAAGTTCGCGTAATCAAGAATATTCTTTTATCTTTCCCTCCTTTGTTGAGATAATATTATGATCGCGGTACTTCGTTCACCACGTCAGCCACAGTTCGCTCATGCTCCTGACAAGGAAAAACAACAGGGCAGCTGATATGGAGAGCGAAATAAAAAACGTAGCGTATAATACTCTCTGTTTCACAGTATCTGTCCCCTCCAGGTATGGCGTGCTTACAGCCGGTTTGTTCCGTTTTATAATGTGCCCCCCACGCTACGAGCCGTTATTTTTTATATATTGCGGACACAAAATACAAAAAGCCTTTACTGATTGAGACGACAATGCCTCTGTATCAAAAAATTATGTCGATGTGCCTTCGTCTTTTATGGATTACATCTATTTTATTTTGATTTATAGTAGATGCATATTCGCTAAAAGTCAATTACATTCTAATATTTTCGCTAATAGTTAAATTTATTTCGATTATAACTGATAGTAATTTAGCTCTTTTCTAAGTAAATTGGTAAGAGAAAGGAGCTCGTCTAATGTGGAAAATTCAGAAGTATCGGATAGCCCGGAGATTGACGCAGGAAAACCTCGCTGAAAAGGTGGATCTCTCCGTAAGTTACATATCCGAGATCGAAAACGGGAAAAAACGTCCGTCTTTAAAAACGTTAGAGAAGATCGCCGCCGCGCTGGAGGAACAGGGGAATCTCACCGACGAGCTTTCCGACAGGCTGCAAAAGGCCGCCACCCTGACCGAGCTGGAGGACCTC
>OLGB01005115.1_pt1 | contig 10521 bp, 5 predicted proteins | sample 1605691 | NCBI WGS metagenome assembly OLGB01 (sample SAMEA3888925, study PRJEB22519) | human gut metagenome | biome: human gut; feature: human-associated habitat; material: faeces | place: Denmark | collected 2010
ATAAATCAATCAAAGAGTTGATAAATGCTTTTCAGTTAGCCGCAAATAATTCTAAAATTATTTTAGCTAATGGTGACGATAAAAATGTAAATAAAATAAAACATAGTAATAAGATTACCTATGGTTTTAAAAAGAATAATGATATTGTTATAAAAATTTTAAGCACTACAACTAAAGGTTATTATATACAAGTAAAATATCAAGTCAATTATTATTTGCACGTACCTTATTTGGGTAAACACATGATATATAACTATGTTGCAAGTTATATGGCTCTAAAAATATTAGGATATATCCCAAAACAATTAACTAGTAATGATTTACCTAAAAGAAGATTAACTACAATAAATTATTATGATAATATATTAATAGATGATTATGCTCATCATCCAACCGAAATTGCTTCTCTTTATAATACCTTAAAGTTAAGTTATCCAAATAGAAAAATAAATGTAATCTTTCAACCTCATACCTATGAAAGGACAATTCATTTTAAAAGACAGTTTAAAAAAGTGTTAAAAGTTTTTGATAAAGTATATCTATTAGATGTTTTCACATCAAAAAGAGAAAAATATAATTTAAATATGCAAGATAAAATTGATAAATATTTCAAACATTTTAATAAAATAGAGGATTTAAATGTTTCTAAAATTAAAGATTATGCGGAAATATGGGTGTTTTTGGGTGCAGGACTTGCCAACGAAATCCTTTTAAATCTTATTAATAAAGAAAAAATGTGAAAATTTTCATAAAATTTGCAAATTATCTTGCAAAAAAAATAAATTATGATATAATATACGTGTACATTATATAAAAAATTCAGATGAAAGGGGTATACAATGAAAAACGACAAACGCATGAGTCCTAATAAAATTTATGACGTTGCGGGGGCAGCTGGAGTTTCTTTAGCTACTGTTTCAAGAGTATTAAATCACCCAGAAAAAGTAAAACCCGCAACACGTGAACGTATTGAGAAAATCATTAAAGAATTAGGTTATAAACCCAATTTAAATGCAAAAGGTTTAGCAAGTTCTAGATCAACTACTGTCGCAGTAGTAGTTCCCGAACTTACAAGAAGTTCAATTGCTGGAATGGTTGATGGTATTGCCGCAACCGCAGTTCGTAGAGGATATTTACTTAGATTATTTGTTAACGATAGTAGTAAAGCAGAAGATCCTGTTCAACAAGAACGTGAATTATGGCGCACAGTCATTTCTTCAGGGGTAGATGGTATTTTATATATCAACGATGAAATCGATAATGATTATTTAGAGATTATTAAAGAATCAAATGTTAGTGTAGTATTAACTAATACAGTTTGTAGCGATTCGGAAATACCTCACGTTGCTATTGATTATCGTAAAGCAGCTTATGAAATGACAAAAGAAATGATTAAACGTGGTAACAAAAATATTTGGATTATATCAACAATAAAAAAATATGCGGTTAATGATTTGAAAGTTCAAGGATATGAAGAAGCAATGATTGAGGCAGGGTTAGAACCTAGAGTAATTAATGTATCTGGTAAAACCTATTTAAACGAAGTATCGTATAAAGAAATACTTGAAAAAGAACATCCTGATGTAGCTATCGTAGTTCGTGATTCAATGGCTGTTTCATTTATCAATGTTGCCAGAAATTTACATATTTCTATACCATATGAATTACAAGTAATTGGTTTCCAAAACACTAAATATGCCGAATTATCAAGACCAACATTAACATGTATTAATACACCTATTTATGAAATTGGTGAAGTTGCAATGGACTTATTAACTGATTTAATGCATCAAGCAGAGTTAGAAGATGAATACTATGATGATGAATTAGAGAAAGTTGAAGAAAATGATATCGAGATTAATAAAGACGTTGACTACAGTATAGTATGGCGTCAATCAACAAAGTAGAAGGAATAAAATCCTAGTAGGTTATTTTATGGCAATGTAGAGAGTTATCCGGTTGCTGAAAGGATAAACAAGTAAATAACTGAAGTACCTACATATCAAACGTATTCGTTTGACCATATTTCGCGAGTGTAAAAGAATTATCTTTTAAATTAAGGTGGTACCGCGGAACTAAAAGTTTCGTCCTTAAGCAATTAGTAGTAATATTACTAATTACTTAGGGACTTTTTTTATTAACTAATTAAAAAGAAAGAAGGAAAAAATATGACATTATTTGAAGAATTAAAATGGCGTGGATTAATCCACAATATTACTGATGAAGCAGTAATAGATAAAATTAATAAAGGTGGTTTAACTTTCTATGTTGGAACTGACCCAACTGGTGATAGTCTTCACGTAGGGCATCTTTTAGTATTTATTTTTGCCAAGAGATTAGAACAAGCAGGACATCATCCACTAATATTAATTGGTGGGGCAACAGGATGCATTGGTGATCCTAAACCTACCGCTGAAAGAAAATTATTAACAAAAGAACAAACTGATCACAATGCAAAATGCTTATATGAACAAGCTAAACGTTTATTTAATTGTGAAATGGTTAATAACTATGATTGGACTCACAATATCGATATTTTAACTTTCTTAAGAACATATGGAAAATTCTTTAATGTAAATTACATGATTAATAAAGAAACGGTAAAATCTCGTTTAGATAGTGGTATATCTTACACAGAATTTTCTTACCAAATACTACAAGCACTTGATTTTGAACATCTATTTAAAACAAAAAATTGTCAATTACAAATAGGTGGACAAGATCAATGGGGAAACATTACTTCTGGCCTTGAATTAATAAGAAAATTGCATGGTACAGAAGCAGAGGCATATGGCCTTACAATTCCACTATTTACTAAAAGTGATGGAACAAAATTATGGATGGTAAATACAAATAAACTTGTTAAATTTTATAAAGGAGTAGATGGCTCTAAAACTACACCATATGCATTTTACCAATTTTGGATAAATACACCAGATAATGATGTAATTCGTGAATTAAAACAATTTACCTTCTTAACAAAGGAAGAAATTGAAGAAATTGAAGAATCATTTAAAAATGAACCACATTTAAGAAAAGCTCAAAAAGCTTTAGCTAAAGCTATGACTACTATGATTCACGGAGAAAAAGCTTATGAACAAGCTGTAAAACTAAGTGAAGCATTATTTAGTGGTAAGATTTCTGAATTAACTAAAGAAGAAATTGAAGTTGGTTTTGAAGGTGTTCCTCAAGTTGAAATTAATGAAGATTTAGGCTTAATTGATGCTTTGGTGTTAGTAAAAGCCGCTTCTTCAAAACGTGAAGCTCGTGACTTTATACAAGGTGGCGGTGTATTAGTAAATGGCGTACAAGAAAAATCATTGGATGCAGTGGTATCAAAAGAAAAAGCTATTGGTTCTACATACACAGTAATCCGTAGGGGAAAAAAGAATTATTATGTAATTAAGCATAACTAGGTGTATTATGGAAGTAATTGAAAAACTTAATCAATTGATTGAAGAAGAAATTGCTAGGGGCGCTTTTCCTGGTGCCAACTATGCAATAGTATTTAAAGATAGCATTTATTATGGTAGTTTAGGCAATAAACGCTTACTTCCAAATCATGAAATTAATTCACTTGATACAATATATGATATGGCATCTTTATCTAAAGTAGTCTCAACAACTTCATGTATTATGAAATTGCTAGAACTTGGAAAACTTAGATTATTTACAAAAGTTAAAACTTATATTCCTGAATTCAGACACCCTAATGTTTCAATATGGCATTTGATAACACATACTTCGGGACTACCAGAAGGCTTAAGAAATATTTTAAGTTATCATAACAAGAAAGAAATAATTGACGCAATATGTCAAAGTGATTTGGTTTATGAGCCAGGAACAAAAATTAGTTATTCTGATTTAGGCTTTATAATGCTTGGAGAAATAGTTGAAAAAGTCTCTGGAATGCCCCTTAATGAATTTGCGGAAAAATACATTTTCAAACCACTAGATATGAATGATACAGGTTACAATCCTAAAGATATTAACAGATGTGCACCAACAGAAGAACGTCATGATGTCATTTTAGATGGTATTGTGCAAGGTAAAGTACACGATGAAACTTCATACTTAATTGGTGGTGTGGCAGGACATGCTGGATTATTTTCAACAGTTTTAGATGTTTCACATTTTGTGCAAATGATTTTAAATGAAGGCGTATATGAAGGTAATAGAGTATTTGAAAAAAATACGATAGATAGATTATTTGTGCCAGAAGTAACCCAAAAAACTGGTGTTATGGTAGATGAAGTAACAAGAGGACTTGGTTGGGTAATAGCAAGTCAAGCTGGTCCTAATGGTGATTTAACAAGCAAAGATACTATTCATCATACTGGTTTTACTGGTACAAGCATATGGATTGATAGACAAAACGAAATTGGTTTTTGTTTATTGACAAATAGAGTTCATCCAACTCGTGCTAATATTTCACATATGGACGCAAGAGGAAGAATTTCTAATTTTATAATGAGTAATTTTCAAAAATTAAAATAAGGAGTATACTATGGGAAAAACAATTTTAGCTATTGGTGGTCACATTGGTGACATGGAATTAACTGCAGGTGGTGTAATGGCTACCAACGCTTTAAATGGTGGTAAAAATATTACTCTTGCTTTAACCGCAGGTGAAAGAGGAAACCCAAAACATTTAACAGTGGAAGAATATCGTAAACAAAAGATTGAAGAAGCAACAAGGTTTATGAAAATGATGAATGGTGAAGCGATAGTACTAGAGTATCGTGATGGAGAATTACCAAATGATGAGAAAGTAAGACGTGAAGTTGCGGAAATAATCGCAAAACATAAACCAGATATCATCATAACACATTGGCATTCTAGAATGCATAAAGACCATAATGCAACTCATTATATCGTACAAGATGCTCAATTTATCGCTAGTGTAGTTGGCACAAAAGAAGGAAGACATTATGCACCCGTTTACTTTGCTGAAAACTGGGAAGATGATCATGATTTCGATCCATATATTTATGTGGATATCACAAAAGGTTTTGACCTTTGGTGTAAAGCATTACACGAACACTGGTTTATAATGAATAGTAGTGATTTTAAATATTATGATTATTACACATCACTTGCAAGATGCAAAGGTGCGCTTGCTAAAAAAATGTATGCTGAATGTTTCAACATACATGAATATCAAAAAAAAGTAGTTAAAGACGAATTATAAAAATATTGCAATAAATACTAACAATATGTTTGACTATTTTTGAGATAATTGATATAATTTTAGATACAAATTTTTAAACTAATAAAGGAGTTGAAAACAAATATGGATCCACTGGTCCCGTTGTCGTATGTTAACCAATTAGCTAATACGACAGTAAATTATGGATTAATTGGTGTAATAGTAATTCTTGTATTTTCGGGCGCGTTTTTCTCTGGTGTTGAAACTGCACTAACTTGTTGTAACCGTGCTAGAATGAAAACTAAGGCTGATGATGGTTACAAAAGTGCCAAATTAGTTACAAGGATTTTAAATAAATATGATCAATCATTGATTACAATTTTAATTGGAAATAACGTTTTAAGAATTGCATCTGCTTCAATTGCTTCAATTTTAGCAACTCAATTACTACCAGGGAATGCAACTCTAGCAGATACTTTAGCTACAGTAATAATGACGCTAATTGTTTTCATGTTTGGTGAAGTAATTCCTAAAAACTTTTGTAAAGCAAATGCAGATAGAATGGTACAAATATTAATATATCCATTATATTTTGCCTATATTGTAACATATCCTATTATGCAAATATTTAATTTCATTCTTTGGATATTTAAGAAAATATTTAAAATGAAAAATGAAGAAAATGCTTTAAGTGAAGATGAATTCCAAGGGTTAGTCGAAGTGGTTGAAGATGAAGGAGTAATTGATGGCGAAGAAAGTGATATAATTCAAGCAGCTGTTGAGTTCAACGACATTACAGTAAAATCAGTAATGACACCAAAAGAAAAAATTGTTGCACTTGAGTATAAAGACTTATCAAAAGAGCAACTTATCAAAAGAATTGACGAAATTACATTTACAAGAATACCAGTATATCGTGGAAGTATTGATAATATAATTGGTATTTTTAATATAAGAAAATTTCTTAAAACGGTGATGACATCAAAGAAACCACCAATTAAACAATCAATGAGTGAAGTAATTATCGTAAAAGATAGTGCTCCTTTAGATGATATGGTAGACTTATTCAAAGCTAAAAAGAGCCACTTAGCACTTGTTCATAATGAAAATGATGAATTAGTTGGCTTAGTTACTATGGAAGATGTATTAGAAGAATTGGTTGGAGAAAGCCAAAAAGAAAACAAACAAGCGCAACAAGGAGGTAAAAAATAATGACTCCTATTGTGAAAATAATATTAACAGTTTTAATCGTTGTATGTGTGCTTCTTTCAGGATTTTTCTCAGCCAGTGAAATAGTTTACTCTGGTGTAAGTAAAATAAAATTAAAGAAGAAGGTTGAAGAAGGCTCAAAGAAAGCTAAAGCAGCCTCAAAAATATCAGATAATTTTACTGATGCTTTATCAACAATATTAGTTGGTAACAACTTAGTTAACATATTGACATCAGTTGTATCTACTAGACTTGCAATAGAAATTTGGAATGAAGAAATAGGTCCTACAATGGCCGTAATTCTATCAACAATTATTGTTTTAATTTTTGGTGAAATCGTTCCAAAGGCAGTAGGCAATAGATATAATTACAATTTATCAATGATGTTTGCTAGTCTTTTTAATTTCTTTAGAATAATCTTTTTCCCAATAACTTTTGTTGTAACAAAGTTTGTATCACTTCTTGCAAAGATGTGGACTCCCAAAGAAAAGGAACCTACAGCAACCGATGAAGAATTGATTGTACTTGCTGAAGAAATGGAAGAAGAGGGCGTAATTGATGAAGATGATGCCGAGTTAATTATTTCCGCAATCGACTTCTGTGATGTTACTGCTCATGAAATTATGGTACCAAGAGTAGATGTATTTGCAATTGACATTGATGATGATCAAAAAGAAATTCTTTCTAATGAAGAAATTTTTAGATATTCTAGAGTACCTGTTTATGAAGACACAATCGATAATGTAATTGGTATATTGAATACTGTTGAATTGATGAAAAAAATTCTAAAAGGTGAAAAAATAAACTTAAGAAGTTTATTATCTGAACCAATATATGTTCATAAGACAAAACCAATTTCAACTATATTAACCGAATTCAAAAAAGGTGGACAACATCTCGCCATAGTTTTAGATGAATTTGGCGGATTCATGGGAATTGTAACGATGGAAGACATTGTTGAAGAATTAGTTGGTGATATTTTTGATGAAATGGACGAAGTTGTTGAAGACTATATGGTAGTTGGCGAAAATGAGTACATTGTTGATGGCGATATGAACATTTACGATTTCTTTGATTTGGTCGAATATGATGATCGTGACTTTGATTCAGAATATACGACAATAGGTGGATGGTGTACCGATATTTTAGGTCACTTCCCTCAAGTTGGTGATACTTTCAACTATGCTAATTTTGATGTAACAATTATTGAAATTGACAAAATGCGTGTAGAAAAAGTAAAAGTTGTTGTTCATAAAGAAATAGACGAAGATAAAGAAAGTGAAGATTAACTGAAATTCTCTAAGAAGTTTTAGGCTTCTTAGAGAGTTTTTTTAAAGAAATTACATCGACTATCTCTTGCAAATAACAAAAAATATTGATATAATATAAGTGTATAAGAAGGAGGCATACATGAAAAAGACGTTAAGTTATATTGGATTGATTTTAATACTAATTTTAGGATTAACATCATGTGTAAAAAAAGAGGATGAAAATTATGCAAATCAAACAAAAGCTAACACGGTTATTACAGAAATAAATCAGCTCCCTACAACCGATGCAATTGAATTAACTGATGAAGTCAAAGTAGCAAATGTAAGATCACTATACAATGCTTTATCAAAAGAAGCAAAGGCTCTTGTAACTAATTTAGATAAATTAGAAGCATTAGAAAATAAACTAATTGAATTAAAAAAGGCTAAAGATAATCAAGATAAAGCAAATGTAGTAATTGAATTGATTAATAAATTACCTGCTTTAAGTAATCTAAATTTAGAAGATGAAAGCAAGCTAAAAGAAGCAAGAACTGCATATGAAGCATTATCAGAAGAAGTTAAAGCTCTTGTAATTAATTTGGGCAAATTAGAAGCATTAGAAGATAAAATGAAAGATTTAATTGAAGATAAAAAACTTCATGATGAAGCAACTATGGTAGTAGCAGCAATCGATAATTTACCTAATGTAGAACTTATAACTTTGGATGCAGAAAGTGCTATCGTAAACGCAAGAAACGCTTATAATTCTTTAGCTCCTAAAGCAAAAGCATTAGTAACTAATTTGAATAAATTAATTGCTTTAGAGAATAAAATAAAGGAATTAAAAGAAGCTAAAGAAAATCAAACAAAAGCAGATGCAATAATTAATTTAATTGATAAATTACCTGCTTTAGATAAATTAACTCTTGATGATGAAGAAGAAGTCGTAAAGGTAAGAAATGCTTATAATGCGTTAGATGAAAAAGTAAAAAATCTTGTTTCTAATCTAGATAAACTAATAGCTGCAGAAAATAAACTTGAAGAATTAAAATCTTCATTAACTTCATATGAAGTAATATTATATCCTAATGAGGGTAGAATTGAAGGTTTAAGTAAAGGTTCATCTCCTAAACTTAATTATCAATTTACTTTTAATTATTATAGTACTGGTTTCTTCAATGTTTATAAAACAGATGTAGTAGTTATGAAAACAAGTTTGATAAAAGAGACAGATTCTTATACTTATGCATTAAAAATTGGATTCAGTTTTGATAGTTCTAAAAATGCCTATGTGGTTAATCAAATAATCAAAAGTGGTACAGGATTAACTTCAGAAAGTAAAACTGCCGAATATTATATTTTGGTTCATAGTGATAATGCAACTGCTTATCAAGAATTAAGTTTAATTGAATTAGGTGATGTAATATATTCTAATAAAGATTTCCCAAATGAAGCAAATCAATCATTTGATGCAAATATTACAATTTATGATGCAACTGAAGTTGATGAAGCAGAATATTATGTAGTAAGTTATAAAGGCCTAATGGCTCTTCCTGTTCCAGTAAAAACAGGATATGCCTTCCAAGGTTGGTATGATAATGAGGAATGTATTGGTGAAGCTATCACTAGTGTTTCTTCTGCTAAAACTTTATACGCTAAATGGATTGTTGACCAAACACAAATCGATCCAAATGATGTTTTAAGTTGTATCAGTGATGTTGCAACGTCAAATACTGTTGATAATTTAATAACTAAAATTGATGATGTCACTTATTCATGGAGTAGTTCAAATCCTAATCTATACGTGATAGAAAATGGTAAAGGAACGGTATCAAGGGTATATCAAACTCACAAAACACAAGAAGTAACTATTACCGCAACAGGAAAAAATCCTGATGGTACTACATTTACAAAATCAAAGAAAATCACAGTAAATCCGGTTTTATATGATGAATTACCAAATACTCCAGTTGCTACATACTTCTCTACTTCAGCAATGTATGCCTACAAGCAATACAATGAAAGATATAAAGCAAGTAAGACAATCTTTTCAGAAAATACTAAAAAGATATTAAATATAATTTATTATTCTTTTGCGGTAATCGATTCAGAAGGAAATTGCACAGTATCTGATACAAGCTATTTAGGCGAAGTAAGAGCTCTTAAAGCAAATAATACTCGTATTATTATTAGTATAAACGGCGTAAGTGCAGAGGCATGTAAGAATTTTGCGGACATAACAGGTGATGCTGCAAAGCGTGCAAACTTTGTTAATAATTTGATGAATATGGTTGAAAAATACAATTTTGATGGTATTGACATTGACTGGGAAACTGTATCATCAACCAACAAAGTAGTTTCAACAAGTTTAAATGCTTTAATGAAGGAATTAAGAGCAGAAATGACAAAACGCCAAGCAGAAAATGGTACACCTTATTTCTTAAGTGCTGCTGTTCCTGCAAGCACTTGGGGTACTGCATCTGATCGTTTTGACTTCAAGACTTTAAATAACTATGTTGATTATATTAATTTAATGTCATATGATTTAAATAATGGTCAAAAAACAAGTCATTTATCTCCATTATATTCTTCATCAAATGATGGTGGTTACGGATTTGGATGTGCATGGGGCGTTGAAAGATTAGTTAGTTTAGGACTATCAAGAAATAAAGTGATTATCGGTTCAGCAGGCTATGGTAAAGCATATAGAGTTACAGGGACATCTACCAATACAACTTATCCATCATTAGGTGTTAGTGGTACTTTAACAGCAATTTCTGGTATACCTGGATCTTTCGCATCAGGAACTGTGTTTGGTAATGGTATTAAAGCATTGATTGACACTGGAAATTATAAAAAATATTTAGAATACAACAATAAAGGTCAATTAGTAGGTGCATATTTATACAA
>OLGB01005123.1_pt1 | contig 10515 bp, 8 predicted proteins | sample 1605691 | NCBI WGS metagenome assembly OLGB01 (sample SAMEA3888925, study PRJEB22519) | human gut metagenome | biome: human gut; feature: human-associated habitat; material: faeces | place: Denmark | collected 2010
GCTGATAGCCCGGTCGGCTCGTATTCTTTGCAGAGTAGCCGGCATCCTCGAAGATCTCGAAGCTGTTTATGCCAAGGGCATACTGGCAGTAGTTCTGCAATTCCTCCCTCTGGACAGGCAAACTTTCCTTGTCGATTTGGTAGGCGGTAGACACGCGGACATACAAAGCCGCCCTCTTTAGCCGTTCTGACATCGTACCCTCCCGTCTCTCTCATAGCGAAAGAAAATTCTCCACGGAAATCTCCACGGAGATCTCCACGGAAATCTCCGCGGAGAAACCTCTTTTTGATTGCTTTTTTGAGCGAACAATAACCCTGCGCTTCCCAGCACAATGGCTAACATAATGAAGACTCTTTTCATAACTGTTTTTATTATTTAGTACCTGTTAAAAGTTATTCGGTTTCCAAAACAGAAACTTTACAACTCTTAAACAACAGTTGTAGAAAAAAGTTCTTTTAACTTGCGAAAAGATAACGGTTATTATGGTTCAGTCAATAATTAGTGGAGATTATCTTTTAACTCTTGTACTCGCAGATAGAGAGGAAAAAGAATATTCGTAGAGACTTTTTAGACCCTCTCCCTTGCCGTATCCCATAGCCTTACGGGGTGTTTCAATTTTTACTATCAGAGATATTTTAAAACACCTCCCCTGCCGTGCCCCGTAGCATTGCGGGGTGTGGCGAAGCAATAGGAGAGGTGTCCGCAAGGACGGAGGGGTTAACCCCTACTGCTAAAAAGACTTATGAAATCTTTCCAATCCCTCTCCTCAAAAACTACCGTTCCGTCGGCAACTCCCCTATTGCTACTGAAACACAGGGGATGCAATCCATCGCATTCGTTAAAATTCCGGCCTACCCCCTCGGATTTTCTACCGAACCGTTATTATGACTTACGAATAGAGTTCTCTTCGATAACAATGCGTCGAGCTTTATACAAAGCGCCTATCGCTTTTTTAAAGCTCTTCTTGCTACACTGGAAATAATGTGCAATCTCCTCGGCGGGCGATTTATCCGAAAGTCGTAACACCCCTCCCGCTTCATTCAACTTCTGTAAAATCGATTCACACAACGGGTCTATTTTTTCATATCCCGGAAGCTGTAACATCACATCGATCTTATCATCTTCTCTCACTTGTTTTACATAAGCACGCAAGTGCTCCCCAATGGTTATCGGTCTGAAAATCTCGTTGTGATAAATCACCCCCCAATGCAAATTATCGATAATAACCTTGTATCCGAGCGGAGTCCTTTGAGTTACTATGATTTCGACAGGTTGATTCGCCTCATATTCAGGAGGGACATTGTCTAAAAATTTATCCAATTTTGCGGAAGCGACTATTCGGCCGGTAGCAAAGTCGAGATATACATATACAATATAAAACTCGCCTTGCTGCATATCCGTATTTTGTTCCCGAAACGGGACCAACAAATCTTTCGCCTCTACTCCCCAATCCAAAAATGCGCCGATTCTATTCACCGACTTTACCTGTAACCACGCAAATTCACCTACTTGTGCATACGGTTTTTGTGTCGTTGCAATAAGCCGGTCTTCCGAATCATAATAAACAAAGACATCTATCTCTCCGCCTTCACTGCATGATTGTTCCGGAACGAATTTCCGTGGTAATAAAATTTCTCCCTTCTCTCCCCCGTCGAGGTAAACGCCGAAATCGACCGTTTTAACAACTTTGAGCTTATTGAATTTTCCGACTTGTAACATATAGGTTTATTTTACACGAATCTTATTGCAAAGATAGTGCAAACGAGGGCAGAAACAAATTTATTTGGTTATGCCGAATGTAGCCCATCTTCGCGCTTATGCAAATGCACACAAATCTTTCAACAGAAATTATAAAAATCCCGAAAACCGGGTGCTCGCATAATACTATTCCTTTTTTGCTTCTTTTCCCTTGCCAAGCACGACAAAAGGTGTATTTTTGTAAAAAACTTATTTATATGAAAAAAGTATCGTTATTGAGTATAATAGCATTGATAAGCTGTCTGTACTCTTGTAATTTCAAGAATAATCATTCAAATGAAACGAATGCCGATTCTGTTGTGGTGGAAAAATTAGTCATCGCAGACACCTACCATCTCTCCGGAGATACCGCAAAGCCTGCTTGTAAAGTTGTCTTGACAATGGAAATTCCTGTAAAATACAAACAAGACAGCGATTACCTTCATTTGCAAAAAATACTTTCCCCTCTAACCTTTGGAGACGAATATACGGGAGACTCCTTGAAACAAGCCGCGCAAAAGGTCGTAGAGTCTCATGTAAACGCCTATAAAGAAATAGAACCCGAATTCGAAAAAGAACTGGCGAAAAGCGGAGAGGCTTATTCTTTCGAATGGGACTTCGATTACACCCTTTCTCCCGTTTACAATCGCAATGATTTCTTCTGTTATGGAGTATCTTCGTCCGAATATACGGGTGGAGCCCACGGCATGTATTCGAATCGTTATTACACGATAGACCTCTCCAACTGGAAAAGAATCGGTTTAGACGATATTTTCCAGCCCGATTCATCGGATACACTTAGTTCTATCTTATTAAACCGGCTGATGAAACAACTGAATGTATCGTCACCCGACTCCCTACTGGAATTAGGCTATTTCGACACGGAAGATATCATGGCTACCGAAAACTTCTATCTGACCGATACCGGTATCTGTTGGGTATATAACCCTTACGAAATAGCTTGTTATGCGACAGGGCAAACCAGTATAGAAATACCGTTCAAAGAGATCGACAGCTATATTTTACCCGACAGCCCCGTTCGTCGTTTAATCAAATAAACAGCAAACCATGCAATATATAAAAACGTATTTCCCGAATCTGACACCGAAGCAGGAAAATCAATTTATGGCTTTGGGACAGTTATATACCGACTGGAATGCAAAGATCAATGTTATCTCTCGCAAAGACATAGAGAACTTGTACCTCCACCATATCCTGCACTCTTTGGGAATTGCCAAAACGATAAATTTCGCAGATGGTTCCGAGATTCTCGACGTGGGAACCGGAGGAGGGTTTCCCGGTATTCCCCTCGCCATACTTTTCCCGGAATGTAAATTCCATCTGATAGACCGCATCGGGAAAAAAATAAAAGTCGCCGCGAACGTCGCCGAATCCATTGATTTGGAAAATGTGACTTTTCAGCACGGAAGCGTAGAAGAAAACAAGTCCGAATACGATTTCGTGGTAAGCCGGGCGGTTATGCCCCTACCCGATCTATTGAAACTGATACGGAAAAACATAAAAAAAGAACAACGAAACGCGCTTCCCAACGGACTTCTCTGTCTAAAAGGCGGTGAATTACAAAACGAACTCGTTACAGTGAAAAAGACATCGATCGTATTCGACCTGAAAGACTACTTCAAAGAAGATTATTTCGACACGAAAAAAGTCGTCTATGTGCAAATTGTAAAAAAATAGGTTCAAATGAGAATTGCCCGATTTCAATTCAACATGCTCCCGGTAAATACCTATGTTTTATGGGACACGGCCAGTAGGGAATGCGCCATTGTCGATGCCGGATGCTATTATCCGAAAGAAGAAGAAACTCTCGCCGAATTCATTGATGATAATAATCTGACCGTAAAATATTCGTTAGCTACGCATCTGCACTTCGATCACTGTTTCGGTAATTCTTTCGTGGCAAAAAAATATGGAGTTATATTATGTGCAGCAGAAGCCGACGAATTTCTCTTACAAAATATGGTACGCCAATGCGAATCTTTCGGTATTCCGTTTCGAGGAGAAATACAGCCGATTGGGCATTATATTTCCGATAAAGACACATTTGACCTCGGTCATGAAAAATTAAAAGCGATTGCCGTACCCGGGCACTCTCCGGGAAGTATGGCTTTTTATGCTCCCGATTCAGGGTTTGTACTGTCGGGTGACGCGCTTTTCCAAATGAGCATTGGAAGAACCGATTTGCCGGGAGGAAATCATCATCAGTTGGTCGAATCTATACGAACAAGATTACTTACTCTACCGAAAGGAACAATCGTATATCCCGGTCACGGACCGGAAACAGAGATCGGTATCGAACAAATTGAGAATCCCTTTTTATGAAAGGGATTCTTTATTTTCCGAATCATCTATATGATCCAATAAAAAGCGCTTTAACGATTGAATGGCTCCATGCACATTTTTCCACTGTTGCGACTTCTCATTCGGTAAACCGCTAAAATCGGAAGACTGGCTCATTTGGTCTATGATTTGTATCTGGCGCTCAGCATTCGCGTCATCGCCCATCTTCGCATAAGCGAGGGCTAATTTAAGCCTGCAATGCAGGTCGTACGAATCTTCCCGAAGCACTGTTTCAAACACAGAAACAGCCTCTTCATAATATTCGAGATGAAGGCACGCTTCGCCTTTGAGTTTCATAGTTTCCATATCGTCTTCATTCAACTCCAACGACTTAGACAAATGATAATAGGCCTCTTCGTAGTCTCCTTCCTGCAAAAGAATTTCACCTAAAAACGAATGAGCCTCGTCGTCCCTACTATCAAGGCTTAAAGTATCTCTCAAATAAACAACGGCTTTCTGTATATCTCCCAATTCATAATAACAAGTAGCCAACTGATAACATATATTCGAGTTCGAAGGCTCTATATCGAGAGCCTTGTGAAAAAACTTCAACGCGTTGTTGTTATCGTCCAATTTCACATAGCACTCCCCGATCAATTCATAAGCAACCGATTTTTCCTTTGTGATAGACTCATATTCAAGAAACTGTTCTATGGCCTTCTCATATTGTCCGGAGTCGTAATAACAATATCCTTTAAACGAGATTATCGACTCTTCATTTTCCTTCACCGCCAATGCAAAATCACAAGCCTCTACCGCTTTATCATAATGTTTTAACAAAGCCTCGACTTTGGCCAAAGAAAACCAATCCTGCAACGAATAAGGGTCTTTGTCTATCAATTTATTATAAATAATGACAGATCTCTCATACTCCGAACGCTCTTCGCAGATAGCAGCCATTTCTCGAAACAACTCCCGGCTATCGGGTAATACCTTTCCCGCTTTCTCCACGAACTCCACCAATTCATCGAAACAATCGTAATCGGTATATATATCCACGGCATCGAAACAAAAATCTTCCCGAATATCGTCGTTATCCAACATAGCAAGCAACAACGCATGGCCATCTTTCATATAACCGTCGATAAATAACAGCTCAGCCCGAATAAGTGTGGCATCAAGACTATAATCGGCCAGTTCGGACATAATTCTTTTCGCTTCATCTGCTCTATCGAGATAAAGCATATAACGAGCCTCTTTGAGCTTCAAATCCACATTGTCGGGGTGAAGATTCAACCCGAACTCAATAGCGTGCAACGCTTTGGACAACTGCCCTTTGGACTCATAATAATCCGAGATTTCATCTATCTCGTCGGTATCGAAATAACAACTAACTGTCCCGCGCAACATTTCTTCGTAGCGGTCTATGAGTTCATTCGGCTTTTTAGCTGACATCGCAGATTCAGATAAAAACTGTCGAATCCCTTATACATAAGGAATCCGACAGTATAGAAAATAAATTTATACTTTACTTCGATTTTAATTTTTCCCAGCTGTCTTTCAAAGATACGGTCCTATTGAATACCAAATGTCCATCGGTCGAATCTGGGTCCACACAAAAATATCCTGTACGCTGGAATTGATATCGATTGCCGGGCTTGGCATTCTCGGCCAAGTAAGGCTCGATACGGCAATTATCGACGATTTTTAGAGAATCGGGATTTAATAATTCTCTGAAATCCACATCTTTCTCCTCTGCCGGATTTTCTACATTGAATAGCCGGTCATACAACCTGACTTCTGCCGTCGAACTATATTCTGCCGATACCCAATGTAACGTACCTTTCACTTTGCGCATACTTCCCGGCATACCGCTTCGTGTATCGGGATCGTATTCACAATAAATTTCTTCTACGTTTCCATCGGAATCTTTTTTAATTCCGGTGCACTTGATTATATATGCCGACTTCAATCTCACTTCCTGATCGGGAGCTAAACGGAAGAATTTTTTGGGAGGATTTTCCATAAAATCGTCCCGCTCTATGTATAGCACTCGGGTGAAAGGTATTTGATGGGTTCCGGCCTCCGGGTCTTCGGGATTATTCTCGGTTTCCAAATATTCCACTTTATTTTCCGGATAATTGGTAATAATCAATTTAACAGGATTAAGAACTGCCGATACACGGGTCGCTGTTTTATTCAAATCTTCCCGGATACTATGTTCGAGTAAAGAAACACTGATGATTCCGTCGTATTTTGTATAACCTATTTTCTGTATAAAATTCTTTATGGATTCAGGCGTATATCCACGACGGCGCAATCCGCAAATCGTCGGCATACGAGGATCGTCCCAGCCGGCAACCAGACCCTCTTTTACCAACTGTAAAAGTTTCCGTTTGCTCATCACCGTATAGGTCAAATTCAAACGGTTGAACTCTATCTGGCGAGGGCAATAACTATCGTCGGCCAATTCCTTTACAAAATACTCATATAAAGGACGATGCACCTCGAACTCCAAGGTACAAATCGAATGAGTCACCCCTTCGAAATAATCCGATTGCCCATGTGCGAAATCATACATGGGATATACATTCCATTTCGTTCCGGTACGATGATGAGGATGCTTGATAATACGGTACATGATAGGATCGCGGAAGTGCATATTGGGAGAAGCCATGTCTATTTTCGCACGTAAGACAAAACGACCTTCCTCGAATTCGCCCTTATTCATTCGCTCGAACAAATCGAGATTTTCCTCTACGCTTCTATTCCGATAAGGGCTTTCTATTCCCGGCTGTGTAGGAGTACCCTTTTGGCGGGCTATCTCTTCCGAAGATTGTTCGTCGACATAAGCTTTACCCTCCTTGATTAAACGAATGGCCAAGTCCCATAACTTGGGAAAGTAATCGGATGCATAATACAACCGGTCTCCCCAATCGAACCCCAACCAATGAATATCTTCCATTATGGAGTCTACATATTCTACGTCCTCCTTCACCGGGTTGGTATCGTCAAATCGCAAATTACATGTACCTCCGAACTTTTCGGCAATTCCGAAATCCATACAGATCGCTTTCGCATGCCCTATATGCAGATAACCGTTAGGCTCTGGCGGGAAACGCGTATTCAAACGGCCGCCATTCTTTCCGGCTTTCAAATCGGATTCAACTATCTGTTCTATGAAATTAAGACTTTTCTTGTCTTCTATCTCATTGTTAGTTTCAATCTGTGTCATAAATGCGCATTATTTATAAGTGCGCAAATATACGAAAAGCTAAGAGAAGGACAAAATGAACGAGTATTTTTCATACCAAACCCAACCGTCCATTTTACTTTTCCCATGCACGAAACTTCTATTCAAAAAAAATGATATGGCAACATACAAGAAAAGTGAAATAACCATAGTCCTTCATCAAATCCAGTTCATCTCTGTATAATATCGCATTAAATTATCTATCGCATTCTGTAAATCGATGTGTAACTGATGCGTCATACGATGAATACGGATTCTTCCATGAATATTCATTTTAGCCAATAAAAGCGACGAAAAGGCCTCTTTTCTTATCTTTTCACCGAGTTTATTGTTAAATCCCACAGTGACACTGTCTTCATGCTTGGCTACATACCCCAATAATTCTTCCGAAACTTGGGATTCCCCTGCCTGCTTCTTTATAGCCCAAACTTCATAATGATAATCGTCGTTAACGGTAGCGACATACGGTGGAACCGCCGTCTGAAACATTTTCTTCACTTCTTTATAAACACTATTCACAGCTTCCATAATTTTTATTTTAGTTATTCATAATACACCCGAATCACATGTATTGTTCAACGATAAATAATGTATATCATCTGTCTTTTTATTACATTTGCAACGTTTTATAAATCATAAAGCGTGATATATCCACAAAATTTCGAACAAAAAATAGGATTCGACCAAATTCGATCGCTCATTAAAGAAAAATGTCTCAGCACATTGGGTATCGATTATACCGATAGAATGACGTTTTCTACCGGTTACGAATCTATACGGGAACAACTGAATCAAACATGGGAATTTGTACGCATTCTTGAAAATGCCGATGACTTTCCCGCCGATTTCTTTTTCGATGTACGACCGTCGATAAAACGAGTTCGTATAGAAGGAACCTTTTTGGAAGAAGCCGAATTATTCGACCTGCGGAGGTCGCTCGACACCATACAACGCATTATCCGATTTTTATATCCCGGAGAAGAGGAAGAAATCAAATACCCTTATCTATATAAACTGTCGAAAGAGATAAGTTCTTTTCCCGATTTAATCAAACGAATCGATCTCATTCTCGATAAGTTCGGACATATCAAAGACAATGCCTCCCCCCAACTGGCTCACATTCGCAGTAATATATCCTCCACGTTATCTGGTATATCCCGAAGTCTGAATGCAATACTGAGGACTGCCCAGAGCGAAGGATTCGTGGATAAAGAAGTCAGCCCCACTATGCGAGACGGACGCTTGGTCATACCGGTAGCACCTTCGTACAAACGAAAAATCAGGGGTATCGTACACGACGAATCGGCTAGCGGAAAGACCATATTCATCGAACCTGCCGAAGTTGTGGAAGCAAATAACCGAGTTAGGGAACTCGAAAACGAAGAACGTCGAGAAATCACACGTATTTTAACATCGTTCACCGACGAACTTCGTCCGGCTATCGATGAAATCATCTATTCCTATGAATTCCTCGCCGAAATCGACTTTATTCGGGCGAAAGCCCTCTTTGCCGAGGAAATAGGCGGAGTCTTACCCACTTTTGAAAATACTCGGCAAATCGAATGGTTTCACGCCGTACACCCCTTGCTTTACCTATCGTTGAAACGGCAAGGGAAAACAATCGTACCACTCGATTTGACGTTAGACGAAAAGAACAGAATACTGCTCATCTCCGGCCCGAATGCCGGGGGAAAATCGGTCTGTCTCAAAACCGTCGGGCTTTTACAATATATGTTGCAATGCGGACTGTTGGTTCCCATGCACGACAATTCCCGAACCGGCATATTCAAGGATATATTTATCGACATCGGCGATGAGCAATCTATCGAAGACGATTTAAGTACATATAGTTCGCACCTCACACACATGAAGTATTTCGTACGTAATGCGAATGAGAACAGCCTTTTACTTATCGACGAATTCGGCGGGGGAACCGAACCGCAAATCGGAGGAGCCATAGCAGAAGCATTATTGGACCGATTCAACCAAAAACATGCCTATGGAATCATCACGACCCACTATCAAAACTTGAAACACTTTGCCGAAGATTCAGAAGGAATCATAAACGGAGCCATGCTTTATGACCGCCATCTGATGCAACCCTTGTTCAAACTATCCATTGGCAATCCGGGGAGTTCGTTCGCCATTGAAATCGCCCGTAAGATAGGACTTCCCGAAGAAGTAATCGCTGCCGCATCAGAAAAAGTAGGTTCGGCATACATAGATATGGATAAATATTTGCAAGACATCGTTCGGGACAAACGCTACTGGGAAAGTAAACGTCAGAACATACGCCAACGGGAGAAAAAGCTCGAAGAACTAACCGCCCGGTATGAAGCCGATTTGATCGCTTTGGAAAAACAACGTAAGGAACTGTTGAAACAAGCGAAAGGAGATGCGGCCCAACTTCTCGCAGAAGCCAATGCACGTATCGAAAACACGATACGGGAAATTAAAGAGGCGCAAGCAGAGAAAGAAAAAACCCGCATAGCCCGGCAGAAATTTGAACAATTCAAAACCGAATTGGAAGAAACCCCGACCGTCGACGACAAAATCAGCAAAAAACTCAAACAGATCAACGACCGGAAAAAACGGAAACAACAAAAAAGAGAAGAAAGCAATCTACAACCTACCGCTCACACCGTTTTAATGAAAGGCGACTCCGTTCGCTTGAAAGGCCAAAATTCTGTGGGTGAAGTCCTTTCCGTCAACGGTAATGAAATTACCGTCGCTTTCGGACTGCTGAAATCGACCGTCAAAGCCGACCGCTTGGAAAAGGTCAGCAAAAACCAAATCAAAAAAGAAAATTCGAAAGCCACTTTTATCAGTTCGCAAACAACCGACGATATGAGGGAAAAGCAACTGAATTTCAAGCAAGAAATCGATGTGAGAGGCATGCGGGCCGACGAAGCGTTACAAGCTGTTACCTATTTCATAGACGATGCCATACAAGTAGGTTGTACTCGCGTACGCATTCTGCATGGCACTGGAACTGGCGTTCTTCGACAAGTCATCAGACAATACCTCAAAACTGTACCGGGAGTCTCCCACTTCCAAGACGAACACGTCCAGTTGGGAGGAGCCGGTATTACGGTCGTGGAACTAAACTGAAAAAAGGAGGAGCGAGCCACCTTAGAAGCTGTTTTAAATTTATTCCGAGACAGGGGCGCAATATGGCCGGAACATACCTGCTTGCAATGATAATATTATTTCTCAATAAATTT
>OLGB01005126.1_pt1 | contig 10510 bp, 9 predicted proteins | sample 1605691 | NCBI WGS metagenome assembly OLGB01 (sample SAMEA3888925, study PRJEB22519) | human gut metagenome | biome: human gut; feature: human-associated habitat; material: faeces | place: Denmark | collected 2010
TGACTTTTGCCGCTAAACCGGCGCTCCTAAGACTGCCCTGATTCTGGTAACCATACAATTAATGAGGTTTTTTTTACCATGAATCAGACGCTACTTTCCTCTTTTGGTACCGCTTTTGAACGTGTAGAACGTGCTCTGGATGCACTGCGCGAAGGCCGCGGTGTGATGGTGCTTGACGATGAAGACCGTGAAAACGAAGGCGATATGATTTTCGCCGCTGAAACCATGACCGTTGAGCAGATGGCGCTGACCATTCGCCACGGCAGCGGCATTGTCTGCCTGTGCCTGACGGAAGATCGCCGTAAACAGCTCGACCTGCCAATGATGGTTGAGAACAACACCAGCGCCTACGGTACCGGTTTTACCGTGACCATCGAAGCCGCTGAAGGCGTGACCACCGGCGTTTCCGCCGCTGACCGCGTGACCACCGTGCGCGCGGCAATTGCCGATGGCGCGAAGCCGTCCGACCTGAACCGTCCTGGACACGTTTTCCCGCTGCGCGCGCAGCCGGGCGGGGTTCTGACCCGCGGCGGCCATACTGAAGCAACCATCGATCTGGTCACGCTGGCTGGCCTCAAACCGGCGGGCGTACTGTGTGAACTGACCAACGACGACGGCTCTATGGCGCGTGCGCCGCAGTGCATTGAGTTTGCTCAGCAGCACAATATGGAAGTGGTCACGATTGAAGATTTAGTGGCCTACCGTCGCGAACACGAGCGTAAAGCCAGCTGATTGCAGTCGTTGCGCTCATAAACAGTATCCTCCAATATAGTCGGAGGATACTGTTCGTTGTGTGGGTAAAATTGGTCTACTGATAGTTTATTTTTATGATTAAATCTTTACTGAAAGGCCCTTCCACAAGACTTTTTGTTGGATGCTTCGTCAACTCAGCAATGTAGTTATGGGTTACCGTTGCAGCGCTACCTGGAATATAGCTTGCAAAATTTGCATATTGGTTATACACGATATCGCTGTTAATTGTTTTGTCGTTAATTCGCATCAGAAGACCATTTCCCATATCCAGATGAGTATTATCGTATAGCGTATCATTAGTATAAAAACTGGTTTTGACATCAAATTTATCGGTACATCCCGCAGCTTCATTTTTAATAGTGGATATGCTAAATGGTTTCTTTGCTGGTTCTTTCAATATAACACTATCAGATATTTGACCGAAGTCGACAATTTGTGATTCGGGATAAATTTTAATATCTACGCTACAATCTAAAAAATGAATGTTTGAAAGCCCGTCAATATCATAGTGCAAGTTTTTAGCATGCGCCAGCCGGTTTATTCCTCCAGAACCATCAAAGGCTAATACGGTGACTGCAGGAAAATTATACTCTATCTGTGAAGGTGGAATTGATTTTAGCTTAACGTATAAGCGAAAACGAACGGTAAATGTCGTGTTTTTCTGGATTGTATGGCCATTACATGCCTTATGCTTATATGACTGGTCAAAGTCACTCATTTGATCAAGGCATGCGCCTGTATTGATTTTTGTGTTCGGTATGTCGTAATCCACACCATTATAGGTTACACCAAATGCCAGATAAGAATTATTGGTAACCAGGTTATCGGTGTTATGGAAGCTATCCAGAATATAAGCATAAACGTTTTCTGACCAAGGCGATTTGGGATCTTTATTGTTATGTGAGGCTTCATCACAATAAACGGTTACAGTAATATCGCCGCTTTCCCATATTTTTTTTCCAACAGGTGCGTCTGCGGGGACAGTAAATGGCGGCAGTGATGTGGTAACGAGATGGTCTCCACCGTAGTTATTTTGATAACAGTCGATTGCCCAGGATGATGATGAAAAAAGGCAAATCAGCAAAATAAAAAAAATGAATAATTTTTTCATTATTAGCCCCTTTTCACTGGTTCAGACTGACATACTATTTGTACCGAATTACAGCTGATTTTAAACATATTCAGACCACCATAATCGCCAATAAAGCCCACCTGGAAATTAGCAGGCAGGTCTTTAATCTCCTGCGACGCCAGGCCAAACGGTTCAGCCATCATGCTGGATGTTTTTGGCAGCAGCGTTTTGCCATTCGTGCCGATATAACCCACGGTGATAAAGTAGGGGGAGTTGTTCTTTAACGTTAATCCACTGGCCGTGCGGTTAACGTCGAATTTACCGGTCAGATTCACCTGCCCGTTCTTCACTTCGACAGCCTTTGGTCGCCAGAAAATTTTAATGCGGCTCTGCATGGCGATTTGCATGACGTTTTTTTGTTCCGAGCGAGGCGGAATCTCGCGCACGTTGAAATAAAACAGCGATTCCCTGTCTGCCGGAAGCTGCGTCAACGTTGGCTGAGGAATCAGGCGTACCTGTACTTGCTCACCCGCCTCCAGGCGCACCATTGGCGGAACAGCAGTAATATAGTTTCGGGATTTTTTATTATCCTTGTCCTCAATCCATGATTGAGCAAGGAAAGGGATCGTTGTGCTCTGGTTGGTCAAGCGCACGGAGACGCTCTTATCCGACTGGTTAAGAATAATGCGGGTTCTGTCGGGCGACACGGCGGCATTTACCGCAAAGCTGGTACCCAACAGAAATAATAGTCCTTTCGCAAACGTGTTAATTTTCATCATCATTCATCCTGAATTAATGTGCGGGTTTACATGGTAAAATAATGGCCTGGCCGTTGATGTTGCTATGGTTAGGCGGCGTCATATCACACACGTTGTCGTTCCATTTTAGCGTCAGGATGCTGTTTTCCTGTATTCCGCTCAGATACACAAAGCCGTCATCAGCGACTAAACCTATATCGCGACCGGTTGCTTTGTCGGTTACGGTCACGCCCAGCGGTGGATAGCGTCCGTCTTCCAGGCGGATAACGCCGATGATCTGATAGCCTTTGGTCGCGCTCAGGGGCATATAGCCAATAGCACCTTCGGTCAGCGTGGTGCGGATAACGGAGTTGGTAACATCCACGCCATCCGGCAGGTTGTTATTGTTCACCATTACCGTCGCAGTTGTGTAGTTACCCACTGACGGAACCACGGAAATACCAAACATATTGGTCATACTACGGTTATTGTTCACCTCAACACCGGCTATTCCATCCGCATCCACCATTACGCGAGAACTGTTGCCTGTGTTGTAGTCATGCAAGGCCGCACCGTAACGGGTTGCCGTAAATGAGCCGTTCCAGCCAGCGCTGAACGAGCGATAGCTGCTCGGCTTCACGCTACCGTTTACATTCAACCGGCCATAGGGTGAATAGTGCTGATAGTACCCGCGCATGGCCGCTTCGCCATCGCCAAACTCTTTATCTGTGCCTGAAACGGACATATTCCACGGGTTATTACGATCTGAACCATCGTACCAGGTTGCCGTTTGCGTCGTTGCGTCGTCGCCATAGCGCTGCAGGCTATACATAATATTGCGATTATTTTCTAGCGGCAGAGAGAGTGAAAGGTAATATTGATTTTCTTCATTATTATTCCAGCTCACACGGCTCATCGCCAATGAAGCTGAAATATTTTTAAACGCGTCAATATCAAAGCTACGGCTCAGAGAAAACGAGTAGTTCGTATTGGTTTGACTGTTCCAGTAGGTATTACGTGTGATACTCAGATAGGTATTTAGCTCCAGCGGCGCAACGTACTGGTTAAAGGAGAGCACATAGCTCTCTTTCTCATTGGAACTGGAGTCGGAACCATCGCGCGAGCTGATATATTCGCTCATCGTGACGTATTCTTTATCTGAGAATCGGTAACCCGCGAAGGTTACCTGACTGTTTGTTTCTTCAAAACGTTTGGCATAGTTAGCGCGATAGCTAAAGCCGCGCTGTTTACCTTGATCGTCATTACGTAGATTGGCCTCGGCGCGGGTAATATCAAGGGAGAATGAGCCAAAACGGTTAAGGTTAAAGCCAACCCCACCGGTTGCCGCCTGATAGTCATCGGCGGTGACGATAGCGCCGCCGTAGAGAGAGATATCACTCAACCAGCCCCAGGAAGCCTCCCCGGTCCAGAAAAGGGGGTTATTCACATCGTTGTGAGTCGTTGATGTGGGTTTACCCAGTGAACTTTTATAACGTACCTGCCCTTTACGCGTCAGGTAAGGGATAGAGGCGGAACCAACCTGAAACGTACTTTTGCGTCCGTCTTCTTCCTCGATCGTAACATCCAGTTGCCCCTGCAAGGTCGTGCCCAGATCGGCGATGGTGAATGGCCCGGGGGAGACGGTCGTTTGATAGAGCGTGCGGCTGTTTTGCGTAATGGTGACCTTAGCGTTGGTCTGTGCAATGCCGCTTATTTGCGGCGCATAGCCGCGTAAATCCGGCGGAAGCATTTGTTCATCACTTTCCAGAGAGGCGCCGGTAAAGTGGAAAGTATCGTAGAGGCCTGAGCTCAGGTCGTACTGGCCCATTGTGAATTTTGACGCCAGGGACGGAATCGGGCGGAATAAATAGGTACGCGGCAGGCTACTGCTGGTTCCCGTTGATTTACGCTCAATAAACGATTGATCGTATTGATAATCGCTACGTAAGCGCCATGCGCCGAGATTGAAACCCAGGGTGCCATATGAGTTGACGCTCTGGTTGCTGTCGCCGTGGCTCGGCGTGTACTGGCTGGCGTACAGGTTATAATCCAGCATAAGACCCGCGATACCGTCGTCCCAGTACTCCGGTGGCGTCCAGTTTTTAGCCTGATATTTCATCCATGCCTGGGGTACGGTTAACGTCAGCACCATGTTCGCTTTATCCAGACGAATAATCAGTTCTGGCTGATGGCTGAGATCGAGACAGCCTTTTTGAGCCCACACGTGTAGTGGCTCAATAAACGCGTCGGCAAAGCCGAACTCTGCCAGGCGCTCTTTAGTCAGGCAAAGCTGAGAACCGCTTTCGTTATCGGCTTGTACCCACTCCAGGTGATAGGCTTTTGGTAAGGTGTTTTTGTTGATCTGTATGCGCACCAAATAGGTGCCGACAGGGATATAACCTTTTTTTTCAAATTGTGAGAGATCGATATTTTCCCTGTCCTCTGCATCAATCATATCGGTATTGAATTCTAGTGCAGAAAGCGGCATTGATAGCGATGCGATAATAGCTACTGAGTATAGGGTATGCTTTATTAAAAGGGATAGCTTTCCTGGCGTTAAACCGCTATGAATGATAGTACGCATAAAATCCGTTTCTTTTAATAAAATAGACCGGGAAAGCCGGTGAATCCCTCACCGGCCTGAATCAATAAAAATTAAGCGAAAGCGATAATTATTTATAAGCCAGGACGTAGTTTGCCTGAGCGTAAACATCACCCTCGGTCGCATTTTTACCTTTAGATTCCATGCGGGCGTGGAAGTCCAGATTCTGCGTCGGGTTGGTATCGGTAAACACTACCGGTACTGCGGAGCCCAGGGTTACGGTGTTGTAACCTGCGTCCATGATACGTACGCCAACGCCGGTAGCGCCACCGTAGTTGCTTTCTTTGGTATTCACCATCAGGCTGGCGTCGCTGCTGTCGACGTTGGCAGAAGTGAAGGTGACGCTCACTTTATCCGTTGTCGTTTTCACGCCTTTATCATCCGTTGTGCTCAGAATACAGTCGCGCAGTTTGATAGAGAAATCTGCAGGCTGAGAGTACTGGCCGCCGTTCAGTACGCTATCGGCAACCTGCCCGAGATCGACATCAATCTGAGCGCTTTCCGGTGTCACAGAGCAAGGGGAGGTAATAACGGTACCGGAGAAGGTGACAATACCGTGGCCCTGATCTTCTGCGCTGGCATTAAAAACCGTCGCAGAAAAAACAGCGGTGGTGGCAACAGCAAGCAGCGTTTTTTTAAACATGGAATATAGTCCTTTATAGATGATCAATATTAAATATGAGGTATACGACAACTGGTATGGGATTGGTTTTGCTTGAATTAATATTAATTCAATGCGTAAAAAGTATCATGCTGCTCACTGTTACGCATGTTAATTGTAATTAAAGGTAACTCGCAGTTTTCCTTAATACATGTATTTCAATGCGCTTTTTTTAGGGTTTTTCTCAACACACACTCTCTTTTAACGGTGGTTTTACGTATGTTTATTGTTTGTGTGAATGAATTTTCGTGTGATACCCGAAAAATTACGTTAAGTTAATGCCAAATAAATGGAGGGGCGCTGTAAAAACGCTATTTATGTAGGGTTTTAATTGACTAAAAGTTAAATCAAATATCTATTCTTAATCCATCATTGTGATGAATTTATGTGATAAATTGACAAGTGAAATATAGCGCTGCAAATAATTGGAGCATTGGCTCAGCCAATGCCCACCGTTTGCAAAACCACCAGGCTTAATCCCATCACTGACATCCCGCACAGCACGCCATAGCTCGGGTTGCTTTGCGGATCGAGCTCTTTCGCCAGCGGCATAAGCTCATCAACCGACAGCGCAATCATGATACCGGCAACCGCGGCCATAACGGCGCCCATCATCACCGGGGATATCGCGCTGCCCAGCACCAGCCTGGCCAGCACGCCGCCGAAGATTTCCGCCATGCCGGAAAGACCCGCCCAGAACACCGCTTTACTTCTGGAGCCCGTAGCGGCATATACCGGTCCGGCTACCGCCAGTCCCTCCGGGATGTTATGTAGCGCAACGGCTAACGCGACCCCCATGCCCAGCTCGAGATTATTGCTGGCCGTCACGAAGGTCGCAATGCCCTCGGGGAAGTTATGCAGGCTGATGCCTAAGGTTAGTAAAATCGCCGTACGGCGCAGGTTGCGCGGGCGGGAAATGCCGGGAGACATCAGATCCTGCGGGTGGGCGTGAGGCAGCATGCGGTCAAGCGCAAAGTAGCCAAGAAGGCCGATAATAAACATGCCGTAGCCGAGCAGGGGAGACATGCCTTCGGTAGCCAGCGCGGCGGGCAGCATCTCCATCAACGAAATCAGCAGCATGATCCCGGCGGCGAATCCCAGCGAGAATCCCAGTAAGTGATTCGAGGGTTTCTGCCCGATAACGCCGAAAATGGCGCCAATAAAGGTAGCGCTCCCTGCCAGCAGGGTCAGAATGACGGGTGAGGACAACATTCACCTCCTTATGAAAATAATTCTTATTAAGAGTATCGTGTTCCATTGACGAACGCGAGGGCGCGGATTCACTCTTTACCGCCGCTTACATTCAAATTTTCTGACGATCATCATCATGCTTATCTGAGTTTATCCTCCATAGAAAGAGCGTAATGTAAATACATCAACTTTCTTAATAAAGGATATCACTATGTCCCGTACCCGCATGCCCGCGCTGTTTTTAGGTCACGGTAGCCCGATGAACGTGCTGGAAGATAACATCTATACTCGCGCCTGGCGGCATCTGGGCGAGACGCTGGCGCGGCCTAAAGCCATTGTGGTGATCTCCGCGCACTGGTTCACTCGCGGTACAGGAGTGACCGCGATGGAGGCGCCGAAAACGATTCATGATTTTGGCGGTTTTCCCCAGGCGCTCTACGATACGCATTATCCGGCGCCGGGTTCGCCTGAACTGGCCCAGCGTCTGGTTGAGCTGCTGGCGCCGGTGCCGGTGACGCTGGATAAAGAAGCCTGGGGCTTTGACCATGGTTCCTGGGGCGTGTTGATTAAAATGTATCCCGATGCCGATATTCCGATGGTACAGCTGAGTATTGATAGTACGAAGCCCGCGGCATGGCATTTCGAAATGGGGCGTAAGCTGGCCCAGCTGCGCGATGAGGGCATTATGCTGGTGGCAAGCGGCAACGTGGTGCATAACCTGCGTACCGCACGCTGGCACGGCGAAAATACACCTTATCCCTGGGCGGCGTCGTTTAATGACTACGTGAAGGCGAATCTGGACTGGAAAGGTCCCGTAGCGGAACATCCGCTGGTGAATTACCTGGCGCATGAAGGCGGATCGTTATCGAACCCGACGGCCGATCACTTTCTGCCGCTGCTGTACGTGCTGGGCGCCTGGGACGGTGAAGAGCCGATTACGATCCCGGTTGAAGGAATGGAAATGGGCTCCCTGAGCATGCTGTCGGTGGTCATTGGCGCCTGAAAATAGATAAACCCCGGCAGTAAACAATGCCGCCGGGGTTCGATGTTACTCGACGAAAATGTGCGGATAAAAGCGCGACAGATCCTGAGTGATCAGCGCCCGGTCTTCGCGAATGCCAATTCCCGCCGGCTGGTCGTTAATCAGCCAGCTGCCGATGAGCGTGTAGCTGTCGCCAAACTTCGGCAACGGATAGAACGCCTGGACGATGGTGCCCTCTTCGCCGTACGGCCCTTCTACCGCCTCCAGCACTTTGCCATTTTCCACGATAGAGACGTTAGCGCCCTCGCGGGAGAAGATCGGCTTGATAACGTACTTCTCCAGCTCCGGATGCGCATCTTCGCTGAAATAAGCGGCCAGCAGGTTCGGATGGTTGGGGAACATCTCCCACAGCAGCGGCAGCAGCGCTTTGTTGGAGATAATGCTCTTCCACGCCGGCTCCAGCCAGCGCACGCCGGCATCTTCCAGCTTGGTGGAGAACACCTCGCGCAGCATGTACTCCCACGGATAGAGCTTGAACAGATTACCAATCACCTGATCCTGCAGGTCGGTAAACTGGCCTTTTTCGCCGAGACCAATATCTTCGATGTAGAGGAACTCGGTTGCCACGCCCGCTTCTGCGGCGCAGTCCTGCAAATATTGCACGGTACCGCGGTCTTCAACGGTATCGCGACAGCAGGCCATATGCAGCAGCTGGAAGCCGAACTGCTCGCGCAGCTCGCCAAAGCGATCGATCAGCTTCTCCTGCAGGCTGTTGAACTGATCGCTGCCCGCCGGCAGCTGACCGGCGTTCAGCTGATCTTCCATCCAGATCCACTGGAAGAATGCCGCTTCATAGAGAGACGTCGGCGTATCGGCGTTGTTCTCCAGCAGCTTCGGCTCACCCACGCCGTCCCACGCGAGATCGAGACGCGAATACAGCGAGGGCTGATGAGTTTTCCACGACTGGCGTACGAAGCCCCAGGTGTGTTTGGGGATGCGAAATTTGGCCATTAACTCATCGCTGGCGATGACTTTTTCCACCGCCTGCAGACACATCTGATGCAGCTCAGCGGTGACCTCTTCAAGCTTCTCAACCTGCGCCAGCGTCAGTTTGTAATAGGCTTCTTCGCTCCAGTACGGCTCGCCGTACATGGTGTGAAAGTTAAAGCCATATTCTGTCGCCTTTTCGCGCCAGTCCGGGCGCTCGTTAATGCTGATTCTTTCCATGTCGCTTAGCCGCCCATCGAGCGTGAAGAAGAGGAGCTTGCTGAGCTACGCTGCATGGTTGATTGCTTAGCGACCGAGTCGCCAAACCCGCCGCGCGTCACGGTGCTGGTGGTGGCTGGTTTTGGCGCCATCGCGGTTTTCGGCACGGTCATGGTACGGCCCGGCTGCGCTGCGCCGTAGCTCTTACCGCCCGCGTCGGTGTATTTACCATAGGCCGGGCTGGCCGGGTTTTTTGAGCTGAACAGCGGCTGCTGAGCGCCCATTCCACCGCCCATCATCCGGCCCATCATGTAGCCAGCCATCAGCGGCATCCAGAAGCTGCCGCTGCTTTGCGCCTGGGCCTGGTTTTCCGGAGCCATGCCTGCCTGAGCCGGCGCCTGCTGGCACTGACCTTCACCGAATTCGGCGACGCAATCTTCACGGGAGGCGTATTTCGGCGCGGTACGTTCTGCTTCTTTGAGTGCGTTGTTGTAAGCGGTGGTGCACTCTGCGGATTTGCTCGGGTTAGCGGCAGAGCAGTCATCGGCGTTTTGATACAGAGAAACCGTCTCATCCGTCTTCTCGCAGCCTGCCAGCATAAACACGGCGCTCACCGCAATCGCTACTGGCGCAAAACGCCAGCTCTTGCGGAAAGCAGCGCGGTTAATATTCTTAGTCCGTTTCATTTGTGGATTTCCTCTTATTTCACAGGCTTGCTTAGGTTATATCCCAATTAGTTGGAGCGGCGTCAAAGCGGCAAATCCCGACGAACTTACACCAGTAAGTCATTCGGATGAGCGAAAGCAACCAACGCAGAAGCAGCTTCAAATAAGAAGGGTATACAAAAATTGTGCCTATGTGTCCCAGTTACCCGTTAGCATAGGTTAAAGCTGATTAAATTTAAAGCGTAACCGCCTATTCATCGCGTGATTTACACAGCCTGAAAGAGGAATGTGCGATAGGTCTCTCTTTCTCGCTTTCCGTCCTTTTTATCGTTCCATTTCGAAACAACATCCCTCACTATGCGTTTCAATATGAAACGTAAATCCGCTTTGTTTTTTGTTCTTTTTTTCGCCGTATAGTCATCTACAGAGAAATAACAGCACCAATAAATATCCCGCTTCCGAAGTATGGAAGCTACGCGCTTAAGTTCTAATCCGATTGCTTAGTGATTTATTGAGGAGCTTTATTATGTTGAAAGTAATCCAATCCCCATCCAAATATATTCAAGGTGCAAACGCGCTGCAGTCTATCGGTCAGTACGCCAAAATGCTGGCAAATAACTACTTCGTCATTGCCGATGATT